>JABAOC010000738.1_pt1 | contig 50686 bp, 44 predicted proteins | sample 7062161 | NCBI WGS metagenome assembly JABAOC01 (sample SAMN14538625, study PRJNA623070) | marine sediment metagenome | biome: marine biome [ENVO:00000428]; feature: marine pelagic biome [ENVO:01000023]; material: deep marine sediment [ENVO:00002113] | place: India: Gulf of Khambhat ... | reverse complement strand
GGGGGTGTGATGGGTTCCTTGCTTTGTGATCTGGCAGTTCGCTCCATTTCCCGTGGTCTGGGTTTCGGGGATATTTCCCGGATGTGCTAAACTTGTTGACATGAGGGGAGGGATGGTATAGTTTTAATGAGTGAACAATCATTCAATAATTAAGTGAAAGGGGGGAGCGATGAGACGGGAAATCAAGAGGGCAGCTGTTCTTGGCGCCGGGATCATGGGATCCGGCATTGCCGCACACCTGGCAAGCGCCGGGATTCACTGTTTCCTCCTCGATATCCTGCCCGGGTCTCTCACGCCGGAGGAAGAGAAAAAGGGGCTGACCCTCGCGTCCGGCGAGGTGAGAAACAGGCTGGCGAAGCAGGGCCTGGATAACATCGTGACGAGCCGTCCGTCCCTGATCTACGCAAAGCGCGACATCGACCTGATACAGGCGGGTAACTTCGAAGATGACCTCTACGTGGTGGGAGAGGTTGACTGGGTCATCGAGGCAGTAGTGGAGAACCTCGAGATCAAAAGGACCCTCTTTCGGAAGGTCCTCGAACACTGGAAGGCCGGCACCTGGGTTACCTCGAATACCTCGGGAATCTCCATCGGGCAGATGATGGAGGGGTTTCCCGAGGATTTCAGGAAGCACTTCTTCGTGACACACTTTTTCAATCCCGTCCGGTACATGAAGCTGCTCGAGGTCGTGCCGGGAAAAGACACGGATCCGGCGATTGTCGGGGACACGGCAGCCTTCGGGGAGGATATCCTGGGAAAGGGAATCGTCTATTGCAAAGACACGCCGAACTTCATCGCAAACAGGGTCGGCGTGTTCTCCATGATGCACGCAATGCACGTGATGATAGCGCATGGCCTCACCGTCGAGGAAGTGGACAGGGTGCTCGGCCCGGCTACGGGAAGACCGAAGAGCGCGGCATTCGGAACGGCCGACCTGGTGGGCCTCGACACGCTCCTTCACGTCTCCGGGAATGTCTACGAAAACCTGCCCGATGATCCGGCCCGGACATCTTTTCTGCCGCCCGATTTCGTGAAGGAGATGGTGGCGGGGGGGCTCCTGGGGAGAAAGTCGGGTGCCGGCTTCTTCAGGATGGAGAGAACGCCAGAGGGGAAGCAGCTCAACTATCTCGACTACACGACCATGGAATACCGCCCCATGCAGAAGCCCTCCTTTCCATCGGTTGATGGGGCAAAGAACATCGATGACCCCGGGAAGAGGATCAGATCCGTCGTCTTCGGCGACGATCGGGCCGCGAAGTTCGCATGGGACGTTATGGCAGAGACGCTCATTTATTCCGCCAGGGTGATCCCGGAGATTTCCGATGACCTGGTGAACATCGACAACGCCATGAAATGGGGTTTCAACTGGGCGCTGGGCCCCTTCGAGACGTGGGATGCGATCGGCGTCAGGGAGTCGGTGGAAAAAATGGAAGGGGAAGGCAGGGAGATACCGGAGAAGGTCAGGGAATTTCTCGGTAAGGGGCATGAGGGCTTCTACGACAAAGAAAATGGAAAGAGGCGATATTTCGATTTCTCCTCGGGAGACTACCGCCACATCCCGGTAAACGAGAATATCATCCATCTTCCCGATGTGCGGCAGTCCCGGGGTGTGGTAAAGGAAAATGCCGGCGCAACGCTCTACGACATCGGGGAGGGGGTCCTCTGCCTGGAGTTCCACACGAAGATGAACGCGATCGATGCGGATATCGTGGAGATGATCAACTTTGCCACCGGGGAGGTCACGAAGCACGAAGGGCTTGTCCTGGCGAACCACGGAGAGCATTTCTCCGCAGGGGCAAACCTGCTTCTCCTTCTGATGGAGATACAGAGCAAGAACTTTGACAACGTGGCGATGATGATCGACGAGTTTCAGAGAGCGTGCATGAGAATAAAGTACTGCGAGAAACCCGTGGTAGTCGCACCGGCGGGGATGACTCTCGGCGGCGGGGCCGAGGTAACGCTTCCCGCCCCGAAGGTGAGAGCAGCCGGGGAGCTCTACCTGGGGCTCGTCGAGGTGGGTGTGGGACTCATCCCGGCGGGCGGCGGGTGTAAGGAGATGATTCTCCGGGCCCTCGGCCAGATACCGGAGGACGTGAGTGCGGATCCGCTCCCCTTTTTGAGAAAGGCCTTCGAGACGGTCGCCATGGCCAAGGTATCCACCAGCGCGAAGGAGGCGTTCGCACTGGGGTACCTGAGAGAGGGGATGGACCGGATATCGATAAACAGGGATTTCCTCATTCACGATGCGAAAAAAAGCGTCCTCGCAATGGCCGCCGACGGCTATCGGAAGCCGGTCAGGGGTGCGAAGGTCAGGATGCCCGGAAGAGGAGCCATGGCCATGTTCGAGTACGCCCTCTACACGATGAGGGTGGCGGGTTATATTTCGGAGTACGACGCCCACATCGGCAGCAAGCTCAGCACTATTTTCTCCGGTGGTGACGTCGCCCCCGGCCGGGAGGTCGATGAACAGCATCTTCTCGACCTGGAGAAGGAGGCTTTTCTCTCCCTCTGCGGCGAGGAAAAGACCGTTGAGAGGATTCAGCACATGCTTATGACGAACAAACCCTTGCGAAACTGACACGTTTGGAGGTTGAAATGAGCACCGTATACATAGTGTCTCCAAAAAGGACGGCAATTGGCCGTGCGTTGAGGGGAACGTTGAAGGATACGAGGCCCGACGACCTGGCCGCGGAGGTCATAAAGGGCATACTGGAGGAAAACCCCGACCTCGATCCGGGCAGGATCGATGACATAATCCTCGGCTGCGCCATGCCCGAGGCGGAACAGGGGATGAACGTGGCGAGGATAGCCGCCTTCAAGGCAGGAGTACCCTGCGATGTGCCCGCTATGACGATAAACAGGTTCTGTTCCTCGGGGCTCCAGTCCATTGCCATAGCAGCAGACAGGGTCTTTTCGGGTGCTTCGGGGCTGATCGTGGCGGGCGGGACGGAGAGCATGAGCATGGTCCCCATGGGCGGAAACAAGGTTGCCTTCAATCCCGATCTCATCGAGAGCTATCCCGAAGTGTACATGCCGATGGGCCTCACGGCGGAGGAGGTGGTAAAGAAGTACGAAATTTCTCGTGAGGAACAGGACGCCTTTGCCCTGAAAAGTCACCAGAGGGCGGTCGCTGCGATCTCGGGGGGCAGGTTCGGGGAGGAGATAGTTCCCGTCGAGACTTTCGTGTTCATTGCAGACAACGGCGGTCCCCCGGTCAAGAAGCAGGTCCTGTTCGACACCGACGAGGGACCGAGGGAGGACACCTCCCTGGCGGCCCTTTCCAAGCTCAGGCCCGCCTTCTCTTCCACGGGAACGGTCACCGCGGGAAATTCTTCCCAGATGAGCGACGGGGCCGCGGCCGTCCTGGTCGCGTCCGCCGAAGCCGTTGAAGCTTACGACCTCAAACCTCTCGCCAGGTTCCTCGGTTATGACGTTGCCGGCGTTCCCCCCGAGATCATGGGGATCGGCCCCGTGAAGGCGATACCGAAGGTTCTTCAGAGGCTCGGCATCAAACAGGGGGATATCGGTCTGATCGAGTTAAACGAGGCATTTGCGGCCCAGTCGCTTGCCGTGATGCAAGAGCTCGGCCTCGATCCTGAGAGGGTAAATGTCAACGGCGGGGCCATCGCGCTGGGTCATCCGCTGGGGTGCACCGGCGCAAAACTGACGGCGACGCTCCTTTACGAGATGAAGAGGCAGGGCGTTTCCCTGGGCATGGTAACCATGTGCATCGGCGGCGGGATGGGGGCAGCCGGGGTGTTCGAACTGATGTGATCGTCACCTCAGAGTTTAGAGTTTCGAGTTTCGCGTTTAGAGTTCAAAACCCGATAGGAGTAAGGAGAGAATAGGTAGGGGAGAGTGGTTGTTATACGATTTTCTCCTTTCTCCTCTCGACTGTCGACTCCCATCTTCGTACATGACGGCAATGCGGAATTCGGATTTCGGAATGCGGAATAGGAACAGTTCATAGCTTACATTTTACCGTTTACCGTTTCCGGTTCAACCGGAAACGCGAAACGAGAAACGCGAAACCAGAAACTGCCTTTTTGTCCGATTACAGGGTTCAGGGCTTTCCCCTCTGACCTTTCCGGGATGTCTGCATGGTATAATTTCTCATGCGCGTAACCGGTTTGGGCCAGTGTTGCCTGGATTATCTCGGTCTTGTTGAGTCTTTTCCCGAAACAGACACGAAAACGGAAATCCTCCTCTGGAAAGAGCAGGGAGGGGGGCCCGTTGCGACGGCTCTCGTCGCCCTCTCCCGCCTGGGTGCCTCCTGCAGGTTCTACGGGGTGAGAGGAGACGACGGTGCGGGCGAGAAGATAGAAGCGTCCCTCGCCGGGGAGAAAATCGACGTGGGAGGGCTGGTAACGAGGAGGGGGGCATCGTCACAGGAAGCGTTCATCGCAATCGAGCGGGGGACCGGGACGAGGACGATATTCTGGAAGAGGGCAACGGGGGAGGAGCTCAGAGAAAAGGAGCTGGGAGAGGATTTCCTCCTGGGCGCTGATTTTCTCCTTCTCGACGGGCTGATGGCCGAGGTTTCCCTCCTCGCGGCGAGAAGGGCAAATGAGCTCGGTATCCCCGTTATGCTCGACGCCGGGAGGGTAAGGAAGGGAATGCTCGAAATAGCGGCGCTCTCGGACTATCTGGTGGCGTCGGGCGAGTTTGCCGCCGACCTGGGGTGGGACCCTTCGGGGGGAGACCTTCGCAGGGCGGCGGAACGCTTTTCCTGCAAGGCCGTGACGGTAACCCTCGGGTCCCGGGGCAGCGTCACCTGGGACGGCCGGGACATGATATCGGTCCCGGCTTTCGAGGTGGACGTGGCCGATACGACGGGGGCGGGGGACGTGTTCCACGGAGGGTATATCTTCGGTCTCCTCAAGGGCTGGGACATAAGGAGGACGGTCATCTTTGCCTCCGCACTCGCGGCGATGAAGTGCAGGGAGATCGGGGGCAGGTCGGGAATCCCGGGGATAGCCGGGGTGTTGGCCTTTCTGGGTGAGAGAGGGTACGATTACCGTGTGTAGGGGGGCCTTTCCCGGGTCCGGGTAAGCTCGGGCAGGGCGGGGAAAGGGTTCCGATCCCCCGAGAATAGCGATAAATAGCGGGAGCGTTTCGGTGGGAAAGCCTACGAACCATGACATCGCTGTCATCGGTGGCGGCATCATCGGGACGGCCACGGCGATGGCCCTTCTGAGACAGTACCGGGTCTCCCTGGTTCTCCTCGAGGCGGAGGAGCAGCTTGCAGCCCATCAGAGCGGGAGAAACAGCGGGGTGATCCATGCCGGGCTCTACTACCGGCCGGGGAGCCTGAAGGCCAGGTACTGTGTCGAGGGGCGCGAGGCGCTCTACCGCTTTTGCGAGGATCACGCGATCCCCAGCGAGCGGTGCGGAAAGATCGTCGTTGCCGTCAGCCGGGAAGAGGCCCCCCGCCTCGATGAGCTGGAAAGGAGGGGCATGGAGAACGGTCTTTCGGGCCTGAAGGGCATACGGGGGGAAGAGATCGCCGAGTACGAGCCGCACGCCTCGGGAGTGAGAGGGCTCCTCGTCCCCGAGACGGGAATCGTTGATTTTACCCGGGTGACGGAATCCTTCGCCGCGGTGATCATGGAGCGGGGGGGAGAGATACGAAGGGGGGCACGGGTGACATCGGTCAGCATGGAAGGGGGCGGTATGGCTATCGAGACGGAAGGGGGTGTGGTGCACAGCCGCTACCTGATTAACTGTGCGGGCCTTTATGCAGACAGGGTCGCCCGGATGTGCGGAGTGGACCCGGGAATACAGATCATCCCTTTCAGGGGCGAGTATTACACCCTCGTTTCCCATCGCAGGCACCTCGTGAAAAACCTGATCTACCCCGTTCCCGACCCGCGTTTTCCCTTTCTCGGGGTGCACTTCACGCGGATGGTGGGCGGGGAAGTGGAGGCGGGGCCGAATGCGGTGCTGGCATTGAAGCGGGAAGGGTACGGCCGCTTCGATTTCTCCCTCGCCGACACGGGGCAGATGCTCCGCTACCCCGGGTTCTGGCGGATGGTAGCAAAATACGGCAGGGTGGGGGCCGGTGAGTTCTACCGCTCCTTCAGCAGAACGGCTTTCCTCAGGGCCCTTGAGAGGCTGGTGCCGCAGATCAGTGCCGGCGATATCGTTCCCGCAAAATCGGGCGTTCGTGCCCAGGCGCTCGAGCCCGACGGAAGCCTCGTTGACGACTTCAGGATTGCCGCCACGGATCGCACGATACACGTGCTCAATGCACCATCTCCCGCCGCCACGGCGTCCATTCCGATAGGGAACGCAATCGCCGGAAGGGCAGCCGAGAATTTCGGGATAAAGAAAGCCCCGGGGCACAACGGGAAGGAATGGTGACGGGGCGCTTCGATTCCCCCTTGCCGGTCAGGAGTCCGTGAAGAGCCTGTCCATTCTGTAATATTGCAGCAAATAATGAAACTTTGCAGAATATAAGGGATTGTGGGGCATTTTGACAAGGTGTGATGGGCACGAGCAGTCGGAAGCCCCGAAAGAGGGCACCGGCACTTCTCCCAATTTTTCCACAGAACGGGCGATTTCGCACTCCAGGTCGTCGCCCGTCCTCACGGGAAGGGCGGCGACGAACTCACCGGCCTCCCGGAGGTAGTCGATGTGCCAGAAATGCTTCTTCCTGAGCCGCCGGTGCCGCGCTATCCTCCCGGTGAGGTTCTTTTTCGCAGAACCGCAGTAAACGTAGTATCCTTTGGGAAACGCTACCCTTCCGAGTTTTCCCACAGAAAGCACCCTCCTTCGCGAAAGACGGAGGATGATGAGGTAGCTGCCCCTGTCCTTCGCTTCCCGGGCAATCACCTCCCAGGGGACGGTCAGCGGTGTGACCGAATCCTCCCGTGACAGGTCGCCTTTCCAGCCAACGGCAGCGGTCAGTATCGTAAGCTTGTCCCTGGCCTCGAGAAATGAAAGGGAGAAGGGAAGGTCCGTGTGATACTCGGGAAGGAAGTACTCGGCGTGAGGCCAGTGGACGATGAAGAGGATCGCGCCCCGTTTCCCCTTTCCCGGAATGCGCGCGAGCTCCTCGAGATGCCTCCTCCCCCGGGCCGTCACCGCATCGGGAAACATGGCCACCCTGCTGCCGAAGAGGGTGCACGATTTCACCTCCAGGAGGATCTCCTCGCGCCCCCTTTCGAGGCGAAAGTCGACCCGGCTCCGGTTGAGGCGCACTTCCCGTCCCGTGATCCTGAAACCTTCGAGCCCCGGGATGCGGTTTTCTTCGATGAGAGCTGCGGCGACGTCGTTTGTGCGGTGGGTGTGGAGCATGACGGGGATCCCCGACCGCTCCACCGCAACCGCCGTGAAGGAAAGCTTCCTTTCCGCCGCAGCGGCCCTCTCCAGATAAACGGTGGCCCCCGGAATCATCAGCTCCCACAACCTGCCGGGGTTCGGGAGGTATGCCGTTACCCGCTTCCCCTTTAGGACACATTCCACGGTGAACCGGTTCGGCCTGGCCACGAATGTAGCGCGCTCTACTTTACCGAAGAGGTGCATCTTTCCTCACCCTTGAAGACGGCGTGCGGGTCTATGATGGGAAGTATATCTCAAAAGCCTGATATTGAAGGCTTTTCTTTTCCCTTGCCCGTGGTCCCGGGAGGTGTCCCCACACCATGAAAGATGAAACCCGGAAGCCTGCGTTTCAATCCAAACATAAGGATTTACTTTTTCGTTGATAGGACTGTGTTAAGGGTGCTATCAATGTAAAAGAACGGGGAGCGGGGAAAAAAATGGGAAAGAGAAAGGGAAACAGTTACGGCACGAAGAGAACCGTCCGGATAGATGGCCGCGATCACATATTCCACTCCCTGCCGGCACTCTATGATGCAGGGATCGGCGATGTGAGCCGGCTCCCCTATTCTCTGCGGATACTGCTCGAGAACCTGCTGCGCCACGAAAACGGCGTGACGGTCACCGCTGAGGTCATCGCGTCCCTGGCGGGATGGGACCCGCACGGCGGCCCGGGGATCGAGATAGAGTTCATGCCGGCGCGAGTCCTCCTCCAGGACTTCACGGGCGTTCCGGCCGTTGTGGATTTAGCGGCCATCCGATCTGCCCTGACCAGGCTCGGCGGCAATCCCGGGAGGGTAAACCCCCGCATCCCGGTAGACCTGGTCATCGACCATTCAATCCAGGTGGACCGATTCGGCAGCGACTCCGCCTTCCTCGAGAACGAACGGCTCGAGTTCGAGCGGAACAAAGAGCGGTATCAGCTTTTAAAATGGGCACAGCAGGCATTTGACAACTTCACCGTTGTTCCTCCCAACACGGGCATCTGCCATCAGGTGAACCTGGAGTTTCTGGGCCGCGTCGCCATGGTGTCGGAAGGGGATGATGGCCTGACCGTTTATCCCGACACCCTCGTGGGCACAGACTCCCACACGCCGATGATAAACGGCATCGGTGTCCTGGGCTGGGGCGTCGGCGGAATCGAGGCGGAAGCGGTTCTGCTCGGGCAGCCCTACTCAATGCCCATACCCGAGGTGGTGGGTGTCAGGTTTACGGGGGATCTCCCGGCTTACGCGACGGCGACGGACCTCGTGCTGACGGTGACGGAGCGTCTCCGGAAGCTGGGCGTGGTGGGCAAGTTCGTCGAGTACTTCGGGCCCGGGCTTCCGGGCCTCGGGGTGGCCGATCGCGCCACCATTGGAAACATGACGCCCGAATACGGTGCCACGGTGGGTATCTTCCCCGTCGACGGGCAGACGGTTGAGTATCTCCGCCTCACGGGACGGGAAGAGGCGGCGAGGGTCGCCGAGGCATACTACCGGGAGCAGGACCTCTGGTACGACCCCGGCAAGCCGGATCCCGTCTATTCCCAGGTGGTCGAGATCGACCTTGGATCGATCGAGCCGAGCCTGGCCGGTCCCTCGCGTCCGCAGGACCGTGTCTCCCTCTCCGGGGCGGGCGACTCGTTCTATCAGCTGCTGGAAGACACGGGAAAAATGGCGCAGATAAAGATCGACCGGGAGCACCTCGAAGACTGGCTGAACGAGGGCGGGTGCCCGGTGAACGGTGAAATTCCCGCCTCTGCCGGCGTTGGGCCGAAAGATATCTGCGTGCCGATAAGCAAGCACGACGGCACCTCCTACGGTCTCTGCCACGGCTACGTGGTCATTGCGGCGATAACCAGCTGCACCAACACGTCCAATCCCTCCGTGATGATCCAGGCGGGGCTCCTGGCGAGAAATGCCATAAAGCGAGGCCTCCAGGTCAAGCCCTGGGTGAAAACGAGCTTTGCCCCCGGGTCGGTCGCCGTGACGGACTACCTCATCGATTCCGGGCTCATGCCTTACCTCGAAGGCCTCCGGTTTCACCTCGTCGGATACGGATGCACGACCTGCATCGGCAACAGCGGTCCCCTTCCCGATGATATCAGGAAGGCGGTGGTTGAGGATGACCTTGTCGTCTCCTCCGTCCTCTCGGGAAACCGGAACTTCGAAGGCAGGATTCACAACCAGGTCCGCGCAAACTACCTGGCGTCGCCGCCGCTCGTCGTAGCCTATGCCCTGGGGGGAAAGATGAGCCTCGACCTGACAAAGGACCCCCTCGGCCACGACACGGCCGGCAACCCGGTGTACCTGAGAGATATCTGGCCGCCCCCCGCTGAGGTTCAGGAACACGTCCAGAAGTACGTCACCCCGGTGAAGTTCCAGAATACCTACGCCAACGTTTTCCAGGGGAGCGAGCAGTGGAACGTCATGAAGGTCCCCGGAGGCGGCGATTACCGGTGGGATGAGACCTCAACCTACATAAAAGAGCCTCCCTATTTCGCGGACATGGCAGCGGATCTCTCGGATCAGGGAGATATCGCGGGCGCGAGGGTTCTCGCCCTCTTAGGCGATACGGTCACCACCGACCACATATCGCCTGCCGGCGCCATTCCGGAAGAGAGCCCGGCCGGCCAGTACCTGATAGCGAAGGGCGTTTCCGTCGCTGATTTCAACTCCTACGGGTCCCGGCGGGGAAACCACGAGGTGATGATCCGGGGCACCTTCGGAAACGTCCGCATAAAGAATCAACTACTCGCCGGCATCGAGGGGGGGTTCACCCGCCATTTTCCCACCGATGAGCAGATGTGGATTTACGATGCGGCGATGCGCTACGGCGATGAAAGGGTCCCTCTCATCGTGGTAGCGGGGAAGGAATACGGCACGGGTTCGTCGAGGGACTGGGCGGCGAAGGGGACCAGGCTTCTTGGGGTCAGGGCGGTTATTGCAGAGAGCTTCGAGAGGATACACCGCTCCAATCTCATCGGCATGGGCGTGCTTCCCCTCCAGTTCCGGGATGGGGAAAGCTGGAAATCCCTGGGGCTGACGGGACGGGAGACCTACCACATTGCTGGCGTCTCGTCGCTTTCCCCCGCATCAAAACTCGAGGTGAGGGCCGTTTCCCCCGACGGGGCGGAAAGGAGTTTTTCCGTCCTGGCACGGATCGATACGCCGAACGAGTTCGAATACTTCACAAACGGTGGCATCCTTCCCTTCGTTCTCCGCCAGTTCCTGAAGGAGTGATCCTCATAAACCCCCGGTCTTTGACGGGCACATGTCGGTCACCTGAGGGGACTTATCTGGTACAATGGGGAAAATACGGGTTTGCGGGAGGATGCAAATGGTGAAAAGGCTCGTTCCGGTTTTGCTGGCAGCCGTGCTCGGCCTCGGGTTTGTCGCGGGTGCCCATGGTTCCGTGGAATGGCTCGTCACGGAGACCCTCGATCTGGATGAGAAGCCCCTCGATGTGGCCACCTCGGCTGACGGGCTGAGGACCTTTGTCCTCACCGAGGGGGGTAACATCCTCATATATTCGGCTGGAGGGAAGCTCGAGGACAAGATCGCAACCGGTGGGGCTTTCGACGGAATCGCCCTGTCGCCCCGGGGAGACCAGATATACCTTCAGAGCGGCAAGGACAGGGTGATCAAGATCGTATCTCTCGATTTCGTGCAGAAGATCGATGAAACGGGCTCACCCGTCAAAGGGCTGCCGGACGCACCCGTTGCGGTGGCCGTGTACAACGACTTTCAGTGACCCTACTGTGCCAGGCTCGTGCCTGTACTCGAGCAGGTGCTCGAGAAATATCCGAAAGAGGTCAAGCTCATATTCAAGAATTTCCCCTTGAGGATGCACAAGTTTGCGGCGAAAGCGGCGCTGGCGGCGCTGGCGGCGAAAGAGCAGGGGAAGTTCTGGGAGTACCATGATCTCCTCTATGCCAACTTCAACAGCTTAAACGATGAAAAGATCCTGTCCCTGGCCCGGGGTATGGGCCTGGACATGGAGAGGTTCGAGAAGTCCATGGCAGACCCCGGTGCCCTGGCGCTGGTAAACAGGGACATGCAGGAAGGAGTCGGGGCCGGCGTGAGGGGCACCCCCACGATATTCGTCAACGGAAAGCTGCTCAGGGACCGCAGCTTCAACGGCTTTCAGGCGGCAATCGAGAAGGAGCTCAAAAAGGCTAAATAGAAAAAACGGAGCACGGGACAGAGGTGGCCTTTGGCAGAATGGTCCCAGGATTGCGCTATTTAGCCGGCGCCGGCGCGCATCGGTTGGCGCACAGGGCCTCTCTGTTCCTACCCGCCATTTTCCATTCCTGAAGAGATAGTTTCCAGGGCTTTCTCGTGTATATCCCGCGCCTCTTCCCCGAAGAGGGTAAAGCGGATGAGGCTGACCGATGTCAGCTCAGGGACCGCTTCGAGTACCGTCCTGAATGCCACGGCGGCTGCATCTTCCATGGGGAACCCGAAAGCGCCGGTGGAGATGGAGGGGAAGGCGATGGATTGCAGCCCCTTCTCCTCGGCGAGCCTCAGGGCGTTCCGGTAGCAGTCGGCCAGGAGCTCATCCGACGGCTCGTCGACGCCATAGACGGGCCCCAGGCAGTGGATGACGTAGGGGTTTGGCAGGTTGTGGCCTCCTGTTATGACTGCCTCCCCGGGCTTTATCGGGGCGAGGGGGCGGCACTCCCGGTCGAGCCCCGGCCCGGCCCCCCGGTGCAGGGCTCCCGCCACTCCCCCTCCCGGCCGAAGCTGTGCGTTCGCCGCGTTCACGACGGCGTCTATCCCTTTCTGCGCAGCAATGTCGCCGGAGACGCATTCGATCGTTACCCCCAGGACTCTTTTCTTCATTCTCCTCCCTCCTTCCCGGCGTCGGGACGAAGAAGCGCCTCCTGTGCCCGCTCGAGGCTGAAACTTTCTCCGCACATGGGGCAGATCAGGTACAGCGAGACCGTTTCGCCGCTACCCCTGAAACCGAGGTGAAACCCGTTTCCGTATCCGCAGTCGCTGCAGGTTCTTAGATCTTTCATCTTCTCCCTGCCCTCCCGGGGCCCCCCGGCAATACCGGATCGGCCCCCGGGGTTTTTCATCCTGACCGCCTTACCGGGATTCGGCCAGCTTCGCTTTGACCTCATCCGCGTGGCCGTTCACCTTCACTTTCGGCCATATGAAGGAGACCTTTCCGGCGGGGTCTATCAAAAAAGTCGTTCTTTCCACCCCCATGACTTCCCTCCCGTACATCTTTTTCAGCTTCCAGACGCCGTATTTTTCGAGCACGGCCCGCTCGGGATCGGAGAGAAGCGTTATCGTCAGGCCCCTCTTTTCACAGAAGCTCTTGTGGCTCTTCTGGGAGTCGGCGCTCACACCGAGGATCACCGCGCCGAGTTTGGCAAACTCACCCTTGTAGCGTGAAAAATCCTGCGCCTCCGTTGTGCACCCGGGGGTGTTGTCCTTCGGGTAAAAATAGAGAACCACCCATTTGCCACGGAAGCCCTCGATCCCCACATCTTTCCCGTTTTGATCGGGGAGGGTAAAAGCCGGTGCCTTTTTTCCAACGGCGACTTTCTCTCTCTCTGCCATGTGGCCGATCCTCCTTTTCATATTTTTTTCGCATCGATGACCCGTTGAAGCCTGTCGAGGTCGGCAGACCTCATGTAGAGAGGCCTGCTGTCTTTGTCGAACACGCCCAGGTTTTCCTCGAATGTCGATTTGTCGGGATTCACGTAGATGATGCCGAGGGGAAACGGCTCCGTTTCGATCGCCTTGCTAAATGCCGCCACCCGGTCCGTGGGGTCGTACCCGTCGTCGAGGTAATAGGTGTTCTTCTTGAACCACTGGTAGGTGTTCAGCCTGTTGAAGGTGACGCAGGGCTGGAATATATCGACGAGGGCGTATCCCCTGTGGAGGATTGCTCTTTTCATGATCTCCTTCGCCGGCTCCGGGTCCGCGATGGAAGCCCGTGCCACGAATGAGGCGTCGAGCGATACGGCAACGGCGAGGGGGTTGAAGGGTTCGAGGAAGACCCCGCCCACCTGGACCGGCGTCTTGAACCCCTTCTGGCTCGTCGGTGAAGCCTGGCCCTTGGTGAGGCCATACACCATGTTGTTGTGGACCAGGTTCGTTATGTCGGGGTTTCTGCGGATCGTGTGGACGAAGTGGTTTCCCCCCTCACCGTACATGTCCCCGTCGCCGCTTGCGACGATGACGGTGAGCGAGGGATTGACGGCCTTGATCGCGGTTGCCGGGGGAAGCGCCCTTCCGTGGAGGCCGTTGAACACGTGGGCTTTCAGGTAGTGGGGTAACTTTGCGGCCTGGCCGATTCCCGAGACGAGGACAAGTTTTTCCGGTAAGATCTCGAGCTCTGCAAGGGCGGTTTTCAACGTGCTCAGGATGCCGAAGTTTCCGCAGCCCGGGCACCAGGCGATATCGACGGGTCCGGGGTCAAAGTGTGATGCGTCCATATCTCTTTCCTCCCGGGGGGGTCACACCCTCCCCAATTTGTCCCTGATCTCCTCCACCGAGAAGGGCAGGCCGTTGTACTTCAGTATCCGGGCATCGATTTGGATGCCCGTTTCCGCCCCGATGAGGGACCCGAACTGTGAGGTTGCGTTGCTTTCGAGGACGACCTTCCGTTTCGCCTTTCTTATGGTTCTCTCGGCGTCTTCGCTGATCGGGTAAACCTGGCTGAAGTGAAGGGCCGAGATCCCGCTCCTTTCCTCACGTTCGACGGCCTCTTTAACGGCGTTGCCCGTCGATCCCCAGCACAGAACCAGCGTTTCGTACTCCCCGCTGCCGAAGATCCGGGGCGCCTGCGCTTCCCTGCGTATGTGCGCCGTTTTGCTCAGCCGTTTTTCCACCATTTTTACCCTGAGATCGAGATCTTCCGTAATGTGCCCCTCTTCGTCGTGCTCGTCGCTGTCGGCCACCACCAGTCCGCTGCCGTATCCGGGAATGCCCCGGGGAGATATGCCGGTGTCGGTGAGGGCGTAGCGCCTGTACGAGGGTTCTGTCTCGGTGAAGAAATTCTTTCCCTCCCCTTTCGTGGCGTCGAGGCCGGGGATGTTGTAGTACGAGTCGAGCAGGAACTGGTCTGTCAGGATGAACACGGGCACCTGGTATTTGTCGGCGAGGTAAAAAGCCCTCCGGGTGAGGTTGAATGCCTCCTCCAGCGTGCCCGGCGTGAGGATTATCCGCGGAAACTCCCCGTGCCCGCCGAAAAGGGCGAGGTTGAGGTCCCCCTGCTCCGTCCTTGTGGGGAGGCCCGTTGCGGGCCCCGGCCTCTGGGCGAGGTGGATCACGAGGGGGCTCTCGATCATGCCGGCGAGGCTCAGGCCTTCGGTCATGAGGTCAAATCCCCCCCCCGAGGTGGTGACGATCGCCCGGGCCCCGGCGTACCAGGCACCGATGGCCATGTTGATCGCACTGATCTCGTCTTCCGCCTGCTCCGCAATGATGCCGAAGTCACCTGCGAGCCGGGAGAGGGTGGTGAGGACGCCGGTCGACGGAGACATGGGGTAGGAGGAGATGAAATTGCACCCTCCCGCGATCGCCCCGAGGGCTACCGCCTCCGTGCCCTGCACGAGGAGTTCCCCCTTGATCCCGGGGTTTTTGGGGATGTTCGCCACCTCCCCTCCCTTTATGAGCCCGATGCCTATGTCGCAGCCCCTCCCCAGTGCCTGCAGGTTCCTGTCGATAACATCCCGGTCCTTGTCGGCAAATGTCTTCTCCACGATGGTTTCCAGAACGTCGCTCTCGATGTCGAAGATGCAGGCGATGACCCCCGTCGCGACGATATTTGCGTAGAAACCTCCCCCGATATCCGAGGCGATCCGGGTAAAGGGTATGTCGATGAAGCGGTACTTTTGCGTATCGATGACCTTTTCGACCTTCTCTTTCTCACCGATGATGATGGTTTCCGGTGATATGCGGCCCGCGAGACGGGGGATCCCATCGGCGGCGAGGGGTATGAGGATGTCGATCCTGTCGACGTACGCGTCCACCCGGTGTGCGGCGACACGGATCGACGTGGAGTTGCTGCCCCCGCGCACCCGCGACATGAACTCCTTGGTGGCGAAGACGTGGTAGCCCGAATCCTTGAGTACCCAGGTAAGGAGCGTCTCGAGTGTCTGGATGCCCTGGCCGGCCTCACCGACAATTACGACGGAAACATCTCCATCACCGACTCTTGTCCACGTTTCCATGACTGTTTTCATCAGGGGGTCTCCGTCTGGCGCCGGTCTATTCGCCTGTGCCACCGGGGGGGTCCTGATTTTTCGATGAGCTTCCCCCTCGATCGGTTTCGGCCCGCCCGGCCCAGTGTTTTTGCGGTTAACTGCGCTTTGGCAAGCTTATTTCAGGTAGATCACCGTCGTCCTTGCGATCCTGTCGTGAAGGCCCTGCTTGTACCTGCTGGGGATGACGAAGAGGTAGCCGACGCCGGCGGTAACGTCGCAGATAAGGTACCCGAACCACCGGATGATGGACTGTCCCATCGTGATGTCCTGTCCGCTGATGGAAACGACTTTTATGCGGAAGGCCATCTTGCCCAGGGTCTGCCCGCCCATGGCGTGCAGGATGATGTAGTAGAGGGGATGGAGTCCCGCGTAAAAGAGACCCCGGATTATGTTTACCATGTCCAGGAGCGATGAGCTCGGGGCGGCTTCACCCCCGGGAAAAGGCATCGGGGGCCACCAGCCTCTGGCCCCTCCCAGGGTGTCCAGATAGAAGAGCATGTTGATGATCGCCACCAGGACGATTATGTCCAGAAGCCTGGCCAGGAAGCGAACGATGAATCCCGTGTAGCGCACATCGTTGTTCGCAATGGAACCTTCCCCCGTGCCTATCAAGGCGATATTGTTCTCCATTCCCCTGTCCTTACATGTTCTGAAACCGGTACTGGATCATGGCCAGGGCGGCGACCGCGGCCGTTTCCACCCGGAGTATGTTCTTCCCCAGCCCGGCAACGATAAAACCCGCGCCCCGGGCGCGCGTTACCTCGTCCCGGGAAAACCCCCCTTCCGGTCCCACGATGAGGGCGACGCTCTCCGGGTTCTGCGCCTTTTCGAGGGTGGGCTTCAGGGAAAAGGCAAAGGTCTCCTCGTAGAGAATGATCTTCAGATCGCACCCCGACAGAAGGTCGATGGCCCCCTGGAAGGTGTGTATCTCCCCTATCTCCGGCACATGGGGGGATCCGCACTGTTTGACGGCTTCCGTTACGATCCTCCTCCATCTGAGAAGGCGACCCTCCCTCTTTCCGGGCGGCACCCTGACGACCGTCCTGGAGGAGAGAAAGGGGACGATCCCGCTCACGCCGAGCTCCGTTGTTTTCTGCAGGATGTAGTCGAACCTGTCTCCCTTCGGTATCCCCACGCCCAGGTGCACGGCTACGGGCCTTTCCCGCGAGAGGGGCTCCATGCGGTCTATCCGGCATATCACCGATTTCACCGTCTCATCGACGATTGTCAGGTGGTAGCGGTTTCCCCCGTCGTCGAAACCGGCAATGCTGTCCCCCCGTTTCAGGCGGAGGACACGCCTGATGTGCCTCGCCTCCTCCTCTTTGAAGGTTGCCCTGTCTCCGCGTATGTTTTCTGCCTGCAAAAAGAAAAGGGGCATTTTTATTCCTTTTTCATGGCAACTGCCGACCAGATCCCGAGAAAGGAGCTGTCGGTAACGTGGAAACCGCCGCCCTGGAACTCCTCCACCACCCAGTCTGTTTTTTCGACGAGTATGCCGGACAGAACGGCCCTTCCCCCCCTGCCGAGCAGGTTGAAAAAGTCGGATTTCATCGAAACGAGGGTTTCGGCGATGATGTTGGCGCTGAGGAAGTCGAACTTCCCCCCGATAGCGCCCAGGGGGCGGTTCGTTGCCCGGAAAGAGCCGCCGGTGCCGTTTCTTCGCGCATTCCTGTTGGCCGTGCGCACCGCTTTATCGTCGATGTCGACACCGAGGACATTCCGTGCGCCTTTTTTCGCCATCAATATGCCGAGAATCCCCGTGCCGCACCCGATGTCCAGGCACCGCTCCGGCACGCTTCTGTCGAACTCCTTCTCGATGAGTTCGATGCAGAGCCGGGTTGTTTCGTGCGACCCGGTCCCGAAGGCTTGCCCGGGATCTATGACCATCACCGTTTCCCCTGCGGGGGCCTCGTACGTTTCCCAGGAGGGGGTAACCGTCACCGCCCTGCCCACCTTCAGGGGCCGGAAGAACTCTTTCCACCTGTCTGCCCAGCCGAAGTCCTCCACCTCCACCGAATCCACCGCGTAGCCATGTGCCTCTTTCGGGAGGCGGGCCACGAAGTCTGCGAGTTCACGGGCGATCGTCCGGGTGTCGGCCGTGGTGGGGAAGTAGGCGGTCAGGTCCGTGAAATCCGAGCCGGGCTGGTCCGGCAGGAGGGAGGTTTCCTCGATGACGATCTCGTCGTAGGAGAGCCCCACGCTTCCCCTGAGGTAGAGAAAACCGCACAAAGGATCTATGTAGCGCCGTTTTACCTTTATTTTGAGGGCTTTCCACCGTTTCATCTGTGCCTGGATCGATACGCCTGCCATTGTGGTATTATAACGTAAACGGGAAAAAAGTGGAGCGCCACGAATGGAGGTGATCGAAAAAATAGCGGCGGAAGCAAAGAGTATCGAGAGGGAGCTGTTCGCCCTGGTGACCTTCCTGTACGAGAACCCCGAAGTGTCCTTCGAGGAGCACAGGACGTCGCAAACCCTGAAAGATTTCCTCCGGAAAGAGGGGTTCGCCGTTAAGGGGGGGACGGCGGGGCTCGAGACCGCCTTCGTGGCGAAAAAGAGCAGGGGGAAAAAAAATCCCCGCGTGGGGTTCCTCGTCGAGATGGACGCCCTTCCCCAGATCGGACACGCATGCGGGCACAATGTCGTGGCGGCGGCATCGTCTGGGGCGGCCGTCGTCCTCTCCCGGATCGCGGGGAGCATGGGCATAGCGGGCAGCATCCTCTGCTTCGGCACCCCCGCCGAGGAGAGCGGTTTCGGGAAGGTAAAGCTGGCCGGGGAGGGGGTTTTCGACGGGCTCGACGCCGCCATGATGGTTCACCCCTCGTCGAGGAGGGTGGTGGACAAGGAGTATCTCGCCCTGAAGAAGATGACCGTGACTTTCCGGGGAAAGGCGGCCCATGCAGCTGCGTATCCCGAGCAGGGCGTGAACGCCCTGGATGCGCTCATCCTCTTTTTCAACTCCGTCGGCCTCCTTCGGCAGCAGCTCGCGGAGGACGTGAGGGTGCACGGCATCATCACCGAGGGAGGCGTTGCCCCGAATATCATCCCGGAGCGAACGTCGGCATACTTTTACGTCCGGGCCAGGTCCGTTGCCACCGCCGAGGATGCGGCTGAAAAGCTGAGAGCCTGCGCGAGGGGGGCGGCGAAAGCATCGGGCTGCAGGGTCTCGGTGAAAGACATCTACTTCACCCTCGAACCGATGAGGATAAATGCCGTTCTCGCCGCTGTCTACCGGGAGGGTATGGCGAAGATCGGGCTGAGGGAGGACCGGGTGCCGAGAGACAAGAATCTCGGCTCTTCCGACATCGGGAACGTATCCACCCGGGCACCCGCCATCCAGCCCCTGGTCCCCATCGTTCGGGGAAAGCGGGTGGAGATCCACACGCACGATTTTCGTGAAGCGACGGTCGGGGCGGGGGGAAGAAGGGGTATGATGGAAGGGGTCGTTCTTCTCGCCTACACGGGCTACCGGGTCATGACCGACCCGGCACTGAGGAAAAGGGTGAAAAAGGCCTTCCGCGAAGGGAACCAGTCAGGGTAGCACGGGGAAGATGGCCGTTACCGGCGGTGTATGATGACCGCAGCGGAGAGCCTTGATCCCTGCGATATTGACGCCTGCCCCTGCATCCGTGAGATACGGGCTCACCCCGCTATCTCAGCCGGGCGATCGTGGCCCCGTCTCCCCCCTCCTCTTTCGGGGCCGGGGAGAACTCCTCCACGTAGAGAGACTGGCGAAGGTAATCCCTGATCGCCTTTTTGAGCGTTCCCGTTCCGTGTCCGTGGATAATGAGAGCCGAGGGAATGTCGGCCAGGGACGCCCTGTCGAGAAAGAGGTCGACCTCCTTGATGGCCTCCTCCTGGTCGAGTCCCCGAACGTCTATCGTGTTGTCGTCGCGCCGGGTAAAGGGTTCCCTCCCCTTCTCCCCGGGCATGAGCCCGGCAACCGGCCGCCCCCTTCCCTTCTTCCCCTCGGGGGCAAAAATCCGTATGTCACGTATTTTTACGCTCGACCTGACCGATCCGAGCGACACGATCACCTTTCCCTCCCCCGCAGATTCAACGTGGCCCTCTTTTCCAAGGGTGAGGACGAATACCCGCTGTCCCGGCGAAAGGTCCTCCGCTTTGCCGGCGGGCCTGGTCCTGCTCACTATTTTCCGTATCTCCTCGGGGAGCTCCCTGTGGCCGGCTTCCTTTTTGATCATTGAAATCACGTCCTTGGCCTTTCTCACCACCTCCACCTTTCTCTCCCTCCGTAACTCCGCCATGACCTTCTCCACTTCCTCCTCTGCCTCTTTCACCTTCTTCATGGCCTTCGATCGCGCGTCGTCCAGCACTTTTTTCTCCATCTCCCTGAGGCGGGCCCGATCCTGCTTTCCCTTCTCGATCAGCTCTTTCAGCCGGGACCTCTCCCGGGAGAGCTTCTCCGCCGTTTCGGCCTCCCGGTCGCGCAACCGGGTCAGCTCCTTTATGAGGGCGTCCAGGTTTTCCTCTTTCGCCCCCATGTACTGCTGTGCTTTTTCAATGATGGATGGGGGGAAGCCCATTTTTTTCGCTATCTCTATCCCCATGGATCTGCCGGGTACCCCCATGGTCAGCTGAAATGTAGGGGTGAGCTCTCTCTCGGAGAAGCCCATCGACGCCACGGTAAAACGGTCGTCCTCGAAGGGGAGATATTTGATCTCATCGAAGTGGGTCGTGACGAAGACCCTCGCCCCTCGATCGACGAGCGCTTTCAGGTACGCCTGGCCGAGCGCCGTTCCCTCTTTCGGGTCCGTACCCGTTATCACCTCGTCCAGGAGAATGAGGGTACGGTCGTCTGCCTCCTCGTAGAAGCCCTTCATGGTGAGTATGTCGGCAGAGAATGTGGACAGGTCCTTCTCCACGCTCTGCATATCTCCCATGGCGATGAATATCTTTGGAAAGATACACATCCGGGAATCGGGGGCTGCCGGGATGGAGAGCCCCGCCATGGTCATGAGGGTTAAAAGCCCGATGGTCTTGATGAGCACCGTTTTCCCCCCCGCGTTGGGTCCCGTCACGACCATGCACCTGCTCCTGCCGCTCATGGAAACGGAGTTGGGTACGGCCCGTTTCTTGCCGAGCAGAAGGAGGGGGTTTCTCGCCGATATGATGTCCAGGCTCCCGTCGTTGTTCACCACGGGCTCGGCGGCCGCCATCTCCTCTGCAAGGAGGGACCGTGCCTGGATACAGTCGATGCGCGCTCCCGCTGCTATCGAGGCCGAAATCTCACGTCCCCTTTCGCCGATCATCCGGGACATCTGGCGCAGTATCCGCTGGATTTCACCAGCCAGTTCGGACTCGGCCGACTTGAGCTCGTTGTTGGCATGGACGAGCTCTTCGGGCTCGAAAAAGATTGTCTGTCCCGACTGCGATGTCTCGTGCAGTATTCCCCTGATGACGCCTTTTGCCGAAGGCTTGAAGGGAAGGGCATGCCTGCCGCCCCTGATTGTGACGTAGGTGTCCTGCAGGTGCCTCTTGTAACGGGGATTTGCCAGAATGGTCTTCGCCGTTTCCCCTACCCGCGACCGTGCCGTCTCCACCCTTTTCCTGAGCCCCCGGAGCTGGGGGCTGGCGGAGTCTTTGATCTCGCCGTCGTAGTCGATTTTTTCCTCGAGCGACGATTTCAGCGCCGACAGGTCGGCAATGGTCCTGGCAGTCGCTGCGATCGAGGGGTACCGCCCTTTTTTCTCCCGGAAGTACTTTCTGAGACCTTCCGTCGTCCTGGCGGCTTTCAGGATCGTCACCACGGTCCCGGCAGAGAGGGTTGCCCCCGCCTCTGCCTCTTCCAGCTCGCTTTGAAGGACCGGAAGGTCGCGTATCACGGGCGGCTTCTCCTCGATCAGGAGGGAGCGCATCTGGCCGTTTTCCTTAAGGAGTTCCCTGATCGGGGCGAGATCGACGAGGAACGGCGTTTCAAAGGCGCGCAGGGCGCCCGCTTCGGTGGCGCAGAGGGAAACGAGCCTCTCAAGGACCTTTCCCCACTCCAGCAGGTTAAGCGTCTCTTCGCGTATCATGCCGACCATCCCGTTTGCAGGCCCGGAGAGAAACTGTATCCTATCCCACCTCGTTGTACTCCCTCACCCTGAAGGTGACCTTCAGCTCCCCCTCGGCGAGCTTTCTGCACCGCTCGATATCGAGGCCGGGTATCGCCACGACGGTGGCGATGATTTCCGGTATCGCCTTTTTTGCCTCCTCTATGAACAGGAGGAGTTCGTTGAACGATCTTTCACCGAACGGGTTCGGGCAGAGGGATGCGTAGGTTTCCCCGTCGGGAGCGTTCAGGCTCACCGACAGGGAATCGATTATGCCCGCGAGTTCGGGGATGATGTTTCTGCCGTGAATGAGGTTTGCGAGACCGTCGGTGTTGAGCCGGAGCTTTTTCGCCCCGAGTCCCCTGAGCCTCCGTGCCGCCTCGATCATGTCGGCGAGCCTGAGGGTGGGCTCGCCGTATCCGCAGAAGACGACCTCGTCGTAGCTGGTCACGTCACCGGCGCTTGAAACGATCTCGTCGACCGACGGCTCTCCGGGGAGCTTGAGATAGTGCCCCTTGACGAAGAAGTCGGTCCGCTTGCTGCAGAAGACGCACCTGTTCGTGCACCGGTTGGTGATGTTCAGGTAGAGGGAGTTTCTGATCTTGTAGGAGATCTGATGGGGAAAGTCAGGTTCGATCTGAAATATCCTCCGGGCGTTCGTGGTTGTTATCCTGCCCACGTCTTCCGTTGTCAGGCCCTTCAGTTCGCCTATCTTTTCCGCCGTGTGTATCAGGTAGGCCGGCTCGTTGGCCCTTCCCCTGTGGGGATGAGGGGAGAGGAAGGGGGCGTCCGTTTCTATGAGGAGCCTGTCCGTGGGTATCTTTTTCGCGACTGCGGCGATGTTTTTCGCGTTCGGGTAGGTCACCACTCCGGGGATCGAGATGAGAAAACCCCGCTCCATGCACTGGCGGGCGAAGGGGAAAGACCCGCTGAAACAGTGGAATACCCCGCCCGCTTCGGGCGGGCCCTCCTCGTCGATGATTCTCAGAACCTCTCCGTGTGCATCCCGGTCGTGGATAACCACAGGTTTGTTCAGCTCTTTTGCCATCCGGAGATGTTTTCTGAAGGCGGCGCGCTGGGCGTCCCGGTCGGCGTAGTCGCGGTAGAAATCGAGCCCCGTCTCCCCCACGGCCACCACCCGGGGGTGTGACGCCAGGGAGGCGAGCTTCCCCATGGCCTCGTCGGTCACCTCTTCGGCGTTGTGGGGATGAATCCCCACGGCGACCGAGACGTCATCGAACCTTTCCGCGAGGGCGATGTTCCTTTCGCAGCTCTCGATGTCGATCCCGATGGTTACCATCCCCGTGACACCGGCGATCCTGGCCCGTTCCATCACCCTTTCGGGGTTCAGGGAGAGCGGTTCCATGTCCAGGTGGGTGTGGGAGTCGAAGAGAAATCCGGGCATGGCTACTCTATCCTCGGAAACACGATTGCCCTGTCGGGCACGATAATCCCTTCCTCGAGGAGGCCGAATTCAGTCGATTCCGGTATCCGGGAGCTTTCGACGGGTCCTTTCTGTCCGAGTATCTGCCATATCTTTTCGGCGGTGACCGGGGTGAAGGGGGACGCGAGAATGGTTACGATTCTCACCGTTTCAAGGACCGCGTAGAGCACGGTGCCGAGCCTCTCCCTTTTTTCCGGATCCTTCGCGAGAGACCAGGGGGCCGTGTCGTCGATGTACTTGTTTGCGGCGCCCACGATGTCCCAGATCGACGCCAGGGCCTTGTGGAACTCCAGGTTCTCCATCTGCCCCTCGATGGCTGCGACTGCATCCCGTATCGTCCCGGCGAGGGCCTGCTCCCTCTTCGTGAGGTTCCCGCGGGCCGGGACCCTGCCTGCCAGGTAGCGGCTCAGCATGTTGAGGGTCCTGTTGAGAAGGTTCCCGAAATCATTGGCAAGGTCCGAGTTGATCCTGTGGACCATCGCGCCGTGGGAGAAATCGCCATCGAGGCCGAAGGGTACCTCCCTGAAGAGAAAATACCGGACCTGATCGACCCCGTACTTTTCCGCAACGTCGTAAGGGTCGACGACGTTTCCAAGGGATTTGGACATCTTCTGCCCTTCCACGGTCCACCAGCCGTGTGCGAAGACCTTGCCGGGAGGTTTAATTCCCGCCGATATAAGAAACGCGGGCCAGTAGACGGCGTGAAACCTGAGGATGTCCTTCCCGATGATGTGGACATCTGCGGGCCAGTAACGGGAAAAGGCATCGGTGTCGTCGGGATAGCCCACGCCGGTGATGTAGTTCGTGAGGGCGTCGAACCAGACGTAGATAACGTGCCCGGGGTCGTCGGGAACGGGAATACCCCATGTCAGGGATGTGCGGGAAAGGGAGAGGTCGTTTAGCCCCTCCGACACGAAAGAGATGACCTCGTTGCGCCGCGTTTCCGGCTGGATGAACGTGGGGTTCGCCGCGTAGAGGTCAAGGAGGGGCTGCTGGTATTTCGAGAGCCGGAAGAAATAGGAGGGTTCCTTTCTCTTTTCCACCTCCCGCCCGCACTCGGGGCACTTTCCGTCCCGGAGTTGACGGTCTGTCCAGTACGATTCGTCGGGGGTGCAGTACCAGCCCTCGTATTCCCCCAGGTAGATGTCGCCCCCATCGAGGGATTTCCTGAAGAGGTGCTGGACCGAGGCGTAGTGCCGGGGCTCCGATGTCCGGATGAAGTCGTCGTTGGTGATCCCGAGGGCCGGTGTGAGCCCCTGGAACCGGGTGACCACGCGGTCTGCCAGTTCCTTCGGCGAAAACCCCTGGGATACGGCGCTCCTGTGCACCTTTTCCCCGTGTTCGTCCGTTCCCGTGAGAAAAAAGACATCGTGTCCCGTGAGGCGGCGGTAACGGGCGAGGACGTCGGCGGCTATGGTGGTGTAGGCATGGCCAATGTGGGGTATGTCGTTTACGTAGTAGATAGGCGTGGTAACGTAGAATTTCCTCCCCATCTTCCCTCCGTATGTTTTCTCCCGCTCAGTCCTGGTTCTCCTCGAAATTCAGGGCAAGGTCGTTTTGCTCTTCCTCGGGCAGGAGCTCCCCGTCGCTTTCCTGTGCAGCGTTCTTGGTCGAGGCGTATATCTCGTGTTCGTACATGAGACAGCACAGGAGCCTCCCGCACAGTCCCGAGAGTTTCGCGGGGTTCATGGCGAGATTCTGGTCTTTTGCCAGCTTCACGGTGATGGGTTCGAAATCCTTGAGGTGAGAGGCACAGCACAGTTCCTTGCCGCAGGATCCCACGCCTCCTACCATCCTGGCCTCGTCCCTCACCCCGATCTGCCTCATCTCTATTCTCATCTTCAGCTTCTGGGCGAGGTCTTTGACCAGATCCCGGAAGTCGATCCTCCCGTCCGCCGTGAAGTAGAAAACCGCCTTTGATCCGTCGAGGAGGTACTCTGTCCTCACGAGCTTCATGGGCAGCTCCCGGGTTTTGATCTTCTCTCTGCAGAAATTGTTGGCGAACTTTTCCCTGTCCAGGTTTTTCCGGTGCGTCTCCAGGTCCTCTTCCGTGCCTTTCCGCACTATCTTTTTGAGAAAGTCTTTCCCGAAAGGCAGCGATACGCTCGGGCACAGCTTGATCACCTGGCCGAGCTGCAAACCTCTCTCCGATTCGACCACCACGTGGTCACCCGGCTTGAGATCGTAACCGGTTGAATCGTAATGGGTAGACCGTGCCACGCTGTCGAATTTGACGTTCACCACATTCATCGTTCTCGGGCCTCCATTTCGGAGAGGAAAAGCAGAATCGCTTCTGAGATAAAAGCCCTGTCTGCCTGGCGGGGTAAATATTCGAGGGCAGATAGTTTATGAGAAAGCTCCACAAGCTTCTGTGGACGCAAAGTGGCTCTTTTTCCTCTCCCCTGTTCTAAAATTTCTCTGTTCATTATACAACTTTTTTCCCCCATTGATAATAGGAGCAGATCGAGCAGGAGCCGCTTCAGGATGATCAGGGCATGGGGAAAAAGGGCGTCATCTTTGAAAAGCGATGCGATATCGGCTATCTTCCGGTAGTTTTTCCCCCGCAGCGCTTCCATGATCTCCCCGGGCCCGGGCACGCTCCCCGATGCGATTTCTCGCAGGAGGTCCATGTTTCCCTCGGAGGCCGAAAGGGCCTGTTCCTGCGGCCGGCCCGGCTCTTTTTCCCGCAACTTGCTGAAAAACAACGTCCTTTCTTCTTCCGTCGGGGGCGGGATGTGAAAGGAAAAGCACCGCGAGCGTATCGTCGGCAAAACCCTTCCTGCCTGGCTGGCAGTCAGGATGAAGTGCGACCCCGGAGGGGGCTCCTCGAGAATCTTGAGCAGGGAGTTGGCGGCGCTCTTGTTCATCCTGTCGCTTCCGTGTATGAGGATCACCCTGCGTTTCCCGAAAAAGGTCTTTCTTGCCAGTTCGGGGTGGATGCTCCGTACCTGCGAAACCCTGATCTCCCCCTTTTCGGGGCTCAGGGCGAAAAAAGAGGGATGGTTGCCGCCGCCTGCGAGTTCACAGGACCTGCACCTGTGGCATGGCCCGGCCTCCTTTTCACAGAGAAGTGCCATGCCGAAGTATTCGGCGAGGCTTCCCTTGCCGCTTCCGGCGGGCCCCTGAATGAGGATCGCCTGCGGCACGTTTCCCCTGTCGATGAGTTTTGAGAGTTTACGGAAGTTCTCTTTTCGCGGTATTTCTCCCGACTTTTTCCCGTTCAAGGTCGAACCTTTTCAGCACCTCTTCTTTTATCCGTGCGAATATTGCCTCTTCCCCGAGGGCCCCGTCGACAACGATGAACCTTTCCGGCTCTGAGGCGGCGATCTCGAGGTAACCCCGCCTCACTCTCTCATGGAATTCTATACTTTCCGACTCGAGCCGATCAAGGTTTCTTTTCCCGCCCTGCCTGATCCTCGCGATCCCTGCCTCCGCCGACAGGTCGAGAAGTATCGTGAGGTCGGGCATGAGCCCGTTCGTTCCGTAGCGGTTCAGTTTCTGCAGAAAGTCTATGTCGAGGCCTCTCCCGTACCCCTGGTACGCGATGGTGGCGTCCAAAAACCGGTCGCACAGGACGATGATCCCCTGGTACAGGGCGGGCTTTATGACCGAGTGGACGTGCTGCGCCCTGCTTGCGAGGTAAAGGAGGAGCTCGGCCTTGTCGGTAACCTTCTCGCTGTGCTCCGTCAGGAGCACGTCGCGGATCATGTCGGCAACCGGCGTCCCTCCGGGCTCCCTGGTCGATATGACGGTGCAGTCGGCCCCCTGGAGAAAGACGCGCAGTTTCCTGATCTGGGTGGTCTTTCCGGAACCCTCTATGCCTTCGAAGGTTATGAACACCCCTCTCTTCAGGTCCATCGATCGATACCCTTTCTCACGGGAAGATCAGCACTCCGTGTAGCCGCAGGAGCGGCATTTGAGACAGCCCTCCTGCATTTCCACCTGAGAACCGCAGTCGGGGCAAGCGCCCCTGACCATGGCGTGTTCGGATGCGGTGAGGGCGGCGCCGGAATGATCTATCGGGCGCTTGTTTGCCGGCAACGCCCCGCCGGCTGCCCCCTCCTCGCGAAGGGGCAGGATCTCCTCATAGGTTTTGAGGTACCACTCCAGCGCCTTGCCCACGGCGTCGGCGCAGGAGAGGATCCGGTCTCCATTTGCCCAGGAGTTCATCTGACAGCTGATCCCTTTCAGCTGCTTGATGATGGTTCGCGGGTCTACCTCGGAGCGGAGGGCGAGAGACACGAGCCGGCCGATCGCCTCGGACTGGCTCGATGCGCACCCTCCCGCCTTGCCCATCTGGTTGAATATCTCAAAGAGGCCCTTTTCGTCCATGTTCATGGTGATGTACAGCTTCCCGCACCCCGTTTTCATCTCCTTCGTGATGCCCACGAGCGAGTCGGGCCGTGGCCTCGGGCCGACCATCTTTTCCAGGTCCAGCCTTTTTGCCCCTTCCCGGCCGTCGGTGAGCGCTGTCTTCCCCACGGTAAGCACCTGCTCCTCTCTCGACCCGTCCCTGTAGACGGTCACCCCCTTGCACCCGAGCTCGTAAGCGAGGTGGAATACGTCGGAAACGTCCTCTTTCGTGGCCTGGTTGGGAAAGTTGACCGTCTTGGAGACGGCATTGTCCACGGATTCCTGGAATGCGGCCTGCATCCGGAGATGCCAGGTCGGTGAGACATCGAAGGCGGTAACGAATACATCTCTCACCCCGGCGGGGAACTCGTCGAAATCGATGATCGAGCCGCTTTCGGAAACTTTTTCCATCAACTCTTCGGAATAGAGCCCCAGGTTTCTGAGTTCCTCCTCAAAAATCGGGTTCGCCTCGAGGAGCCTGTCGTTGTCCATGACGTTTCGCACGAACACGAGGGCGAAGAGGGGCTCGATGCCGCTCGAGCAGGACGAGATGATGCTGATCGTGCCTGTCGGCGCGATGGTTGTGGTGGTGGCGTTTCTCAGCGGCATCTTTCCGTTTCCCGCATAAATGCTGTTCGAGAAGTTGGGGAAGGGCCCCCGGGTTTTGGCCAGCTCCCGGGAAGCTCTTTCCGATTCCTCCTGTATGAAGCTCATGACCTCCCTTGCCGTGGTGAGGGCCTCCTCCGTGTTGTAGGGTTTCCTGAGCCGGAGGAGCAGGTCGGCGAACCCCATGACGCCGAGGCCGATTTTCCGGTTGCTCAGGGTCATCTCCCGTATCTCCGGGAGGGGGTAATTGTTCATGTCGATCACGTTGTCGAGGAAACGCACGGCCTGAAACACCCTGTCGCGCAGCTTTTCGTAATCGATCGCGTACCCTTCCCCATCCCTCGTCACCATCCGTGCCAGGTTGATGGAGCCGAGGTTGCAGGATTCGAAGGGGAGGAGCGGCTGCTCACCGCAGGGATTGGTGCTCTCTATCTCCCCTTCGCCGGGGGTAGGGTTGTCCCTGTTTATTCTGTCCAGGAATATTATCCCCGGTTCTCCGTTCTTCCACGCCGACTCGACGATTTTGCCGAACACGTCCCGCGCGTTGAGGTAGTCGGTTATCTGCCCGGAGCTGGGGTTGACAAGGGGGTACTCGGCGTTTTCCAGAACCGCCTGCATGAACTCTTCCGTGACCCCCACGGATATATTGAAGTTGTTCAGCCGGCTGTTGTCCTGCTTGCAGGTGATGAACTCGCAGATGTCGGGGTGGTCCACCTTCAGGATCCCCATGTTGGCCCCCCTCCTCGTTCCCCCCTGCTTGATGGTCTCCGTGGCCGCGTCGAAGACGGTCATGAAGGATATCGGGCCCGACGAGATGCCCTTCGTCGACCTCACCACGTCGTTTTTCGGCCTCAGCCTCGAGAAGGAAAAGCCCGTGCCCCCCCCGCTTTTGTGAATCAATGCGGTGTATTTGACGGCGTCGAAGATCGACTCCATGGAGTCGTCCACGGGGATGACGAAGCAGGCGGAGAGCTGCTGGAGCTCCTTTCCCGCGTTCATCAGGGTGGGAGAGTTGGGCATGAATTCCAGGGAGTTTATCATGCGGTAGAATGTCTCGGCGCACTCCAGGACTTCCCGGTAGCCCTTTCCGTAGTGAATCCCCTCTGCGAGGGCGATGTTGTAGGATACGCGGGCAATCATGTCCTCCGGGGTTTCCACGGTAGCTCCCTCCTCGTCCTTCTTGAGATAGCGCCTTTTCAAAACGCGAAGCGAGTTTTCGTTAACGGGCATGTTGCCATACTTCTCCACCATCTGCCTCTTCCATTCTTCTGGAGGATGCTGCGGTATCGTCTCGACGGACTGCTGCGCCCCGGCCCCCCGTTTTCCCGCGGGCACGCTTTCACTTTGAAGAGATTGTTCCCTCAATGACATGACCCAACTCCTTTAGTATATTATAACAATATTCGTAATTGCGGAATATATTGTAGTTGCAAAGTGAATGTATACAAGATATTGTGTTGTTTCGCGCGTGTCAAGGATAATTTGCCGGATATTTTTTCCCCTTCTATCCTGTTAAAAGTGAAGAGAATTTTCTGCTTTTTGCAGCGTTATTTCGGGATGTGGGCCCGTAGTTTTTCGACGAGCGCCCTGCAGAGTTCCGGTGATGGAGGCTGATTTTTGAAAAGATACCGCTCCAGGTCGGCGTCCTCCTGCCGGAGTATCTTTAGGAACTCCATCCTCGTTTTCCCGTCCATGCCCATCCACTCTCTTTCGAAGAAGTCAGAGAGGATCGTTTCCAGCTCGCGTGTGGAGCGCCTCATGCTGAGGTACCTGGCCTCGCGCCGGAGAAGCTCATCCGCCGAATTCTTCAGCATGTGAAGATTTTAACAGAGAGCGGGCAAATGTGCTTGATTTTCTCGTTTGTATGGTATAAATCTTATAATATATTGTAGTGCATACAGTCGACAGTATAATATGTAGCGATTATTGATATTTTAAGGAATAGCGCATTGGGACCGAGCCCTCTTTCTCAACAAAAATGCCGGAGAGGAGACAGGCAATGAAGAACCATGCGTCCCTGTCTGTGCGGGTTGCGGCTTTCCTGTTTTTGGCTATCTTCCTGTTTTCCGGTGTGATTTCTACCCGGTTGCTGGCTGAGCCCGCATCGAGCGAGTGTTTCGATTGCCATGGAAGCGATGATATTCTGGGATGGGGTGAGGATGAGGTGGTCGAAAACACCACGCCTGCGGAAAAGCTCCCGCAGGCTCACTTCGTCACGATACCCGATATTTCGTCCTTTGTGGATGAAAAACGGTATGCCTCCTCCGTCCACGGGGACCTCTCCTGCACTGACTGCCACAGCGATGCCGATTCCGTGCCCCACGGGCGGTACTTGAAGCCCGTGGTCTGCGGGGAATGCCACGAGGGGATCAGCGAGGTGTATGCAAATTCGAGGCACGGTCTTGCCCGGGACGAGGAGAGAGTCCTCTACGCCCCCGGTTGCTCTGATTGTCACGGTGCCCACTATGTCAGTGAAATTGAAGCGCCCCCGTCGCCCGTCTACTTCAGCAATCTTCCCGGCACCTGCGGGAGATGTCACGGAAACAGCGAGTTCGTGAAGAAAGCCGGCATCAGCCTGCGCGAGGTCTACGCGCTCTATGAGCAGTCGATCCACGGAAGGGCCGTGAGCGCGAAGGGCCTGAGCATATCGGCAACCTGCGTCGACTGCCACGGATCCCACGACCTGCTCAGGGCGGGGGATCCCGAATCTACCGTCTTCAAAAAGAACATCCCCGCCACCTGCGGAAAGTGCCATTACGGCATCTACTCCGTCTACATAGAATCGACACACGGGAGGGCTGCAACAAAGGGCCTTCCCGATGCGCCCGTCTGCACCGACTGTCACGGGGAGCACGAAATCGCCCCTTCCGTTGAGGCGGCGTCGTATGTTTCCCCCCTCGCTATTTCCACGACCACCTGCCCCAGCTGTCACGATGCGCAGCGCATCGTGAAAAAGTTCGGCCTGGAGACCGGGAGAACCCGGTCCTACCGGGAGTCCTATCATGGTCTGGCCCAGAGACTGGGTGACCAGATGGTGGCAAACTGCTCCTCCTGCCACGGTTCCCATGCGATATACCCCTCCTCGGACAGGCGCTCGACGGTTTTTGCGGGCAACCTGAAGATAACCTGCGGGCAGTGCCATCCCGGGGCCTCGGAGAAGTTCGCCTCCGGCACGATCCATGGCGGGGGAGCGGGAATTGGCGAAGTGGTGAAGAGGCTGGTGAAGTATTTCTATATCTGGCTCATCGTCCTGACGATCGGGTTCATGCTGGTGCACAACGGGCTTGATTACGTGAAAAAGATCAGGGTTCACATGAAGAGACAGAGGCTGGAGCGGAGCTATGAGAGGATGAACAGGATCGAGAGGGTTGAACATTTCTTCATGATCCTGTCGTTCTTCGGTCTCGTGATCACCGGCTTTGCCCTGAAATTCTCCTGGTCGATTCCCTTCCTTGAAAAGGGGGACAACGAGTTTTTTCGCAGTTTCCTCCACCGGGGCTTTGCTCTCCTCATGGTGGCTGTGTGCCTCCATCACCTCGGCTACCTCGTCTTCGACCCGAAGGGGAGGAAACTCTTCGTCGATATGATGCCCCGGTACAAGGATGTGAAGGACATGATCCAGGCCATCAGGTATTACCTCGGCCTGGCCAAGGAGCGGCCCGCCTTCGACCGGTTCGGCTACGTGGAGAAGCTGGAATATTTTGCCCTCATCTGGGGGTCGGTCGTCATGATTGCCACGGGCTTTATCCTCTGGTTCGAAGAGGAGTCGATGCGCCTCATCCCCATGTGGGGCATCGATGTTGCGACGATCATCCACTATTACGAGGCGATCCTGGCCACCCTGGCGATCATTGTCTGGCATCTTTACTTCGTCATGATAAACCCGGACGTGGCTCCCATGTCCTTTACCTGGATCGACGGGAAGATATCGCACCACCACATGGAGATCGAACATCCCCTGGAACTCAAGAAGATGGAAGGGACCGGGGGAGATAAGGGGGATAAGGGAAAAAAGGGCAGTGAACTGAGCGTCACAACCTCACCACCTTAGAAAAAGGGGAAAAAATGTCCCGGACGAATGTGATGGTGTTCGTGTGTTCCCTGATTGCCCTGCTCGCCGCACCCCCCGCGTCTGCTGCCGGAGGGGATGCGCTGAAGGTTTCGCAGTGCCTCTCCTGCCACGGGAAAGAGGGACGGGAGACAGGAGCAAGGGAGAGGGGGGCACCCCCCATCGTCGATCCCGGTGTGCTGGAGAGGTCGGTCCATTCCGGGTCGCGCTGCGCGTCCTGCCATGCCGGGGCAGCCGAAATTCCCCACAGGGAAAAGCCGGGGAGGGTGACGTGCGGCTCCTGCCATGAAAGCGCGGCGAGCTCCTACCAGGCCAGCATTCACGGGATGGATTACCTGAAGGGGGAACGGGACGTTCCCGGCTGCACCACCTGCCACGGGAAGCACGATGTCTTGTCCGTCGACGATCCCAGGTCCGTTGCCTTCTCCCTCAATATCGTGGACGTGTGCCTGGGCTGTCACGAGGACGAGCAGGTAGAGATGGAGCACGCGCTGCCGGGGGCCGAGTACTTCAAGGCATACAGGGATTCTGTCCACGGGATGGCCGTGAAGAGAGCCGGCTTGAACGTAGCTGCCGTCTGTCCCGATTGCCACGGAAACCACAAGATCCTGCCCGCCGATAACCCCGGGTCGAAGGTGAACAGGCTCCAGATACCGTCGGATTGCGGGAAGTGCCATCCGGGGATACAGAAGGATTACGACGAATCTATCCACGGAAAGGGCCTGCGGGCCGGCATCATGGATTCTCCCGTCTGCACCGACTGTCACGGTGAGCACACCATAGTCAAGGTCACCGACCCCTCGGCGAAGGTCTATGCGAAGAATATTCCCAGGACCTGCGGGTCCTGTCACGAAAGCGAGGTAATATCCTCGCGGTACGCGCTGCCAAAGAAGCGTTTTTCCACCTACATGGATTCCTTCCACGGGATAGCCCTGGAGTTTGGCATGACGAAAACGGCAAACTGCGCTTCCTGCCACGGCTACCATCTCGTCCTTCCCTCATCGGACCCCAAGTCGCAGGTAAACGTGAACAACATCCCCACCACCTGCGGCCAGTGCCATCCGAAGACATCCGTCAATTTCGCCCGGGGCAAGATCCACGTGGAGGTGTCGAGGGAGGGGCACAAAGGGGTCTGGATGGTGAGGGTCTTCTACACACTCTTTATCACCGCCCTCGCCCTGCTCTTCATCCTCCACATCGGCTTCGATCTGGTGCAGAGGAAACGGGACAGGAAGGGGAAACGCGCCGGCAGCGGGGAGGAACGAGGGTGAGAGTTTTCGAGTTCGATGAAGACAGGGAGAAAGAGAGGTACGTGGAGATAATGCCCGTATTTTTCCGGGTTCAGCACCTGATACTGATGATCACCGTTGGCGTGCTGTTCCTGAGCGGTTTTACGGTCCTGTTCCACCGGACGAGGGCAAGCGAGCTGCTCGTGGCCATGGAGGGGGGCGTCGAGGTGAGGGGGCTCCTCCACCGGTCTGCTGCCGTGGTCCTTTTGTTTCTCGTGCTCTATCATCTCTACTACATCCTCTTTTCACGGGAGGGGCGGGAGGAGTTTCAAAAGCTGAAGCTGCAAAAAAAGGACATTGCCGACTTCATCGGCGTGTTGCGGTTCAGCCTGAGGTTGAGCGATGTCTATCCCGATCTCGACCGGTACAGCTACAAGGAGAAGTTTCAGTACTGGGGGGTAAACACGGGACTTTTGATCATGATCCTGAGCGGCTTCATTCTCTGGTTCGAAACGGCGAGCATGCTGCTCTTTCCCAAGTGGGTCCTCGATATCGTCCTGATCATCCACGGTTACGAGGGAATGATCGTCTTTATCATCCTGCTTTTCTGGCATCTCTACAACGTGCACTGTTCCCCGGGCAACTTCCCCATGAACCGGGTATGGATAACGGGGAAGGTGGACAGGGAGTTGTATTCCCGTGACCGGCGGGGATACACGGGAAAAAAGTGAATGGGAGGGCATGAAATGAGTCCGGCAGTCAGGAGAACACTGGTCGTTGCCTCGTTGATTTTTGTGGCCGCCATTTTCGGGGGAAGGGGAGAGGCAAAGATCTCCCTCGAAAAATGTACCATCTGTCACGGAAAATCTGAGTTCAGAAAGGTTCTCGTAGACGGGAAAGTGCGAAATCTTTACGTGACCCAGACGAGTCTCATGGGGTCGGTTCACGAAAAAAAGGGCTGCGTGGACTGCCATTTCGACGTGATGGAGATTCCCCACAGGCAGAGGCCCAAGAAAGTTACCTGCACTCATTGCCACTACAAGGGAAATCCCGAGGGGGCGCCGCAATCCGATGTGTATCTCGAGTATTTCAAGAGCATTCACGGCCAGAAGATAGCCCAGGGCAACGACAAGGCCCCTCTCTGCCAGGATTGTCACGGTTCCCACGATATAAAGCACACCAAGGTTCCCGGGTCGAGGGTATCGAAAGAGCACGTGGCAGAGACGTGCGGAGCCTGCCACATGAAGATCTATGCGAACTTTGCCTCGAGCATACACGGCGTGAAGGCCGCCGAGGGCAACCGGGATGCCCCCTCCTGCCCCGACTGCCACGGGGAGCACAATATATACCAGCACCTTGATCCCAAGTCCACCGTGTACGCCACCCACGTGCCCGTTCAGTGTTCGAAGTGCCATGCATCTGTCGCCCTCATGAGCAAGTACGGGATAGACGCAGAGCCCGTGGAGACGTACGAGGAGAGCTTTCACGGCGTGGCGAGCAAGTTTGGCGCAAAAACCGTTGCGAACTGTGCTTCCTGCCACGGCACGCACGACATACGCCCTCCCGAGGATCCTCTCTCGATGGTCAATCCCCAGAATGTCCCGAAGACCTGCGGGCAGTGCCATCCCGGGGCCAACGCGAATTTTGCCGCAGGCAAGATGCACATCGACGCTTCGAAGCGGGATGCGGGGATCGTATATTACGTGGCGGCATTTTTCAAGTACCTGACGATTATGACGATGCTCGCCCTTATCGTGCACATATTCCTCGACCTCTATGGCAGGACGAGGAGGTTCAAGGAAGGCAAATAATTTTTTCTCGAGGGGTGAACCGATGGATTTGAGAGAAAAGGGGTATGAGGATCACATAGACGAGGAGGTGGAGAGGGAACTCGATCAGCTCTCGGATGATTTGACCGAGGACGACAGGGACCGTTTGAGAGAGGTGGTGAGGGAGCGGGTGCACAGCGAGATGAGAAAAGAGGCGGAGAAGCTCCGGGAGGAGAGAGCGAGTGAGCTGAAGAAGAGGGCCCGGGAGGAGAGGAAAAAACTCGAAAAGAGAGAGAAGGAGGAGGAAGAGTATTTCATCAGGTTAAACAGGAACTTCCGATTCCAGCACATGGTCATGTTCACGGCCTGTTTCCTGTTGATCTTCACGGGACTCCCGCTGAAATTTCCCGATTTTTTCATATCCCAGATTCTCATGAAGATTTTTGGAGGGATTCGGGGCAGCACGCTGATTCACCGGATAGGTGCGATACTTCTCATCTACTTCATGGTTCACCATTTTTTTTACTGCATTTTTTCAAGAGATGGGAGGAGGGATTTCATCAAGCTCATACCCGTTCCGAAGGATGTCAGGGATCTGGTGATAAATGTGAAGCATTTTATCGGGAAAAATCCGGAGCGGCCGAAGTTCGACCGTTTCAGTTACATAGAGAAGTTTGACTACTGGGCTGTCTACTGGGGCTGCGTCATCATGATCGGCACGGGTCTTCTGCTCTGGTTCGAGGAAATAACCATGAAGTACATCCCCAAGTACTGGGTGGATATTGCGAAAGAAGCCCACTCGGACGAAGCGCTCCTTGCCACGCTTGCCATCGTGATCTGGCATTTTTACAACGTCCACTTCAATCCCGACAGGTTTCCCGGGTCGCTCATGTGGTGGCACGGCAAAATTTCGAAGCATGAGATGATCGAGGAACACCCGCTCGAATACGAACGGATGATGAGAGAGAGAGAAGAGCAGGAAAAAAGCGTGGAGGTCGAGACGAAATGAGGGAGATGATAAGGGGATTTTTCGACTGGGTGTATACCTACAAGAAAACGCTCACCAAGGTGGTTATCGTCCTCGCCATTTTCTTCATTGCCTTCAACGGGCTCTTTTTCGTGTCCGCCTACTACCCCAAGTCCTGCATCGTCTGTCACTACATGGACCCGTTCTACGATCAGTGGAAGACTTCCAGGCACTCGGGCGTGAACTGTCTCGAGTGTCATGATTTCAAACCGCTCTTCATCACGGTGACGACGATAAAGTACCTGACCAATCTCTACAATCCGAAGCCCCACGCGGTAGTCGACAATGCTGCATGCACGGCCCAGGCATGCCACGCGAGCCGCATCGACAAGCCGGAGGAGTATCTCACCGGCGATATTATCTTCAATCACCGGGAGCACATGACGAAGCTGAAAAGGGGCGAGAGCCTGCGCTGTACCTCCTGTCATTACCAGATCGTCCAGGGGGAGCACATTTCGGTGGACAAACGGGTCTGTTTCCTCTGCCACTTCAAGGGGATGAGCAAGGGACAATCTATCGGAGGCTGCCCTTCCTGTCACGGAACGCCCAAAAAGGTCGTGGAGAGGGAGGGGTTCTACTTCTCCCACGATTCCTACCTGAAAGTCGGCGTCGAGTGCAAGGAGTGTCACATAAATGTGGCAACGGGAAGCGGAGATGTCCCGGAGGGCAAATGCTTCGAATGCCACGTGGCACGGGACCGGGGGAAGTATGACCAGCTGGCCCTGCACAGGAATCACGTAACCGCCGGAGGGTTCGAGTGCCTGAAGTGCCACGAAGAGATAAAACACGGGGAGGTCGAGCTCGTCAGGGTATTCGAGGTCAAGTGCGACACCTGCCACAAAAAACTCCACTCCAATCAGAAGGAGATGTACATGGGAACGGGGGCGCGGGGTGTTCCCGATACCCCCTCGAGGATGTTTACCGCACAGGTTGCCTGCGACGGATGCCACACGCAGGCGGTTCAGGAAGTCGAGGGGGGGATACGTGTCAGGGGGGAAAAGCGCCTCATGGCAGAGAAAAAAAGCTGCGTGGTGTGTCACGGCGAGAACTATGACCACATGGTCGATGACTGGATCGCCTCGAGCAGGCAGCTCGAAGAAATGATGGACAGGGTTCGGGCCGAGGCCGGGAGGGTAAACGGGAAGGCGCACGACAGCCCCAACGCCCGGTACGTGGAGGCTATGGTCGACGACATACAGTACAACTATGAGTTTTTGATGTCGGGGCGCGGGGCTCACAATATCGAGTACGCCTGGAAGATCGTGAAGACGGCCCACACGCAGATGGACATTGCAACGAACCTGCTCGGGCAGCCCCCCGTTGCGAGGCCTCCCTTGATCGAAAAAGATTCCGGATATTGTACCGAGTTCTGCCATGCCAGGCTGGGCGTTCCCGGTACGGTCAATTTCCAGGAGATGCAGCTCGATTTTCCCCACCAGACCCATATCAGGGATATCGGGATCGAGTGTGTTGCCTGCCATTCGCCGAAAGAGCACAAGATGCGCATCGTGACGAAGACGGAGTGCATGTCCTGCCACCACGAGGCCATGGACGTGGAGTGTTCGGAGTGCCACGGTGCACAGGCCAGGCTCTACGCGGGGGATGTAACGGTCGAGGGGATCGTCTCCGCTCCCGACTACATGAAGGAAGGAGATGTGGGTTGCTCCGAATGCCACGATCTGAAAAGCGACCGGCCCCAGAACGTGGTCACGGTGAAAGAGAAGTGTGCAGGCTGCCACGACGGCGATGAGTCCTACGCCGAAATGGCCCTCACCTGGGAGAAGGAGATACTCGAGCTGGAGAATCGCATAGCCGTGGACCTGGAGGAGGCCACCGACCTGGTGCAGAGAAGAAGGAGGCTCGGGAGGGATACGGCAAAACTCGAAGCCCTTCTTGAGTCGGCACGTACGTCCTATGCGCTGGTCTCCAGTGGACGGGGAATTCACAACTTCGAGATGTCCAGCGCCATGCTCGAAAAAGCCCTCGCCGATCTCGAGGTGATCCTGGAGAAAAAGTAGGGAAATCCGGCTGGCCCACAGGCACGGGGAGACAGAGAATGGGATCCGGCGGTTTCTGCCGCCTTATTTCTTCGCCGTTATCTTTTCGAGCAGAGCGAGCGCTTGCCGGGTGTCACTTTTTACCTTGTCCAGGACCTCCAGGGCGTAGTCGGCGTTGTGGAAGCCGTTGCCCAGCTTCACGAAGCGGTAGTTGTACCGGGCCCTGTTCAAAAGGATTTTGGCGTTTCTGAAGTCGTGGTTCTTGAGCTTGACCTCCTTGGCCATCAGGGATGCTTTCTCCAGGAGGGGAGCCACTGCTGAAAGCCCCTCCTCGATGGACTCCTTCCACTCGTCGAGAACGCCTTCGTATTCGTCTCCGTGACAGCCGATGCAGGCTGCTTCAGAGGCTTTGTAGGTCTGTCCGGTAAACTCCTCTTCATCCAGCTTTGCCGTCGAGACCTTGTGGCAACCGATGCAGTCTACCTGGGCGAGGAACATGGCTGCCGGCATTTTTTCCACGCCCTTTGCCCCCCTTCCCATGTAGATCTGCTTGGTAGCCTGGTGTTTGTTCTCGTGGCAAATTGAGCAGTCATACTCGAGTGGCTCGACGGAGGTCCTGACCTTGTGCTTTATCTCGAAGTGGCAGTGGTTGCAATCGAGGAAGTGCTCCGTCACGTGGTTTTTGTGAACGAAATCGATGTTTTCATATTCCTTGATCCTCTCCTCTTCGTTGTGGCACTGGTAGCACCTGTCCACGGGTGCCTCTCCCCTGCCCTGAATGGCGTCGAGATGGCAGTTCTGGCAGTCCACGTGCCGTTCGCTGACGAAGTCGCCGTGATTGAAGGCGATTCCCTCGTACCTGATGTCCTGTTCGGGAGCGGTGTGGCACGACGGGCATCCCCCGATGGGAAGTTCCTCACGACCGGTGACTTTCCCCTTGAAATGACAGAGAAAGCAGGTCGAGTCGGTCACCTCCATGTGGTTTCCCACCACGATCTGGCTGTGGCAGGATGTGCAGCGAAGCTTTTTCCCCCTTCTCTCCTGTGTCAGGTGGGGTTTGTGGTCGAACTTTATCCCCCTCCTGAAAATGGCTTCGCCCTCTAAAAGCCTCGTTTCGTGGCAGCCCTTTCTCAGGCAGCTCACGTCGCTGATTTCCGCATATGGCTTCGAGCTGTAGGTCCTCGTTACGTACTTGACGACCTGGGAGAGGGCCTGGAATTTGAGCCAGAGCTTCTCTCTGAGCTCGGGGGGATAGTGGCAGTCCACGCAGGGCACGTGGTTGTGGCTCGATGTTTCCCATGCCTCGTAATAGGGTTTCATGATGTGGCAGGAATTGCAGAAGGAGGGGCTCGTGGAGAACTCGAACATGCCCATGGAGAATATGAGGGCAAGGACCCCTAAAAACCCCAGAAACTTGAAGAACCGGGGCCTTATGTGGAGCTTGTCTTCTTTTCCAACGGGAACGTGCATCCCCAGAACTTCGAGTATTTTGCTCTTCCTGTTGCCCTTGGCGGTATCCTTTCTTCCTTCATCGTCTCCCGTCATGGTCGTCCCTTCCCTGGTATCACCGATATGTTCTCTTTTATTTCACAGAAAGTGGGTACCTGGCAACCCGTTTTCCTCGAAATGGCGCATCAGGGCAGTTGAGAAAACGGGGAGTCATTCCTCACTCCTGTCCAGTTGAAACAACTTTACCACCAGCAGGCCGGCAAAGAGTAAGAGAAGTGTCACCGCGACCGTTGCGACTCTCTTCCTCCTTTCTTTCTCTGCCCGGATCGTTTCGAACTCCTCCTGGGCTATCTTCACCTGGTCCCGTGCATCGGCAAAGAGGGGCCGCAGGATCTCGAGGTCGACGGCGTGGGTAATGGGGATCATCTGAATGTAGGCCGCCCTCAGGGCCGACTCGGCATTGTTGAGCCTTTCCGCGCTCCTGCCCGCATCGCGCGCCTCCTGCGCCCGTATCACGATCTCGTCGACGGAGCTTTTCAACCCTTCGAGGCGCTCTTTTAACTCCTGCCCCAGAAGATATTCCGCCCCCTCCTCCTCGTGACAGAACCCGCATTTTCCCGGTTCCGTCCCGCTGAACAGCTCGAGGCTCGGGTAAGCGTTGCTGTGGTTCCCGTGACAGTCGACGCACCGTGGCTCCCCCGTTTCATTGACTGCCCTGGCGTGGGGCCCCGCGTTGAAAAAGCGGTAGATGTTCGTGTGGCAGCTTCCGCAAACGTTAGCCACCTCGTCGACTCCCGGTGGTCTGGCCCCGTGTATGCCGTGACAGGTGGCGCAGCTGGGCACGATCAGGGGGTTTTTCCCCCTGATCTCTCCGTACAGTATCTTCCCGTGATACCCTTTCCGGTAAATCTCGTACTGGTCGTGCGGCTTGCCGTACCTGTCCATGAGCTCCTTGTCTGCGTGGCACTTCGCGCACGTCTCCGGGACGTTCGTATGAAAGACCGTCGACCGTGGGTCGTTTTTTTTCCGTATCTCGTGAACGCCGTGGCAGCTGATGCACGTGGCGACCCGCGTGTTCCCCTGGTTGAGCAGTCTGCCGTGTTCGCTCGTCAGGTACTCGTCGTACTGATCCGTTCTCAGGTTGTATTGCCGCATGAGATTCACGTCCGAGTGGCACGATGCGCAGAGGCGGGCGGATTCGGCGGGAGTGAAGGAGCCAACGAACCCGTAATCCTCGCTCATCGAATCATTCGTGGAGGTAAAGGGGTTTCCTCCGTGGCAGGAATCGCAGGTTACGCCCACCTTGCTGTGGATACCCAGCTGCCAGCCTACGGCAGAATCTTTCAGGTTTCCGCCCAGCCGGACGTGGCAGTCGTAGCAGCTGTTCTCATCTCTTCCCTGGGCAGAGCAGGGCTGGGTGAAGAAAAACAGGGCAGCCGCGACTATCGGGGCGATGATCAAAACGTACGGGCGTCTGCGGGGAACGACCCACCCACGATCGGGTTCCCATCTGCTGCAATTTCTCACCAGTAGTACCCCCAGAAGGTCAGGATGATGTACGTCACGATGATCACGACGCCTATGCTCATGGCACGCGGGCGATGGCCCGGCCGGGGTGAGGGGTTCCTGTCGAGAAAGGGGAGAAACAAGAGCAGCAGTGCCCCTGCTCCCTGGCCGATGACCCCGATGAACTTGGGTGCCCATGGCCCCAGGAAGCTGAAACCGTCTGCCAGCTTGAGAAACTGGTAGGCTGCGAGAAAATACCAGTCCGGTCGAATGCGGTCGGGGGAGATGAACGGGTCCGCCTTGGGCAGCATGGGAGGGGGCACGGTGGATGAGAGGAATATGAGAATGGCAAGGACCACCGATATCTGGATGACCTGCTTGATTATGTGGTGGGGGTAGAACGGTTCGTGGCCGTAACGCCACTGTTTGCCCCTGTTTTCTTCACTCTCCATTACGTTTCCCCGTTAGAGCGGGTCTGCAATACCGAGTCTCCGGACCATTAAAAAGTGTATCGCCAGGAAAATCATCAGTATTCCGGGCAGTATGACCACGTGGGATGCGAAAAATCTCGTCAGTCCGAGCTGGCCTACTTCAAGGCCGCCCCGGACGAAAAACTTCAGGGTTTCCCCGATGAGGGGAATCGCCGACATGCCGTCCGTCGCAACGGTAGTCGTCCAGTAGGAAAGCTGGTTCCACGGGAGGAGAAATCCCGAAAATCCAAGGAGAAGGGTGATGATGAAGAGAACGACTCCTGATACCCAGGTGAACTCCCGCGGGGATTTGTACGCGCCGGTGAAAAAGATCCGGATCATGTGGAGGATCACGGCGCCTATTAAAAGGTTCGCCCCCCAGTAGTGCAGCCCCCGGATCAGCCAGCCGAAGGGCACCTGGTTGGTTATTTCTATGATGCTCTGGTATGCTTCGGCGGTCGTGGGCCGGTAGTAGAGAAGCAGGAGGATTCCCGTCGCAAACTGGAGTATTATCAGGACGAGGGAAATTCCCCCCAGGCAGGCCAGAAGATTGCTTTCGAGCCGTGTCCGGTAGTTCGGGGAGGGTTTCTTCAATTGCCGGGCCAGGGCCTCGTCGAAATCGAGGCGGTTGTCGAGAGAACCGTAGAGAAACCCGAACAGGGACACGAGGTTTACTATATCGACGAGCGCCTTCCCCTTGGCCTTCGCTTCCTCTTCTTTTCGGCTCTCCTCCCGATTGTCCTTATCGGGGCTATCCATGATGTGGCTCACCCTCCCAAAACGATTTTGTCCTGCGCGATCCTCACGGGATAGGAAACCAGGGGACGGGGGGGAGGTCCCGCGATGACGTTTCCGCTGAAGTCGAATCTTCCGTCATGGCACGGGCACTGTATGAAGCCCTCTTCCCGATATTTCACCAGACAGCCCAGATGGGGGCATATTGCCGAAAGGGCGATGACCCTGTTTCCCAGGCGTATGAGTATCACCTTGTCTTCCTTGTAGTTGACTACTTTGTAGCCGTTTTGGGGGACGTCGTCAAGGGGCAGAGAGAACTCTCCCGTGCCGCTCGACGCGCCCTTGTAGGGCCAGAGATAACTCAGTACGGGGTAGAGGGAGCAAAGGGCAAAGAGGCCCCCGAAAAACCCGATGAGAATGTTGATAAAGCCTCTCCGGCGTATTCGAACTCTTTCAGAATTGTCTTCCACGATCCTTCCCGTCACTCCTCAACGAACGCTTCGTACCCGTCCTCGTCCATCAGGCTGTTGATTTCATCCTCGTCTGACAGTTCTATCTCAACGAGCCACCCCCTCCCGTAGGGGTCGACGTTGATTATGCTTGGGTCGTCGAGGACGCGCTCGTTGACGTTCATGATCATCCCGGAGATGGGAGAGATGAGCTCGACGATTGCCTTTTGCGATTCGATCTCTCCGAAGGTGTCCCCCGCGTCGATGTAGGTTTCCACCTCAACCGGGACGAATTCGACGGCCTCTCCAAGCTGGTCCTGGCCATATTCCGTTATCCCGAGCTTTACCCGGTTTTCCAGAACGAGAACCCAGATGTGGTCCTCTGAGAACTTCAACTCGGATGATTCCATGGAACCCTCGATCACGTTTTTGCCCGTTTATTTTTATATTATGAAAAATTGACCTGTCAATCGCTTTTTGTTACCCCGACCATTTTCTGCGTTTCTTCTGCCGGCAGCGTCGAGCGACAAATCTTTTTCACCGCTGCTGTCGGGAGGGCACGTGATGCCCCCGGCAGATGGGTCAAATAGGAGTGGATTGATAAGATATCATCTATTATGATACATCCTGGTATTGCCGTGAAGGACACGAGGCATGCCCCGGTATCCCGGGAAACGGCAGCTCCCGGCCCTCTTTGCTCCCGGAAAGGTACAGGAGGGAATAGGGGGTTTCACGGGCAGCCGGTATTTCATGACGGACGGGCAAGATGAAAATCAGGGACCTTTTCCGGGAAAAGAGGACGTTGCTCTCCTTTGAGTTTTTCCCCCCCAAGAATCCTGAGAGCGAACATATCCTCGATGAGACGGTGAGCATTCTGAGCCGGTTCAATCCCGACTTTGTCTCGGTTACCTTCGGGGCCGGAGGAAGCACGAGGGACAGGACCCTTGACTGGACCCTGCGGATCAAGGAGCACTACCATCTCAACGTCATGATGCATCTCACCTGCATCGCATCGTCGCTTGCCGATATTCAGGAGATCATAAAGCGACTGAAGTGGCACGGGATAGAAAACGTCCTGGCTCTCCGGGGGGACCCACCGAAGGATTTCCCCCGGGATAAGATCAAGCGCCACTTCCAGTACGCGTATGAGCTGGTCGAATATCTGCGCGAATTAGATACATTTTCCATCGGCGTGGCCGGGTATCCCGAGGGGCACATCGAAGCCGTCTCCATCGAAAAGGATCTCGAGTATCTGAAGATGAAGGTAGATGCCGGTGCCCACTTCATCATCACACAGCTGTTTTTCGAGAACAGCTATTTTTACGAATTCATCAACAGGGCCGCCCAGCAGAGAATAGCGGTGCCCATCATTCCCGGCTTGATGCCGATTGTCAACATAAAACAGGTGAAGAAGTTCACCGACATGTGCGGCGCAACCGTTCCCGACCGGATCATGGCGGATATGCAGGACAAGGATAGCGCCGACATGCTCAAGACAGGGGTCGACTATGCCATATCCCAGTGCCGCGAACTCCTGGAATTTGGCGTCGATGGCCTCCATTTTTATACGCTGAACAGGAATACGGCGACGGAGCAAATCCTCAATGAAATAGAGGGTACTATCCGGGATTAAAACGCTGGCCTTACGAGGTTTGCAGAGGCGTTTCGGAGCGCCTGCCGGGTTTTTCCCGCAGGAGAGTTACTGGGTTGTGATGCTTTTTCCCAGGCAGTCCTTGCAGGTACCGTGGAAGACGATCTGCACCGATTTTAGCTCCCCGAATTCATCCATCACGGATTTGGGAAAGATTTCTCTCTCGTTCAATCCCTGCACGTCGGTGATCGAGTCGCACTGCTCGCAGTGAAAGTGGGAATGGGGAGCCAGAAAGGTGCAAAACCTGGCGCTCTGGCTGTACTCGCTCTTGACTTCTATGATCTTCCTCTGCTCCTTCAGGATCTTAAGGTTCCGGTAAATGGTGCCGAGGCTTAAGTTGGGGATGATTTTTCTCGCCTCCTTGTAAATCCACTCGGCGTCCGGATGGGATCGAGTGTGCCTGAGAACGTTGTAGACAACAGCCCTCTGCCGCGTGTTTCTCCGCTTGACGTCTTTCATTTTTCCCCCCCTTCCAATAAAAGGCAATTTAATATATAATTAATTTTCCTAATAATGTCAAGAATCAATTGAGAAATCTTAGAATTAATGGCAGAATTGTTGCAATAAATCGGGTTTTAGCGGCGAAAAAAGGAATCGATCGCGGAGGGGTACCGAAGTCTGGCCGTAACGGGGTCGACTCGAAATCGACTTGGCGGTGATGAGCCGTCACGTGGGTTCGAATCCCACCCCCTCCGCCATTTTTTTATCGGTGAGATCGTGTGCCGGAAACCGGAAGGGAGTTTCAGGCCCCTCCGGGAGCGCCGCCCGCTTTTCCCTCCTCAGGATTCGAGGGCCTCTTCCCCGGATTTTCCCCACGCGGGGAGGATTTTCAGCAGTATGGCGAGGATGACGAAGGGCAGGATGAGCAGTGCGAGGGAATAGAGCAGGCCTTCAAGGCCCGTGATATCCATCTTGTATGTCGTAAGCCCTCTGAAGCTCTTGGAGAACATCTGCCCGCCGATGACGACGTTCCACCTCGTGCTGAAGATGCCGATCTGGATCAGAATGACCGTCACGAAGTAGAGCAGCTTTCTGAGTTCATCTTTAAAATCAAACACTTTTATGATAACCATGATCCCCAGGGGGACGAGCATGCCCAGGAGAACCTGCATGATGACCAGGCTCAGGAAGAGCTTGTTCATGACCAGCTCGGAGAGGATCTTGATCGACTCCTCACTCTCGTAGATACGGTGGATGAAATCGAGGAGCTCGAGGGAGAAATCGACGATAACCGCGTAGAACAGGAAGGATGCCGCCTTGTCGAGGCATTCCATGTCGATCGTCTTTCCCAGCAGGGGGATGATGATCATGTAGAGGAAGATGACGATTGCCACGCCTGAGACGATCGCAGAGAAGAGAAAGACGATGGGCATGAGGACGCTGCTCCACCAGGGATTCGCCTTGATGGAGCCGAAGATGAAGCCCACGTATCCGTGCAAAAGAAATGCCGATGGTATACCGATGATCGTGATGAACTTCAGGGCCTTGGCGTCGAACTCGAGCGCCTTCTCGCTTACGTCCCGGGAAAAGAGCGACAGCGCCCGGTGGATCCAGCGCATGGGGGGTTTTTCCTCCTCGGCCCATATGATGAGGTCCTTCCGGTACACGAACCAAATTTCCACCAGGAGAACGACCATGAGGTACCACGCGTAGACGAACCCGAACATCGCCATGGCAGAGCTGGTCTGGGGCGTGAGAAACATCTCGTAGGAGCGAAGGGGATGTCCGAGATGGGAGAGGAGCGGAAGGGGCGCCACGAGGAGGAAGGCGAGGGCGGTGAGCAGGGAGAGCCGGTAGAGCGGCTCCACCTCCTTCACGTTGAACACCTTCACGAGGGAGGCCAGGATGAAAGCGCCCGCGACGATACCCGTCACGTACGGGTATACGACGATGAGGAGACCCCAGTGGATTTCTATCTCGTTGGGATATATGTATCCCCCGATCTGGGGGAGAAGTTCGTACAGTTTCTGGGTCATTTCTACGTTCATCGTACCTCTCCGTCAAGGCTCGAATAGTAGACCTTCGGCTCCGTGTTGAGCCCCGGTTTCAGCACGTGGATCTTGTTCATCCGCTTGAACCGGGTGAGGGGGCTCGCGTGGCTTTTCAAGTCTCCGAAGAGCCTGGCCTGGGTCGGGCATACCTCGACGCAGGCGGGGAGCAGGCCCTTCTTGATCCGGTGGTAGCAGAAGGTGCACTTGTCGGCCGTGTGGGTTTCGGGGTGGAGGTATCGTGCGCCGTAAGGGCAGGCCTGGATGCAGTAGCGGCAGCCGACGCAGGTCTTGTTGTTCACGAGGACGACGCCATCTTCGGTGGAAAACGTCGCCCCCACGGGGCACACCTGGACGCAGGGTGGATGGGCGCACTGGTTGCAGAGCTTCGGCACGTTGAAGCTCCGCAGCACGTTCTTCTCGGTGATGACCTCCGCCTCCTGATGGGGGAGGATTCCGATGGCCTCGACGATGGTTCCCCCGTCCTGCTTTATGATGTAGCGCTCCACCCAGGTCCTGAAGAAGAACGGCTCCTTCGGCACGTTGTTTTCGTTCTTGCAGGCCGCAACGCACCTGACGCACCCGATGCACTTGTCTACCTGCACGCCGAAACCGTAGAGGGGCTTCTTTCCCGCTTCGATGGCCGATGCCCGGGCGACGCCTTTCAGCAGGGTCCCGCCGAACAGCCCTCCCGATACGACGCAGGTCATCAGATCTTTGAGAAACCGTCTTCTGTTCACTATTCTACCTCCGGCAGGTGCGGGTAGTGGCACTGCCAGCAGAGATATTTCTCCCCGTGGGTCTCGAGATCTACCTTCGGCGGACCCTTGACCTTCGATGCCGGACCGTGGCATTTTCCACAGAACTCCCTGCTGTCGGGTTTCGAGGGCTGATAACTTCTCGGCAATACCTTGTGCTTCTCGGGCACATCGTGACAGGTCGTGCACTCCAGGGTGACGTGGTGGGAGAGCGACTTGGTTCTCGCTATATCTCCGTGGCACGCGGAGCACTCCTTCGGAACGGTGGGCGGTTTCGGGTCGTGAGGGTCGTGACAGGAGATGCACGGTTTCAACGGGTTGTGAGCGGCGGGGTTTATCTGGGGAAACCCCCTCGGCCTCGACTGGTTGTAGGTGTGGCAGAGAGGACAGAACTTCCTTTCCCGGGGCGCCTGGGGCGTTACTTCGTCCGGATCCTGGGTGTGCCCGTAGGCGGGTCCATGGCAGGTCTCACAGGAGAGGTTTCTGTGGTACCCCGTCTTTTTCAGAGCATATTCATCCTCGTGGCATTCTGCGCAGGCGACTGCCCCCGCGTATTTGATCTCCTTTGCCGCTTCCCTTTCCTTGGTAGCTGCCCACTGGATATTCGTGTCCTTCATGGGAGGCGGTATGATGAACTTTATGGTGAACATCGCCCCGAAGATAAAAACGGCGAAAACAAAAATGATTCTCAGCAAAGCGTCGGGGAACTTCCGGAGAAAACTGTTTTTCTGATCGGGGACCTTTTTCAGGAAATCTTTCATGGTGGTGAGGACCCTCCTCGTGTCAAAGGGAAACCGCCAATTTTTCATGCCGAACGTAGCTCCCTCTCCCCTCATTCGAGACCGTGGGGATTGCGCAGGCGGGCTGCGCTCCGGGTGAAGAGGCCCGGTGAAGCAGCCCCCCCTCCTTGAGAAACCTATTTACCCTATCGAAACACGACAAGTCAACTCATATTTTCTTATTCCCATGCCGGTTCGCCCATCAGGGAGCTCTCTGCTTCTCTGCTTCAGGAAAAACCTTCCCCTGTCCACGGGGCACCTTCTGCGGCAAAGAATCGGCACCCTTTGCCATTCTTAAGAAGGGCATTTCTGCTGTGTCCCGGGGGTTCAGAAGTTCCTGGCCTGGGCTCTTGCCTTCTCTATTGCTTCCTTGAGCCTCTGCTCCGCAACCTGTTTGCCCCCGGCAAGGGTCGGTTCGACGAATATGATTTCCTTTATGTATTCGAAGCCGATGAATCTGAAGATGAGGTCCAGGTAATATCTCTGGTAGTCGAATGTCGCGGCGTGCGTTCCCTCCTGGTACTCTCCGCCCCGCGCAAGTATCAGCAGCAGCGGTTTGCCCGTGACCAGCCCCTTGAAGCCCTCCTCGGGCGTGAAGGAGAAGGTCAGCCCCGGCTGGACGATGATGTCCAGGTACTGTTTCAGCCGGTAGGGGATGGAGAAGTTCCACATGGGAGACGATACCACGAGCTTGTCTGCCGACTTGAACTCCTCTGCCCTCTGTCTCACGGCCTCCCATGCCCGGGCTTCCTCGTCTCCGTGGGGCTGTCCTCGAAACACCTTGTATCTCCCCGAAGCTGCCGTTCTGTCGAACGCCTGCAGGTCCTCCTGCCATATGTCAAGTCTCTCGATTGTGTCCCCCGGTTGTTCCCTGGCGTATTCCTCGAGAAATGCCTCTGCCACCCGCGCCGAGAATGAACGCTCCGACATCGGGCTTCCCTGAATGTGCAGCAGCTTCATGTTCCCCCCGTGTGTGATTTACATAACAATGTACTATCAATTTATTAAAATAAGAATAGTTTTTTCCGCTATTTTCCCGGCGAAGAGGTGTCGCAGGGCTCGAGCCCGCGGCGCAGCCGGTATCCCCTCCGGGGAAAATGGCATATCATGGGTGTTGCTATGGATATCGAGAATGAGGGCTCTTCTCCCGCGAACGGAGCGAAGGCGACGCAGCACGTGGTCGAGGCGGCGGACCTGAGGAAGTGCTTCGGTGACCTTTGCGCCGTTGACGGGATCAGCTTCGTCGTGAAGAAGGGTGAGTGTTTCGGGATACTGGGGCCCAACGGCGCTGGGAAGACGACGACGATACGGATGATCTACGGGTTGAGTCCCCTGACGGGAGGCCACCTTCGGGTGTTCGGCTTGAGAATTCCGGAAAGGGTGCGGGAGGTAAAGTACCGCATCGGCGTCTGCCAGCAGGAGGACACCCTGGACCCGCAGCTTACCGTCAGGGATAACCTCAGGGTTTTTGCCCGCTATTTCGACATATCGCCGAAGGTGGCGGACAAAAGAGCTGACGAGCTCCTGGATTTCATGGAGCTTGCGCAGAAAGCGCGGTCGAGGGTATCGGAAATTTCGGGAGGGATGAAGCGGCGCCTCCTTCTCGCCCGCTCCCTCGTCAACGAGCCGGAATTTCTCATCCTCGACGAGCCCACGTCGGGGCTCGACCCCCAGGCACGGCACCGGATATGGGAGCGGATCGATGACCTGAAAAGTGAGGGGATGACCGTGCTTCTCACGACCCACCACATGGACGAGGCCGAGAAGCTGTGCGACCGGCTGATCATCATGGACAGGGGCAGGATCATCGTCGAGGGCAACCCCGACAGGCTGGTGCGGGAGCGCGTGGGGGAGTGGGTCGTCGAGGTGAACCGGCCTTCGGAGGAGCTGTGCCGGTTCGTCGTGGAGGAGGGCCTTCATTTTGACGACACGGGACGGAGGATCATCATTTACGAGCAGGATGGCCGGGAGCTCTTTCACCGGATCAGCGAAGAGTTCCAGGCCGGGGGCACCACCCTGCGCCTGGCGAATCTCGAGGACCTCTTCCTGAAGCTCACGGGGAGGGAGCTGAGGGAATAGGCGAAAAGGGCCGCGGGGGCAGCCACCGTGACCATCTTTTCGGCAGGGTGGGTCCGGCAGGGAAAGCCGTTCGGAAAGTGTGGGTATTTTGATGTACGGGGTCGCGTGCGGAGAACGGAGGCGTGTTGCCGTGTCCGTCGATGGTGGTGCCGCGCTGGCGGCGGGAAATAATCTGCTGCGGGGATGAGAATGAAGATCCTGCCCTTTCGGTCTTTCAAGGTCTGGTACCGGAACTTCCTCGTCTACAGGAGGGTGTGGAAGATCGATTTTATCCTTCCCCTCCTGGAGCCGGTATTTTACCTCCTCGCCTTCGGCCTGGGCCTGGGGGGAATGATAAAGACGATACGGTACGGGGGAGAAGAGGTCTCCTACGTCAGATTTATCGCCCCCGCCCTCCTGTCGATCAACATGATGTCCGCCGCGTTTTTCGAGAACACCTACGCCTCCTTTGTCCGGATGTACTACCAGAAAACCTACGATGCCATGCTGGCTACCCCCCTTTCCCTCGAGGACGTGATAACGGGCGAAATTCTCTGGGGTGCGACGAAGTCGCTCCTTGGCACCTCCATCATGCTGGGGGTCATCAGCGCTTTCGGTCTGATCGGGTATCCCGGCGGCTTGCTCATTATTCCCCTCTCGTTTTTCGGTGGACTGGTTTTCGGGGCGATGGGGATGTTTTTCACGGCCGTGCTCCCCACGATCGACATGTTCAACCTCCCCGTTTTTCTCATCGTAACCCCCATGTT
>JABAOC010000676.1_pt3 | contig 50767 bp, 40 predicted proteins | sample 7062161 | NCBI WGS metagenome assembly JABAOC01 (sample SAMN14538625, study PRJNA623070) | marine sediment metagenome | biome: marine biome [ENVO:00000428]; feature: marine pelagic biome [ENVO:01000023]; material: deep marine sediment [ENVO:00002113] | place: India: Gulf of Khambhat ... | reverse complement strand
CTATAATTTTATTAACTCTATAAGAAATAATTCTTGACTCGTAACCCACAATTTGGTAATTTGTAACTAAATTACAAATTACGAGAGGTATTACCATGGAAAATAAAAAGACCACGCAAAAAGCAAAAACAGAGAAAAAAGAAAAAAAGCACCATAGTACTCTCGATGAATTGGGTGCCCAAGTAGAAAAGATCGCAGTAAAGACCGCTGAATCGATCAAGAAAGTGATCGATAAAGCCATGGTCGCAAGAAACACAGTTCTGACCATACGCGTCAATGATGAAAGTAATGAGAAGCTGAGAATGTTAGTCGATGTTGGCTTGTTCAAAAGTCGCTCTGAGAGTGCAGCTTTTCTTATCCAGGAAGGCATAAAAAGCCAAGAAGCTCTTTTTGCTAAGATTACAACCAAGTTAAAAAAAATAGATAAAATCAAAGACGAACTCAAGGATATCATATCTGAAGAAATGGAAAGCGAAAAAACTCCGTAAGGACCTGACTCATCGAGCCAATCTTTTTTTCTCAAATTTGGCATTTGATTTACAAAATCCATTTATTAGTATATTTAAAAATGTGGGCTTGATGAATCAAGCCCCTTCAAAAAAACCAAATATCTTGCGCATGAGTTCGATTATCAAATCCTCACTTTTTGCCTCCTTGCCTAATTAACTAAAGCTATGATAATATTTTTTTTGTGGCAAATCTCAACATCGTTCTTTTAACCGTACTCGTCTCCTTGCTTCCCGCAACAGCTCAGGATATAGAAAAAGCATTCCTCCAAAACAATCCTAAAATTCTCTACTCTCTCTTCTCAGCCAAAAGTTCTATAAATATTTCTCTTCCGGAGCCTATTTCTTTTTCAGATCAGCTTTCTAATCAACAAGCATATTTTCTCTTCCGCAGAATATTTTCCGCCTTCACGACCTTTGAATTCTATTCAGAGAAGGAGCTCCCTTCTGACCTTGAAAATCAATACTTTATCTTTAAGGCCAGGTGGTCTTTTAGGGATAATAAGAACAATAACCAGTATGTCATTCATATCTTCTTTTACCTGATGAAAGAAAAGAGCGGTGTTTCTCCATTTAAGCAAAGTCAGAAAAATGAAAATTCCAAAAACACTTGGAAAATAATAGAAATTAAGGCAGAGAAAATTTGAATATTTTTAGAAGACCAATAAGAGAATCAATAAAAAAAGAAGGATTTTTTTACGCATTTATCTTAGGAACCGTGCTCTCCGCAATTATTTTAATTCTTTCCCTCTTTCTTCCCGCCTTCATTTCTTCAAGTTACTATCAAAAAAGCTTGGGCCAATTGAGAAGCCAGGCAAAGGCGATTAAAAGCGAGTTTTCGAGCGTCATTAGCGAAATAGACCAGAAACAAAAATTAATCTTAGGTTCTCCTTTCCCTGGAGAAAAAGAGGAAATATTCAATCTGTTCAAAAAATTAGACTTAAACAAAGAAAAAGAAGGGATCAGCTACCTCAACAATCAAGGAGATCTCATCCTGTGGTTGGGAAACGTCGTTGACCCGATGAAGGCTCTATTCTCTGAGGAAGAAAAAGTCAACTTTTTTCAGCAGCAATCTTCTTTCCTCATCCAACACAAAGCCTCTGTCTATATAGTTTCTCTCCAGAAAGTGAGAAGGGATGAATACGTCATCTTCTATCGCCTTTTAGCCTTCTCGCCCCAATTTAAAGCCCCGTACCTCAAGGAATATCAATTCTTAAAAGCAAGACTTCTGAGCAACAGTGCTATTTATTACTGGGATTTTCGAGAAGATGTTTCAGGGCTTGAAAAACTCTTCACCAGGCACAAGGACGAATACTTCGGCCAGCCAAGACTCGAGGGCGAGATTCAACCGATACTTTTTCCCTTGAGGAACGAAAAGAATAAAATAGTCGCTACTGTAACGCTCAGCTCTCCAGCTCTCCCGGCAAAAATTTCAAGCCAGAAAGAAAATTTTCTTCTTGTTTTTTATCTACTCCTCGGGACCTCGCTTCTCTCTCTTCTCATCTATTTTGTTAAATCCCCCTCTTTTTACAGGGAAAGAAAACCTTTGCCTGGCTTACTAATTATTCTGATCTTGATAGGACTAAGGTTCATTTTTTTCCCTTTAAGCAATTTGGAAAAAATCCAATCCCTTCCTTTTTTTTCTCCCTCTTCAGCAAGCTTTCTATCTCTCTGGAACCTCACCAAATCTCCGGGAGATATTTTTCTTACTTCTTTCTTTCTCTTTTTAATCATGGGCTGCTTAGTTATCTATTCCCGAGATCTTCTGGAGAGCAAAAAAATAAAATCCCCTCTCCTAATTTCTCTGGCAGTAAATTCCACTCTTATTTTCACTTCGCTGTTTTTTATCTTTGTCTTTCAAGAAATCCTGTTTCGTCTTGTTTATCACTCCAACATAAACCTGCTTCGTTTTTCTTTCAATCCTTCTTTTTTCTTTCTTCACCTCAGCATCCTTCTTTTTTTCCTCATCCTCTTTTTTGCAATCTTCATCGGGTTAAGAGTCGCTTCACTCTATTCCTCGAACCTTCTTTTGCCTCTTCTTATTCTCTTACTGCAGTTTGGGGGCTACCTTCTGCTTTTTAAGGATAGGAATATTCCTCTGCTTTTTTTCCTCCAAGCATCGATCATCGTTTCTACCTTATTTCTTTCTTTCTTCCCCACGCTCATAAAAAGAAAAGAAGTTTTATTTTCAGCTTTTCTTTTATGTGCACTATTCATATACACCTCTCTCCACTACTCTTCTTCAAGCCGAAACCGGTCTCTTGTTCAGGATTCTCTTCAAAATATCATAAAATCCCAGGAGCCCTGGGGAATCTTTTTATTAAACCAGTCCTTACCTGAAATCGACGAACAGCAAGAATCAATAGTCTCTTTTCTCCGCAGTAATGAACCTTATGATCTAGCCCACTCTCTTTGGGAAAGGACTCTTGTCGCAAAATTTAACTGGTATTCGAGTTTAGAGATATTGAGCCCTAGAGGAAAGCTTCTCTCCCGCTTCTCTTTAAATGTTCCCAAGCTTTATGGTATTGATCTTGACCTTCCCCTCAGCCAAGAATGGTCCATATCCCATCTGAGTATTCCCTTTATGGGTGAAGCAAAAGATTTTCTCCTCGCGTACAAAGACTGGCATGAAGAAGAGAACCATCTGGGGAGAACAATTCTCTACCTTTCGATCGATTACGACATGCTCCCCTTTCTCTATTCAGCCAATCCATATTTTGAACTTCTGAGAGTGACTTCCATCCCCTCTCTTAATCAGTTTAACTTTGGCTTTGCAATTTTTGATCCAGAGGGAAAATTACTCTTCAATCCCAACAAGATATCCTCGGGCATCGCTCCAGCTGTCTTGGGGAAAATCGAAACTTCGGAGGACTCCCTTTGGTCATTTTTTATAGACAAAAAGAGAAAATTCCAATCTTTTTATTTCAGGAAAGACAACAGAATATACTCTCTCTTCATACCGAAAAAAAATTTCTTCAATTATTCTTCAGAATTCATAAAGCTTCTCTTCTTCTATCTTGGATTCTCTCTCTTTTTCCTGTTTCTTGTATCACTTGCCTCAGGGAAGAAAATCAGAAATCCATTCTGGTCTTTCTCAAACCGTGTTTATATATCTTTTGCTGCCATAGCCCTTATCCCTCTTCTAGCTTTCACTTTTTTCAGCAGAAGCTTTTTCGGGCAGATCTTTACCCAACAGTTTAAGGAGAAGGCCGAAGCCCAGGCAAATTTCGCCCTGCGTTTAGTGGATGAATTTTTTCTCCTCCAGCGAGAGGAGATGGTTTCACTTACTCTTCCTCCTGAAGACGTGGTTCTATCGATAAGCTCTACCATTTCAAATGATGTGAATCTATACCAGGATGGGAAGCTCATCTCTTCTAGCCGGCGAGAATTTTTTGATTATGGACTTCTCCCCGAGCTTATAGATGGTGAAATCTATTATAAAATTCAGTATGAGAACAATCCTTTCTATACCCAAACTCAAAAAATAGGTGATTACTCCTTCCACAATATCACCACTCCCTATTTTCTTGGGAACTCTCTCCTTCTCATCTCTCTTCCCTTTCCCTTAGAGCAGGAAGAAATATCAAAAGCCACTGAAGATTTGATTGAATTTCTATTTTTTATTTCTGTCTTTTTTATAGCCGTTGTCCTTATTTTTGCACGAGGGATAGGAAGCACGGTCATAACTCCCGTAAAAAAGCTTCTGAAAGGGACACAAGAGGTGGGCTCGGGAAACCTTGAAATATCTATCCTCCATAAGCCTCAGGACGAGATGAAAACTTTAATTGATGGCTTTAACGCAATGGTCGAAAATCTGAAAAAACACCAGCAAGATTTGGCAGACATGAGTAAGAAAGTAGCCTGGGCAGAAATGGCTCGAAAAGTCGCTCACGAAGTTAAAAATCCTCTGACTCCGATCCAGCTCTCAGCAGAGCATCTATTAAGAGTTTATCAGGATAAAAAGGAAGACTTTGATAAGGCTTTGAAGGAGTCAGCCTCTTACATTATCAAAGAAGTGGAAAACCTAAGAAAAATTGCCCAGGAATTCTTGGAGACTTCAAAAGAAAAATCTCTTCAAATAGAATCGTTCGACCTGAAAGAACTTATGCTGGAAACGGTTGCTCCTTATAAAAAAATGCTTTCAGAAAGAATCAAATTCAAAGAAAAATACGAAGGCCGAGATTTTCATTTTATAGGAGACAAAGGCAGAATAAAAATTGTGTTAAGAAACATTCTCACAAATGCCATTGAAGCCATTCGAGGCAAAGGCGAGATCGAAATCAAGGCATCCAAAGGAAAAGCAGGGATAACGTTCGAAATCAAAGATACAGGAATTGGCATGGAAAAGGAGATGCTTAAGAGAATTTTTGATCGCGATTTCTCGACAAAAGACGTTGGAACAGGTCTTGGCCTACCTATCGCCAAAAAGATAATAGAAGACCATGGAGGATCGATTAAGGCGTCGAGCGAAGAAAACAAGGGGACTAAAATTTCAATAAAGCTACCTCAACAGGAATAAGTCTGAATAAAGGAGTCTGAGGAATGACGAAAATCTTGGTCACTTACTTAAGCCAGACCGGGAACACCAAAAAGATAGCCGAAGCAATTTTTGAAAGCCTCGAAAGAGATAAGACCATAGAACCTATTGATGAAGTTCAAGAGATAGAGGACTACAGTCTTATTTTCATAGGTTTCCCTGTGCATTCTCACAGTGTTCCTTTCAAGATCGAAAGTTTTCTCCGAAAAATCCCTCAGGGCAAAAAAATCGCTCTCTTCTCAACTCATGGCTCACTGCCAGGTAGCCGTCTGGCAAGAGAAGCTTTAGAGCATGCTGCTGTCATCGTTTCCAAGGCAAAAGTTCTAGGCACCTTTTCTTGTCGAGGGAAAGTCTCCATGGCTGCCCTTGAATTTTTGAGCAAATCTCCAGAACACAAAGCCTGGACAGAAATGGCCGCCTCATCCCAGACTCATCCTGATGAGGGAGACATAGAAGACGCCAAATCCTTTGCCAAATGGATCATGACTCTCAGCACTCAGGATCAGGTGTAAACTACTTAGTTCCGGTTTTCAACATAAATGGGATCTGTCCTCATTTCTTGAACGACTACAAACAAAAATGGGGCCAGGCCCCATTTTTTCCTAACTTTGTTGGCGGCCAAGAAATGGGGCCTGGCCCCATTTCTGCCAAGAGTTTTGGGTGCCTTTGCTTGCAGAGGGAAAGTCTCGATAGCTACTTACCGCGTTTTTTTTCAGGGATTCTGACTATTCCTATCCCATCCTTGAAATCGATTGTTGTGCCGAAAGGCTTGGAGAGGCGCTTAAGGTCCAAGATTATCTTTTTACTGAGGTCCGCTCCGGCCAGCAGCGGACGGCCTCGAACGGTACGGGGCTTCCCAAAGCCAAGCGAGATGGGATAAAGCCTGAGTGCGATGAGCTCTTTTCCTTTCCAGACCGGAGCAGCAATAACTGACTCCCAGTACTCGGGTGTGGCTGGAAATCCCCGGCGATCCTTGCCATAACGTGCATCGTTAAAATCGGCCACATGAGCCTCAGGTCCGAGACTGTAGCGCTCGTAATTTTCAGGGGGTAGCCTTAGGAGAGTTTCATTCTGAAGCATGAAATTTGCCAGGCTGTAAAAAATGGGTTTTCCTTTGTAGATCTCTATACCGCGAAGCAAGTGGGGACCATGCCCTACGAAAACGTCAGCCCCGGCATCAATCATGGCCCGGGCAAATGAGACTATAAATTTTGCCGGTTCAAATCGGCTTTTATCACTCTCATGAGCATGAATGGTTACAATCGTATACTCAGCAAGCCTGCTGGCATTTCGAACCACAGAAGTAATTTCTTCCAGGTCTTCTTTGTTAAGCTCTGTTAGGATTTCAGTCTTATCTCCCACAATAAAGCGATTTCGAAATATCCTCAGGCTATCTCCTTTTTCTGGAACACGCATCCCAATCTCTCGGAGAATCCCTCTCAACGTTTCGAACTTCTCGCGCGCCAAGATATAGGTGGTGGAATACCTGATTGGGTTCAATCCTGGCCTGGCTGGAATATCACCGCGGGTTTTTCCTGCTCTCACATGATCTGGATAGGTTGATGAGCAGGAAATTAAAGCCACTCTTGCCTTTGCCGTTTCAAGAAACTTCGCCTCTCGAGCTTCAGGCAAGCTCTCTCCCACCCCCGCATTGACGAGGCCTGCGGCAACAGTGTACTTTGTTGTCAGGCGCATGCCCTCCACGCCGTAATCTCCCGTATGGTTGTTGGCTCGGGATAGCATGTCGAAGCCAGCCCAGGCTAGCTCATTGGCAAGTGCAGGATCAGCCCTCATGTAGGTTCCCCCACTCTGGTGCATTGGATAGGGTTCGTAATCGTGAAATAGCATCTCCAGGTTAGTGAATGCTACATCCGCGGAGCGTATGAGCTCTATCATCTTGAGGAATGAAGGTTCATTATAAACGGACAGTCTCCGAGTGATGATAGAGTCTCCAGTTAGAGCCATAGTGAATGTATCTTTATCAGAAGTCTGCTCGCTCCAAACAAACGGAATCAAAAAGAGCCATAAGGTTAACACCAAAAAGCAGAGCATAAAGCGATTTTTCATCAAACCCTCCTTAATATTGGCGATCATTCCTGATCAGGCTGTCTCCGTCTTTTACTATGGGGACCCTGCCCGTTTTTCCCATTTTTTCACAGAATGAAGCTTAGATAAAGAGAAGAATAGTTGATTCTCTAGTTATTGCCTATGTGCTCAAGCAGTGTGATTGCCTAAAGCCCATTTCTAGATTAAACCTGGCTTCCACTGCCTTAATCGCTCCAGCGACTCAGTGCTGATTGTCCCTACAATCTTTTGCGCCCCGATCTGAAGGATTGCTTTTTGGGTTTCAGCTCTAGAGTAATCTCCTCTAAGTTCCAGCTTTACTTCACCTTTTCTGACAGGAATCAAGGTTTTTTTGCCACCGACGAAAAGTGCAGAACCTTCCATGAGTTTCCCTTTTCAGTTCACTTCTTTAAAAGCTGTTTTGGCTTTCAACTCTACGATATTGCCTGTATCTCTGGCACTCGACGCCATTATCCTTTGAACAGCACTGTCAAGCTGAGCCAAAGCTTCCTTCGAAGGCTTTTCACCGGTTATGTAAGCAAAATGTTTATGGCGGTTGATACTCTGGACCCCCCAGACTATCTGCCAAATTCCCAAGATAAAAAAGAAGTGAAAACCTTCGCCGCCTTCAGATACGTTAGCAATGGTAACTATCATATTCCAGACGCCGATAGTGATGAGGGCAATCCCGTCTACGATTAATCCTTTAGGGCCAGGTGAGGCAATAATCCAGATCCCTTCCAAAAAAAGCAAAAAACCGATTACAGCCAAGATAGCATTTACTGGATTTTCCTCTGCTGTAGAAATCCCAAGAACAAAGGCTATAATACCAAAAATTATGCTTCCGACGCCTGCTGATCTGAGATGAGTCCAAATCACCTTAAAATCAGCAGTCTTGATTAAATCGGATTTCTCAAATTCTGCGACCCTCGGTGTCAATGGTCCAACTTCAGGCTCTGGCCTGGGAGCAGGCGGTTCCCATTCGCTCCATGGCTGCTTCAGCCCTTGCCAAAACAGACCTCCAAATACTACTGACCCAATCAGTTTAAACAATAGAGTTATCAATTCTTCAGTGAAAACGAAAGCCATTCCTGGTTGCGCTGAACGTATACCGGCCAAGACAAAATGGTCAATTAGAATTGCCAAAAAATAACCTAAAATCAGCGCAAACCATAAAGGCCTTATGTGGCGCACTGCAAGAGAAAGTCCGATAACAAAAAGGAAAATACCGATAAATGAGTAGCCAAAGCCCTGCTGGAACTGCAAGCCTTGAATAGCGAAGAGAATTCCAGCTATTAGGCTCGAAATTAAAGAATAGGCTAAAGCGACTAAAGCTGCAGCGCCCCAAATATTCCGTATGAATCTAAAGATCAGGAGAATTACGCCTACCGGTACTACATTACTCAAAACCAAAAAAATCCAGTAAAAGGCTGGAACTGAGAACTCGCCAACGATGATCCATCTTAACGAAGCAACAAATCCAGCAGCAAGGATAGCAACAAGAAAAGTTGACAAGCGTCCCCAACTAATAGACCATCTATCAACTCCAACCAGCCTTGAGAATAACCTCTCTTCTGAAATGTCTTCAGCCACAATCTCCCTCCTCATTCATCTCACATGAATCTTGTCTCTTTTTTTCAGTCTTTTCAAATGCCACCTCCTTTATAAGCTTACTTTTTATAGAATTCGATTTTTTTCATAAGAATTGCTATTCTTGAAAGGCAGGAAGCTTCTGAGTATATCGCGATTTTTCTATTCACCCTGGCAAATAAAATATTCTTATTTTTTTATGCTTGTCATTTTTTCTATCTTTTGGCGAGGCAAAAGTCAAGGTAAATTTGGATCAAACAAAGGGAAAGTCTGCGCAGCTACTATCTTCTAATCGAGCCAGATAGAAGTGTCCCGGTCAGCAAGAATAGGGGCTGTCCACGTTTTTTTAAACAAATCAGACAAAATTGTCCCGGTTAGCAGAAACGGGGACTGCCCCCACTTTTTACGAGACAAATACTTAATAGGGTGATCTTACCCCCTTAAAGCTGGAAGTAGACAGAAAACTTAATCAGGAAGGCGCTGTAGGAATGATCAGCAGAAATGTAGAAGAAATGGGGCCTGGCCCCATTTTTTATTATTAAAGCTGGAAGCAGTAGGAAAATTTGATCAGGAAGACATTGTGGGGATGGACGCTGAATAAATCTCGTATTCCTTCTCTGAAAGAAAAATCACCGATGGACGAAGTTCCTGTCCTTCCCTGAGACCAGACAAGATACAGGCACGAACCAGGAATGTATTCCCACCTTACAACAAGATTCATCCGGAATTGCAGGAAGTTGAAATCTGGATTTTCGAAGGTGTAATCCTTGACTCCATCAAGGTTCTCGTCAACATAATATTCCTCTGTATCTGGATAATAATCTATCTCATTCTCTGTAAATATATGAAAGCGGTCCTCGTATTTCTCGGCTCTCGAATCAGTAATTGGCTTGAACGCAGAATACTTGCCGGCAGAGATAAAGGGCTGCCCGTAAAACTGGATGGATAGATCAGGAGTCAGACTGAGATTCAGCCGGCATGTCAAACTCAGGGTTTTCTGGTCGATTCTGGCAAAAATATACTTCTCTCCTGCAGCTAAATCCTGGGTAGTCACATACTGGAGCTCGTTCATGCTAAATTCATAAGAGGGTGAAATAGACAAGGAAAGAGATTTATTCGGACGATATGTGCCCCCAATCTCGAATCCATTAACTCTGGAATCCTCCTGATCTCTATAGAAGAAGTACGTCCCCACGAAGTATCGAAGTTTTTTTCTGCTATCCGAATCGATAAAGAGCCAGCCGTTCCATCCTCCTGGATAACGAAGTGCCGGTCCACCTCGAAGGGAGCTTGCTGACAGGCCTTCCCCTTCCCGGTTCATCCCGAGGCTAAAGGTCCAGTAATTTTTAAACTCGCCCCACATACCTGTATTTCCACCTTTAAAAATCTTTTCTCCGCCGAAATCCCAGCCCATCCACTCGTTAAAATTAAAGGAGACCTGGCGGAAAATGCTGAAGGGCTTGGAAATTCTGTAGTTGGCCCAGACCCACTGCATGATTGCATCTGCTCGGCGAAGGTAACCCATGTCGTTGAGTTCAAGGCCAGGCGAGCGCCAAGTCACTCCAGTTGAAAAGCGGAATCCAGCACTTCCCCCTTTTCCAAAGTTGATTGTTCCACCGTGGCCTGAAAGGGAGGTCCTGTCGGGATTTACCCGAACATGGTCTGTATCAGGTCGCTGGAAATACCGAACCGGAGATTCTTGAGTGTTGAGAATCGCTTCTTTGCTGCCTCTCACTAAGCTGAAAACTGTCTTTAGCGAGAAATAATATGTTTTCTTATTCCAGCGATGAGTGAAGTCAAATCCGCCGGTATAGGCAGCATCATGAAGAAAATTCAACTCCTCATTTTTTATACTCCGATTTGTAGCAGCAATCATACCTCCCAAAATCGTATTTCCCTCTTTGTAATCTTTCTGAAGCCTGAGGCCGAAATAATTCGTCATGGGTTCTACAGCCTGATCACGGAACTGCCCCAGATAGCTTATCTGGGCATTCTCTTTGGCTGTAATGGCGTCTATGATACCAATGGAAACTCCGCTCTTTGTCTTTCCCGTAATCTTAAAGGCACCGAATATGGTTGTATTCTCGGGCATATCTAGATATTCCTCGTCTTCTGTATCTGGATAATACTGGGGGCTCCGTCCGATGCGCCGGGAATAAAAAAGATTATCTCGAGAAAAGCTTCCGTCTCCCCCCATTATCTGAAAACTGAGAATATTTCTTCCTTCGATGAAAAAAGGCCTTTTTTCGCTGTAATAGGTTTCAAAAGCCGTAAGATTAACTAGCGAAGGATCTGCTTCGACCTGGCCGAAATCGGGATTAATCGTAAAATCCATGGTAAGGTCACTGGTTAGGCCAACCTTTCCGTCAAGCCCACCATAGAGTTTGCTGAGGCTTCCTGTAGCAAAAGGATTGCCTTCCTCTCGCTCAAACCTCTGTGTTTTTCCTACTGTGTAGGGAGTCAACTCAACCTGTCGTTGGGCCTTTATCCCTTTTATGCCATGGAGCTCTCCGAACCTGCTAACCCATCCTGACTTTTTTTGAGGAATGAGCTGCCAGTTAGAAGTCTCCTGTTTCCGGTGTAACCAGCGAATGACCTGAAGTCCCCAGATTTGATCTAGCTTTTTTCCGAAGCGAAGCTGAGAGAGAGGAATTCTCATCTCCGCTGTCCAGCCCTGTTCATCAGTAGTGGTATTCACATACCAGATAGGATCCCAGGTGTCATCCCATTCATCCCCGTCATTGGAAATGACAAAGTCACCTTTTATGCCAGCCGCATTGACCATAAATCCAAAAGCTGTCCGATGGTCGAAATAGCTGTCTAAGTGGACCTCTACCCAGTCTCCTTCAAGGTCATCACGCCTTGACATTCTTCTCTCAATCTTTTCAGGCTCATTATCATAGGCCTTAACAGCGATATAAATGTTTCTGTCATCATAAAGGATCTTAAACTCTGTCACTTGAGAGGGTTCCTTTCCCTCGTGGGGATTTCTTTGAATAAAATCGCCCGCCCATGGGACCTTATCCCAGACAGGGTCATCCAATTTCCCATCAATTGCGGGAGGACGAGGATTGATATTGCTTGTTACATAAACCTTCTTTACGGGTGAATCCGCATTAGCAAATTGAAGAAATAATAAAACGATGAACCAGAATAAAAGTATTTTCTTCATTTTCTGCCTCACTATCGTTGATCTACCCCGTCTATCATTGATCTATCCCATTATTCAGCATTCAAACATATAGACTCTCGAATCTGGAGAAAGGTTGACAGAAAGGAAAAAATTTATAAAGGCCGTTAATGGTATATTTTGTCCAATATAAATACAAATCTGGCTTATTTATTTAGATATAGCCCGAAGGCAAAAGCAGAGATCATCGCCAGCGCTTCAGATTTAATATTGACCAGAATACAAAGAATCCAGGAGGTCGAAGCACAGATCATTGCAGCTGTAAGAGGGATGCCGACCTTTCAAGCGCAAGCACGCGTTGGAGATGCGGAGGCGCCTGTCTTGCCCAGCAGGCTCGAGGTCCACGGAAATTTGACAGTGATTTTTGAGTGTAAAAGGAAGTTTTAAGTTGATTTTTTCGCTGAAGATGACTGACATTTTGCCTTTACAAAAGCTGCGAGGCCCATTCTTTTTAGCTTTCGCAGATTCTTCAGGTGAGTGAAGTTATTACCTTCTTCGAGGACCTTCAGCTTTTTGCAATCTTCGAAGGCATCACACTGCCAGCAACCATCGAAGCCTTTTTCTAGGGCACATTTCTTTATTTTACAGCCTGGTGCCCAGCCGCCTTCTCTACATGGGTTTTTACAACGCATTTTCATCATTGCACCTAAGAGTTCATAGCCTTTTTCATAATGTTTGAATGCCTTAAAAGCAGGCATCTTGGCTAAGGCACCAGCGGCTTTGTCAAACTTATGCCGGCGAAGCTCTCTTCGTAAATTTCTTGCAAGATTCGCAACGGTCTGGGTATGGGCGGCGCAATCGCCACAATAAAGCCCACAATAACCAATCAGGTCAGTCCTCTTAACCATTGAAAAACTCCTCAAATATCTTTAAAATCACCTATGAAATAAAAGTTAAATATCTCTTTGAGATAATGCAAGATTTAATTTTATTCTCACAGCGTCCCCTATAAAATTGAGAACTTTCTCAAAACGATACTTCAAGGGAAAAAATTCTTATATTCTAGCCAAAGAAGTCTATGATATCTTCATTTTACCTATCAAGATATTATAAGATAAAGCGACTCAATATATGGTTAATAACTTATTCTGATAAGGAGTTCAGCATGAGGAAATTTAAATCATTATTAAGTTTTGTTTCAGTTCTATTTTTATTATTGATTCTTGGCTCCACGGATATTTTGGCTGCAAAGAGAGCAGAAACACAATTAAAAAAGAAGCCCGGGCTTGAACTTGTGAAAAGAAGGACCTCCCGCAAGATACTCATCCGGACTAGGCTTGTTATTATTCAAGCCCAAAAGACAGCAAAAGAGGGAAAAGAATATAAAGGACTCGGCAACTGTCTTCGCCATCAGAGAATTGCTCGAAGATTACATTTTCGTGGAAGATACCTTCTTTCTGCTCTCCATTCCTTACGTGCCCGCAAACTTGCAGTTCTAATAATTAAAAACAACAAAGGTGCGCTAATAAAAGAAACAAACCTAACAAGAGAGGAAGAAAGATTATTAAAGAATTCACCGGGCGATGAGGAACTTGATAAGGAATTGGATGAAAAATATAAAAATGAAGCCCCGCCCATAGATGATAAAGCCGCAGCTGAGGAAAAGGTAGAGGAAATAAAAGAGGAGAAAAAGTAGGATATTTCTTATGCTCGCTCGGAAAAACCGCCTTACTTAAGTAATTCTATAGCGAAAGGGGATAATCTCAGAAAATTTCAGACCTTTTGAAATAATTGACCTCATTTTATTCGTGTGGTATAAGCCAGTTAAGAAATCAGTTGTGAAATACTAATCAAATAATTGAGAGAATTTAAAGCTAAAAAGGGAATTGATACGCGTTAAGGAGAGCTAGCCATACAAAAAAAGATTGTTTTTTGGCCGTTTTCCATAATGCTCAGCATTTTCTTGATATGGAATGAATTATACTGGCAACAAGAGGGTAAATGGCTGATTTGAAGGAGAATAAAAATGAGAAAAATTAAAAAATTCATTACTGACCATTTTGAGGGCCTTATCATAATTATAGTTATTGTTGGAGTTTTAGCCATTGCTTTACTTATCCACTATAAATTTGATTTTCTTAACTTCTTTTTCCTTCCTATCATTCTTTCCGGATATTTTCTTGGGAAGAGGAAAGCCATTTTAACTGCATTCTTTTGTATTGCATTGGTCTTCCTTTATTTAGTTTTTTATAAACTCTACTTAGGTTTGGAAGTGGTATTTTCGATTGATGAGATGATTAGGATTACTACTTGGGGCGGCTTTCTGATCTTGACCGCGGCAATCATCGGGACATTTACCGAACAAAGAGAAAGGCGGCTCGAAAGAATGAGGAGATCTTATTTTGGAGCGCTCAAGATTATGCTCAAGTATCTTGAAGTTGCTGATAAGGAAAAGCCTCATTCCCTAAGAGTATCTCTTCTTGCTGGAAAAATTGCCCAAACGGCAGGACTCAGTAAGGCTGAAGTAGAAAACATCAAATCAGCCGCTCTTCTTCATGAGGCAGGAGATTTACAATCCAGCCTTCCCTTCTATGAAGAAATAGTCAACTTTATGTCAGGCGATATGAAAATCCCCGAAGCGCAGACCATGGATAAAGAACAAGTAGAGGCGAAAGCTGTGGCTTCTTTATTAAAAACAATTGAGCCTCTCCTTTCCGCCTATTTTCACCATTATGTAAAAGAAGCGGATAAGCTGGATAAGAACTTAAACGATATTCCTCCTGGAAGCAGCATCATTGCCCTTGCCAATCTCTACGATAGAATCGAGAATAAAGTGCCGACCTCCCTAGGAGAAGAAAAGATAGAAACCTTGGAGGATATTGAGAAGCTCTCAGGACGAAGTTTTTCTATTCCCCATGTCTGGGCTCTTAAAGACTCGACAGGCGGCCCTTCATTAAATTCCTCGGAGAGCTGATGGATCAGAAAAACAATAAAAATAGAAACTGACTTTACGGAAATTGACCTTCCTTTTCTCATGTGACTTGAAAAGGGGGCAACATCATCACGAGTGGATGAAGCAAAAAAATAGAGCAAATTTTTTTAGCTCAAAAAAAGAATTCCCTGTGCTTTAACCCTCGATAATAAATAATAGGAGAGGGAGAATGAAAACAAAAATTACGTTTCTTATAGTCGTTCTCTTCATGGCAACTTCCATGTTGCCTGTAAGCTGCGGACAGCAAAAGGCAAATGGAAAGGCACTATAGAGGAGAAGGATGGAGTTACAGTAGTAAAGAATCCCGCACAACCAATTTACAGCAAGGATGTTTTTAGACTGGAAGAGGACTTAACCATAGAGAACGTTGAGGAAGATGAAGAATTCACGTTTCAAGACATAATGCATTTAGCCGTGGATGATGATGAAAATATATATGCTTCCGACTCAAAGGCAGCATTCATTAAAGTTTTTGATAAGAGCGGGAATTAGTTAAGAACAATCGGGAAAAAAGGCCAGGGACCGGGAGAATTCTCGTACCCCTTCGAAATTCTGGTTATGCCTCAAGGAGAGCTCATGGTCAATGATTTGTATCAGTTCCGTGTCCATTTCTTTTCTCTAGACGGTAAATTTCTCCGGCAGTTTTCAAACAGTACCATGATGATGTTTAGAAGGCCAAGGGTAGATTCAGAAGGCCATATCATTGTCGGTCATGTGAATGTCGGTGATGAGATAGAAGCAGTACTGAAAAAAATCGACTCGGATTTAAATCCTGTTCTTACCCTGGCTAAACGTCCTTTTGTCTCTAAACCGCCAACTACCATTGAATATTTCGAGATTCGTAGAAGCACAAATTTCGTTTGGGATGTTGCCCTAGAGGATAATATTGTCTGGGGAATTTTCAACAAGTATGAGATCTTTGTGCAAAATCCCGGAGGAAAACTTATAAGAAAAATAGTCAGGGAATATGACGGGATAGAAATTACCAAAAAGGAAGAAGAAAAACTAATCAAAGACTGGATTGGAAATAATCCTGTCCCGCCCCAATTAACCATAAAATTCCCCAAGGTCTACCCGCCTTTCATTCGATTTACCTGTGATGAGAAAGGAAGAATCTTTGTCCAGACATATGAGAAAACAGAAGATGAGGAAGAAGATTACTATGATGTCTTTGACTCAGAAGGAAAATATATTGTTAGGATTTCTCTAAAATATCGGCCTCAAGTCTGGAAGAGCAAAAAATTGTATATAATAGAGGAGAATGAAGAAGGATTTCAGGTAGTTAAACGATACAAGGTGTACTGGGATTTATGAGCCGCAAAAGGAATTGAAGGATCACTGTCTCTTAATGTTTCAGTATAATTTTGAAGATTAGAAAAATAATAAGACTCACAAAGAGGCTTATAAGAAGACAGGTAACCAGGGGAAAATAAAAAGTGAAGTTTCCTTTATGGATAATTATATCTCCAGGAAGTCTCCCTATCCACTTGAACTTTCCAGACAGCTTGAGAATAAGCCCAAAAAGGACAGCTAAAGCGCCTCCTATGATAAGAATATTTCCCAATGTCTTGAGCATTATCCCCTTCTTCTTAGGCTTTCGCTTTTTTTAGCCTTTCTACTATTTCATCAGCAACGGTATAAGGGTCGATTTCTCTCTTATAAATTCGCTCGACAAGGCTATCGAATTCTGATTCCGGGATATCTTGACTGACAGCTTGATAAATTTTTTCACTGATAATGTCTTTCAGCATCCAGGATATCAGTCTTTTCTTCCTGGAATCTATGAATTCCTGGCTTTTGCTCTCGACCAACTTACCAATCTCATTAACCAGAGGCTCCACTCCTTCTCCTTCAGTGGCCACAGTTTTGACGATGGGCGGCATGGTTTGTCCCTCAAATCCTAAATCCAGCATGGCCTGAAGCTGTTTTTCTGTCTTCTCAGCCCCTGCAGAATCTGCCTTATTGAGAACAAAAATATCAGCAATTTCCATAATCCCTGCTTTAAAAGCCTGAATTTCGTCGCCTGCACCAGGGATCAGAATGACAAGAACAATATCCGCCAGTTTAACGACCTCAACTTCATCCTGCCCTACTCCGACTGTTTCCACCAGAATAAAATCCTTTCCCGCTGCTTCAAGTATAGCAATGGCCTCTCCTGTTGCCTTCGCCAGTCCCCCTAAATGCCCTCTCGCAGCCATGCTCCGAATGAACACTTCAGGATCTGTGCTGTGTCGCATCATCCGTATTCTATCTCCTAGAATGGCTCCTCCGGTGAAAGGGCTAGAAGGATCTACAGCAACAATGCCAATTTTCCTCTCATTTTCTCTAAGATGCACAACCATTTGGTCAACCAAGGTGCTCTTGCCTGAACCAGGAGAGCCCGTAACTCCTACAACAAGTGATTTCCCTGTGTGGGAGAAAATTTTTTTCATCATTTCCTGCGCAGCAGTTCTATTGTTTTCTGCCAGAGAGATAGCTCGGGCAATAGCTCTATGGTCTCCTTTAATAAGTTCTCGGGCTAAATCCATTATTTTCGTCTTTCCTGCTTATGCCTTGTATTCGGTCTCTCTTCAAAGTTAAATTCTTCTCTGGACTTAATCTAATTTATATGGCAGGGCTGAGAAGTTAGTTCGTGAAACTAGTATTCGGAAAGAACTTTTTGGGCAATAATCCAGCGCTGTATTTCCGAAGTTCCCTCTCCGATAGTGGCTAATTTTGAATCTCTGTAGAATTTTTCTACAGGATAGTCTTTTGTAAACCCGTATCCTCCAAAAATTTGAACCGCCATAGAAGAAGCTTTCACAGCTAACTCGCTTGAAAAGAGCTTAGCCATGGCAGATTCTTTGGGAATCTTCTTTCCCTGGTCTTCAATGAACGCTGCTCTATATGTCAAAAGGCGAGCAGCCTCCAATTCGGTAAAACCATCAGCCAGCATCCACTGAATAGCCTGAAAATTGGCTATGGGTTGATTAAATTGACTCCGCTCTTTTGCATATTTTAAGCTCGACTCCAAAGCTCCGGCAGCAATGCCTAAAGAAAACCCGGCGATACTGACTCGACCTCCGTCCAAAATAGTCATGGCTTGCCTGTAGCCTTCCCCTTCTTGGCCGATGATATTCTCGGCAGGAATTTTTACATCTTCAAAAATAAGTTCAGAAGTATCGGCTGATCTTATGCCCAACTTATCTTCCTTTTTCCCGGGTTTAAAGCCTTTCATTCCTTTCTCTAAGATAAAAGCAGAAATTCCCTTCCTTCCTTTCTCAGGATCAGTGACAGCCATAACCACCAGGATTTCAGCTAAAGAACCGTTAGTGATGAAAAGCTTCGACCCGTTGAGCACCCAATAATTCCCCTCTTTCCGAGCTTTAGTTTTCAAAGCCGCTGCATCGGAACCGGCCTCCGCTTCAGTAAGCCCCCAGGCTCCTAAAGTCTGCCCAGAAGCCAGTCTTGTCAGGTATTTCTTCTTTTGTTCTTCATTCCCGAAGAGATTAATATGATTTGAACATAGCGAGTTGTGGGCTGCAATTACCAAGCCAACAGAAGGATCTACCTTGGAAATCTCTTCCAGGATAATGACATAATCCACATTAGAATAGCCTGCCCCTGAATATTCTTGAGGAATGACAATGCCCAACAATCCCATTTCTCCCAATTTCTTTGTCAGCTCCTCCGGCCATTTTCCGCTTTCATCACTCTCCTTAACAAAGGGTTGAATCTCCTTTTCAGCGAAATTTCGGATTGAGTCTTTTAAAATTTCTTGTTCTTCAGTGAATAAAAAATCCATCCTTTCTCTCTCTCTTTAGGAAAAATTATCGGAGAAATTTCGAAGAATGAACACTTCTTCCGTGTGGCATTAAAAAGATTTCCTTTTTCTTTTTCCATATTACTTTTAAGCTTTTCATTAATCAAGGAAAATTTGGTGAATTAAGCACCTCCATTTCCGTTATTAGAAAAGGTTTTGGGAAATAGCTTAGCTTTCTTCAGATTTTTAACGCCATTCTCCATTCGCTCTTTTATTTTATTATAAGAGATTGCTTCGTCGCTTCGCTCCTCGCAACGCTTCGTTCAAACTTACTCGCCGCCCGACTCTATCGGGTTCCCTCGAAGAGCGAATTCCGAAGGCTAAATCTTCAATGGTCGCTGCAGCTATTTCCCAAAACCTATGGCTTAACAATGAGCTGCAACAGATATGATGATGCTTCCTTTGGTGCATCCACGAGCCTAGGCACTGACAGGCTTTTTTAGAGCTTTGGACCGTTTGGCGGCCTCGGTTTGACATGATTATTCAAATCGTCTAAATTTAGGACATGATTATAGGAATACTAAAAATTATACTTTATGCCTTCCTAGCCTACATCATTTTCCTGATATTCCGTTTTTTCAGGGCTTTGAACAAAGCCAGCAAGCCTCCAAGAGCTTCAAAAGGAGCTTCGGGCATTATGGTAAAAGATGAATTCTGTAATACCTATCTCCCAAAAGAAAACGCAATCAGGCAAGTTTACGAAGGAAAAGAATATTATTTTTGTTCTAGCGAATGCCGCCAGAAATTTTTAGAACAAAAAAAATCTCAGTAATCCCACCAAGTAGGCTGGTTTACAAAGTCCCTTTTACAATTATTGTAAGGTTTGATTTATTAAATCCACGTTTTAAATCATATAAAAAAGATTGCTTATTTGATAAATCAAAATCTGCAAAATAAAGCGGTGGGTTTGATGAATCAAACTCCTACAATATCAAAACAAACCTTGTTCAAAAGTGTGGGATTGATGAATCAAGCCCTAACAATATAGGAACTAGCTGGGTATGTTAAATCAAGCCCCTGCAGCTTACCAGAAATCAGAAAAAGTTACCCGGAAATCTTTGAATTCGGCTTTGTATTCTTCCCAATTGACATCGACTTTATCCACCTGGGCCAAAGGAGGTCCCTCGTTTAACCTGTTAATCAGCTCTTCGATATTTTCTTTATCTCCTTCGGCTAATGCTTCTACCTGACCGCTCCTTATGTTTCTCACCCATCCTGTTAGATTAAGTGAGGAAGCCCATTTTTGAGTATGATCACGGAAAAAGACGCCTTGAACTCGCCCTGAAACGAAAATATGTGCCCTTGCCTTCATTTGAAACTTAAAATATGTTAGCATATCCCTCGGCAAATAGTAAATAATTCGGGATTCTTAATAATAAAAATTTTTCGCCAAGAATAAAGTTTTGACCCTAAAAAAAATTCTTCTCTCCGTAGCAGGATACGATCCAACATCAGGAGCAGGTGTCTCACTCGATTCAAAAGTTTTCCAGCTCTTAGGCTTCCAAGGAATGACTGCTCTAACCTCCATAACTTCGCAAAACACAAAGGGCGTTAGGAAAGTTCATTGTCTTCCTCCTGATCTCCTCTGGGATCAGTACCAAACACTTCGTGAAGATGTTACTTTTTCAGGCATTAAAGTCGGGATGGTCGGTTGGGGAAAAAACATTGAAGTTATAAAGCGCATCTTAGCAGATAATCCTAACATCAAGAAAGTTGTTGATCCGGTCTTTAAATCAAGCTCAGGTGCCTGGCTTTTAGAGAAAGATTCAATCCCCGGTTACATCTCCAAGATAAAAGGACAGGCCTCGCTCCTTACTCCAAATTTGGAAGAGGCAGGTATGATATCTGGAATAAAAATCAAAAGCACAGAAGACATGAAAAAAGCTGCCAAAAACATCTTCTCCCTCAGCAGCATTCCCTGTTTCCTAAAGGGAGGGCGCTTTCCAGGCCAGATGGTCAATTTGCTTTACGACGGGAATAATTTTCATTCTTTTAAAAAGGAAAAAATCAGAAAAGAGGTCCATGGAACAGGATGTTTTCTATCCTCGAGTCTTTTGGGTTACATGGTTAAAGGAAACTCCCTGGAAAAAGCCTGTCTTCTCGCAACCCAACTCACCCACAAAGCAATTAAGAGCGCAATCAAAATCGGTCAGGGACAATACATCATAGCTATTTAAATAAAAAAAGTGGGCTTGATAATTCAAGCCCCTACAAAAATCAAATCCCCTACAATATGGATAAGGTGGATTTGATGAACCAAACCCTTACAATATTAAGAATTAAAAAGGGAAAGGATTACTCTTTCGTCAAAAAGAGACCCTTCCCCTTTTCCTGTATAAAAAGGTGGATTTGATGAATCAAACCCCTACAAAAATCAAGCCCCTACAAGAAATTAATATGGGATTGATGAATCAAATTCCTGCATTAACTTTCAAGTTGTTTTTTTCCTGCTTCGTCCACTTTAAAAAGAAGCCTTTGGAGCAGGACGGGGCCTATAATCTGGTTGATGGCAATAATAGCCAAAACTAAAGCCTTAAATTCACCTCCCCACTCCGGAAAAGCTCTTTCCACGATCACGGCCATTCCCAAAGCAACTCCTGCCTGAGAGATAAATCCTGCCCAACTGTGCTTTTGAACTCCTGGTTCCTCTTTGGCAATCTTTGCTCCGACATAGGTACCTGAAAATTTTAAAATGCCTCTCCAAACGACAAAAATTAAGGCTAATACCCAACTTCTGTGCAAACCCTCCAAATTAAGTGAGGCACCAGAAATCGCAAAAAAAACAACATAGATTGGAACAGAGATCTTCTCAATAGCTTGTATCAGGCTATCCCCTCGAGAAGAAAAATTTTCCACAAAAAATCCAGCCACCAAACAGATCATAAGAGGGTGAAGCCCAAGCCCATGGGAAATTTGATAGGTAAAAAAGGCTACGCCCAGGATGAAGACAGCTGTTTCTCTGTTTATAAACTTGAGGTAGAGTACTATCCCTAATCCTACGAGGCTCCCCAGTAATACAGAACCTCCAACCTCCCGCAGAACCATTGCCATAACATCAGCTTCAATGGCTTTCCCGGAAAGCGCTAAGAATTTAGACAAAGAAAGGGAAAGAGCAAAGATCGCGATAACAAAAAAATCCTTGATGACCGCAGTGCTCAAGATAAGGTCTGTGTATTTGCCCTTGGCATTCGTCTCGGTTATGACAGCTATAGTTGTTGAAGGAGAAGTCGCAGTAGCCAGAGTGCCTAAAAGAATGGATAAAGCAAATCCCTGAGCAAGGTTCTTTTCCGCGAAAAAAGGAAAAAAGGAACGGCCTAAAAGGCCAAAAATCACGAAACCAGCTATAATTATGACTGTTTGAAAGATAAGAATTGAGAAAATTGTTTTCATATTTTTTCTGAGCTCGGCTATCCTCATCTCCCCCCCAGCGGTTAAAGCGATTAAACTCAGCGCCAGCCCATCAAGAAGCTGCAGATTTTCAACATCTCCTATGCTCAGGAATTTCAGGATATAGGGTCCACAAAAAAATCCAGCTAGAATAAATCCTGTAATTTGAGGGAGTTTGAAACGATTTATTGTTTTCCCTACCAAAAAGGCAAAAATCAATATAAATCCAAGAGAAATGGTCGGAGAAAAACTCGAATTGGAGAAAGGAGCCAAGGAGGAGCTTTTCAAAAAAAGCATGATAAAAAATACAACAGCCAACACAATAATATTCATTTTTCCGTATCAAGCTTGATGATAGAATTCTTTAAGGCCCAGGGGCTTAAAAGCTCGCTTAAAATTGTGGCAATCAAAGCTACAGAAACAAAAACATCAATTAGAGGGAAAGGATAAATCAATTTTAGGCTAACGATAAAAGCGACTGCAATCCCTCCTGAAGAGAGAAAACAGAGACCGAAGAGCGCAGGCAAAGGAAAAGAAAAACGAAGAATCTTTCCCAAAGGACGTAGCGGAAAAGAGTATCCCACTATCCTTAATATGAGTAAAATTACAACCAAGAGAGCGATTTTATAATCAAGATTAAATTCCCAGAGGGCGCCGATTAGAATAAGAAAAATGATATAAAACGGTTTTTCGGTAGAAAGAATGAGAGGATAGAGTTTTTCCTGAATTCTGGTTAGATTGGAAAAAGTTATGCCCAAGACCATGCAGATATATAGGGGAGGAAGGTTGAAATAGGCGGCTGTCCCGGATGCAAAGAAAACCAGCCCCAGCAGATAAACCAGTAAATCATGTTCTGAAGTTTTTTTGATAGTCAAAAAATGAAAAACGTAGGCGACGAAAACGGGAAATATCGTTGAGCACAGGAGGAGAACAAGTCCTTTACTAAAGATGCTGCTTTTAAGAAAAGGAAAGTGCCAGAAAGAAGCGACCAAGGCAAGCCCTCCTATTCCCCAGAATCCACTCACGCTGACCAAAAATCGAGCTAAATGATAGTAGTTTCCTTTTTGGGGTATCTCGGATGAGGCGAATTTAAGAAGAGAGGGAGAATTAAGACTCAAAAGAAGACCCAGAACAACAGCCATCCCATAAAGTAGAGAGGATGGCTCGGAGGGAAAAATATATCTCATTAGCCATCCAGAGGCTGCTACCACAAGACAGATCACAAAAAGAGATTGTAAAAGAGAAAGTTCAACGTATTTCTGAGGAAATCTACGGAGATATCTGTATTCGAGTTGGAATCCAAAAATGAATCCTATCCATCCCAGCCCAAGGCTGATTAGAGGATTAAGCCCTTCCAGAACTCCAGCGCTTAAAACATTCAGACCATTCTTTCCTAGAGAAAGACCTAAAAATATATAGATAAGACCGGATAGAAAAAAGTAGCTCAGGGGTAAGAAAAGCTTTTTTCTTTTGAAGAGAAATTGAGAGCCAAGAAAAGCAATAAGCACAAGAAGGCCGAAAGCGAAAATGGCTTTCATTAATACTATATTTCAGGCTTCAAGCCCTCGACTTTATCTAACGGAAGCGTGAATATAATTCCTGTTCCCGGCTCATTCAAATTTCCTAATATCTTCTTAAGCAGCTTGATGACAGGCTTTTCCTTTTCATCCTTGATAACAGAAAGAATTGTTTTATTGTGAGGTTTTTCCCCTGCAAACATGAATCTTAAGCCAAGGAAAATCGGAACTTCTTCAGACAAGATATGGCCCATTCCGCTACTCTCAATGACTGTTGCTCCGGTTATTCCTATTTCAAGAAAGCCCTCTAGAACTTCTTCAAGCTTTTCAACCTTGTTAAGAATCAAAATCAAAAGTTTCATTAAATCTTATCTTCCTCTTTTTTTAAGATCAAACGAATGTCATGTGACGACTTAGCCTTCTTTGCTTTCTCCGCAAACTTTGTTTCTTTGACCATGCGACAAATATGAGCAAGCAATCTAAGTTGAGAACCGGGATTGTCTTTGTCCCCTAACAGGAGGAGGATGATATAGGTAGGCATTTTATCCGCAGCTTCAAAATTGATTCCTTTCCTCATTAGAGCCAGAGCAAGAAGAGGCTTTTCAATTTTTTCTATCAAAGCGTGAGGTACGGCTATTCCTTTCTCTAAACATGTACTTCCCAGCCCCTCTCTTTTCAGAAGCTCCTCAACTATGCCTTTTTTCTTAGAAATCAATCCTCTTTTCTTAAGAGCAGAAACAATTTCTTCAAGGACATATCTTTTATCTCCTGGCTCTAAATCGAGGAAAATGTTATCTTCTTTTAAAAGTTCGTAAATTTTCATTCTTCGCCTCTAATAATTGGATAGAAATTGAGATCTGGTTCTGACTTTGCACATTTCTTCTTTAATCACAGTCCTTTGATGCTATCCTCTCTATTTATGACCACGATTAGATGTTAAAAGTCAAGACACAACCTATTTTTTGATCGATTCTTCCCTCTCCTTATCCATGACTATGATTAGATTTTAAAAATCAGGACTGTATCCCTTTTTAAAGGCTCCTTTTTATTCAACAGGCTTCAGGATTAAAATTCCTGCTCCCTTTTCTTCGATATCATCTGGATCGAAGAGCATCGGATGGTACTGGCCTTCCAGCCAGAGCGGGATCTGATTATCGTAAAACCGGCCGAGAAAATGGCCGCTTTCTCCAGAGCTAAGGACACAAACAGAATTTCTGAAATCAGATAAATCAATAATTTGACGGTAAGAAACTCCCCAATTTCCTTTAAACCTCGAAGATGAAGAACACCTTATTGTAAAAGCATCGCCGCCGAGAGGGTAAGGACCTCTGTTAAGAAATTTCAAAATAGGGATCTCACCCAACGAATGCTGAAAACGAAAGGAATTTATCTTCATCCAATCCCATCTGTCTGCAGAGCCATATTGCTTCTCTAGCCACTTATAAGCTTTATCCAAGCTAATCTCTATTATTTCCTCTCTTGTCTCTACGGTTTGAGTCTCTTTTTTATCGAACCAAGGCGAGAGAGGGTCAGCAAAGATTCTGAGAAGTCCGGCCTGTTTGCGCTTGAAAAATGAATCAAATCTTTCGTAATCTTCGCCGAGGTCGTCTTTAAAAACCTCCTCATGGAAAAAAATCATGAAAATTTTGTAGAGAGCAGCCTCTTTTCCTGAAGACATCCGTAAATCCCAGGTCTTCAGGATATCAAGAGCCTGCTTTGACTCTCCTTCTGCTATCCTTGTTTCCTGTATGTAAGGAAGAAACATCTCTCCCTTTTTGGAAAACACGTCGTTCTGGATAACCTTCATCGTCTGCACACTATGCTTTTCCAGCTGAAGGAGCAATTCTATTATTCTCTCTGCTCTGAAAGGTGCTTCCCAGTCATAGCCCATGTAATGAGGAAAATTATCAGGAATGATTTTATTGTTGGCAGTGACGATTAACCCGCTCTCAGGATTATAGAAATTAGGTTTTTCTTCTTCCTTTAGATAACCTTGCCATCTGCCTTCTTCTTTCCAGGCAGGAAAAGGAAAAAGAGCAGCCACCTCTTCTCTTATAGGAATTTTCCCGCTTAAATAGTAGCCGATATTTCCTTCTTTATCGGCGTAGACAAAATTCTGAGGAGGAGCATCAAACAGCTTCAAAGCATCAACAAATTCCTGCCAATTTTGGGCTTTGTTGAGAAGATAGAATGATTCCATGGTTCTCCCGCCATCATAGATCGTCCAGCTCAAAGAAAGAGGCTTCTCGTTTTTGCTGAGAACAGGAGAAACAACTGGGCCCCGTTCTGTCCAGCTTACTTCGATTCTTTCGGAATCCTTCTCTCCTCTTATCTTGATTCTTTCTTCTTTTGTAAAAAGAGGCTTCCATTCATCATTATCCCAGTACATATCTTTAGAGGAGTTAAGTTTTTCAATGTAAAGATCCTGAACATCCACTCCGGAGTTAGTTATTCCCCAGGCTATAGATTCATTATGGCCGATTATGACCAACGGAACTCCAGGAAGAGAGACGCCTACAGCATTTAGACCGGGACAGGAAAGATGAATTTCGTACCAAATGGGAGGAAGACTGATTTCAAGGTGGGGATCATTAGCCAAAAGAGGCTTTCCGGACTCAGTGCGGCTCCCGGCCAAAACCCAATTGTTACTTCCCTGAAAAGGATGCGAGATAGGCCAATCAGACAAAGGCACATCCTCTATTTCGAGGTGAGGGGCGGCGATTCCTTCTTCTAATATCTGGAGAGCTTTTTGGGCACCGAGCTCTTTTACTAACTTTGCCCTCAAAATTTCGCTTTGATAATCTACGCAGAGAATCAAGGCCATTATTTCCCTAACAATTAGAGAATCCAGAGGACCCCATGGTTGAGGTCGATATCCTAATAGCAAGAATTCAGGGGGCCAGTTCAATCTTCGGGAATTCATCCAGGAATTGACTCCCTGGCTATATGAAAGGATTAGAGTTTTCATCTTGGGTGAGAGTTTCTCAAAATCTCTCTTAGCTGCTTCTTTAAGATCCAAGGTTCTTATAAACCTGTCTCTCTCCAGGGCTTTTCTGCCAAATATTTCAGAAAGTTTCCCCATACCTGCTCTGCGGGTAAGTTCCATTTGCCACATTCTCTCCTGGGCATGAACATAGCCGCAGGCAAAAAAGAGGTCTTTTTCGTTTTGAGCAAAAATATGAGGAACTCCCCAGCTATCTCTTATTATTTTGACGTCTGTTTCCAGACCTGTTAAAGAGTCATTCCCCTCTATCTTTGGTATGGAGCGATAAAAATGAACAAAAAAGAAGACAAGGCAACCTAAAAGGAAAAAAAGGATAGAGATTATGGCGAATTTAAAAAGTTTTTTCATCAAAAATCAGAATTATCTTGTTACTTTTCCTCAGCGCCGGCAATTTCATCCGCTTTTCTCAAGACTTCGTCAGAAAACTTAATCCCTTGCTTATCTGCAGCATCCAGGTTTAGGTGCATCCTTACTTTGCTCATGTATTGAATGGGGATCTTAGCAGGGCTCTCACCGCTTTTAACCCTGAAGGCGATTTCTCCGGCTTTATAACCCATATCGAAAAAATCCCACCCCAGGGCTGCACAAGCTCCACGATGAGTGGAGAGCAGAAAACCGCCAAAAAGAGGAATTGAATTTTCCGCTGCTACAGTGCCTATGGTTTCGAAAGAGGCGTTTATCGTATTATCTGAAATTTGATAAATAGCATCTATTCTTTTATTTATTAGGAGTTGAGCGGAATGAAGGACTTCGTTTTTATTGGCGATAGGAACATCCACTATATCAAAGCCCAGATCTCTTGCTTTTCTTTTAGCTACTTCTAAATAAAATTCTGAATTGATCTCTGCCGGTGTCCACAAAGTTCCGAGTCTTTTAGCTCTGGGCAAAATTTCCTTGATAAACTCTAAACTCTTTTCTATAGGTCCTCTTGAAGAAACTCCTGAAACATTGCTCCGGTGGTCCTGGGCGGACTTGCCAGCACCTGCCAGGAAGGGATTAGCAACAGAAGAAAATATGATTGGAATTTCATGGGTTGCAATCAGAGCTGCCTGGAGACACGGAGTTGAAAGAGCAACAATCATATTCACGCCTCCATCGACAAAGTCCTGAGCAATCCTCTGGACTTCGGGAAGATTTCCATAGGCGTTCCTTATTTTCAGCCGGATATTCTCATTATCCCTTAAACCATTATCTTCCAAAGCACGTATAAAGCCGTCTCGAACCGCATTAAGTGTAGGAGCATCGTTAAACTGAAAAACGCCAATCGTATAAAGGCTTTCTTGTTTTTGTTCGCAACAAAGGAAAACGAGCAGGGGAAATAAAAAAAGAATTAAGAGTTTTCTCATTTACATATTCCTTTTTTTTCTTAAACATAATAATCAAAAAAAACCTCGTGAGCAATCTTTTTTTCACAATAGGTTTTGAGAAATAGCCACAGCGACCATTGAAGATTTAGCCTTCGGAGTTCGCTCTTCGAGGGTACCCGACATAGTCGGGCGGCGAGTATGTCTGAACGAAGCAATCTCTTATAATAAAATAAAAGAGCGAATGGAGAATGGCGTTAAAGATCTGAAGGGAGCCAGGCTATTTCTCAAAACCTTTTCTAATAACGAAAATGGAAATGCTTTCAATGCTTCCATATTACTTTTATAATTTGAATTTTTTTGGGATAATAAGGCATAAATTAAACGGAAACAAAATGTGATCGTATGGCGAACTATTTCATAGGCACGGCTGGCTGGAGCTACGATGACTGGGAAGGGATCGTTTATCCCCAAAAAAAGGGACGCGGTTTTCACCCTCTTTTATTCTTAGCACAGTATATAAATATTATAGAAATAAACAGCACATTTTACAGACCGCCTGTAATCCAAATTTCTCTTTCTTGGATAAAAAGAGTTGAAAACTACCCTGATTTTCTGTTCGCCGTCAAGCTTCATCAGGTCTTCACCCATAAGAGGAAAGACTTCACCCAAAAAGACGTGGATGATTTTAAGCTCGGCATCGAACCTCTCAGGGCACGGGAGAGGTTAGCCTCTATCTTGATTCAATTTCCGTGGTCTTTTGTAAGTACAATCTCCAACAATGAATATCTGATTAATTTATTCAGATCTTTCTCCGACTATCCTCTAGCTTTGGAGGTGAGGCATTCCTCCTGGGATAATTCTAATTTTTATAGGCTTCTCTCTGAATACAATGTTTGCTTCTGCAACATCGACCAGCCTATATTCCGCAACTCAATCAAGCCTAGCTCTATCAGCACAAATTCCGAATTCTCCTACGTTAGGCTGCATGGACGAAACTACAAGAATTGGTTTAAACAAGATGCCGGCCGGGATGAACGATACAATTATCTCTACACGAAGGAAGAACTCGAAGATTGGATAAAGAGAATAAAAGATTTGGGTAATCAAAGCAGCAAAGTCTATATCATCACTAATAACCACTATAGAGGACAAGCATTAGCTAATGCTCTTCAGATCAAAAATTTAATTACAGGTGAAAAACTGGACATTCCCCCTCTTCTTGTCGAACAATACCCTGTTCTTAAAGAATTGGGAAAAGAATTAAGAGAGGGCCAACTCGGTTTATTCGACGAAAAATAGGAGTCAATAAGAGGAGAACTAAAAGCATGTGGTGGGAAAACAACTTCCTGAATGTCAAAGGGAAAAAACTCTATCTTGGGGATAAAGACGCCACAAAGGTAGCCCAAGCACACGGAACTCCGCTTTATGTTTACAGCAAAACCCAAATTCTTTCTAACTTTTCAGCGCTTCTTAAGGCTTTCACTGGCAAAACATCGCTGCAGGTTAGACTGTACTATGCCATGAAAGCAAACCCTCATCCAGAAATCTTGAAAACTCTGAAAAAGGTTGGGGCCTGTATAGATGCAGTCTCTCCAGGGGAAGTCGCTGAAGCTCTTCGTGCGGGATTCTCCGCGGATAGAATATTTTTCACAGGGACCAGCGTCAGCGCAGAAGACCTCAAACTGGTATTCGATCAGGATGATCTGTTTATCAACATAGATGCTTTAGAACAACTGGAACTTATGAAAGAAGTCAGGGAGAAATGGTTCAAGCACAAAAAGATTAAAATAGCCGTAAGATGGAATCCCGGGATAGGAAGGGGATTTGACTCGAAGGTCGTTACTGCCGGAGAAAAAACATACGACGGAATCCCGATTAAATTCGGCGTTGAAGAGAATAAGGTTATCCAGACTTTCGCCAGGGCATCTCAGTATGGTTTTACTCCTACGGGATTGCATCACCATCTAGGCTCTGGCTGGACCAAGCAGGATTTCGAAGCGGTAAAAGATGCTGTTGACAAGATGATCCAGAAAGCATCTGAGGGGCAAGAACAGGGATTTTCCCTTGAATTTCTTGATTTCGGCGGCGGATTCGGACCCCAATATTCTTCAGAGCAGGAAAAGTTCCCGGTTAAGGAATATGTAGAATATATTTGCCAAAAAATAAAAAAATCGGACTTGGGGATAAAAACCATCGCCATGGAGCCAGGAAAATATTTAGTTGGAGACGCGGGTGTTTTGCTGGCCAAAGTTGAGTATTTGAAAAAAAGCTACGACAACCTCTTTGCTTGTGTGAATGCAGGAACCTTTAACACTGTGCCAAGACTTGCCATTTATTCTGGAGCCTATCATCATATCGTTAATTGTTCCAACGTTAATCATGGGAAAAAGGAACGGATTACAGTTGCCGGAAACCTGTGCGAGACAGGAGATGTCTTCGGAAAAGAAATAGAAATGCCAGCGCCGAAGAGGGGCGATATTCTGGCCGTACTGTGTGCTGGGGCCTACTGCAAAAGCATGGCTTCAGGTTTCAACCTGAGAGAAATACCAAAAGAAATCATCATTTAATTATCCCTTTCTTAAAATTGCAGGGACTTGATTTACCTGTAGGGGTTTGATTCATCAAACCCACCTTCTTATGTAGGGACTTGATTTATCTGTATGGTTTGACTCATCAAACGCACCTTTTGAGGATTTTGCATAAATTTTATCCATTGTAGAGGTTTGATTCATCAAACCCACTTTCTTATGTAGAGCCTTGATTTACCAAGCCCACCTTTTCATTGATGAAAAAATGGGGCATGTCCCCATTTTTCAATATTGTAGGGGCTTGATTTATCAAGCCCGCCTTTGTATCAGTAAATAGGAAAATCCCCTAATTTTTATCCTAATTTCTATCAATTCTTAAATTTTTATATTATGAATTCTTACTTAAGATTTCCTTGAGAGTAGTTTCGGTTTCAGGATACAGGAATCGATATCCCGCTTCAAGAAGTCTTTTTGGCTTAACTCTCTGACCTGATAAAAGCGTCTCCTCTGCCATCTCACCTAAATACATGCGTAGCACAAAACTTGGAACAGGCAACCAGGAAGGTCTCTTCATTATCCTCCCAAGAATGCGAGCAAAATCTTTCTGTTTCATTTGATGAGGTGCGGTTAGGTTGAAAACGCCATGTAAATCCTCTCTTTCCATAAGAAAAAGGATTGCCTTGAGTTCATCCTCGAGATGAATCCAGGAAAACCATTGCTTTCCGCTTCCCAGGCGGCCTCCAACAAAAAGACGAAAAGGTTTTATTAGGCGAAAAAAGGCTCCTCCTTCTCTTCCAAGAACAATACCAGAGCGAATGATTACACGCCTGATATCCTGAGTCTCAATTTCTTGAGTAGAAAGCTCCCACTTTTTGACTACATCTGCAAGGAATCCTTTGCCAGAAGAAGACGATTCATCAATAATTTCATCCTCACGTGAGCCATAATAACCAATAGCTGAAGCCTGAATGACTACCTCAGGCTTGTTATCAACAGACTTCAACGCTTCAACCACAGCTCTTCCTGCATCGAGCCTGCTCTGAAGGATAGATTGCTTCTTTTTTGGCGTCCATCGTCCAGAACCTATGTTTTCGCCAGCCAAGTTCACAACGGCATAAGCGCCGTTAGCATAATCCTGCCATATTCCGGAGCTTTTCCCGTCCCACTCAACGACTGTAGCATCGGCTCCGAAGATTTTCTCTCCTTTTTTTTTGCTACGAGAAAGAGCAACGACCTCATAGTTTTCTTCAAGCAGACGAAAGCAGAGGGCTTTACCGATAAATCCAGTAGCGCCTGTAACTATGATACGAGCCATTTTTTTAATCCCCTCTAAATTAATTTTTTCATCTCTAATCTTCAATCACAGAAGATTATAAAAGCGAGTATTTTAGCAAAAGGGTAGCACTTAGGGAAATATCTCCCTCTTATTATTTTTTTACTTTTTGAATCTATTGAAATGAGCAACTTTTTTTAGAGCAAATCTCTCTGGCCTCTTTTTCTCCAACTCTACCTGTTTCTTTGAAAGAATCGGGCTGATCTTTTTAGAATGTCTGCCGACAATTATCAAGGTGATGACTTTATATTCGTCTGGAATATCAAGGATTTCTTTTGTTTTCTTCGGGCTGAATCCAGCAATAGGATGAGCCACAAGACCTAATTCAGTCGCTCTCAACAGGAGAAAACCTACAGCGAGTCCGCAATCGAATTGATGGTACTCTCTATCCTTGATAATGCAGTCATCCTTTCTTTTACTGAAAACAGCTATGATCATAGAAGCTGAAAAAGCCCATTCGTTTCCCTTTGACAGAGCTGCACGCATTTCTTTTAAAAGTTTGAAATCCGAGACAAAAACAAATCGAGCGGGTTGATTATTAAAGCATGAAGGAGCAAGCTGAGCGCTGCGGGCCAAATCTCTGATCAAATCCTTCGTTATCTTTACATGTTCTAAAGAGCGATAAGCTCTTCGTTGGTTTATGGCACGAATGACATCCAATTGCACCCCCTATTAATTCCATGAATTTCAAAATTTTTCTATTTAAATAGATTTTCTGCTTCTTTTCCTATCTTGCCATTTCAAGTTTTGTTTATCAAACCAAAATTTTAATTTTATGATCAAAAAGTGCGGGCTTGATAAATCAAGCCCCTACAGGCGAATCAAGCCCCTACTTTAATTGGATTTGGTGAATCAAATCAATACGTTAAAGAAAAGGGAACTTTTCTTTATAACAATGCGTATTTATTAAATGAATTTTCTTTGGAAATTTTTATATTTTGTTATAATTATAAATGTCAACAAACAGAAGGAGAATAGTATGAAAAAAATAACTTCAATTCTATCTCTACTTGCCTTTCTTTTAACTCTTTTCTATGGAATATCTTTCTGCCAAGAGGTTGACCTCAGCGGAACGTGGGAAGGAACAAGTGAAATTCCTGAGGAACCAGAACCGGATCAAATAACCTTAGTCCTGGAAAAGATAGATGGGGAATACAGTGGGACTGTTAACGATTCACTAGGATTTGCCGAGGATGCCGAAGTAGAGGATATCGAATTTAAAGACAACACCTTAAAATTCACTTTCACCATCTTCAACGGATTCGAGTATATGAAAGTATATACAACTTTGACTGTTGAAGGAGATAAAATGAGCGGCTACTGGGAGACAGAAGATGGTAACTCAGCTACAATAGAGTTGAAAAGAAAAGATTAAAATAATTAAAGATTATTTTTTCTTCAATTTTTCTTAGTTTTTATCATCAACCCGACTTCTTCAGACGACTTCCCAAAAGGTTTAGTTTGAACTTCCTTATTATCTCAGGAGGGGTCTTCTCGCCCTCCAAACTCTCAAAATGAAGGGCATCAAAAGGGCATTGAACAATACAAGCGCCGCATTGAATACACCTTTCTCTGCCGATCATTGAAGCAGTATGCTCTATTTTATCCACTTCAAAGCAGTTTCGAGGGCAAACCTGCTCACAAAAGCCTGCTCCTCTGCAATCTTTCTTATCAAGGACAACCTCCAGTTGTTTCTCCGCAAGCAATCCACCCCTGAAGGTTGGAGTACTGCCAGCCAAATCAAAACTTAAGATAATAATGACAACAAATGAAATGATACTCCAGCGTAAAACTACTCCCCAAGAAAAATCTTCGGCTAAAACATTATGAGCAGAAAGCGCCACTACTATTCCAATCCACAAAAGCAATTGAAAGCTCATACGTCTTATCTTGGAAAAGAAGGAACCAATCTTTTTTCCTTCTGAACTCATAAAGCGGGAATAAAGAGGAAAGGATAAAAAGATTATAAAAGAAAGCCCCCAAACTAAAAGAATTAAAGCAAAAACAGATTTTGGCCAGAAAAAAATCATGATGAGAGAAAGAATCACTGATAGAAAAAAAGCCCAGGCAATGGCCATCTCTAGGCGTTGTGTCCAGGGAAAAGCGATCCCACTCATTACTTTTGTTTTTTTTAAATTATTTTTCAAAAAATGAGGAATATCCTTGGCATTAACAGGACCCCAGATCACTCTCCATCCAGTCTTTTGCTTGATAATATTGGCTTCCACTCCTGGAGCTGCAAGCTGTGGAAGGATTATTTTCTTCTGGGCGACAAGGTCTTCAATTCCGCTGGTCTTCAGCACAGAAATAACCTCATGATTCGTCAGATGACCCCCGGCTGCAGCACACCAGACGTTGATTCCCCGGCTGTTGGCTACAAGAAGAAAAGCATCCATTCTTTTCAGCGCTCGTTTGACTCTCTGAACAGTGAGATGAAAATTGCAGGTCAGAAAAACTGGCGAATCCTTCCCTGTATTCCCTATCTTTATCAAACCTGTTTTGCAGGGAAAAGGGGAAAGCCTCAGAAGTGTTTCCAGGGCATTAAAAACTACAAAACTTAAAAATCTCATTTGGTTTTTCTTTAGGGCTTCCTTGCTATCAGCTCGATGAAGTTTTCGCCTCTGTTCAATTTGATTGATTCAATTTCAAAGCCCGAGCCACTTATTTTTTCTGGTAGATTTTTCAGAGCTCGTGTTGTTGTCTGAGTGAATATAAATACCACGGCTCCAAAGAATAGACGCCTCAGTCCGTTAATTATTTTTTTATAAACTTTATCGGGCCTCACTTCATCTGCGACGAGCAAGAGTCCTCCCGGCTTCAATATTCTTTTGGCCTCTCGCAGAGAAAAGGAAAGCTCATCCTCGGCTAATTCAGAAAAAAAAAGGCCGCTCATCACCGCGTCGTAGCTATCCGCTTCTTCCCGGTCTAGCTCGGCAACGCCCATCTCGCCAAACTCAATTTTCTGGTCAAGGTTTAACTTATCTGCCCGAATTTTAGCAATCTCTAACATTTGAGAATTGATATCTATTCCCTTCACTGTCCCCCCTTGCTGGGCAGCTCTAAGACTCAAGGCTCCTGTCCCACAACCTATATCAAGTACCTTATCTTCTTCCTTTATGCGTGAGGCTAATCGATCATAAATTTTATCCAGTCTTCCCCTAGTAAGAAGTCGAATCCCTAGGTCATACCTCTTGGGAGCTGACTCAAGAATCTTCATGAGGATGTAAGTGCTCATTTGCAGACTTTTAGCTCTTTCTTTGCGAGCTCTCTTTAACTAAGGTTATCCAATTTAAATTTTTTTGCCAGATAAATTCATCATTTTTCAGACTGGGTTTGCTGCGCCTAAAACTTATAACGCAATTAGAGTTTCATAAAATATAGGATAAGACTGATTGTTATTTTATCTCGATTCCTCCAAACATTGCAGTTGCCCTGATGAAGAGGGTGGCTTTTGTTTCTGCCGGGGGCACTGCTTTATGCTTATCTTCAACTCCTCCAAAAATTGAACTGCTGTCAACAACGACTTCCCAATCATTAGGAACTAGAACTTCAATTCCGCCAAAAATTGCCGTTAACTCAATAGTAGCTTTATTATCCGCCAGACCTGCCTGAGTAAAATCTAGATCGATGCCGCCAAAAAGAGCTGTTGCCTTGCCTCCCCGAAATTCCGGTGTGTTAAAACGCCTCTTTATTCCCGAAAAAATTATAAAAGCATCTAAATCTTTCTCTTTGATTTCAGGGGCCTTTTCTTGAAAAAGCTTAAATCGTGGCCTGAAAATAATCCACAGCCCTGCGGCTATAATCAGCAGGGGCCAGAAATATAGCCAGACTCTGCCTTTAATAATATCCAGGTTGACAAGCATAAAAAAACCGCCGATCAAAATAAGAATTACCCCAAAGCCTGCGTTGCGGAACTCATGCGCAATTAAGTGCCATAAGCCGATAAAAATGAGGATGAGAGGCCAATAGGTAGAAAAGACTTCTCCGATATCCAGCTTGCCTAAATTACCAAGCAAAAATAAAACTCCAATCAAGATAATCAATAGCCCTGAAAATATGCGACCTTGATAATCTCTGATTCTATTCATCTTCAATCTCCCTCCTTAAAATTTAGTGTCTGTTCTTTCTAGATTAAAGGGTACTTACAACAGACAAAGGCAATTATATGAGAATCTTCAAAAAAATTCTAATTATCTTTCAAAAAATTAGTATCGCTTAACCGGACAGCAATGTTCTTGAGTTGAACATCACTTACGCCAGAAATAAGTGACCTTGACCATCAATGTCCGATTGATTATCTCATTAGGACCAGGTCCGATCAATCGTCCATCATTATAAACCAGATAGAAATTGCATTCAGGTGAATAGACCCATCGCAGCAGAATGTCGCTTATAATCTTCTCCTTTCCTAAGTTATAGTATTTATCGTCGTTCCATTGCACATAGGCTTTTAAATAAAGATCTGTAGAAAAAAAGTAAAACATGCGAAGTCCAAGCGTATTCGTGCGAAAACTTCCTTCAGGAAGATTGATATAATTATGATTGTAGTCTACCTCCATCCTAAGCCGCCGGATACGGGTAACTGTACCGTTTAGACCAAACCTCATTTGATGACCGGTATAATAACTCCCATAATCGATATCGATCTCACCTGCAAGGGAGCGGCTCTTATCGCTTTCCATGTTGAGAGAGTACATATAGCCGGTGTAGGTTCCTTCAGGAATGAGGAAGCCTTCACGCACCTCCCAATCATAATCGATAAACTCACTTTCTCGCTGAATATTGATGCTGAAGCGTGAGCTGTTTTGGAAATTAATTGAAAATGATGCCTCTGCCGCACTCTCTAACATCCTGTTATCATGGTCAGAACGATAGCTGCCCTCCAATTGATAACTGAACTGTCGGATAACCGAGGATTCTTTGGGTCGCGGAGAGTATTCAACAGAAGCACTACTGAGCCGAAAGTCCGTGCGACGGATAAATCCTATTTCTGGGTTGAAATTGGCTCCTACATCCTGGTACGATGCCGAAGCCTTCCAAAGGTCGCTATTGTATCCCAGGCTGAGTTTGCCAGTCAGGTTTTGCTTATTCATATTGATGAGCTGTCCATCATCCGCTTCTCGAGGTCCTAGGGTAGCTGCAAGATAGCCCGAAATAGTGAAGTAACGAGTCAGAGGAAAGTGACCATCGAGCCCCAGAGAGCGGTTAAAGTCTGAGGAATGCAACTCTTCCTTGTTCAGGAACATCATCCCTATCGTGCCCCGCTGTAGAATATCACGCCTGAAACGCACTACAGTAAAGTTTGTCGCATTGACCTTGGCCGTCTCATCCTCTTCTTGAATGGTGACATCATCCGTTATTATATTCATCACACCGACTTGATATTTGCCTACCTTTCCCACCATTTTGGCACCGCCGAGTATCCGTGCTTCATGACCATCGACAAGCCCAAGTCGACGGCTATAAAAAAGATTCATATCCGTATCCTCTCTATGCCAACGGTTCCCACCGCTGCCGCCGAACGAGAAGACCTCAGCTCCCTCAAGAAAAAATTCTCGTTTTTCAGGATAATAAAGAGAGAAACGCGTCAGGTTGACCTGCTCCTGGTCTGCCTCCACCTGGGCAAAATCTGTGTTTAAGGTAAGGTCTAAAGCCAGATTTGCTGTAAGCGCCAATTTTGCATCCAGTCCAATATCACCCAGACGATCCGTAGTAAAATTTGTGTTTTGGTCGTTTTCCATGCCTCCCAAAAAGTAAGGCCTCAGTTCCAGATTACCCCCCATTTTTGCGTCGGCTATGCCGTAGAGCGAACCCGCTTCGGAGAGACGGAATAACCCTGCTCCTCTTCCAAAATCACGTGGAATAAGCTGCCAGTAGACATGTTCATTTTTCCGTCGAATCATCCGCGCGAAGTTGATACCCCACACAGACGATTCCTGCTCTGCGAATCGTAATGTTTTCCAGGGGATAGCGATTTCAACCTGCCAGCCATCATCTGTGATCTTTGCTTTGCATGCCCAGAGACCATCCCAGGCCGGGTTGAAGTCTCGACCCTCGTTGGCCAGTACCGCTTCACGCTTGACCCCGTGGGGATTAGTTATGAAATAATACCCACTCCGGTGGTCGTGATAAGTATCCAGTACCAACTCAAAATAGTCATCATCATCGACAATGGCATCGCGCCGCATTTCTCTGGCGATAATCTTGCCAGGCTCAGAATCGTAACACTTGACACCGATGTAAAGATTCTTTTCATCATAAAGAAATCCTGCTTTGGTTTCTTCGGATGCAAGATTCCCTTCTTCTGGTTCGCGCTGTGTAAATTGCCCTTGAAACTGGGCGGTTTGCCAAGCTGGATCGTTCAACAACCCGTCGATATCCAATGGAGTTTCTGTACGAATGGCAGTGATGTACCGTTTGCCGTTCTCGTCACGGGGGTTCTTGCTATTCCATTCAGAATTTTTAAAGGGATTTTCACCCCAAACTCTACCGACGAGAACAATAAGGCATAGGAAGAGCAGCGATTGGCTGAAGAAATTCCGATAAGACACAATTCGCCTCTGCATAAGGAGTAAAAAAAATGATAGCATAGTGTCCATTCTTTGAAAACGTGCTTGTATAGGAAATCTTATCTATATTCTTCAATTCCCTTATTCCTTTTTCTGTTTAGCACTATTTTCTTGTTTTTGGAAGTCGAGGTTGAAAAAATGAAAATCCGGATTGGGCAGGTCTATTTTAAATCCGATGACTTCTCCATTCGAATCGAAACTGAATGTGACGAACCCCTCTGGTAAAAATTCATCCCTTAACTTAATCCTGAAGGTATCATAATGCCAATGTTCCATCTTGCTAACGAATACTTCCTTTGTCGGCAAAAGCGTCAGCCACAATTCACTGTCGACCAACTCGATTCGAGCAGGTCCATACATCTTATCTTCATAATTACCGGTGTACTCGGCTAATGACAGGGAAATTTTACTCTCTTTCGCTCTTTTCGCCTTTCTTTCAGCTTTTCGCTCTTCAGCTGCTGCTTCGTTTTTCTTCTTCATTTCCAAGAATTCCGCTGACCAATCCTTATCACTCTCATTCAGAAAAAGATCTAAGATTTTCATCCGTACTGCGTTGCGCAAATAATTTGAATCATTGGTGAGAATTACCATACCCAATCTTTCCTCTGGGACAAGTGTCACCCGTGAGAGAAAGCCAGGCATGCCACCGCTATGCTCGATCACTTTTTTCCCATAATAATCGTACATAAACCAACCTAATCCGTAAGCAGAAAAATGGATTCCGTTTTCTTTTTGAAACGGAGTTAATTCTAACAGTGTTCGGGGGGTAAAAAGCTCTTCGATAACATTCGGGCTTAACACCTGCTGTTCCTTCCATCGTCCATTATTTAAAAGCATCGTTATCCAATGGGACATTTCATCAACGCTTGAATAAATCGTGCCCGCCGGATCGGGGTCACTCATGTACAGCTGTTGAGTTTTATACTTCAAGTGGGGGTAGGCGATGTTCTGGTCTTTTGTCAGATGCTCACTGCAGGTCTTGGATTCCACCATTTCAAGCGGTTTAAATAGACGTTCATAGACAAATTCCGACCAGGTTTTACCTGTAATCTTTTTGACGATTTCTCCAGAGATCATGTACATGTTATTTTGATAACCAAACTCGCTCCTGAAGTCATTTGCTATCGGTAAATATCTCATTCTTTTTATAATCTCCTTGTTGTCATAATCGGTTTCGTACCAGAGCAGGTCACCGTAGAACGTCCCTAGTCCACACCTATGGCTGAGCAGGTCTATCATGTTTAATTCCTTGGTGATATAAGGATCAGCAAGTCTGAACTCAGGGAGGTAGTCGATCACTTTATCTTCCCATTTCAGTTTTCCTTCCTCTACCAGGATACCGAGGCAGGCTGCACTGAAGGCTTTTGTACAAGAGGCGATGTTGAACAAAGAACCGGTTGTCATGGCCTCTTTGGCTTTGGCATTCCTCAGACCATATGCTTGGTTGAAAACGACGCTCCCATCCTTCACGATGGAAATCGTCATTCCCGTAAAATCATGATCTTTAAACGCCTTTCGGATGTAGTTGTCGAGTTCTTCATAATTGACTGGCGATTGGCTCTCTGCCGCAAGAGGATAGATCACCGCTAGCCAAACTATGATCAAGCACATAAATTTACGCATTGCTTTCTCCTCCTTCATATAAAATTATTCTATGGTTATCACTTCACATTTCTTCAAGAAATCAGAATCAACGTCAGCCCCATGTCCGGGAGTATCGGGCAAATGAATTTCACCCACTTCCCATCGGGCTCCGCCGATAACCGGATCTTCCTTGAGCATGAAATGCCCATCTAAATCCGCATACTGGACGTTCGGTCTGGCGGAAACGAAATGAGCTCCTGCTGTTAAACCGAGGCGCGTCTCCTCCATGCAACCCAGCATACAAGCCATCCCCGCACTCCCAGCAATGGCATTAATCTTTAGCGCCGTGTGGATTCCTCCAGATTTGGCCAATTTGATGTTCAAATAATCACAGCATCCCATCGAGGCAAGCTTGAAAGCATCGTGTTCATCAAAGACAGACTCATCAGCCATGATCGGAATCGAAGTGCTCTGTCGAATCCTCCTCATATTCTCGTAATCCCAACGGGCAACAGGTTGCTCACAGTATTCAATTCCGAATTTCTCTAAGACTTTTAAAGTTGCCGCAGCCGTCGGGAAATCCCAGCCTTGATTGGCATCAATACGAATCGGGACTGAATCACCAACAGCACTCCTGATCGCTTCGATTCTGGCCACATCCTCTGCCTTGGATGTTCCTAGCTTCACCTTAATGGCTTTAAAGCCTCTCTTTTTGTAATCTTCGGCCTTTTTAGCCATCACACCAGGATCATCGATCCCGATTGTGTTATCCGTCCAGAATAACCGCTTTGGGCCTCCAAGAACTGCGTATAGCGGAAGACCGGTAACTTTCCCGAGTATATCATAAAGAGCCATATCGAAGGCACTGCGCAGGGCGCTGTTTTGAACCAGGTATTTATTGATTTCATTCATCCGACTTTCAATATCTAAGGGATTCTTTTTCAGTATCAAATTGGCTAAATCCCTAGCTCCTCCGAGCATTGTTGCTTGGGTATCGCCGGTGATGCACGATGTCGGGCATGCCTCACCAATCCCGTATAGTCCCTCGCTTGTGTGAATTTTCACAAAGATGTTTTCGGCATCTGTAAACTCCATCAGAGAAATCCGGAATGGCTCAATAAGCCCGATATCAGCCTTAAAAACCTCAACCTTGGTGATGTCTAATTTTTTCTCCATCGTTCCTCCTTAAAATTTTAATCCCTTAAAAATATGATCACTTAGGGAAAATAGTTCATAATTCTATTACGTCACTATCGTTCTAAATATTCCCACTATTATTTCCCTGCGACCGTTTTTTTACCCCAGAAGGCTTGAACGACATCAAGCGAAGGTCCTGTTGTCAACAGACTGACTAGGACGTACACGAGCATTGATGAAAGGACAGAAAAAAAGAATGGATGGGTACCCAACAATACAGATTTTGGCATGAAAGTGTTTGCCAGGCTGTATATAATCATCCCCCAGCAGATGGACGCGATAGCACCCCATTTTGTCCCTCGTTTCCAGTAGAGGCCGAGGAAAATTGGCCCGAACGTGGCTGCCTCCAGCCCGCCAATGGAAAAGAAAATAATCCATTGGATTAATGGTGGATTAAATAAAGCAAAGCTAATTGCGATGATAAAACAAGCACTCATTGTCAGGCGCGTAAGCACTTTCATGGTTTCACCTGAAAGATCTGGCTTGAATTCGCGAACCATATTTCGGGCAATACTTGAAGTGATGACAATAGCCATCGCCGCAACTGTGGTTTGAATCCCGGCTACAATGCCTGCGAGAACGATACCGCCCAACGCTTTTGGCATGACATTCATGGCCAGCCAGGGACTTATTTCATCAGAGATGGCGAGATCGGGCTTGATGGCGCGCCCAAGTACTCCGGCTACACACAATAAAAGTGTCCAGATTAAGACGAGAATCCCGCCCATCCAGATTCCCCGTTTGAGGGCTCGTGTATTTTTGTAGGTCAGGGCGCCAAGAAGGGCATGAGGCATCCCAATAATAAAGGCGTCCATGCAAGCAATTGAAGCAGCAAAGGCAGCTGGAAACATTCCATTTTTTGTTGGAGAAAGGAAATCGAAATTGAGTCTCGCTAAGATTCGCGTTGAATTGGCAAATCCGCCTACATAGTTCACAGTCCCGATAAACAGGATTATGCAACCAACTGATATCACGAATCCTTGTAATAGGGTTGCAATAGAGGTGCCGCGCATCCCTCCTAAAATGCAATAAACTAAAACGACCAGGGAACCCAAAGCCAAAGAAGTTAAAAAGCCTAATCCTGTCATTTGGGAAATCACTCGCGCTGCTCCCACAAACTGTGCTCCCATATAAGGGAGAAGAAAAACTGCTACCAAAATGGCCAGCATAACAATGATGCTTTTGCTTTGGTATCTCGCTTTAAAAATATCCAGATAAGAAACGGCATTGACTCGTCGGGCAACGATACCGATAATAATGGCTACTGGTGCCAAGGCCATCAAGTTCATGAATATTTGAAGATTGTTGATGATTACCCAGGAATAGCCATGCTCATAGGTCATCCCAGGGCCGGCAATGAAAGTTCCTGCACTTGCCATTCCTCCCGCGAGTATCAAAGCAACAACAATCCCTCCTAATCCTCTTCCAGCAGCATAGAACTCATCTTCATACTTGGCGATTGGGACTTTTTCTACGATTCGATAGGACCATATACCGATAGCAATCAGTACTGCTGTATAGAACAGAAACGATATGATGGCTGGATTCATTTGTTCTTCTCTTTTTCTTCTTCATCATCATCCGTAAGAGAAATGTCTGGAATCATTTTTTCAGCAACTAAAATCAACAGCACAACAAAAACAACAGGAACAATCAAATTGCCTACAGCTAACCAAAGGGGCAATCCAAACAATAACGGTTCATGACCCAATAGATACGAACACAGCAAAAGAGCGATGATGTAAAGGGCAAAGAAAGAAGATGCGATAAATAAGATTTTCCGGGCAGTTTTTATCCTCGGGTCTTCTTTAAAATCCATAAGCTCAACTCCTTCAAAAAATACTTATGATAATGTAGTCAGCCAAATCTCCTATTCAGAGATGGTTCATTTATTCAAAGATACTTCTCGATGATCCCTCCTTAAGCCCGTACTGCAGCAGTCTCGAACACTAAAAACCACTGGGTAATCTGAGATCCGAGACAAACAACAATTCCCTTCTCGTCTAGAATAGCTAAATCCTCCGAAAATTTTATAAAATTCAGCGTAAGAGTAAGTGTTATTTAGTATATGTAGAGTTTATATTAAATTCGCCTATAAAAATAAATAAAATTTTTTGAAAACGCTAATAAAGGAGCAGTTGAAAATCATGGAAAATTGTGAGTATCTGTTGGCTGTCCCAAAAGGAAAGTATGTTTAATAAGGATTGAGGAAGGAGCAGTTGAAAATCTTCGCTCTTCCGTTGCCATCGCACCTGACCTCTCCTCTCCAGCAGCAGGCAGGCGGAGAACCAAAGGTGAGGCACCTCGTCTCCCCCACTCCCTCCAAAAGGCCTGTCTCATCCTCAAAAAGAAAAAAGTATTTCCCACCGCAGCTCACCGCTTTCTGGCGGGCATCCTCCATCCTCTAAACTCATTCAGCAGAATCCTCTGGTGGCGGCTGAGCAATGGATTGAGTGTCTCTGATAGCCGCTGTGGTTGCTTTTTGGCGATTCAAGGGCAGAGCCTATCTGTAAAGCTGAAGGCTTGATAGCCTCTGTTATTTTGTTTCTTTTTTAGCTGTTGACCTTGCCGCTTTGGGTGTTATTCTCTCATTTTGGACCGTCAGTGGGTGGAGATTGTGAAAAATCGGACGATATTTGATGTCCCCCAAAACCAAATTCTTATATTTAAAGAATCTATGATCCAAATGAGAAATCTCCTTCGGCTTTCCCTCTTTTTAATTATGTCCTGTTTCAGACCGCGGCTCGAGCTTCTGGTGTTCGATGATAATCCGGAGCCACCAGTCAGGATATTGGATGGTCTTTCTCTCTCTGGTCTCTTGGTTATAGATGAAGATATGATTATATTTGACCAACAACTGGTCGCCCAGTTCCCACCAGGCCTTTATGACCCTCTCTGCGTTGTTAAGACAATATGTGGTTAAAAACTCTCTTGCCAGGTCAGGATCTTGCCGGTAGAGCTCCAGAGCAGCCTTGTCGATAGCCGCAGTGTTTTTCAGAGCTGGCTTTTCCCATTTTTCCCGGGCCTTTTTCACGTCTTCGATAGCCAGTGAATAGGCGACCTGGGTGTGGAAACCGACATAATCAAATGCCCAGCGGGCAGATTTTCTATCAAAGACAAAGTGGTCTCCGATTTCGAAAGATTTGGGTATTCCGGTTATCCCGGCGCCATAAAGGGGCATGAAGCAGGAGGTATCCTGAGCGCCCCAAGCAAGCCAGACGATCCCTCCGATGGGATGGGGAAGCCATCCTCTCGACTGGGTAACAGTGACGTACTCGGCACGGTTGTCACTGATAAATCTTTTAGTGTCCCAGGTTTTTCCGTCAAATTTATAGGGCCTGGTCAGATAGTTGGGATTGGAGAAAGGTCCGGCCTGGAGGGTTTCCCTCAAGTCGAAATGAGTTCCCTCGTATTTATCCCGGGTGAGACGCATGACATCCTCCACAGACAACTTCTTATCCGGCTTAACAGAAAACGGAAAATCCATGTTGGGAACATCGGGGCTGAATTTTTTGGAAGGGGCCACAAGATCGAAGAATCTCCACAGCCGGCCATGCCATCCATGTGTGCTGTTTGCGCTTCCTTCTGTCGGAGAATAGGCTTTTTTCCAGTTAAAAGGTTCACCGCTTTTTGGATCATAATAGCCGTTCTCTACGGCATAGGAGATAACATTAGGTGAAGCCATGAAATAATCCGGCTTGTTGAGGTCTATCTCTCCTATTCTTGACTCGTTGGGACAGACGCTGACATGGTCGTCCGGCACGCGCTGGGCGCACCAGATAGCTCCTGGTTTTCCGGTTTTTGGACTCCACAAAGATCCCACAGGCATGATTTCGAAGATCCATACCTCGTTGGGATCAGCCACAGCCAGCATCTCTCCATAATCAGTATACCCATATCCATGCTCTTCAGCTAAAGAGCCCATGAGCTTGATGGCCTCTCTCGCAGTCTTGCACCTCTCCATGGCCAGCAGTGTGAGCATGGTGATGTCGAATTTTGGCGCAGTTGTCAGGTTGTTCATCCTGTCGTGGCTGCCGATTGTGGATTCTCCTATCGCCAATTGCTGATCGTTCATGTACCCAAACGCCCCGTGAACGAATGCGTAGGTATGAGCGATCTGTGGAATTTCAAGCCCAGTGAAGTTTTTCTCGTAAACCACCTCCCATTTCAATCCTTCCTCAGGCGGAAATGTCTTGAACTGATCAATATGGTAGATTTTACGCATGGAACCTGGCTCATGATCTGCTGCGGGGATGTAGCGCCAGGTCCAATCACACACACCACAGTCACAGGTATGGGTTGTGATGACAGAGCCGTCGACAGATGCATTTTTTCCTACGATGATCACGGTACACCCTTTACTCGGATAGTCTGTGATTAGGCATTCATCTTGCTGCCCCTGAGAACCTTTTAGAGAGAATGCACTAAAGAGGCCCAAAGAGAGAAATAGAATGCCAACGATCAAAGAGAATTTTTTTGGATTCATGTTTACCTCCTAAAGATTGGATGGATGCAATTTATGTTGATGGCCCATTCTCCAGAAATTCAGAAAAATCATCTGAATGATGCCTTCTCCCTTAAAACATTTTCTTTGTTGTTTACCATTTTCTTATTAAAAAAATAGTTTATTAAATATGTGCATACCTTTCAAGGTAGTTTGACATTAAATTCAGAATTTTAGGAATACTTTCCTCTTTCAAATCAATTCCAGTTTTCTCAAACGCATATGCTTCACCCAATTTTTCGGACTCTTGATGTTGTCTCGTTGTCATTGTTGTCTACCTACCTGCTTCAACCTTCCATAGTCGAGCCAGAGCCAGCAGTAGGCAAGAAGCCGATAGGATCAGAAAATACATGATCCACCCGCTTTTATCTTAATTTTTTTCTTAAAAACTGCTGAGAAAGGAGCAGTTGAAAATCATGGAAAATGATGAGTATCTGTTGGCTGCCCCAAAAGGAAAGTACGTTTAATAGGGATTTAGAAAGGAGCAGTTGAAAATCTTCGGCCTGCCGTTGCCGTCACGCCTGACCTCCCCTCTCAAGTAGCAAGCAGGCGGAGAACCAAAGGTGAGGCACCTCGTCTCCCCCACTCCTTCCAGAAGCCCGGTCTCATCCTCAAAGAGAAAGAAATATTTCCGGCCGCTACTCACCGCTTTCTGGCGAGCGTCCACCACTCTGACCACAAGCTCCACTTCTCTACCCGCATAATCTTTTAAATCTTTTATGCGGAGCGCCGGCCTTTTTCCCTCGAAGAGGGAAAGGGAATCTCCTTCAGGGTCAAAGCCGAGGGATTCGACGAGCATCCTCTCCTTCTGCTTGGGGTGCAGGTCCGAGACCTCCTCCACATCCTCCAGCCCTCGGAAATAGCGAAGAATTTGCCGTGTTCTTCTGGGCTCGAGAGAATCAAAGACCCCTGATTTGATGAGAGAGAGGAGCTCTGACTTTGTCAGAGACACCCGGCAGAGAAAATCTTCTACGGAAAGATACTCGCCGTTCTTCCTCTCTTCGATGACCTTCTCTGCAGTCTTTAAAGCCAGCCCCTTGATGGAAGTCAGGCCCACCCGGATGTTCTTGCCTTCTACCTCAAACTGGTAGTAGCTGCGGTTTACATCCGGCCCTAAGATTTTGATCTCTTTTCTTTTGGCCTCCTCGATGTATTCCGCTAACCCGTAGTAGCCGCCTCCGGCATTGAGCACAGAGGCGAGGTAGGGAACCGGGTGGTGGGCTTTTAAGTAAACAGCCTGGTAAGCCATGCTGGCGTAGGAGGCACTGTGAGCCTTGTTGAAGGAATAAGAAGAAAATTCCTCCATGACCTTCCACAACTTCTTTATCTCCCCTGGTGTGTATCCCCTCTCTGCTCCTTCCCTGAAAAACCTGCCTTTAAGCTGGGCATCAATCTGTTTTTTTTTAAGGGCCCGGCGGAGAAGGTCGCCCTCTTCGGGCGCCATTCCCGCCACCCGTTCGGCGATCTGCATCACCTGTTCCTCGTAGAGGAGGATTCCTCCTGTCTCGGGGAGTATTCTGTCCAGGAAACCATCACGGGAGAGGGACCTCCCTTCCCGGCTGCGAAGCAGGGCTTCTTTCATGCCGCTCTCGGTCGGGCCGGGCCGGATAAGAGCTAAAGTCTGAGTCAGCTCGTAAATATTCTCTGGCTTCATGCGGCGAAGGAGATTCATCATGGCCGGACTCTCCACCTGGAAGCAGCCTATGGTCTGGGCCTTCTTTAACAGGCTGTAGGCTTTCTTATCTTGGGGAGGAATGTGCCTTATCTTCATCATGTTTTTGGTCTCAGAGATAGCAGCCAGCCCCCTCACCGAAAGAAGGTCAAGTTTTATGAGTTTCAGGTCTTCCACGGTATTCCGGTCGTAATGGGACATGACATAACCCTTAGCTGATTCTTCGAGAGGAAGATACCGACTCGCCGGCGAAGGGGTGAGCAGGACTCCTCCCACATGGAGGGAGTTCTCCGAGTAGACAGAAGTAAGCTCAGAGGCTGCCTTCCATATCTCCATGTAGCCAGGGAGTGGTCTGTCTTTCTTCAGGAAATCAGGCTCAGCGAAAAAGGGAGCCTTTTTGCTCAGGGACCTGGATTCCTCAGGCGGAAGGCCAAAGGCGCGGGCTGTCTCATACAGGGCAGAGCGGGCACGGTAATTTTTCAGGCTGCAGACAAAGGCTGCCCCAGTTCTTCCCTGCCCGTATTTCTCCAGGACATAGGAGAGGACCCGGTCTCTTTTCCTTGAGTCAAAATCCAGGTCTATATCCGGCGGGTCATCCCGGCCTTTATTCAGGAATCTCTCGAAGTAAAGGTCATACTCGATGGGGCTTATGTGGGAGATTCCCAGAAGAAAGGTCAGGAAAGAGGAGGCGCCCGAACCCTTGAGGTTGTGGAGGATATTGTTGCGGCGGGCGAATCGAATAACATCATGGACGATCAGGAAGTAGGGAGCAAAACCTGACCTCTCGATAACGGCTAACTCCTGCTTGGCCCGCTGTCTCTCGCGCCAGCTCAGGTTTTTCAGCCTCCTCAGCCTTTCCATCACCTCGTCCCTCAAGGTTGTAGGAAAAAGGTCTTCAGGGAGAGGGGGCACGATGTCCGAGAAAGAAAACTGGCATTTCTCCGCCACCTCAAAGGTCTTGCGGAAAATCTCTTCCGCATCAGGGCCAAGCTTCCTGAGAGCCAACGCTTCCTGGTGTGGTCCGAAAAGCTTTATCCTGCTCTTCAGTTTATCCCTTTCCGGGGGGAAGGGAATCTTTTTCTGTATGGAATGGAGAAGAATCAATCGCTCAGGGTTTCGTATAAACTTCAAGGGACTTGCCCATACCAGGGGAAGATCGTGCTTCTGGGCCCAAGCGAGAGCCTTTTTGAAGTTAAAAAAATCGACGCCGATGTAAAAATCTTCTCTTGAAAAAGTGAGCAAGGAGTCCGGAGATTCTTCGTCTCTCGCTTGAGGGATGAAGATTACAACCAGCCCTTCTGTTTTCTCTATCTTTTTTTGGTTGAAAATCTCCATCAAATTCCAGTAGCCTTCTTTGTTCCTGACGATGAAGAGGAGCTTTTTCTCCTGGATTTCTATCTCACAGCCGAAGAGGGGAGTGAAACCGCGCTCTTTGGCTGTTCTCTTCCATTTGCCCCAGCCGTAGAGATTCTCTGTATCTGTCAGGGCTGCGAAGGGAAGTTTTCTCTCGGAGACCCAGGAGGCGACCTCTTCCAGAGTTGCGCCTCCTTTTCCTTTGCTGTAGACAGAATGGACTCTTAGCGGTATGAACATTTTTTTATTTCGTCAGGGAGGCTGTCTTCAGGACAAAACCTCTCTTTCTTTCAAAACTGTAGAGGCTGTCGAGCATCCTCTCCCGAACCGTAAGCACTGAGCCAAACCCGTACTTCTCTCTCACTTCGTCCACAGCGTTGCCCAGCTTCTCCGGGCGTTCGGAGTAGGGCTCGAAAAGAGAAAGAGGCCTGGCTCTCACCAGGTCAGAAGCTTTCACTCCCACCAGACGAAGCGACAAACGGGAGGAAGAGAAAAGCTGGAGGAAAAGCTCTTGGGCAATCTTGTAAATTTTTCCCATCTCCTGGAGGGGACTGAGGAGGAGGTGTCTTCGGGCTTCGGTTTTAAAGTCAGAATACCTGGCTTTGACTTCGATGGTATGGGCAAAAAGGCGTTGCTCCCGTAAGGGGAGGGTCAACCTATCACAGAGATAAGCCAGATGAGCCAGGAGCAGGCGTCTATCCCAGATGTCTTCAAGAAAAGTCGTCTCCCGGGAGATAGATTTGGGCACAGAGCTGGTCACCAAGGGCCGGGTATCAATCCCCCTGGACTGGAGATAAAGCTCTTCTCCGTTTAATCCAAAAAGCGAACGCAGAGTTGGCCGCGGCAGCCCCCACAAGTCGCCAATTTTATGGATGTTGAGCATTCGGAGTATGACCTGGGCTTTGGGCCCTATCCCGGGTAAAGACTCGATACCCAGGTTTTTCAAGAACTCTTCCTCTCCACCCGGTCCAATCTCGACCAGTCCGCCTGGTTTAGCCTGGCTTGTGGCCAGCTTGGCCAGAATCTTATTAGGACCCACTCCCACCGAAACAGTGATCCCCAGCTCTTTCTCCACCTTCTGTTTGATCTCTCGGGTGGTGCGGGAAAAAGAGGAATAAAGAGGGCGGCAGCGGGTCAAATCAAGGTAGGCTTCATCCAGAGAAGCTTCCTCCACATCCGGAGTGTATTGGGAGAGAAGACGGAAAAACTTTTCGGAGAAAGCCCTGTAAATCTGGAAGTTTCCCCTTAGGAATATCCCGTGGGGGCAGAGCTGGTAGGCTTTCCGCAGAGGTATGCCGGCATGGACACCGTATTTTCGGGCTTCGTATGAAGCGGTAGAGGCTACTCCCCTCTCATGGGGAAGACCTCCGACGATGAGCGGTTTTCCTTTGAGCGAGGGGTTAAGGAGCACTTCGACAGCCGCAAAAAAAGCATCGATGTCAATATGGACAACACATCTCCTTCTCATTTTTCTAACCTTTTTAGTATGTTGGTCTGTTTACCGCTTACACGTTGCTTCTTGCGGCTGGTTCATCTGCAGGCGCTTGATTTCTCTGTAGGGGCATCTTATGTAGGGGCTTGATTTATCAAACCCACATTTTTGATCCTACAAATGAATCCTCCGTTCACCGCTTTGTGTTTCACGGTATAAAGCCTGATCGGGAGACCGGGCTCTACATATATTATGTTAGTCCGCTACTCCGTTTACGCCGTTGGCGCTGTCTCAGCGCTCTTCGACGTTCAGTACTTTCTCAGAATCCCGATCACTCTTCCCAGGATTCTCAATTCCCTGACTTTGATAGGCTCAAACTCCGGATTTTCAGGCATAAGAAAGACATTCCCATCTTCTATCTTCAGCCTTTTCAAGGTCACCGAGCCGTCATCCAGAAGGGCTATGACCATCTCTCCAGAGCTTGCCGAATTTGTCCTCTCCACGAGCACCCGGTCTCCCTCATCGATGTAGGCATCAACCATACTTTTCCCGTCAACATGGATACAGAAGATGTTCCCTTTTCTTCGGCCCACCATCCAGTCTGGAACTTCCACCGCCTCTCCCGAAATATCAAAGACCTCTTTCGGCTCGCCAGCCGGAACAAGACCCACCAAAGGCACTCTGGTTTGATTCTCCAAAAGAGCCGGAAAGCCTTTGAGTTTCAGTTCCCCTTTCATCCTTTCCAAATAGCCTTTTTTC
>JABAOC010000025.1_pt7 | contig 51063 bp, 46 predicted proteins | sample 7062161 | NCBI WGS metagenome assembly JABAOC01 (sample SAMN14538625, study PRJNA623070) | marine sediment metagenome | biome: marine biome [ENVO:00000428]; feature: marine pelagic biome [ENVO:01000023]; material: deep marine sediment [ENVO:00002113] | place: India: Gulf of Khambhat ... | reverse complement strand
TATCAAACCTATGTTTTTATATTGTAAGGGTTTGATTCATCCGTAGGGGTTTGATTTATCAAATCCGTTATGATTAATAAACATGAAATCTAGACAATTAGGCATACTGAATACAAGGAAATAATCAAACCAAGCGAGAAAATTTTGGAAAAAAATAAGCAGACACCCCACGATCTTGGTAAGTCAGGCGAAAAAATTGCTCTTCAGTTCTTAAAAGATAATAAATACAAAGTCATTGCCAGGAGCTACCGATTGTTCAGGGGTGAAATTGATATTATTGCTTATGACCAGAAAACTTTGGTTTTTGCGGAGGTGAAAACTAGGAGAAGCACAGATTATGGTTTTCCTGAGGAATCTGTGACACCTCCCAAACAGAAGCAGATTAGAAAGATCGCTCAGGGTTTTTTAACGAAAAAGAATCTCCAGGACGTGGAGTGCCGGTTTGATGTAATATCTCTGTCCTTCGATGAAAACGAGGGATACTCCATTCGCCATATTAAAAATGCATTTTAAAAGGAGGAATTGATGAGAGCACTAAAAAACATGAAGCCTTTATTTTTCATTATTGTCATTATGACTTTTTCTTATATTGGCTTAAGCCAGAGCGTTCCAGAACCTGAAGAGGTTCTTGGCTTCAAAGTCGGAGCTGATTATCATTTAGCTACCTATACGCAGGCCATAGAATACTTTAAGAAACTCGAGGAGAACTCTAGCAGGATCAAGCTATTTAACGAGGGAAAAACTTCAATGGGACAGACTATGACCTATGCTGTCATCTCCTCTGAGGAAAACTTAGGCAATCTTGAAAAATATAAGCAGATAATCAAAAGACTCTCTTTGGTCAAGGGCCTCTCTGATGCTGAAGCCAGTAAACTTTCAAAGGAAGGGAAAGCAATCGTCTATATCGATGGAGGTCTCCATGCATCTGAGTGTGCTCCTGCTCAACACAATATTCAGCTTGCCTATGATTTGGTTACTGCAAAAGACACAAAAACTCTCAGAATCCTAAATGACGTTATTCTTGTTCTTGTTTTTGCAAATCCGGATGGGATGAATCTTCTGGCTGAATGGTATCATCCTAACGTTGGCACTCCTTTTGAAGTTTCCCGTATGCCTTGGCTGTACCACATATACGCAGGACACGACAACAACCGCGACTCCTATATTGCCAATTTAATAGAGACACAACATCTGACCAGGCTGGCTAACAAAGAATGGTATCCTGTTATCCTGTATAACCATCATCAAACAGCTCCTTTTCCTGCCCGTATCTGGACTCCTCCCAACTCAGAGCCTACAAATCCTAACGTTCATCCTCTCATCGTTCGCTGGCAAAATCTGGTCGGCTCAGCCATGGGAGCTGCTTTTGATGAGGAAGGAAAAGAGGGAGCTATCTCCAGACTTGTTTTTGACACATGGTATCCCGGTTATGTGACTCAGGTTGTTGATTCCCATAATATCATCTCCATTCTTACGGAAACCGCTCTTTATCGCTACGCAACACCTTATTTTTACACTCTCCGCGATTTTCCCACTCAGTATCGTGATTTAACAATGTCAGCCTTTTATCCAAATCCCTGGAAAGGAGGCTGGTGGCGCCTCAAAGATGCGGTGGATTACTGTCTGACAGCATCCATGGCTGTTCTTGATGTAGCTTCCAAATACCGCGTGGAGTTACTATTCAACAAGTACAAGATGGGCAAGGATGTTATCAATAGATTCAGCAAGGAGCCGCCTCATGCCTGGATAATTCCCGAAAATCAGCGTGACCCAGGGACCGCTTCTCTTCTTCTCAACCGAATGATTCTCCTCGGAATTGATGTCTACAGGAGCGGCGAATCTTTTACTTGTGATGGAATAAAATACCCAGTCGGAACCTACGTCATCCCTATGACCCAGCCTTTTGCCCTTTTTATAAAGAATGTGTTTGAAGAACAAAGCTATCCAGACCTGAGGAAATACCCTGATCTGTGGCAGGGCCTTGTCGATCCTGTAAAATTCGAAGGAGCTCCGTTTGAATCTTATGACATGATGGGCTGGACTCTTCCCTACCAGTTTGGGGTGAAGGTCTATTCAGCTAATTCATTAATATCATCAAAAATGACCAGAGTAAAAAAAGTCAAGCTTCAGCAAGGTGGTATTGTGGGCAAGCCCGCACATTCTTATCTTATACGCCACGAAGAAAATAATAGCTTTACAGCAACGAATAGAATTCATAAGCAGGGAGGCAAAGTCTTCTGGGCAAAAGGTCCAATTTCAGCTAATAAGACAAGTTTTGCTGAAGGCACAATCATCGTTCCTTCAACAAGCGTTAAGGGATCTTTCATGGAGAAATTGGCCAAAGATCTTGACCTTAAAATTACGGGCATTTCTCGTGATCCTAAAGTGAAGACTTTGAGCCTAAAGCCAGTTCGACTTGGGATGTATAAGTCCTGGATTGCGAGCGCAGACGAAGGCTGGACAAGGTTAATCTTGGAGAAGTACGAATTTCCCTATTCGAGTTTACATGATGCGGATATCCGCGCGGGAAATCTTAATGCAAACTACGATATCATCATTATGCCTGATACTTACAGGCCTGAAGCGGTGATAAACGGGCATGCCAAAGGAACCATGCCACCAAAGTATGTAGGAGGAATCACTCCTGGAGGTGTTCGCAATTTGAAGTTGTATGTCGAGAACGGTGGGACTTTAATTTTTATGAATGCTTCGTGCAACTTGGCTGTAGAACATTTCGATCTTCCTGTTAGGAATGTTTTAAAAAAAGTAAAAAGAGGTGAATTCGTCTGCTCCGGGTCCATCCTTCGGATGGAATTTGACACCAGTCACCCCTTGGCCTACGGCATGCCCAAAGAAGCAGGCACAATATTTGATAATAGCTGCGCTTTTGATGTTATGCCCTCATTTGAAGCAAAAAAGCAACCTGCAAGCATATCCAAGTACCCTGAAGAAAGTCCTCTAATGAGCGGTTGGATCTATGGTGATAGAATAATTCGTCAAAAAGCAGCGATCCTGGATATTCCCTACGGAAAAGGCAAGATAATCCTTCTGGGCTTCCCAGTTCAGTTTAGAGCCCAATCCTACGGAACCTTCAGGCTCCTCTTCAATTCTATTCTTTATGCAGGAGCTAAATAGCCTGAATTATTCATAAAAACTGCCGATACCTTTATTTATTTTTAGTAATATCTGCCTATTAGCATGATTTTTCACAAGGTCAAAGGAATCACTTTATTTTTTTAAATTTTCTTTTAATCATAATCGGCATTTTTTACCCTTTGGGTGAGCCGATCTGACGACCATTATTATAATTAAATTGTCATCGCGAGCGAAGCGTGGCGATCTCATGATGATTCGCCAAAGGCATGAGATTGCCACGTCGCTTCGCTCCTCGCAACGACGTCTGCGGCGTTACGGCCCATTCGCTGTGGACGACCACAGCTTCATGTGCAGCGCCTTGCATCCGACGACACATATTTTAGATAACATGGTCGTTGCGAGCGGAGCGTGGCAATCTGGCAATCTCGACTTGTGAATAATTCAGGTAATTATTTGAGGAAGCGGTTGAAGAAGTCCGCAGTCGCTTTGTAGACCTTCAACCATATATCATGGCGGAGGAAGCCGTGTACTTCATCAGGAAATACAAGGATTTCAATATGGGCTTTGCCTAATTTTCTCAAGCGCTGAACCAAATCTGTTGTTTGGATGAAATCTACGTTCCTGTCGTCATCCCCATGAATAAAAAGGACCGGCGAACTCCAGTAATAAACATCAGCAACGGGTGAAGACTGATAGGCAGAACTCATCAGATCCTCTCCACTAATCCCCCAGCCTCCTCCATCGCGCCGCCTGCCTCTGAGAGACCAATCATGGACACCGTGTAAATCTACGCCCGCAGCAAAGAGCTCGGAATCTCGGGCAAGTCCGAGGGCAGTTAAATATCCTCCATAAGATCCTCCCCAGAGGCCAATATTGCTGGGATCAACTTCGGGACGTTTCTGTAAGTAACGGCCTGCAGCCACGATATCCTGGTATTCAGATGCGCCTCGAGGGCCCTGGTTGGGAGCTCGGCGGAAATCATACCCGTAGCCTATGCCTGAGCGGAAATTCACCGAAAGAACAACAAATCCTTCATGGGCTAAGTACTGATTCAGACCGTAGGCTCCGTGGTAATAGCCCCGGTAGTGCCAGCCGAGAAGCATCTGGCGAATCGGTCCGCCATGCATGAAGATAACAGCGGGCCGCTTACCTCCGGATTTTGTGCCTTTAGGGAGAAAAAGCTGCCCATGAATCTTAAGCCCATCAGGGGCTTTGAATATCACCTGTTGAGGCTTGACTAAATCTTTTCCGGGAAACTCGGCTGGAATGGCTTCAGGGGCGATAAGGCGCTTTTTCTTTCCTTTAAGATCCATAACCGCAGGAGCAGCAGGTTGTGAAGCGGTTGAGCAAAAGAAGACCAGATCTTTTCCGTCCGAAGCGAGAACTGGAGACCATTCAATTCCTTCTCCGGGCGTAAGAAGTTTAGCCTTCCCACCTAAAACCGGAACCGACCAGAGATGCCTGCGATCGATATCACCTGAGTTTGAGTTGAAGATCAGAGTTTTCCCATCAGCTGATAGAAAGCTGTCTTCTGCTTCATATTCTCCTGGTGTGAGACAAATAATTTTCTTGTCTTTGACAATTATGGAGTAGAGGTGCATCCATTTTTCATGCTCAGAGTAAAAGACTAAACGGTCGCCCGCCGCCCAGCGGAGTGTTTTTGATGGATAATACTGAGAAAAGCCTCCGGTTTCATTCGGGCAACGCCATATTTCTTTTGCCTTGCCGCTTTCAATGTCTGCAACTAGCAGAGAAAATTTTGCTCCTCCTCTGAACGATGGTCTTCCCATGGCGCCAGCAAATCGGATAAAGGCGATGTATTTTCCATCTGGAGACCAGACTGGGTAGCCGTCCCTATCCACAGAAGGAGAAATCCAGCTTATGGAATTGCCCTTAAGATCATAAATCCCGATAAAACTATGATCCTCTCTGCTGCTAACAAAGGCGAGCTTTGAAGCATCAGGTGACCAGGTCGGGGAACCATTCCTCCCTCGAGCTTGAAAGAGGAGTTTGGGTTTAGAAGGTTCATCCAGGGAGGTCAAGTAAATTTTCCCCCTTAAGGTGAAGGCTACAGAATTCCCGACTGGAGAAGGCACTGGATTGCTTCCTTTCCCTAGCCGCCAGAGCTCGCCTCCTTCAATCTTTATGGCCCAGACGGCCTGTTCTGTCCCTTCAGGATTAGAGGTTGGATTGGGGTATTCTCCGGCACGATTCGCAGATCCTCCTCTAACATAAACGATGATCTTCCCTTCTGAGTTGAAGGCAAGCCCGCCTAACTCCTGTCCATCGTCAAGGGAATACGCTGTGAGCTGGCGAGCCTTGTATTCTGGCGAGTGGGCCGTCCAGATATTCCGCTTTCCTTGCCAGTTAAAAACCCAGGCCACAAGATCCCCTTCTGGAGAAACCACCAAGCTTGAGGGGAAAGCATAGCTCATGATGTTTTCGAGAGTAAAGGATTGAGCCTGCTGAAACATAAAGAATACAAACAAAAGGATGAAAATACAGAAAAGGCCTGACCTTCTCTTAGAAATTGATGAGTTCATTTTTCCCTCCTCTTTTTTATGAATTTTATTTTGGTTACAGATTTAGATGATCGTTTTTATTAAATTTTTCACCAGTAAATCATATCATGCTAAAAATATCACTATTTCGTCAACTCGATACTAATGATAAATCAAGTAAACATAAAAATGAAAAATGCTGACTTTCGCCAATCTTTAAAAGTGAGGGGTTTGATAAATAAAATCCCTGCACAAAATAAATCGGCCCCTACGAATAATTAGAAAGAATAGCTTAGGCCGAATATAAAATTCCTTCCTGGCTCTTCAACGCTATCAGGATCTGGTCGTGCCAGATAATTCTTGTTCAAAAAATTGGAAAAGACAAGATAGATGCTGAAAGATGAATTATAAAGATAGCTGGCTTTGATATTAGCAACTCCGAAGCCTGGAATTGTTATTTCTGCTGGACCGGGATTTTTTTTCTCCTGCTGAAGAGTCGTATTTATTTCTAAAGAGAACCGTTCAATCCAGAGCCGTGTTCCCATAAAAAGGCGAGAAGCGGGAATATCATTCAAGGCATCTTGGGTTGTCTTGCTTTTGCCTCTAAAAGAGAAGAAATTGCTGAATATCTTCCACGCAGGGATAGGATAATATTCAATTTCCAGCTCATATCCGCTGATCTGTCCCCTGTTTACATTCCCATATGTATAAATTCTTTCATCTGGATCTATTCTGTAACGTTCTATTAAATCGTCTATCTCATAATAGAAAGAGTAGATACCAGCAAATAAGCGCTTGAGGATTAGTTTTAGGCCCGCATCAAGATTAAAGCTCGTCTCCGGACTAAGATCGGGATTAGCATTAATAAATCCCCTGCCCGTGATGCCAGTATAAAACATCTCGTTCAGGCTCGCAGCTCTGTAGGCTCTTGATAGATTGCCAAAGATGACGATCTGCTCAGATAGCTTGGCGGAACACCCCAGAAAACCAGTCCAAGCATAATATCTTCTCTTCTCAGAGGAGGCAGCGCCTCCCGGAAGAGCCTTCATCAGGAGTGAATCCCAACGAATTCCGCCAACAAGGTCGAGATTTTTCACACCGAAGTAATCAAGTGAGAAAAAGAAGCCAATATCTTTCCTGGCCCCATCTGAAAAAGGCCACTGCTCAAGAATCCCTGTGATATTCCCGTCTGAATCGAAACTCTTGTCTACATTATAAGCCTTTACCGAAGACCTGCCATAAAAGTCTGTTCCTCCTTTTAGCCGAAGATGTTTTCCGATTTTTTTCCCGTAAGAGAGATGAAAACCGTAATCCAGACTTTGTGTCTTACTGTAAGATTCCTCTGTTGTCAGGGAATCTTCTTTATTTTCTTTTATTGTTTCTAGAAAATGGGGATTAAAATAAGCCTGTACGGATAGCTCTCCTTCCTTTCCTAATCCTCTTTCATCCCAATGAATTTGGAGAAGATTTTGGCTTTCCATGGGATACCAGGTTGGTTTGGTTAAACTGTCTTGATTTGCCTTTCCAATATCGTATCCCCTTGATCCTAGAAAGCTCAAATGAATATCTCTTTTTTCGTTTGTGTAAGAAACTTTAGTAAATAAGCTTCCTTGCGTGAATTGAGACTGGAGGACTTCGCGTGAAGGAGAGGAATAATTCTCAGCATCATTCCCCTGAAAAGAGAGGAGAAAACCTACATTTTTCTTGCTGCCTTCAAGAGAAAATCCAAGTCCTTTCTCCTGGTTAATCGAGCCGTATTTGGCATTGATTTTCCCGCTAAATCTTTCCTGCAGGGATGGTTTTTTTGTAAGAATATGTATGACTCCGCCTATGGCATCAGAGCCATAAAAAACTGAAGAAGGACTTCTCAGAACCTCGATCCTCTCAATATTTTTGGGATCAACAAAAGAGGCATTTGGTCCTGTGCGCCTATCGCTTGTCACGCGAGCATTATCGATCATGATCAGCACTCTTCTTCTTGCTAATCCGCGGATATTGGGAACCAGAGAAAAACCGCCTGCTCCGATATTAGATACTCCGGGCATGTTCGAAAGGCCTTCCGTGATGTTTGAAGGCATCTTTTCCTCTAGAGTTTCCTTGGGAATAACCGTTTCAGCAGCTGGAACGCTCGCTGAGGATTCAGGATATCTTAGGGCAGTAACGACAATCTCTTCTCTCTGCATGATATAAGGGATAAGCCTTACAGTAACCTTTCTTGAAAGCTCCTGGGAGGAAAGGACAATTTCTTGTTCTATGTAATCTGGATGAATGATTTCAAGCCTGATCTTTTTTTCGTCTGGAACAGTAAGAATAAAAAGGCCCTGCTCATCTGTCAAAGCCTTATTTCCGCTCTGACGGTGAAGAACTACAGCCTCACCAACAGGCTTCCCCTCAAGATTTAACACCTCCCCGTTGATTTCAACGGCTAAAGATTGGATGACTAAGAGAAAAAATATTAGGGAGAAAAAAGCAATTATTCGCATGGTAGAAAGCCTATTATAATAAATTAATTTTCACTGTAAAGAGAATTTTATTTTTTGATGGAGGCGTTCCCTATTCTAATTTGTAATTTTTATTCAAATAAAATCAACGAATTAGAGCATGACACTTTGGGAAACGTCCCTCGTTTCGCGTATGACTTCAGGATAATTCTTTCTTTTCGCGGGCTGCGTCTTATTCTTTGCGGCCTGAAGGTAGTTTGATTTGTTTTACGATTGAGCGGTCATCGGATTTTTCCCATAAAGTTTTCATGTCCTCTTTGAGAACAGGATGAATTGTATCAGGGGATATTTCAACAAAGGGAAGAAGCACAAAGTTTCTTTTCTCCATCCTGGGATGGGGAATCTTAAGTTCTTTTTTGCGGATAACAGAGCCCTCAGCCAGAATGATATCTATATCTATTATTCGAGGTCCTTTTTTTAGGCGGGGCTTTCTTCCCATTTCTTGTTCGATTTTTTTTACCAAATCCAAGAAAACTTCAGGATTAGCCTCTGTCCTGACCTCTGCAAGTTGGTTATAAAACCATGGCTGCGCGGGGAAATCGACGGGTTGTGTCTCGTAAAGGGAGGACATTTTAAGTATTTCAACTCCTTCCTTTTCCAGCAAAGAGAGAGCAAGAGTTAAGTTTTTCCCTCTATCTCCAAGGTTGCTGCCAAGGCTTAGAAAATATTTCATCTAAGAATTAAAGTTTAGAGCAGTTTCAAAAATCTCATGTTAGCACCTTTATCTTTCCATTTCAAAGGAGGACTCAGGCTATATAGCTCAAATACGAGTTGCTTTTGCCCCAAGAAAAATGGGGCCAGAAAAATGGGGCCAGACCCCATTTTTTAAGACCCCATTTTTTAAGCCTGATCAGGCATTTTCCCTTTTGTAATGGAATGAAATATATAATCATTTCAAAATTATACTCGATTTTTTGTGACAGTTTTGTCATTATTTAGATTCAATGCAAAAGATAGAAAAATGGCGGGTAAAGGAGCTTGCTCTTATCCTGAATGAGCTTTGCCTTTTGTTGAAGACTGGCAACGCTCGTGATTGGGCAAATGTCTTCTCCCATTTCCACGATGAGTCTCAGAAGATAATATCTAAAAATGAATTTGACTTAGACTCGCTAAACAAACTCGTAAAAAACATAAAGAATTGTTTTTTTGGCAGCAGCTCTTTTACCAATATTATCCTCAGACATGAAAATTCAGAAGAAAATGCAAGAATGAATCAAAGCCTTTATCTTACAAGAGCCCGTCTTCTAAAAATTCTTATGGATTTGGAAGACCGCCTTGTGGATTACATAAGTTGAAAAAGAGCGTTGATAAGGCTTAAAGCTCGAGCAATCCGAATCTTTTCAAAACTCTCAGAACCGCAAAGGTCACCCAGAGATGGTCTTCTATGGAAGATTTTTTGTTTCCAGCTTCCCAATAACCCTGCTTGTTCTGCTTTTTCAACAACCAGTTTAATCCCTTTTGGATATTTTCATTTTCTACAGGAAATCCAATCCTGGAGAGAGAATCAAGGCTACTTAAAATATCAGTTGCCCAAAAGGGATACGCGAGTTCTTCCCAGAAAGACGGGAGCCATCTGTCATTATATTTATCTGCCTTAAAAAAACGGCTCAGCAGCAGCTCCCCTGCTTTCCAGGCCTCCTTACTTTTGCTCCACTTGGGAGATGCTGCTAGGGCGCGTAGTACCATACCCGTAACAAGATGGGAAAAAGGTTGAGATCTATCAGGCTTAATAGGTTCAAGTTTTAATTGGGCTTCATAATTATATCGATTTTTAAGCTGTTCTTGATCTATAGTCCGGTAGGGAATAACCCAGCCTCCATCATCCTGCCTGTTATTTATAATCCACCGGAATCCTTTCTGGACCTTTTCATCTTTTTCGAGACCAAAAAGACACAAGACTTCAAGAGACAGTGCATGATATGTGGGTGCATATTCATTAAGATAAGCCCCGCGAAAATCTCCTGCTGCAGATTGCGTGGACAGTACGAACTTTGCCGCCTTTTTAATTCCTTCATCTTTTGGAGAGCAGCCGAAGTTGTGTAATTTGAACATATTTCTTAATGTATCGACTATGTAATAGGTCTTTTCCCAGTGAGGGTGGCCTTCATACTTTCTTTTACACCATCCCCCGTTGGGTTTTTGGCTTTTCAAAATCCTTATACGGGAAGCAAATTTCTGCAGGTTTTTGAGTTCCCTATCTACTGGAACTTCAAGAATGTCCTTTTTTAGCCAGTAAAGGATGGGCAAGTTCCCTCTTGCCAGGAGAAACTCGATAGCTTTGTTAGGATTAACCTTCATCTGGGATTTTAATTAGATAATATAATCTCATATCACCTTTTCAGGATTAATGATGATACATAAGAATTCAAAAGGCTCTTTAAAAGGATTCTTAAACTGGTGATTTTTGTTTTGCTCTATTAAAAGACTTTGTCCTTGGGAGACAGTAATATCCTCTCCATTTTCATCGACTACCACTCCCTTGCCCTTCTCTATTTTGACAACATGCTCATGGTCATGACTGTGAAAAGGAGTGTGACCTTCGGGGAGGATTTTGAAATGCCTCAACACGATCTTAGAGGAGCCGTCGTCAGGTCCGATGAGGATTTTTCTTGTGACGTTCTTTATTCCCTTTTCCTCAACTACGCCTTCAGGTACATCGTCGTTTTTTTTAATGATCATTATCTCTTTCTCGAAACTTTGCCATATCCATAAAGAACCATTCCTGGGAGTGCGCCTGTGTGCTTTCCTTTTTCTACTACCAGCTCTCCGTTAACAATGACATACATAAGTCCCTGATTGTATTGATGAGGATTGGAAAAACTAGCTTTATCCGTAAACGTATTTCTGTCAAAAATAGTCAAATCTGCATACATCCCTTCTCTAATTATTCCTCTTTTGTTAAGCCTCAATGTTTGAGCGGGTAGAGATGTCATCTTTCTCACAGCTTCTTCCAGCGAAATAACCCCGCGTTCTCTCACAAAATGAGCGATTACTCTGGGGAAAGTTCCATAGTTTCTCGGATGGGGAATGCCTTCTCCTTTAACTCGAATTCCACCATCAGAAGCATGCATATTGTAGGGAAGGCGCATTAGGTCCTCAACATCCTTCTCATTCATCTGGAAAAAAACTCCTGAAGCTCCTCCGTTTTTCTCGATATCAATAATTAAATCTGCAGCATTATCTGTAGTTGATTTTTTGCCTTGAGCGGTAAGGATTTCCTGGAGGTTTTTGCCTTCATACTCTGGGAATTTCTCTGAGCGAGCAATATAAATGGTCTCTGGCTTGCTAATTCCCTTTGTTGAAGTAAGCCTTCTTTTGATGACAAAAGATTTAATTTTTTGAAAAGCTTCTTTGTCCTCTAATCTCTCCAGGAATTTTTCTTTTCCTCCTTCGAAAGCCCAGGAAGGAAAACTGCTGGTAAAGCCAGAGCTCGTTGCTGTATAAGGATATTGGTCAAGGGTGACTTCAACGCCTCTTTTGCGGGCTTCTTCAACTGGTACGGTTATCATTTCCAGCTGGTACCAGACAGCATCATCGGCCAATTTTATATGAGCAATCTGGACAGAGATATTGTTTCTCTCGCCTATTTCTATGGCTTCTTCAATAGCTTCAGTTATATGGCGTCCCTGGTCTCTCAGGTGGGTAGCATAGATTCCTCCGTACCGGGAAACAGCAGATGCAAGCTGGACTAGTTCCTCTGTCTTGGAATAGATTCCTGGAAGATAGGAAAGTCCTGTTGAAAATCCCAGGGCACCTGCTTTCATCTCCTCATCGATCAGAGCTTTCATCTTTTCTATCTCTTCTTCTGTAGGTGCCTCCATCCTGAAACCTATTACTTTTCGCCTGATTGTGTTATGCCCGATTAAACAGCCAAAATTGGCAGATATTCCTTGATCCTCGATTTTTTTAAAATTCTCCTTCAAAGGAAAAGGATGACCTCCACAGTTTCCACCAATAACAGTCGTTACACCCTGATAAATGTAGTTATCAACTGTTGGAACCTCTGCAATTTTACGATCACAGTGGGTATGGATATCGATAAATCCGGGGCTGACAATTAAGTTTGAAGCGTCAATGCTTTTCTTTGCCTGGCTTTCATCTATAAAGCCAACCCTGACAATCTTTTGCTTCTTCAGTCCAATATCGCTTTTAAACCAGGGATTTCCGGTTCCATCTATTATGGTGCCGTTTTTTATAACAAGATCATAGGGTTTTTCCAGGAAAGTGCAGTTCGAAAGACAAACGAGAAAAACTAGCCCAATGAAAAAGTATAATAGTTTATAATCCCCTCTCATCCGTGACTCCTTGGATAATATAAATTTATAAGAAGAAACATAAATTTTAGTCCAAGTTGAAAATCCCTGTCAATTTATTATAAAAAATAATTTGATTTTACCCTGGAATTTAATATAAATTTTATTCCAAGCTGATTTCCCAAATTATCAATTTCTGAGCAATTTTGGAGGCATAGGATGGACAAGCTTATCTTCCTCGATAACGGGGCGACGTCCTTCCCCAAACCCGAGTCAGTCTATACTTTTATGGATAGTTTCTACAGGAATTTTGGGGTGAATCCCGGACGTTCAGGATATGATCTCTGCACAGAAACAGGTGAATTCGTGCATAAAACCCGAGAAATGCTGACAAGGTTTTTTGACGGAAAAGACCCGAACAGACTTTGTTTTTCGTATAACTCTACAGACGCTTTAAATCTTGTAATAAATGGAATCCTAAAACAAGGCGACCACGCGATAACCACAACAATTGAACACAATTCCGTATTAAGACCGCTTTATCACCTGTATAAATATAACGGCGTTGAAATTGATTATATCTCTTTTGATGGAAAGGGATTTGTGGACCCTGATGCGTTTCCAAAAAAATTCAAGAAAAATACTAAACTTGTCATTATCAACCATGCCTCCAATGTGATCGGGACCATTCAGCCTATCAAAGAGATAGGGAAACACTGCAGGAACAATGGGATACCTCTTGCCATTGATGCCTCACAATCAGCGGGAAAGATCCCTGTAGATATTGAGGAGATGAATGTGGACGTGGTTGTTTTCACCGGTCACAAGTCTTTCCTTGGCCCTACAGGGATTGGTGGCCTCTATGTTAGGGAAGGAGTTGAGATAAGGCATACCCGAGCAGGCGGAACAGGAGTTCGGTCTGCAGTCCGCACGCACTTAGATGAATATCCCTACAGGCTCGAATACGGAACCTTGAATGTCCTGGGAGTGGCGGGCCTTCAGGCAGGGTTGAAATGGATAGAGAAAAAAGGATTGAATAATATTCATGAGCAAGAAATGAAACTAACAGCAATGCTCAGGGATGGGCTTAAAGGTTTTGAGGGAGTGACTCTGTACTGCCAGGATGATTTAGCAGACCATATCAGCATTTTTCTGTTTAATATTGATGGTTTGGAGGCTTTGAATGCAGCCACTATTCTTGATGTTGACTACAACATTGCCTGTCGACCAGGCCTTCATTGTGCCCCGCTCGCCCATGAGCAATTAGGCACAGATAAGATACGGGGAGCAGTAAGATTTGGCATTGGCCCTTTTAATACAGAAGAACACATAAATGCAGCAATCAACGCAGTCAAGGAAATAGCTGAATCACGTAAAAAATAAGCTAGGCTGGCTAGAAAAGCTAAAAAATATAGAACCTTATCTTTAAATAAGAAACCAGATTCATATTTAATATTTATTTCTCGCCTTTCTAATATTTCTAGCTTTTATCAATGATCAAAGCATCTGCTGCGATCTCGCAGACAGTCTTCGCTTCAACTCCAAGCTTGTAGTGCTTATTGAGGTCTGTTAGCTGATCAATGCAATTATGACAGGGAGCTGCAACGATTTTAGCGCCGGTTTTTCTGATCTGATCTGCCTTTATTTGGCCTGCTTTAAGACGTCTTTGGCTGAAACGTGTCATAGCCAATTGGCCGCCCCCTCCCCCGCAACAAAAATTTTTCTCCCTGTTGGGGCGCATCTCTGTAAAATGAGATACAGCATTTTTAAGTATAAATCTCTGCTCTTCCACTATTCCTCCCAGGCGAACATGATTGCAGGGATCATGCAGGGTGACCGGATCAGAATTGCAGAATGGGTCTAGCTTAATACGTGCCTGCTGGATATAATCAGCAACAACCTCAAGAATACTCTTGACTTCAAAATCGTGCTTCTTTTTTAACCATTCTGGAGCTTCCCATCTGGCGGCGCTAAAGCCATGGCCGCATTCTGCAAGAACAAGTGTCTTACATCCCAGTTTTTCCATAGACTGGACCAGCCGACCTGACATTGTTGCTGCTGCTTCGTCATTGCCGCTGAAATAGCCATAATTGGTGACGTCATAGTTATCACTGGAGAAGGTCCAGCTCTCTCCGGCCGCATAGAATATTTTGCCGACTGCCAGTATAGATAGAGGAAAGAACATAGGCTCCCGCGGATTTATTGCGTAAAAAAGCCTGGTGCCTTTTTTATTCATCGGAAGCCTGGCCTGTTTGTCCCCTACTTCATCCTGGAGCTCCTCTTCTAACCACTCTACTGTCTCAACCCAGTCTTTGCTTGGTATGCCCATGTTGTTCCCTTTCTCCAGTGCAGTATCGACTGTAGACTGGAGGCCAGAGGGAACGATATCAATAGCAGCCAGCGCGCTTCTGGCTGCCCTTATAATATAATGAATATTTATGCCCAGGGCACAGTTCAAAGAACACCTGCCGCACAACGTGCACCTTCCGAAGAGAGAATCGACCCATTCTCTTACCATCTTCTGGTTGAATTCCTCCGCACCTACCAAGCCGGGGATATTTTTTCCGAAAAAGCTAAAGTATTTTTTAAATATTCCTTGGGCCAGATTCAATTTATAAGCGGGCAGAGATTGAACATCCTTATCGGCTAAATAATAATGACAGGAATCCGCACAGAGGCCGCAATGAACACAGGAGCTAAGGTAAGCCACATATTCTTGGTTCAGCTTCTCTCGAAAAACCTGGAGGGCTTTCATCAGGTCTTTTGGCTTCAGTTGGTTTATCTTTTCTTCTAAAAGGTCTTTTGTCAAAGTTTTCTCACTCAAGCTCTATGGTTTTCGGTCCAAGTGCAATTTAAGCTTTAATATTCATGCTCTTAGTTTTATGTGTTTTTGGAGGGAGAACACCCCTTCTCCCATAAAAAAGGCCAAAGAGAATTCTGGCATAAAAAAAGAAGAAACAGTGGCGAATTTTTCCGACCGGGATATACAGAAACATCACGATAGCCAGCAGAAAGAATAATGGAGCTGTCCTCGCAGAATAGGTATGGACTAAGGCGAAGATCAGGAAGAGGTCTGCAATTATGTTTGAAGCGAAATCTTCAGGGCAGCTTATTTTTCTCATTGCAGGAAGAAGAATTCTTTTAGAAAGGAGAGTAACGCCTCCAAGAAATCCCAGAACGAACAGAAACCGCAGGATATTAACAAGAAGCCCGGACAGTTCCAAAGAAAAAATTAGGGAAAGAAGATAGAATAAAGCTGCAAATACGCCAGCATGATACGACATTCCTGCAAAGTATGAGGGAAGGTGTTTGCCTGAGCTCTCCTTCTCCCAGGGCAACATCCCTCGTCCGAAAGCATAAGAAATTCCCTTTTTTGCATCACCTAGAGGCTTTGCGTAAACCGCTTTTTTACCGAAGGAAAAAGTCTTCAAAACAAGGAGGGAAAGAGCTATAACAGATAAAAGAAAAGAGACGATGACTCCAAACCTTAATAAAGAAAGCATAGAGGTTTTTCCCTTCCGAAGAAAGCCATCAGAAAAAGCATGGGCTTCTTCTTCCTAAACACAACCATCGGGTTTGGGAAGCCCGGCGACCTTGCAGGCTCCTCTTGCAGGGCCTGAAGGGAAGAGTTCAAATATGTATTTCAGCTTAAATCCTGTATTTTTACATAGTTTTCGAACCATGGGGGCTAATTTTTTTTCCAGATAATAGTTTCGAATATAGTTAATTACCGCCCAATGGTCATCTGTCAAATTTTCTATTCCCTCTTCTTCTTTGGCTAAGAGCTCGGCCACTTCCTTGGCCCAATCCTCATGGTTAGCTAAAAATCCTTCTTCATTGACTTCTATCTTTTTCCCTTTTACTTCGATAAAAGGCATTACTGACTCCTCAATTATTTTCTTCTTTAAAACGAGCTATTATAGCATATCCAAGTTGCATGTTTTAAATTATTTCTTAAAAGCGGAAGGAGACGATGAATATTCACTTTTAATATTAACTCGATAGGCTATACTAGCTGTCTTCTTAGTTTTCACGTGACTTGGAGAAAGCAATCAAAGGACGTATTTCCAAGATATTCTCAAATTGCGGAGTTAGAAATGCCAACACTAAGATAAAAATATTTGACAAAAAAGATATAAAAATCTTTATTATGAGTGAAGTGAAAGTGCATCGAATTTAAGAAAGGAGGATTGAGACATATGACAAAACATATTAACTGGATGTTATCCGTTAGTTTGATTCTTATAATCGCTTCTGCTCTGACGTACACGATTCACTATTTCATTTTTCGCGACCTGCATCACATTTTCATCTATATGATAGGAGATTTTGGCTTTCTATTTCTTGATGTACTTCTTGTAATCTTGCTCATCGAGAGGCTGCTTTCCAGAAGAGAAAAGCGATCTATCATGAACAAGCTAAACATGGTTATTGGAACTTTTTTAAGTGAAGTCGGGCTCGAGCTACTCAGAAAATTTTCCAATTTCGTCATGAACTCCCAAAATTTAGAAAGGCAGCTAGAACTCAGCCCTGATTGGGAGAAAAGAGATTTTAAGAAAGCAATGGCTGCTGTCCAGAAATTTCCTTATGAAATTAAAATCGATAAGACTAGCCTCTCTGAAATTCGACAATTTCTTATAAGTAAACGTTCTTTTTTGATGCGTCTCCTTGAAAATCCTAACCTACTTGAACATGAACGTTTTACTGATCTACTCTGGGCTGTTTTTCATTTAACAGAAGAGTTAGTATTTAGAGGAGATCTGTTGGAAGACCTTCCCGATACTGATTATGAACATTTAAACATAGACCTTCAGCGTGCATATTCTCAGCTCACGATTGAATGGCTATCTTATACTGCCCATCTAAAAGAGAATTATCCTTTCCTTTATTCTCTTGCAGCTAGAGTCAACCCCATGAATCCTCAAGCCTCACCGGTAGTAAGCTGATACCGTAAGGATTTGATTAATCAAGCACAGATTTTTTGTTGTAGGGGGCTTGATACATCAAGTAAAGATTTATTATTGTAGGGGCTTGATTTATCAAGCCCACCTTTCTTTTGGGATTTTAATTCATAAAACATATACAGAGAAGAAGGCACTGAAATAAATTGCCAATTTGGAATCAGGTCTTATCATTGGAAGGCTTGAATAACTAAAGACAGAAAAATTTACCCACTCAATGGTAGAGCCCTCCTCCGAATCTTTGTTCTTGCAGAAAAGGATAGTATCTTTTAAAATTGTTCGATACATTCGATAAAAATTATCATAGGAGGACGGCATGGTTGAGCGCCGATTAAGAGTTTTTTTCACAGGGCTATTGGTTTTATTAGGTTCCATTCTTCTGTTGTATTCCCAGGCAGATCTTTCTGTCAAAGACATTGTGGAGAGAAACATCCAAGCAGCCGGAGGACATGAGGCGCTATCAAAGGTTAAAAATTATTCTTTCAAGCACGGTCTTAGAACCTATTATATGGCGACTTCAGGCCTTATGAAGGTTACAGATGGCAAGGAACCCGTCATTACCGAGGTCATACTCGTGGAAGAGGATAAGGTTAGAAGAAACTGCTTCAATAATATCACCGAAATGGCAGGATTTGTGAAATCCACCTACCAGTGTTTAGCGCAACTGAGAGGTGGATTATTCACTCTTGCTAATTTTAAAGATCAGTTGGAGTTTAAAGGACAGAAGAATTTTGGACCGAAAAAACATTACCTGCTGACGACTGATATAGGTGGGCTAAACGTTGAATTTTATCTTGATGCTGATGAATTCACCCTTAAGAGATTAGTCTTTAAAGGTTTTAATCAATCTCGAGGTAAATACGAAGTTAACCACGATTTCGGGCCATACCAGGAGATAGACGGAATTAAGATTCCCTCTTCCTGGTATAGCTCTCAGGTAGGAGCCCGGGGCAGCACTTATGGAATTTCTGATGTGAAATTAAATCCGCCTCTGGATAAGGACTTCTTCTCTAGTATCAAAGTGAATGTCGGGGAAGTGAAGATCGCAGAAGGAGCACTGAGCGGAAATATCATCGAATCTAGCTATAGGCGAAGCATTCTTCAGATATCAACCAACTGGACAGACGAATGCATAAAAGGAGCTGGATTCAAATCAAAAGACAAATTGATTCTTCAGATGGGCGAGAGCGAGATTGAAATAGATTTTTATGAATCATTCCCGCCAAGAGAAACAATTGGACCAGGATCAAAGTTTATGGTGCTGAGACCGAGAGGCGAAAATTATCTCATTTATCTTATTTCTCCCGAATACAAACAACTCTTGGAAGAAATAGAACCCTTATTGCCTATCCAAGTGAAAAAAATTAAATGAAAAAAGGAGAAAACTAAATTTTGTAGGGGCTTGATTTATCAAGCCCACCTTTTAGTAAAAAAATCTAAATGAAAAAAGGAGAAAATCATGTCCAATGTAAGTCGACGCAATTTTTTTAAGGCTCTGACATCTGGAGTATTAGGCATCAGCCTAGCAAAAAACTTACAGCCAAGTTTAAAAGATACAGGGGCTGCCCAAAGCGGGTCCTCTCCGATTAAAATTCAGAAATATAATGCACTGGGAAAAACAGGAATCAAAGTCCCAGATGTTAGCTGTGGTGCAATATCTTTCTTTGAACCAAATGTTTTAAGGTATGCCTATGAATTGGGAGTTACCTATTTTGATACAGCAGAAGGCTATATGAGAACCAAGAGTGAAACATTTATAGGCCAAGCTCTTAAAGATGTAAGAGATAAGATTACCATTGCTACCAAACATCCTTATTCTCCGCGGATGAAAATCACAAAAGAGAATATCATCAAAAGGATGGATGCAAGTCTGAAACGCATGCAGACAGATTATGTTGATATTGCCATGATTCATCAGGCTAATGACCTTGCCATTCTCGAAAATGAAGAGATTCAGGCGGCCTATTCTCAAATGAAAAAAGAAGGAAAAATTCGCTTTACGGGTTTTTCTACCCACGATCCAACACTCACCATGAAGCAGGCTCTTGAAAATGATTTTGCTCAGGTTATTCTCTTCATTTACAATCATATGGAAGGCAAAGAGATAGAACCTCTTATCGAGAAGGTTCGCCAGAAAGGGATAGGAACTGTTGTAATGAAGGTCTTTGCCGGGGGAAAGCAGGGTAATCTGAAATCTCTTATCTCCCAGGAAGTTAGCTATCCTCAGGCGGCGATTCGCTGGGTTATGAGCAATCCTAACATTGACTGCTGTATCCCGACCATGAGCAGCTATTCCCATGTAGAGGAATATGTGGCTGCATCAGGGAAACCGTTAAGCAGAGCTGACCTAAAAATGATTGCTGCCTATCAATGCCAGGCCAATAATCAATACTGCAGGGTGAGCTGTCAGGACTGTTTATCTTCCTGCCCGGATAGTGTTGCAGTCAATGATGTCCTTCGTTATAAAATGTATTATGAAGACTATAAGATGGAAAGAGAAGCTATGCGCTATTATGCTGAGCTGGAGGAGAGCACAAAGCCCCTTAACTGCAGCAACTGCTCTGGGTACTGCGAAAAAGTCTGTCCATTCGGCCTTAAAGTAAAAAGCAAGCTCGTTCATGCTCATGAAATTTTATCTGGATGATATACAGAGCAAATTTCATGATTTGTGAAAAAATAAATTAAAGATCCTGATTAAGGAGGGAAATCATGCACAAATATTCTCATTTCGTTATTGCTTTAGTGTTTATTTTAATTGCGACAGTGGCTGCTCACGGGGAGTATGAAGAAGATATTATCTCTACATCCAAGGGAGATCTAAAGATTACGTTCATAGGCCACGGAACATTGATGTTCACCTTTAGCGGCAAAGTTATTCATGTGGACCCTGTTAGCAGAGAGGCTGATTATTCCAAGCTTCCCAAAGCAGACCTTATCCTGGTAACCCACGATCACGGCGATCATCTCGATACTAAGGCTATTAACATCATCCGCCAAGAAAAAACTGGCTTAGTCCTGACAGAGAAATGCACAGAAAAGGTTAAAGGTGGAGTTATCATGAAAAACGGAGATGTTAAAACCGTTCAGGGATTTAAGATCGAAGCTGTTCCCGCCTACAACATCGTCCATAAACGAGGAAGTGGCGTTCCCTTCCATCCAAAGGGAATGGGCAACGGCTATGTGATAGCCTTTGCTGACAAGAGAGTTTATGTGGCCGGCGATACAGAGAATACTCCAGAGATGAAAGAGTTGAAAGATATCGATATTGCTTTCTTGCCCATGAATCTTCCTTACACAATGACTCCGGAAATGGTGGCTGATGCAGCAAAAGCGTTTAAACCTAAGATACTCTATCCTTATCACTACGGTAATACAGATACATCAAGGATTGTAGAGCTATTGAAAGATATCGAAGGTATTGAGGTCCGCATTCGAAAGATGTGATATAGAATCATCCGCTAATATTTTTATCTGGTATCTTTAAGAGGAAGGCGGGCTTGATAAATCAAGCCCCTACAAAAGATAAACCGCCAGTTACAGCAAAGCGGGCGTAACCATCCAGGCAACTTTCCATGTATCGGTATACTCCAAACAGACAACGCCAGAATTCTTAAAAGAAATAAATTGATTTGTCTCTGATCCAGAGAGAAGCAAAGACGCTAATTTCTGTAAAAAGGGTAGATGCCCGATAATCATCAAATTCTTGTTTGAAGATTTTATTTCTTCAGGAAAATTTGCTACCGGATCTAAGGGATTTAGATCGTCTCTTTCTTTAATTTCTGAACAGAAAATGGAATTAACAATTATTTGTGCTGTTTGAGCTGCGCGTTGTTTTGGACTGTGCCATACAGCATCAACTTCTATATTTTTTGCCTTCAGGAATTCTGCTGTCCGTTGAGTTTCTTCTTTTCCCTCCAGGCTTAAAGATTTTTCAGGATCTTTCTCTTCAGGCAATGATATTCCGTGCTGAATCAAATACAGTTTCATGTGATCACCTCCTTTTCTTTTATTCATATACACTTATGTATTGAGGGGGAACTTCTTTCGTTAAATATATATTTTCTTCCTTCCAAAATAAAAGGGCTTCTTTTTTTGCCTTTTTTGAGTCGATTATTAATATTAAAGGCTTAGAGGCTTTTCTCTTTCCGACATGCCACGCCTCCTCTATAGTCAATGATAAATGAACAAATTTTCTCCTGCCAGGCTTTATGCCTTCTTTCAGAATTGAATCCAAATTCTTGGGTGATGTCCCATGATAGAGAACATCTGGAACTCCTCTGGACTGTCCAAGGGGCTCTACCTCTACACTATGACCGTAGCGGGCTCTGATTTTTCCTTCTTTTATCTGGAATCTTTTCTTAGGGTCGTTTTCTACAATAAGTTTTATATCTTTTACTTCTATTCCAGGGAATCTGTTCTTCAAAATTTTGAAAACATTATCAAAATCCGCAAGTCCGTGTTTGTCCAGGGATAAACCATAATTATGGGGGCCGTGCCTTAAGATGAAACTTAAGAATTTGCTAACTTTTACTCTATTCTTGAACATTGTCTTAATGCAACTAAAAAAGGACTTGATAAATAAAACCTTTACTATCTAAAGGGTGGGCTTGATGAATCAAGCCCCTACACAAGATAACTCAAACTCCTCCTGCAAATGGAATGTAAGTTTGATAAATCAAACCTCTACATTTTTTAATAAAGTAAATAAGGTTTCCTCAGCTCCGAAAAGTTATCTAACCCCTCTTGATAGCTTCTTATTATGTCGTTGACATCAACACCCTTTTCAAGTGCCTCTCTTACTTTTGAGGTTCCCATTAATTTATCGAAATATTCATTGTGGAATTTAAAATGACTGGGATACATATTCATTACTGTTTTTATTATGTGAAGAGATGATTCAAATGGTCTGTACCGGTCTCTGTCAACGACGTGTACTTGTGCGCCTCCGCAGAGCTCTCCCTCGTACTTTGAAAAAGTAGGAGAAAACCAGGCTTCGGTGAATTTAATTCCCTCAAGATTGAGTTCATTGAGTTTTTTTGTTAATTCATAGCCATCGATCCATGGGGCTCCAAAGATCTCGAATGGCTTTGTCGTTCCTCTTCCTTCAGATATGTTTGTTCCTTCCAAAAACTCCTGCCCTGGGTACACAGTTGCAGTATCCAGAGTAGGCATGTTTGGTGAGGGGATAACCCAGGGAAGAGACGTCTCATCATACCACATCTTCCTTTCCCAGCCCTGCATGGGAATAACAGTTAGATTGACTTTTTTCGCCAAGAATTTATCGTTAAAATACTCTGCGAGTTCCCCGATGGTCATTCCATGTCTTATGGGTATAGGATAGAGGCCAACAAACGAGCTGTATTCTGGATACTCCAGGAGTGGGCCCTCCAAATCTTCGCCGTTTATGGGATTCGGTCTATCTAAGACTATAAAATCAACGCCGTTCTCAGCGCATGCCTGCATACAGTAGGCCATTGTCGCAATGTAAGTATAAATTCTTGTCCCCACGTCCTGAATATCAAATATCAAAACATCTGTGCTCTCAACCATCGAGGTTTGAGGAATTTTCCCAGCCTTGATAGTGTCAAAAGAACGCATATACTCATCGATGTTTTTAAGCATTCCTGCTTCGGGTTTCCTAGATTGCCCATAAAGGCTGAAGACTGGGATGTTATATTTATCATCGATATAAAAGGGAACATATTCACCGGCTTGGGCATTTCCTCTTATTCCATGCTCAGGTCCATACAAAGCGACAAGGTTAATTTCTTGGTTATTATGAAAAAGATCAATAACGCTCTTTAAGTTGCTATCCACGCCGGTCGGATTTGTTATTAAGCCCACTCTTTTGCCTCTAACCAAATCTAGGCGGCTTTCAAAGAAAACCTCAATCCCGGGTATAACATTTTTTTGCTTATGAGGAAGAACGGCGTCTTTTTCGTTCTTACAGGCAGGCGCTATAATTATGAGTGCTACAGTCAGAATGGAAATGATCGCTACGGATTTTGGAACTCTTGTGATAAATTCTTCATTCCTGATTTTTCTCATTTTTCTTCCCTCGCTATAAAATTTATTCTCTCTATTTGATAACATAATGAAACTTAAGAAACTATACAATAAAAATCTCCAAAATTTTCGACTCATATAATTGACAGCTGAAAGAGTTTTGTATATCTTTTTACAAGAATTAGAGCAAAAAGATTGGGAATCTTAACAAACTTTTTACAAACTTTTAACAAAGTTTTAACAACTTTTCTTTTATCAAAGGCTAGATTATTAGAGAAATATGAGTGCCTGAGTAAATAAGTGAAGAAAAAATGAAGCAACATCGAATTTTAAAAAGGAGGGATAAAGAATGAAAAAACTGGTTATATTTCCAATTTTCTTTATTTTCTCTATGCATGCTTTTGCTCAGGATGAATCATTATTTGTAGAAAGTTTCTCACTAATAAGGGAGTTACGAGATAATAATCAGGTGTTTTTTAACTTGAATATTTTATGTCCTGACTATCATCCATTTTTCATCGTTAATAAAAGAGACTCAAGACAGCATCAACCATTTCAAATATTTAGATCTCAACAGTCTTCAGATCGGACTTCACTCTTAAGTATTGCTGCTGCTGAATACGGAAGGAAAAATTGGGGAGATAGACACAATCTTATACACGGACAACTATATGGACAGGAGGAGAACATAAGTTCTGAGGAGAAATCAGAATCTCTGGCAGAAGGCTACATGAAGCGATTTGCGCAGAGGTCTAAAAAGAGCAGGAAAACAGGAGGGTATGCAGCATTAATTGGAGGAGGAGTTAGTTTTGCTTTAGGCGTTGCATTGCTGTCTTCAGCGGATGAGGAAGACTGGTGGGAGGGATTTTGGTCAGCTTTTATTGGTGTTTCTGCAATAGCTACAGGAGTAGTTCTAACTGCTGCTGGAGCATTGACTTTGGCTATCCCGAGCGCAGCAGAACGGAGATATGAGGATATTCTAAGCATCTCAGATCCTGGGCAAAGAGAAAGGGCAAGCCACGAAGCTCTTTCATCCCTCGCTGCCAGAGGTCGGAGAGGGCGGATTTTTTCGGGTATATTGTTGGCAGGTATTTCAGTCCTTGCGCTTGCTAGTGAAGAAAGAAGCTATCTTTTTGCAGCAGGATATGGAGGCTTGGCTGCCTATAATTTTATGAGGAAGAGTCGAGCGGAAAGAGTGTATCAAAGCTACTTGAAGGAGAAGGAGCTTCAGAATAAGTTAGAATTCCGCTTAGGCGTCATGCCTCATGGTGGGGTAAAAATGGGGCTTGCCTACTCCTTCTGAGGGATTTTCTCCTGGTTTTGAAAAATTCTTTTCTTATTAGCTAAATTTTAATTCCCAAAATTACTACAAGTGACTTGGTTTTTATAGATTCATCTGGAGCCGGATCTTTTAGTATATTGGCAATCCCGAGATGGTACCTGCCTTCAAAAAATATTGAGGCACCTGGCATAGACATCTCATAACCTGCACCAAAGACGAGTCCGTAATCAAAGCTTTTAAACCGATCTTTTATGTCTTCGCCTTCTAATTTATGAGTGAGAATAAACGAAAATTCGCCGCCTCCAAGAACGTAAGGCGACGGACCGGGCAAGAATTTGACTTTAGCCAGTGCTGGAACGCTAATTACATCTAAAACATAATCCCGTTCAACGCCGATAATTTCAACTTTACTTCCTTTTCGGAAATATAATCCTTCAATTTCAAAAGAAATTTGTGGGACTTTGAAAAGTTCAATTCCTCCGCCTACAAGAAATCCCGTTTTATTTTTAAATTCAATTCCAGGTTCATCTGGCTCCACAGCATACTTTGAGAGATGACCTCCTACCATTAATTTAAATCCATAGGCGTGGGTAGCAGAAACAAGGATAATAGTCAAAAAGATTAGAAAAAATTTTTTCATGGTTACCTCCAGCTTGTTTATATCTGAGAATTAGTCTCCTTAATCCCTTATAACGTAAACATAAATCCTAGCGTAACAGAATTATACTTTCCTATATTATAATCAGCATTAATATTAAACATGAGCAACCGCAGGCTGAGACCGAGAGTTAGGCGGCTTTTGTTTTCTCCTTCTAATTCAAAATCTACATCTATTTCTTCATCGTCAACAATAAAAGTATATGTGATATCTATATTGGATTTCTCGAACATGAATCCTGCATAGGGAGTAACATTTATAGGCCCTAGGCCCAATTTCTTGCTTGCATTTATTCCGAATGCAGTTGTTTTTGCCTTAAAGAGAGTGCCTACTTCCAGGGTTTGGGTAAAGAACCCTACTGCAAAATCGACTGGAAGAGGAGTTGGAAGTAATACTCCTGGATTATGTTGGATGCCAAAACCAAAATATTTAAACTTCCCGAGCTCCTCATCGATTGTAATACTCGGCAAATAACGGACTGTAGCTCGTGTTCCAAAAACTGTGCCCACGCTTAATTGAGGTGCTAGAAGGGGAAGAAATGAAAGTTTAGAAATGGGTTCAAAGCCTCCGATGGGCAGGACTATTACATCCGAAGGGACGGCTAATGTTATAGTTGCTGGCTCTCCGGGTTGACCAAATAAAGGATTAGCAATTACAATATCTTCTCCTTCGTAGTCTATTTCGATATAATCCTCTGGATCGCCAATGACAGTTGCGCCGGATATTCCCACATTAATTTCTCTGCCAGTAATTGCATTAATCAAATCATTTTCTATTTGAGCTCGAAATGGTTCCAAAGTTGCGTCCAAAGGTATACCTGCTACTAAATCTGCTGCCTGACTTGAGCTGAACTGAAAATCTCCAGTTGTGTTAAAACTCAAGTATTCCTGATCTTTTGGATAAAAAGTTCCCATCCCTACTACACCGACCTCAATATTCAAACCAAAGATTTTTGAACTGGGTACCTTGTGAAACCAACCTCCGTTTAAATTCATACCAAACGCCGCTACAATTGGAGCAACGTACTTTGATGCAGCATCCTCCGAAAGGCCTTCTAAGAATTCTTCTAGATCCTCACCGTTAGTTCCCTGCGCGGATGCGGTCGATGTTACTGCGAAAAGAAACGCAGCCAAGGTAAACAGGGCCATCCATTTAGGAAGAGAAGCCGAAATTCGTTTCATTTTAATTCCTCCATTTTGTTTTTTTATTTTTTATTAAGTCCTAAAATATATAGATATTTTATTCCTTGTCAAACAGTTTTTGTTAAAGATCCTTATGCTATGAAAATAAGAAGGCATTTTTTATCTTTAACGCTCCAATAATAATAAAAACAGTATATTTATGTATTTATAACTGTAAGTAAAGAGAATAAACAATATTAGATAAAAAAGTAAATAACCTTGTGTGGTGGTTTGCGAGGTGATTTTTTATCACCCCTTAAAGCTAGTAAAAACGTCAAAATAAATCCTACAGAAGCAATTTTAATGCTTCTTTCAGAATATTTTGTTGTTTATTAAAGCTGCGCGTATCTTAAGGAAAAGGAATTCTCGCTTTTGAAATAATCACAAGGAAAATTATAAAAAAGTGAAATTAGAAAAATGAGTGGTTGCGATTTATAGGAATTTTATATCTTAAATTGTATGTCGTCAAAGGATTTGGACAGCTGCAATCGATTAGCTAAGCTACGGTTTTAGATTGTTGTTGATTTCTGGTGATAGTGACTATAAATAAATGAATCCTCTGACTTCTTCCTTTATAATCTTATAGTGAATCTCAAAAAGAATAAAAACTTGTTTTGTCATCTTTACCCTACTGAAGATTATTTTAAATTAATGGAGTTGAGATTTCAATGGTGGGATTTTCCCAATGACGCTGCGTGTGAGTCGGATTCCTGCTGTATAATACAGACCTTTGACACGCTCTATTTCTAATGGGGATTTATGATAGCTTTATGATAACTTAGTGGAAAATAATGGTATTCCGACAAAATGAAGATTATTGACACATGTGTAAAATCGTGTATTACTATGTATCTACTTTTCTTTGGTTTTCTCCCGAAATTTCTTTATATTTTAGGTTCATCGCAATAATGAGTACCCAGCAAGATAAGAATTATATGTTTTCAGGCGGAAGAGGTTTTGAGCCTTTATCTTCAGTTCGGTTCTCGCTTGAGCACAAATTATATACCTTGAAGTTTCGGACAGTAACCTCGGCTGACTATTTAATGATATACAACTCCCCCCAGTTCACCATTTCTATTGTTGCCCAGGGCCACATCACATAATCGTTCCCTTCAATCATAAGGGTTCCGCTTATTTGAGCCGGCCGCTCGGAACCATTCCAGCATTTCTTGTAAAAACGCGAATGCTGAAAATTATTTCCTTTATATATAAATCTCGTCTTCTCCTATCCATTCGAGATTGATAACGACATCCTTCATCGTATCTGATACCCAATCGTACATAGAAACCACTTTGTTTAAATATGCATATTTTCGCGTCCATATAAATTCTCCCTCATCAATGGGAAACACTCCCGACATATCCATTACATCGTTACCTGTACTCCAATCATGAAGCCAGACACTAACATAGCAGGTTTGAGATTCGGTGGGACGTCCTGGGCCAACCTTTTCCATATAATCTGCTGCACTTATGTAAATATAGCCATAAACAGTGCCACTTTCATACCAAAAATCTACCCATACGGATCGGCCCTTGTAGCGATAGTGTTCATTTCCAAAGCTCTGATTCGGGGCAATAAGAAAAAAAGTTACTACTAGGACAACAGAAATTCCTGCGAAATTGATTTTTCTCATTTTTTTTTCGCTCCCTTTAAGTATTAACTAGAAAAACCAATATAATATAATTGCCGTATCAACAGTTGTCAAGTAGATGTATAGGAACCCCGAAGAGTCCCAAGTTGTCCCCATAGTGATTCCTTATGAAGCAAGTAGCAACGCATCATAAGGAATCCCTTACCCACTTTCCTGGGGATATCATAAAAACAATCCCTTATCTAAATTGCCCTGCATTTATTGGCTGGGAGTTATTACTCGTATCTCTTTAGTTTCTTCGGCGAGGTGATAAAAATATACCGTTTTTCCTCGTTCCAAGGCCTCTATAGGGCATATTTACGCTCATACTATTCCAGGGGTCCTATACCTATCCTTTCGCAAATGAGGTTAAAAGACGTAGGGATAAGTAGGGATTAATCCGTTCAGCTATCTTTTCCAATCTGGGGAAGCCAGGGCTTTAGGGGAGTTGGCTTCCTCTCGCCTCACTTTCTTATTTAGAATTTCTTTTTAGTCCACTTAATTTTATCAGAGAGATACTTCCAAGCCTTATCCCAATCTTTGAAATTTAACATAAATTTTTCACATACTGGCAGGCTTACTCTGGCAATCTCTCCTTGGTCTTCAAATACAAATCGTACATGACCTCCACAGTTTACCCAATGTGGATTCTCTATAAGTTCATAGGCAACTAAATACACACAGCTAGATATTTGTCGAAGCAGTTCCTCTTTTTTCATTGTTCCACTTGCCATGAGAGAAGTGAAGATAAAGTTGATTTTACTTCCTGCATCCATTAATTCTATATCAAGGCGCATAGGACTATTATAACTGTCTAACGCATTATTTTTTTCAAACTCCAATCTCGATTCAGTCTCCTTAGTGATTGGAGGAACTATAGGTTCAATTGGTCTTGATTGCACCTCAGGAAGATTTTCACCCTGCTGGCAGCTAAAAGTAAAACAGAGAAGAATGGCCAAAGGAAGAGTCATGAGTGATTTTTTCACTTACTCCCTCCTTGCTGGATTCATATTGTTCCCCAGCTGTGACTCTTTGACATATATCACAAAGGATAATTTGATTCAAATGGGGAGAGAATAAACTTCTCCCCGTGTGTCAATGGTGTGCCAGATTGTGCGTAAACTAGCCTAACTATGGATAAGGCTGACTACAATGAATTTTCAGCTTCTACCCCATAAAAAGCTGGCTCCTCGGGTAGGACTCGAACCTACAACCTAGTGGTTAACAGCCACCCGCTCTGCCGATTGAGCTACCGAGGAGCAAGTCGTCATTAATTTAGCAGAATTCATGGAGAATATCAACGCATTATGGGTTCAAGTCTTGCTTTTTGCCCATCTCAAGAATCTCATGCATTGCCATTAAAATTTCTTGGAAATGATGAAAACGACACAGATATCTCCATTCGTCAGGACTAGGTTTAATCACGCTCCCTTGCCTATTCATAAAAAGAGCGAGGTTGCTCGCAATCTAATGTACTAGAATATATTTCTTTCGTATGAGTAAAGGCAAAAAGCAAGACCTGACTCCGGTGAATTAAAAGCGGTAGCCGGCTTGTTTGATTTTTCTGCGATAATCATCCCCCGCTATCTCCACAATTTTGCACATCTCATAGATCCTTGACCTTAAACGAACTCCGATTCTGTCCACCAAAGAATCATCTGTTCTTTTGAAGCGCTGGTCTCTCATGTCTTCTTCTGCTTCTCCACTATCTATGTAATTTGAAGTGAATACAGTAACTTTTTTATTGTTATATCGATGATTAATAATGTAGAAAACCGTCTCCTCTACCCATGCGGTAGTCCTTTTCGCTCCTAGTTCGTCAAGGATAAGAACTTCTTTTTGAAAAACGGGTTCTAATACTTCTGACTCAGTTAAAGGAGAGTCAGGCGTGTAGGTGCTCTGGATATTTCTTATCAAGTTCCTGAAATCACAGAAATAGCAAGGAATGTTCTTCTTCTTGATCAATTCATGAATGATAGCAACGGCAAGATGCGTCTTCCCTACTCCACAAGGGCCTTGAAAAAGAAGTCCAATATCCTGCACAGGATAATTTTTGACGAATTTTTTGGCTATCTTTAATGCATCACTGTGTGAATCGTTGTGTTCTTCAAAGTTTTTGAAGGTACAGTGTTTGTATCTTTTCGGGATCTGAGCTTGGTCGAAAAGGATCTCGTTCTCCCGCTCATGGAAGCATTTGCACCGTTTTGCCACGGCCCCAGAATCGGTTTCCTCCAGAACCCATTCAGTTCCTTGGCAAAGAGAGCAAGTAGTTTCTGCCATCAGTTTAAATATCCCCTGAGTTGTTGAAGCCTTCGAGAGCGGGCCAGCTTTCTCATGGCCTTTTGCTCAATTTGTCTTATTCTTTCTCTTGATAAATTCAGCATATCCCCTATTTCCTGAAGAGTTCTATTCTTATCATCATCCAATCCGAATCTTAATCTTATCACATTTGCCTCTTTATCATCCAATTCGCCTAACATTTCCCTGATTTGCTGCTGGATAGAGTTTTTAATGATCTGGTATTCAACAGACGGAGTCAGGTCGTCTTTTATCCTATCTTCCATTTCCACACCTTCCTCGAAGTATTTATCGCTAAGGGAAACATTCTTTCCGTCTAATATCTCCAAATCCTCAACCTCGTCTTTAGGAATCCCCATTCTTTTTGCTATTTCTTCTCTTGTCGGCTCTCTCCCCAGCTCTGTTTTGAGCTCGGCAACCTTTCTTTTCATATCTGATATCTTATCAGAAAGCTTTTGAGGAAGATGATAAGCTCGGGAATAGCGGGTTAAAGCATGGATAATTGCCTGTCTGATCCACCACACTGCATAGGATATGAATTTAACATTTCGGCTTGGATCAAACCTCTTTGCTGCTTCTATAAGACCTAGGTTTCCTTCGTTGATAAGGTCGAACATGCCTATTCCCATTCCTTTGTACTTTTTCACGTAGGAAACGACAAATCTTAGGTTGGCCTCAATCAATTCCTTAAGTGCTTTTTTATCGCCTTTCTGGATACGGTTCCCTAATCTTTTTTCATCTTCTTGAGAAAGAGTAGGAAATTTGGATATTTGATTCAGATAAAGCCTTAAATTTTTAAAATCGATGAAGCCCTTGTACTTGTCTCTCATTCCTTCTCTTTCTCTATTTTTATGATTTTAGCCTGGCTAATGTGCACAAGACTTTTTTTTCTGAGCTCAAATTCGTCTTCTTTTCCTTCAAAAAATTCTTTTCTTAGGTACTCCAGAAACATGTTCACCTCTTGTTCAATCTGTTCTATCTTTTTTCTCATATTCAAGATAACTTCCACTCCGGCAAGATTGATTCCCAAATCCCGAGTCAGATTCAGAATCACTTCCAGCTGCTTCAAGTCATCGTCTGTATAACATCGCGTGTTTCCCTCGCTTCGAGAAGGTCTTAAGAGTCCTTCTCTCTCATACAGTCTAAGAGTTTGGGGGTGAATATTGAACATTTTTGAAACACTGCTTATATGATAATAATTTTTTGGTTCTTTTTTCTCTTTCATTCTAATGAATCCCCATTTTTTCCCTTGGATTCTGAGGAGAGATTTTCTCAAGTTCTCTCATCAATTCTCTCGTTCTCTCATCATTAAAAGGTGGAGGAACAATAGATACTTCTACAAATTGATCGCCTCTCGCTTTTTTCCCGGGCAAAGGGGCGCCTTTAGCCTTTATCCTGAATTTTTGACCGGATTTCGTGCCAGGAGGAACTTTGATGGTTGTATTGCCAGAAAGAGTAGGAACTTCAATCTTTGCGCCCAGAGTAGCTTCGGGTACTGTTATGGGTATTTTAACATAGATATTCGATCCCTCTCGATTGAAGATAGGATGGGTGGCGGCTTCAATGGTGATAAATAGATCGCCTGAGGGTCCTCCTCTTCTTCCTGCGTTCCCTTTCCCAGGGATGCGAACTTTTGAACCAGTGTTGACTCCACCAGGTATCCTGACACTTATAAGCTCGGTCTTTTGAATAAGGCCCTGTCCGTAGCACATGTAACATTCCTGCCCTGGGGTTCTGCCTGCTCCTCCGCAGGAAGGACAAGTCCCTGAAAATCTCATAGAGCCTCTCTGGACGGTCGAACGGCCGCTCCCTCCGCACACAGGACACGCTTGTTGTCCGCCTTTCTGTGTGTAGCCAGTTCCGCTGCATGCAGAACAGGTTACCATCCGAGTCAGTTTTATTCTCGTCCTCAAGCCATTGATAGCGTCCATAAAACCAACTTTCATCGTATAATGAAGATCCTCGCCTCTTTCTGCCCTTTGATAAGTCCTCTGCGCGGTTGTGCCAAAGATATTTTCAAAGAAGTCTCGGAATGAGGACGTGCCAAAATCAGAGAAATCGAAACCTTCGAATCCAGATGTGTATGTCTGGTATTGTGGTCCTCCTCTAAATGCATCTCCGACGAATCCGAACTGGTCGTACTGAGCTTTTTTCTTAGAATCGCTTAAGACCGAATAAGCCTCCTGGATTTCTTTAAACTTTGATTCAGCTGTTTTATCTCCCGGGTTGAGATCTGGATGGTATTTTCGGGCAAGCTTCCGGTATGCTTTTTTTATGTCAGATAGAGTCGCCTTGCGATCAACACCAAGTGTCTTATAGTAGTCCTTATCCATCCCTGACCTTATTGTTAACAAAGGAGCTAAGATATCTTAGCTTTAGATCAGAATTTAATAAGCTTACTTCTTATTCTTATCCTCGTCAACAACTTCTGCATCGATAACTTCCTCTTCGGATGGACCTCCGGATGATGCCTGCTCTGCTGTTTGGCCGCCGGCTTCTTCCTGTTGGGCGGGGCCTTGTTGAGCTTGTTGCTGCTGAGTGGCTTGCTGATACATCATCTCTGTCAATTTATGCGAGGCCTGGGAAAGTGCTTCAACAGCCTGTTTTATTTGCTCCAGGTTATCGCTCTCAATAGCTTTCTTGGTGTTTTCAATCTCAGTCTGAACCCGAGTTGCCTCATCTTCAGGGATTTTATCCTTGTTTTCCCTCAATAATTTTTCTAAGCTGTAAACCAGCTGGTCAGCTTGATTCTTGGCATCTATAACTTCTCTTTTTTTCTTGTCTTCTTCAGCATGTGCTTCTGCATCCTTAACCATATTTTCTATTTCATTCTCCTCGAGTCCGCTGTGGCCGGTGATGGTGATAGCTTGCTGTTTTCCAGTACCCATGTCCTTAGCATTGACATGAAGGATTCCGTTGGCATCGATATCAAAAGTCACTTCAATCTTCGGGATGCCTCGTGGAGCAGGAGGAATACCATCCAGATGAAATCTACCTAACGTCCTGTTAGCGGCTGCCATCTCTCTTTCTCCCTGGAGGACATGAATTTCTACGCTTGGCTGATTATCCGCGGCTGTAGAGAATATTTCTGCTTTTTTGGTAGGAATTGTTGTGTTGCGAGGAATCATCTTGGTAAAGACACCTCCAAGAGTTTCTATGCCGAGGGTCAATGGAGTTACATCCAGAAGGAGCACATCTTTTACATCTCCAGTTAAAACTGCTCCCTGGATAGCAGCACCAGCTGCCACCACTTCATCAGGATTAACACCTTTATGGGGCTCTTTTCCGAAAAGCTCTGTAACTAATTTCTGAACTTTTGGAATTCGAGTAGATCCTCCGACCAAAATAACCTCATTTATATCACCTGCCTTCAAGTTTGCATCTGCAAGAGCTTGTTTGCAAGGCTCTACAGTTCTTTGGATTATGTCATCCATGAGCTGCTCTAATTTGGATCTGGTGAGCTTCATCAGGAGGTGTTTTGGACCTGAGGAATCAGCGGTTACAAAAGGAAGATTTATCTCGGTCTCCATTGTAGTCGAAAGTTCCATTTTTGCTTTTTCAGCAGCTTCTTTTAGCCTCTGAAGAGCCATTTTGTCTTTTGAAAGGTTTATTCCTGACTCTTTTTTGAATTCTGCTACTAGCCAATCCTGTACTCTCTGATCAATGTCGTCACCACCCAAATGAGTATCTCCGTTTGTTGATTTAACTTCGACAACACCTTCTCCAACTTCCAGAATAGAAATATCAAAAGTTCCACCTCCAAAATCATAAACGGCGATAGTCTGATCTTTCTTTTTCTCCATTCCGTAGGCTAAGGCTGCTGCTGTGGGTTCGTTGATGATGCGCTCAACTTTCAGTCCAGCGATCACTCCTGCATCTTTAGTTGCCTTTCGCTGACTATCGTTAAAGTATGCCGGGACAGTTATGACTGCCTTTTCTACTTTTTCTCCTAAATGATCTTCAGCAGCTTTTTTTAGTTTTTGCAGAATTATAGCTGAAAGCTCGGGGGGGGCATATTTTTTACCAAGTGCCTCTATTCTCACATCGCCATTCGATGCTTGAGTGACTTTAAAGGGTACCTGCTTTATTTCTTCAGGAACTTCTTTATAGCGCCGTCCCATAAATCTTTTTATGGAGTAGATAGTGTTTTCAGGGTTAGTGATTCGCTGCCTTTTGGCAACTTGTCCTACCAACCTTTCGCCTTTTTCGTTAAAAGCAACAACAGAAGGAGTTGTACGTCCTCCTTCTTCGTTTTCGATAATAATGGGTTTATCGCCCTCTGTTACAGCGACTACAGAATTTGTTGTTCCTAAGTCAATACCGATTGTCTTTGCCATTTTTTTGCCTCCTATTTTAGTCTCTATATAATATAAAACTTGAGCATAATTTTGTCAAGTATTTTTTATTTGCCTTTATTAAGGGGAAAAAGCAGAAAAGCCAGAAGCAAACAGGATAATATCTACCCTAATTTAGCATCCCTTTTTTACTCAGGTAGGGTTATTTTTAAATAAATTCTTTTTTTTAAAGGTGGGCTTGATAAATCAAGCCCCTACAAATTAATATTATTTTTCGTCAGGGTCGATGATGAAGCTTTGTTTCATCATATATTGAACTTCTTCTCGAGCTTTCTTAATGATTTCTTCTGCACGCTTGAATCTTTCTTCTACAGAACCTTTTACACGGGCAACTCCCTGCTCTATTCCTTTTGAGCCAACTGCAACAGCTTCTCTCGGGAAAACTTCCCATTGATCCATGTTGGGGATTATGTAATCTTCGTTAATTCCCTTATCTTCAGCAACTTTTGCTAGTTCTTTAGCAGCCTCAATACACATCTCATCCGTGATTTTTGTAGCTCTTATGTCCAGTGCTCCTCTAAAAATCCCTGGGAATCCGAGGGAATTGTTAACCTGGTTGGGGAAATCAGAGCGTCCGGTGGCCACTATTCTTGCTCCGCCTTCCTTAGCCTCCCAGGGCCATATTTCAGGGATTGGATTGGCTTCTGAAAACACAATAGCATCTTCAGCCATTCCTTCTACCCATTCTTTCTTGATAACTCCAGGGCCTGGCTTGGAAGCAGAAATAACAACATCAGCCCCTTCCATAGCTTCCTTTATATCTCCTTTTATCCGTTTGGGATTTGTAGTCTCGCAGAGATGCCATTTTTCCTTATATTTTGTCTTTAGGAGGTCTTTATCTTCTCTATCTCTGTGCAGAATTCCCTTTGAGTCAACAGCTATTATATTTTCGGGCATAACACCGGCAGTTACGATAAGCCTTGAAATTGCGATATTGGCAGCTCCTGCTCCGATTAAAGCAACTTTTATATCCTCCATCTTCTTTCCGACTATCTTGACCGCATTCAGAAGCCCCGCAACTGTAACACAGGCTGTACCCTGCTGGTCGTCGTGCCAGACCGGAATTTCCATCTCCTCTCTTAAAGTATCTAAAATATGAAAGCATTTTGGATGAGATATGTCTTCGAGATTAATTCCGCCAAAAGTGGGCTGGATCCATTTAACTGCTTGAATAATTTCTTCAGGATCATTGGTATTAAGACACATAGGAAACGCATCCACACCACCTAAATACTTATAAAGCAAAGCTTTGCCTTCCATAACTGGCAAGCCAGCTTCAGGGCCGATATCTCCTAATCCTAAAACTCTTGACCCATCACTGACCACAGCCACAAAATTCCATTTGTTGGTCATCTCATATGCTTTTTCAATATCTGCCTGGATTTCTCTACAGGGAGCTGCGACTCCGGGCGTATACCAGATAGCAAAATCATTAAAATCCCTTATCCGGCACTTGGGAATGACCTCTATTTTGCCCCTATAGAAAGGATGAAGCCGCATTGCATCTTTGGAGGGTTGTTCCGCTTTGGCTAACAACTCTTCCACTGTAACTTTTTTCATATGATGCCTCCTATAATTAATATGAATGATTAAGAATATTATTAGTAAAAAATTACTTGCTCTTATAATTTAATATCTTTTTTATCCGTTTGAAAAGCCTTTTATTATATTCTTTCCTTTGTTAAAGTCAAGTTCAGCTGAAAAAATATAAAAGCATTGGCAAAAAGAAGAGAAAATTCTTACCTTTGGATATTTTAAATCAAAAAGCCAGTAATTTGATGTTTTGTATTCCTTATCTGGTATTATGGATAATTGTTGAAACTCAAGACCCGGTGTTTTTTCTTTTTATCTATGGAGAAAGCTGCGCTCGCTATCCTTTTCCCCAGGCTTTCTGGTTATGAGCATAGCCATGTCGTGCTCATTTGCCTTGTCGATAACATCCTGGTCTCTTATTGAACCCAGAGGGTAAATAATAGCTTTTATGCCGTTACGGGCTGCAACCTCGACGACATCTGTAAAAGGAATAAAGGCATCAGAAGCCATAACGCATCCTTCAGGTCCGTAGCCTCGTCTTGAGTATCTGATAGCTGCCTCTGCAGCATCAATTCTACTTCTCTGTCCTGAGCCAATTCCATGAACTTTATCTTTCTTGCCGATAACAATAGCATTTGAACGGGTGAAACAAGCTACATTCCAGTTAAAAATAGCTGCTTCAATTTCTTCTGGAGTGGCTTTTCTTTCTGATACAATGTCAATGGATTCTAAAGATGTGATTTTTGAATCAAACCTCTTTTGAATCAGGAGACCTCCGGCCACTCTTTTAAATTCCAACCCATTGTCAGAAGCTTTTTTCTCAAGAGTGGCTCCCATTTTTACCGCACGCAAGGGCTTTCTTAAAGCCAAGACTTCAAGAGCCTCGGAATTGAAATCAGGAGCATAGACAACTTCGATATTCCTTCTTTTTTCAACTAAAAGATCTGCCAGTTGTTTGGTAATCTTGTAATTGAAAACATCGACGCTTCCGAAGTTAGAGAGGGAGTCGCAATTCCATGCTTTTTCAAAGGTCTCTTCTGGAGACTTTCCCCTAGCAACTCCGCTGGGCATCTCATGCTTGACCAGAGCACAGATCAGCTCGTTTTTATAAATATCTGTTAATTTCTTAACCAGCCTCTGGCCTAGATCCATATCCCCGATATTTATATAGCTCAGCCCCTTTGTTCCTTCCTGCAGGATTTCCATTGTTGCCATATTTGGACCTGAGGCCTCTTCTTCTGAATAGAAGGCCGCAGGGTAGCCAGGATTTTCTCCGTACCTCATGGGCAGTTTTTTCTTGAACGCCTGGCTTCCAAATACAAGGCTATCAGGGAACTCTTCTTTGACTCGAGTCCTGTATTGTTTTCGGTCTTCTTTGCTCGTTTTATCCATCTTATCTCCTCATCCTTTCATGCTTGTTTATGATGTATATTTCATATTCATTCGACTTCAAATTACTCGAAAAGACACAGACCACAGACACCCTATAGTCTTTTTTGCCCGGTGCAGGCTCCAGGGCATCATAAACGGCCGCGGCCATATCATCGGCCTTCTTTTCTTTTATCTCGACGTCAATCGGCTCTCCTGCAAAAGCAGGCACAGGATCCTTATCCTCTCCCTCATAGGTTGAGATCATTTTTCCCTTTCCAGCTTTCAACGGAATCTCAAAGATATTTCTAATCGAGGACCCATTCGGAGATCTTTTTATTATACTGAGAGCAGCCTTTTTATGAGGGAGAACACAGCCGCTTATTCTTGGAGTAAAGATGGGAGCATCAGGTTCATAATCCCATTTATGGAGGGCCAACTCTAATACCACTTCTGCGTTCTGGCTTTGACCAAGGCAGTTTTTTATGTCCGTAGTCTGCTTACCGTTGCTCACAGCAATTCCATTGGATAGTAAGATAGCGGGATAGACAAGCAAGTCTATGTTTCCTTTGTTCAGCGTTTTTTCGTCTGTGGGTTTTGCCCAAATGGCACCATCCTTCAATTCCATTTTTCTCGCCTGGCTGGAAAGGGATCTTCCTGTTATAGCATAAATTACTACCTCATTTTTACCCCTAATATCTCTTCCTATGATTATGATCCGCCCAGGATATTCTTTATCCGATAAACTTTTAAGGCCTTGCGCCATTTCGTTTCCTGTGAACTCCTGTATAGATAGCACAGGATATATATGAAGTCAAAATATTGGGATCAGACCTTTAAAACTTTTATAATTTGAATTATTTTTATGGATATAATATATGGTTAAACTTCTGAACAGATAAGAGAGGAGAGTGGCACAAAAGTAACCAGTAAAAAAAGATGGCCTGCCCCCTTTTTTCTATGCTTTTCTATTTGTTCTTCTTTTCTGACCATGCAGGGGCGAGCCAATCAATAATCTCGCCCTTTGTTTCTTCTTCCATATCTTTTATCTTTAATCCTATTTCCAATTTCTCACCTGAAAATTTTCTCCAGACTATTTCTGACTTTAAAGAGGTTCTTAACTCTTTCTCAGGGACATAGACTCTTAAATTCATGTCAGAACCTGGATCAAGCGTAATAAAATTAATAATTAACTTTGATCCTCCGCAGGAAAAATCATGAATTGAAGCTCTCTCGACAAATTTATCTTTACCTTCTGCTTTTAGCACTTCTGCGGGAAGCAAACATTTATACCTTCGATATTTTCTTCTGTCCTCAGGTTTTTTATCTTTTTTGTAAAACATAATTAAAATATCTATTATATATTTTTTTTAATATTTTATAGTTATGTTACAAAACAGCCATTACATTTAAAATGATAGGTAATTATCTCTTTAGGGCAGGATGAAATTGCAATGGGCGCCAGCCAACGAAAAATATATGAAGCTGGGGATATTTCAAAGTTGTTAAGAAACTGGCGCCCACTATTTCAGAATAATTTTTAGCATAAAATGAATAATAACTCCTTGAGCAAGCAATCAATTTCGTATCTGCCACTTTTATTATAGATAACTTCTAAAGTAGAAAATAGCAACGGGAATTAAGAAGGTATCTAATGAGCAGGTAAAATACCAATTAAATGAGCGGGAGAATTGTGGCCTAGAATTCACGCAGAAAGGAAGTTAAGTTAATACGTTTATTAGATATTTCCAATTTTTGCCTGATATTTTTGCGGTGCTTCTCTACCGTCCTGTAAGAAATGTTTAAAAGATTAGAAATATCTTTGCTTTTAAGACCACCTTTTACCATATTACAAACTTCAATTTCTCTAGGAGTTAGCTTTAAGCTTTTTTTTGTTATTTTACTGCTAAATGAAGAAGTTAATTCGTTTAAGTGATGTTGGATTAAATTAACATATTTAGGGGCAGGTTTCTCTATCTTAAGCTTTTCTAAGATTGGAGATACCGCTATATTGATATTATTCTCAATATCCTCTTTTATCCTCCTTTTCTCTACCTCAATCTGTGCTATAACTTCCCTAAGAGCTACATTTTTTTGTTCTAAAGCTGATTTTTGTTTTTGCAGCTTTGCTTCAGACCCTAACAGGGCCCTTTCCACGTTCTTGCGTTCAGCGATCTCCTGTTTAAGTCGTTCATTGGCCGCTTTTATTTCGGTGGTACGCTCTTCGACCATCTCTTCAAGGTGCTCACGATATTTTATCAATTCTTCCTCCGCCCGCCTGCGTTGAAGAGCTACCGACGCCTGGCCTACGAATGTTTCTATAAGATCTTTTTTTTCGAGCCCTGCTCTACTTCTTGTTATGATTACAGCATTACCAAATAGCTTACCCTTCCTTGTGAACCCCATAACATAGATATCTCTCAAATTGAGAATTTTCTCCAAGATAGTGCAGATGTTCTTTGGAATTTTTTCAAAACTCAGGACATACAATCCTCCGGGAACTTTTACCAGCTTTCCAGAAGAAAGTCCCGCCCGTGCCTCCTCACTTATCGGAAAGGATATCTCTATAAGATCCTTCTTTAAAATCTTTAGAACGCTTTCAATCTCCTTCCTCGCTCCTAAAAAAGCCTGTACCTGAATACATTGAGTGGTCTCATCGAATGAATTAACAAGAACGAAAGAGTTGCCCACGAGCTCTCTAAGGCGTTTGCCTATGAACTTGTAGATATCCGATCCAAACGGAAGCTCCACGAATTCCATAGCGGTCCTTGATAAAAAAGCAAGGCTGGAAGCAAATTGCTTTCTTGCCTCGTCTGCCTTCTTTCGCTCAGTGATGTCTCGGGCAATGGCCGTCGCTAAAGTTCGACCTCTGATCTTTACAGGATATGTGCTTATGTGTGCATTGGCGTGACTGCCATCTTTTCTCCTAAGAGAATATTCCACTGGCGGCCTGATTTTTCCCTTAGTAACTTTGGCCAAGCCATTGACTGCTTTTGGGATTTGGTCTGGAGGGAGTAATTTCAATTTTAAAAAACTATTTCCTAATAATTCTTTCTTTTTATAACCCGTTAATTTCTCTGCAGCTTTGTTGCAGTCAACAAATTTACCATCCATGTCGATCACAACATAAGCATCCGGTGCAAATTCAAATAATATCTTTAATACCTCCTCTGAACTTTTCAATTCCTCTTCTGCCTGCTTACGCTTAGTTATGTCTCTCCCAATCGATTGAATCGCATAGGGCTTTCCATCTCTGTAAATTACGGAGGCTTCTGTTTCCACCCAGGCATAGTTTCCATCTTTTTTTCTCAATTGGTATTCGCTATGTTTTTTCTGGGAACCGGTCCTTTTGATCTCTTCGAAAGTTCTGGTGGCATCAGGCAACTGGTCTTTTTCAATTAATGAGAACAAACTAAGGGACGCTAAGTCCTTTTTTGTATATTTAAGCAAGTTCGAAGCGGCCTTGTTCACATCCAGGAACCTACCTTCAAGATCATGCACGTATACGCAGCAAAGAGAGCGGTCGAAAAATGCCTTATATCTTTCTTGGTTTTCCTGCAACAACTCCTCCACCTGTCTGTGCTTGATTTCCGACTTTTCCAATTCAGCATTTTGTAGGCGTAATTTTTCTAATTCATTCATGAGTTGCCTTGTTGATTTGCCTTGGTCTTTCATATTGCCCTCCTGAAATGGGAAACAGTTTCACTTAATTAGACGCATTTGCCCAAAGGTACTAAAAGTAGTTAAGTAAAAGGCAGTTGCTCTTTTAGTAATTAGCATTTTCCCCGCATCAAACCTTTTTGTTAAGTTCCCTATGAACTATAAAAAAATTATTACATAGAAAAAATTCGAGGTCAATGATGAAAAGGCAAATAGAAGTTTTTTTTCGCTATTTCAAATATAAAACCGAAATTTCGGTTTTAAAGAGAGAAAAAATTTAATACTTAAGTTTTCGAAGCCTGTTCCGGACTTGTTTTAATCTGGCAATTCAGATAGAATCCTTTTCCGATTTTAAAAAGAGGTCAATATGGAAAAAAATGAATTCACAAAAAAAGCTTATAAAAATTCGCAATTTTTAGAATCTCATGAAGCCCGCAGTTTGAGGATTTTAAGTGAGTACTTAGAACCTCTGAAAAGGTTGAATGAATGGAAAGTCAACAATACCATTCTTTTTCTTGGTTCTTCAAGAGCTGAGCCTGAAGAGAAAGATTCTCCTTTAACAAAGTATTATTGGGAAGCCGAAGAACTCTCTTACTACCTAGTCCAATGGGCTATAAAATTAAAACAAAAGGGTAAGAATTTTGTTATCTGCACAGGAGGAGGGCCCGGCATAATGGAAGCTGCAAACAGGGGGGCATGCAGAGCAGAAGGAAAATCCATCGGCATGAATATCTCTCTTCCTGAAGAACAGTATCTTAATCGCTACATATCTCCTGAGCTTTCTTTTATATTTCATTATTTTTTCATGAGAAAATTTTGGCTGGCGTACAAAGCAAAGGCTGTGATTGCTTTCCCCGGGGGTTATGGCACTCTGGATGAGGTTTTTGAAACACTTACCCTGGTTCAGACAAACAAGATTTCTCGAGATCATCTAATCATACTCCTATATGGGGAAGAGTACTGGCGAAAGGTCATAAACTTTGATGAACTTTTAAAATACAAGACAATTTCTCCCGAGGATCTTAAGCTTTTCTTTTACTCCTCTGATCCAAAAGAGGCCTTTTCAATTTTAAAAGAAAAATTGATAAAGTTTCTCTAAAATGGATGTGGTTTTAATATCAACTACCATCACTATTTCATCTGAAAAAAGAATTTTAAAGAACTTCATTCCTACTCTTGGTCCTTGATAGGGCTTTAAAGAATAAATCTTACAGAAATATCTTTAAAGAGACTGTCGGTATTAAACTAAAACATAAATTTCTGGGGTGATTTTTGCTTGACACAGATGTTTTCTTAGATTATAATAATTTCATAATAGGAATCATTACAAATATGAAAACATTAAAAAATATGCTTAAAGAAAAAGGCATCAAGCCTACGTACCAGCGTTTAAAGATTCTTGAATACCTGGGTAATAATTTGAATAATCATCCTACCGTCGAAATGGTCTACGAAGAAATCCTCAAAGATATTCCTACTCTATCCTTAACCACTGTTTACAACACTTTAAATTACTTTCTTGAAAAAGGATTGGTATTTGGAGTCACTATTACAGGAACCGAAGTTAGGTATGACTTTGATACGAAATATCATCACCATTTCCTCTGTAAAATATGTGGCCAAATTTTCGACATTGATATTAAATGCGCTTATGCGGAAGGCGAGAAAAGGATGGTATCCGGACACAGAATTGATGAAGTACATGGGTACTTCAAGGGCATATGTAAAGATTGCTCAAAAAATGTGGGAAAAAAGCCCAAAGACCATAGTTCTTATTGATGTTTGAATAAGAATAGATAAAAATATAATTTTAAAATGGGGATTTGGAAGCAAGGAATAAGAATGAAGTAAATAAAATAATAAAGATGGAGAAATAAATGAATAGTTTAAAAGGAACAAAGACAGAAAAGAATGTTTTAGCGGCATTTGCGGGAGAATCTCAGGCAAGAAACCGCTACACTTATTTTGCTTCACAGGCTAAGAAAGAAGGCTTTGAACAGATTTATGGAATATTCTTAGAGACTGCGGACAACGAAAAGGAACATGCAAAAAGACTCTTCAAATTCTTGCAGGGAGGTGAGGCGGAAATTCAAGCAGCCTTCCCAGCAGGTGTAATTGGAGATACGAAGGAAAATCTTAAAGAGGCTGCATCAGGAGAGAATCACGAGTATACGACCATGTATCCAGAATTTGCTAAGATAGCTGATGAAGAAGGGTTCGCAGAGATAGCTGAGGCAATGAAGTCTATCGCAGTTGCAGAGAAGCAGCATGAGAAAAGATACTTAGAACTTCTTGACAGCATTAATAATAACAGAGTGTTCAAGCGAGATGAGGTTGTAAAGTGGAAATGCAGGAATTGTGGTTATGTTTCTGAAGGCAATGAGCCTCCTGATGAATGTCCTGCCTGTGCCCATCCCAAAGCATACTTTGAACTGTTGGCTGAGAATTGGTGAACCTAATTAACGTTGTTTCCTTAATCAATGAAGATGTGATTTTAAATGCAGAGGATTGAATATTATAAGAAAGATTACTAATAATCGATCTTGGCTTCTCGAATAGAGCTTTAATAAAGGTATAAAGACGACACTTAGAGCAAAACCTAAACATAAGCTTAAATGTAAGCATAACCTTAAACATATCTTTTTTTTAAGAAGGAGGAGCTATGACTGAAACATCTAATAAACAGAAAAAGAAAGAGATAATGAAAGATATTATCCGTAAACTTCACCAAGGTCTAACAATTGAAGAGGCAAAAGAGAGGTTTGAAAGGGAAATAGGTACCGCGAGCCCGCTAGAAATTGCTGAGATAGAGCAATCTCTTATAAACGAAGGATTTTCTCCTGAAGAGATAAAAAAGTTTTGTAATGTCCATGCTTTGCTTTTCCAATCAGCTCTGGAAAAGTCCATTATTAAAGAAACATCTCCATCTCATCCTGTTTATCTTTTTAAGCTAGAAAATCGAGAGATCGAAAAAATCGCCGACTCGCTTAAAAAATTGAAAGAGAAAAGAGAAGAAGAACTCCCCCGAGTAAAACAGAAATTAAATGATTTGCTGAACAAATTAAAAGGTATCGAGATACACTATGCAAGAAAAGAGCTGGTTCTTTTTCCTTTTTTAGAGAAACAGGGGTTCACTGGTCCTTCAAAGGTTATGTGGGGAAAGGATAATGAGATTAGAGACTTATTAAAAAAGGCAATCTCATCGGTTGAAGAAATAAAAGACATCAAAGATTTGGAACCATACTCAAAAAACTCCCTGGATCCATTGATAGAAGAGGTAACCGGGATGATTTTTAAAGAAGAGAACATTCTTTTTCCTACAAGCCTAGAAAAATTAAGTGCAAACGACTGGATTGAAGTCCTGAAGGAGAGCGATAAGGTAGGTTATGTCTTTGTGGAGAAACCTAAAGAAACCGAGGCTCTTATTAAGGATTTGAAAAGCGCTCTGCTCGAAGAACCAGTTTTTGAAGACAATAAAATTTGCCTTCCCACAGGGAAACTTCGGTTAAAAGAGTTAATGGCCATCTTAAATACGCTGCCAGTGGACATTACGTTTGTGGATAATGAGGATAACGTCAGATATTTTTCCGATAGCAAAGAAAGAATTTTCTTACGAACAAAATCCGTTATAGGAATTAAGGTACAAAATTGCCACCCTCCTCAAAGCTTGGAAGCAGTGGAGAACATACTAAAATCATTTAAGGAGGGAAAGAGAGATACAGTTGATTTCTGGATTAATGTCGAAGGAAAATTTGTGTATATCAGATATTTTGCCGTGAGGGATGAGGAAGGATCTTATCTCGGAACTCTTGAAGTTAGCCAGGACTTAACAGAAATAAAAAAGCTCGAAGGAGAAAAGAGACTGGATGCTGAAACATATTGATCTAAAGAAAAATGTTTATGAACTAACAGAAACTTATCCTGAGCTTATAGAAGTATTAAAGGAGATGGGATTCTTAGGTGTGGCGAATCCAATAGTGAGGAAAACCCTTGGTAAAATAACAACAATACCTCAGGGCTGTAAGAAACAAGGAAAAGATTTGAATGAAGTCATAAAAGAGTTGAAAGAATTGGGATTTGAGGTAAAATCATAGAAAGAGGAGTTGATAAATGATCAAAGTAAAAATTCAAGATGCTTTAAACAAACAGTTAAATGCAGAACTTTATTCTTCATATCTTTATCTTTCGATGGCTGCTTATTTTGAATCAGTGAGCCTCAAGGGATTTGCCAACTGGATGCAAGTACAAGCTCGCGAGGAATTAGTCCATGCTATGAAGTTTTATGGTTATATCCATGAAAGTGGCGGAAGAGTAACTCTGACCTCTATCAGTGCACCCTTAACACAATGGGATTCGGCATTGGAAGTTTTCAAGCAGGTTTATCAGCATGAACAAAAGGTAACAGGTCTGATAAACAACCTGGTTACTCTCGCAGTATCTGAAGCTGACCATGCTACTAATAATTTTTTGCAGTGGTTTATAGCTGAGCAGGTTGAGGAAGAGTCTTCCGCTGATGAGATAGTTCAAAAACTTAGATTGTTAGGTGAGGATCGAAGCGGCTTATTTATGCTTGACCAGGAGCTGGGACAGAGAGTATTTACTGCCCCTGTAGCAGTCGAGGGAGAATAAAAGACCTTTTTTACCACTCCCCTTTTTGATTCCGTTTGGTCATGATCTAACTTATGGTCATAACTTCGCTAATTTTTCAGCGAAAATCTTTCCTTTCATAGTCCGGGAAAAATAATAATATAACAAGAGGCCGATGAGTATCCCGATTGCATTTGCTGTTACGTCGAAGAGTTCAATGGAACGGCGAGGAATAAAATACTGATGGAACTCATCCAAGCCTCCGAGAAGAATTCCGCTGCAAATAGTTAACACAGCCTTTACCTTAAGGGAAGATTTCAAACTCATGAAGTAGCCAAAGGACAGGAAAAGGCCCAGAAGGGCAAACTCAACAAGATGAATCACTTTATCGAAGAAGAGAATATCAATTTTAATATCATAGCTCCTTGAAGATAAATAGAATATAAAGGCGTAATATAAGGCAGCGGGAGTAAAAAAGAGAATTTTTTTCATCTATTCCCAGAAAGCATGACACAGCAACGGAATTATCCTTATGAGGTGGATTATATTCTTCACGAGAATTTATTCTATTAGAAAAGAAAAGATATATCCAGAAGTATGCAAGTTGATTTGACATAATATACCGGAATGTGATTAATTTTAAGGCGAGAGGATTGAATAAGCATAAAACTTTAAATCATTTTCATGGAAGATTGAAAGAATTTTGATATTTCGCCTTTGTTTGGAGAATTGAAAAACAGGGGCTGTGGGCGTTAAGGACGAATTCATCATGTCCAATATCCTATTTAAAAGGCTGAGGTTGTTGTCTATTCTTTGTTCAATCATCCTTTTAACCTCCTGCGCAGGGCAGAGTTATTTCCGTTCTGGGAATGTCCAAAAAGGCCTTGCATCCTGGTATGGACCTGATTTTCAAGGGAAGCTCACTTCAAATAAAGAGATCTACAATATGCATGCTTTGACCGCGGCGCACAAAACACTTCCCTTCGGAACTTATGTCAGGGTTACAAACCTAAATAACGGAAAGTCAACCGTCGTGCGTATAAACGATCGGGGTCCTTTTGTAAAGGGGCGAATCATCGACCTTTCCTATGCCGCAGCAAAGAAGTTGAGTATGGATATTGCAGGAGTTGCACCTGTTAAGATTGAGGTTCTGAAAAAATACTCTCCTAAAAAATCTTCACAGAAATTTTCTGTTCAGGTTGGATCATTTAGTTCCAAAAAAAACGCCAAAATATTCAAAAAGAAGCTCCAGAAGAACCACAGGAATGTCTACATTTCGAAGCTAAAAACTCCTTCTGGTATTTATTACAGAGTGAGAATCAAGGCGCGTAGCGTGAAATCAGCAGAAAAAATTGCCAAAAAACTCATGAAACAGGGTTTCAGAGCTAACGTCTTGGAAGAACATTGATGAAGTCAATAATTTTCCTAATGAGATTGTCTAATATGCGGGGCAAAAGAGGAAATAATATCTTTTAATTAATATTTACCTCTCTCTTTTATATAGATAGGCAATAGGTCTTAATTTATTTTCTTTCCCGTCATGGACAGCAAAATTCCGGCCACTCCACATGGAAGCTCCTCCATATTCACCCTTTTTGTTAACGGCATAAAAGTTGAGGCCAAATCGAGGAAGTCCTTTTTCGTTTAAAAGGTGAGGAAGAAGTTTTGATTTCTCAGCGATTCTTTCTAAAGCTTTGAGACATGCTTCTTCTGGAGAAAAGCCTCTGCTCATGAAATTAACCACCTGAAAGCTTCCGCAGTTAAGGATATTGGCTTCTCCTCTTCCCGTTGATCCTGCAGCACCCACATCACTATCAACGTAAAGACCTGCTCCGATAATCGGCGAATCCCCTACCCTTCCTGGTATTTTAAAGAAGAATCCGCTGGTGGTCGTCACACCTCCAAGATTGCCTGAAGAATCTATGGCACAACAGTTGATTGTTCCATAGGAGCTGAGATAGGATTCCAATTCTTTTCCAGCTTCTCAGGCTTGGGAGCAAACCAGAAATCCCTATCCGAGAGCATCTCCTTGCGTCTAAGCCATATTTCTCTTGTTCTGTCTGTGAGGAGGTTTTCTTCCTTGAAACCGTGAGCTTTAGCAAATCTCAGAGCACCTTTTCCTACAAGGAGAGCATGGTCAGTTCTTTCCATGACTAGTTTGGCCACTTTAGAGGGATTTTTTATGTTTCTCAGGCTTGCTACTGCACCGCCGATATGGGTGGGGCCATGCATGACTGAAGAATCAAGCTCGACAACGCTTTCCTCATTAGGAAGCCCTCCGTAGCCTACTGACCTATCATTGGGATCACTTTCAACAATGTTGACTCCGGCTATGACAGCATCCAATGGATCTTTTCCTTGCTTTAGAAATTCCATGGCTTTCTCTGTGGCTCTTAAACCATTGCTGCTGGATACTACACACAACTTTCCTTCTTTTTTTTATACCGCGGCCAAATTTTTTCTCGTCGTGAGCATCAAGGCTGCTCCTATACCAATTCCCGTTTTGAGAAAATCCCTTCTCGAAAACTTATCTCTCATCATGCCTCCTTATGATTTATCTATCGTTCTCACCAAGACTCAATTTATAAAAGGGAATCAATACAAATTTTATAAGCTCATTTTTTTATTCAAGAATTGAGCGAAAAAAAGAAGGCAAGCTAGTTTTTTGATAAGAAAAGGCTCAGGCTGTATGGTTCAAAAACGCGTTGCTTTTGCCCCAGCGAGTCAAAAGCAACTCGGATCANNGGGGTCAGACTTTGTCCTCATGTTGCTAATTGGGCTACATTTTATCTATGAACATTACTTCATGATAAAGTCTGACTTCGGAACCATGCCCGCTCAGCCTTTCTCACGGTTTTTTCACCATACAGCCTTCGCCAAGCATGGAATCCGGGCTATTTCTCCAAACCTTCTCTAATAAAGGAAATGGAGATGCTTACTTATCAAAGACACCAAAATTGACAAACCTAGGGATGTTTAGTATAAATCCCTTTCTTTTATGAGGAATGAAAAATAACGTTCTCTTCTCTGCTTCTCTGTTCCACGCTCTCAATGATGCTGCGACTGTCACTGTCCCGATGATTTTTCCTCTTCTCTACACCCAACAATTTATCATCAAAAAATATTTTCATATCGGCATTTTATCAAACCTGGGGCTTCTTGCTACTTTCCTTTTCCAAATTATTATTGCTAATATCTCTGGCAGGGTTGAACACAAGCTAATGCTTTTCGCTAGCTATATAGGAATTTGCCTTACGCTTTCCCTAATAACATTATCTTCTACGTTTACTACTCTTCTTTTCATCTATCTAATAATGAGAGCTTTCACTAGCTTTTACCACTCAGTAGGGGTAGCTTGGGTTTCAAAAACTCATCCAAGCCAGGGGATTGATTTTGCCATGGGAATCCAAAGTGGGTCAGGGAATCTTGGGGTCTTTCTTGCCTTTGTATCTTCTGGCTATCTTGCTCAGAGCTTTAACTGGAAAGCACCGCTCTTCGTCTGGGCAGGCATGGCCTTCTTTCTCGGCTCAATAAGCTTCTTGGCTGTAAGAAAGACTTCCACAAGGAGTGAAGAAGCGTCTAAGCCTGACTTTTCATCATGGATGGAGACACTGAAGAATATCAAGATCTATGTCCCTGGATTTGTTTTCGGAGGAGCATGCTGGGGAACAACTGTTTTTTATGCTCCTTCCCTGCTCAACCATAGATTCCAGATTCCTTTGGGACAAACCGGTCTTTATCTTGCCCTGTGGATCGGAGTCGGAACAGTCATGACCTATCTCTTCGGGTTATTAAGCCGGTATTTGGGCCGGTTGAAGATCTCTGTTTATGCATTTATCGGTGCTACAGTCTTTCTTCTTATACTGGGGGCAGCTCCTGTGAAAGAGTTGGCTCTGGTGAGCTTATTCTTTTTTGGGGCCTTCCTTTTTCTTGTCTATCCGAGTTTTCAATCCTTTGTTGGAGATGAAGTTCCTCCAAAAAATCAGGCTCAGGCTTTTAGCCTTGTTGCCAATGTTCAGATGGTCACCGGTGCAATCGTCGTCCTTGTAGCCGGATTTCTCTCGGACAGGTTTGGGATTAATTCGCCTTTTATTCTTATTGGAGTGATTGGGGCCGTTATTTCTGTTTTTTACCTGCTCAAAAGATCTGTGTTGGCAAAAAAGGTTATCTGTAATTAGATAGCTCGTCTTACTTATTACTTTTTCAGCTTTATAACCTTGCCGGGAAGCTTTCCTGTCCATTTTCCTCCGTCCAGAACAAGCTCACCGTTGATCAGCAGGTATTTAACTCCTTCGCTGTAGGCATGAGGATTAGAAACTGAAGTTCTAATTCTTATGTTGTTCAGGTTAAGGACAACTATGTCAGCTTTGTATCCATTTTTTATCCAACCCCTGTCATCCCAGTTCATGATTTCAGCTGGAAGCGAGGTTTGCGATCGAATAACATGGGAAACAGAAACGCTTTTTCGCTTAAGGGCATATTTTTTAATTTTATGGAGAAATGTAGAATAAGAACGGATATGCGAGAGTCCTATGCCATAAGGAGGAGCAGTTCCATCGCTTCCTGTGCCCACATAGTCTTTTTTCATGATATACTCGATATCCTCTTCGCCCATCCTAAGGGGGATGCACCTGGCTCCCATAAGTTCCAGCTCTATGGCTGCATCCTCTACGGATTTTCTTTTCATAGCCGCAACTTGCTTTAAGGATTTTCCCTCAAGGTTTTTCTCAACACAGATGCCAACAATGAAGCTTTCCGGGCCCGTAACCTTATCAATGTATTCTCTGATCTGCTCCCTGATCTTCTGGGCCTTTTCTGGATCAGCCATCCTTTCCAAAAACATTTTTCTCTCTCTTGTATTACCTGGACCCCTGAAATTTCCGGTCCTGACTAAACTCCTGGAGACAAGCCTTACGAGCCTATCTCTGGGAATTTCGTTGAGAAACTGCAGATGGCGTTCGGAGAGAGGATAGTATGGGGTAACTTTTTTATAGAGTTCAATCAACTGGGAATCCCTGAGATGGTCAAAAATCGCTTCAATATCCTCTGATGTCAACCTTTCGCTCTCTACTCTTTCTGTGCCTTCTGTTTCTTCAATTCCCAGCCAGGCTGATCTCGGAATCGGGCTCATGTATGGATAGCCGCTTGAAAATTGATAAGGATACTGGTCAGCGGTGACTTTAATCCCC
>JABAOC010004191.1_pt1 | contig 51070 bp, 54 predicted proteins | sample 7062161 | NCBI WGS metagenome assembly JABAOC01 (sample SAMN14538625, study PRJNA623070) | marine sediment metagenome | biome: marine biome [ENVO:00000428]; feature: marine pelagic biome [ENVO:01000023]; material: deep marine sediment [ENVO:00002113] | place: India: Gulf of Khambhat ... | reverse complement strand
AAGAGTTGAAGGTCCAATTCGGGTCTTTCAGCCACAAATATCGAGATAAACTCTCATCTGTGCGCCTTGTTTTCAGCGTAAATCCCTGAGGTTCTGCCATCCCGCTTAATCCAGACTTCCCTGCCCAGCTATGCACTTACCGTCACCAATTCCTCGACACGGGTAGGTGCGCTAACCAGAGAGGTTCAAGGCAGATGTCTCTGCAACTCTGGGAAGATCTCAAAGAGCGGAATCTTCCCTTCCACCTTGGTCTTGTCGGTAAGCAGGCAATCGTACCGTGAAAGTTGTCCCCTTGCCTTCCTCGCTCTCCATGGATAAGGAACTGCCCGCGTGTTCATCGATAATCCTCTTTGTGATACACAGGCCGAGGCCCGTGCCATGGTTTTTCGTAGTGAAAAAGGGGGAAAAGATCTTCTCCCTATCTTTCTCTTGCATCCCGCAGCCCTCATCGGCCACGGTGATCTCTACCTGGTCTCCGCTGGGCCTTGTCATGATCGATATGGTTCCCCCGTTGCCCATGGCCTCTATTGCGTTCTTCACCAGGTTCAAGAAGACCTGCTCGAGCCTGCCTCTGTCCCCGGCTACCAGGAGCGCCCTTTCGTCTATCTCCAGTTCCGTTTGGATCTCCTTCCTTTCGCACTCATCCTTAACGAGGGAGCAAATTCCCTGGAGGAGCTCCTTAATATTCACCGGCTCAGAAGTGGGGTTCTTTGTGAGGTAAAGCTCCCGAAGATCTGTCAGCAGGTTCTCCAGTCGCTTGACCTCTTCGGTAATAATGCTCAGCTTTTTAATGTGTTGCCTATCATCAATAGCGCGGATCAGCTGACGGGCAAAGCCGCCAATCATCATGAGCGGGTTCTTGATCTCATGGGTTATCTCTGCCACCAGTTGCCCGAGGGCGGCTAGGCGCTCCGATCGCATGATTCGTTCCTGGAGCACCCTGGTTTCGGTCATATCCCTGACAATACCGGTAAAGAACAGTTTCCCATCCACCTCGGTGACGGAAAATGAAATTGACGCGGGAAATGTCTCGTCGTTCTTCCGGGTGGCCATGATCTCCGATTCATGTCCGATGCGTCTGGGGATCCTCGTGTTCACATACCGCGTTACAGCTGCCCGGTGGTTTCTGCTACAGCTAGTCCTCATGATGACATCAAGATCATGGCCAACCACCTGTTCCCGGCTGTAACCGAAAATCTCCTCCGCTGCCCTATTGAAAAAGATGACCCTGTGATTTTCATCTATGGTGACAAAGGCCTCGTTCGTGTTCTCAACCGCATGTTTCAGGATGCGCAGAACCTGGCCTTCATCCTCGTGGCCACCCTTATTCCTCATACATCACCTCAGCGTCACTAAGAGATAACCTTCAGGACCCCGTCAATCTCCCTCAATGCATTGATGATTCCAGAGGCTTCCGTGCGCTCTAGCGTCTCGACCTTACTATCAGATAGCACTTCATACAACCCATCAAAGGCCCCTCGTGCATCAAGGTCGTTGTCCATGTTCTCCACGAAAGTCCCCTTGATCCTCTGGACAATCTCCCCGTCACCATGAGTGCCCTCACCTGCCCTCTTTTCTATGGTGTGGAGTATCTCCCTGAATTCCCTCAACCTATCAACTGCTGCACGCATGTTGTCATGTGAGTAGTTGAGCCTCTGACGATAGTGGCCATAGATGAGAAAAAACCTGACCTCATTGAGCTCAAATCCCTGTTCCACAAGTGTATTTGTGTAGTAGATATTTCCCTTGCTCTTTGACATCTTCTGGCCATCCACATGAAGGTGATGGCAATGGAGCCAATATCGTGCCATTGGATATGGCCGTATCGATTCAAGGACCGCCCGCGTGTAGTCATGATGTCGAAAAAGGTTGTCATGCCCTCCACAGTAAATTGACAGCGTTTCACTAAAGTGCTTGCAGATCATACTTGGGTCTTGAATGCTCCAGGAAGGTCTACCTTCTCCAATCCTCGTATCCCAGTAAACCGCATCCCTTTTATTGCGCCCATGCCAGAGGATGAAATCTCCCAGGTTCCAGCGCATCCCAGGATACGTATCCCTATGAAACCGCCTCTTCTTGGCGGGCCATTTGGCCATATCAAGGCCATAAAGCTCTCCAAAACGAGGGAATTTCAGAGGATCGAAGTAAACGTTGCCTTGATACCAGTATGCGACCTTTGAATCGAGGAGACGTTCTATAATCTCAACGGCTTGGTCTATGGCATCTGAGGCCCTGGGAAGGTAATCGGGTGTCTTCATACTCAGATGATCCATCTCCCCCATAAATTTCCTGATATTCTCTTGTGTAAGCTCGGCCACGCTCCGCCTTCTCTTCTTGGCCTCTCTGATCGCCTTGTCCTCTATGTCGGTGAGATTCATCCCCCGCCTCACTGTGTAACCGGTGTATTCCAAGTATCGAACCAGCAGGTCTTCAAACAGAAAGGTCCTGAAGTTCCCGATATGAGACCTTTGGTAGACCGATGGACCGCAGGTAAAAACGGTGACGACCTTGTCATCTACCGGACGAAATACCTCAATTCTCTTTCCGAGTGTATTGAAAAGTCGTAACATTGTGCTCCCCTCATTAGCCCAACTTCAATTCCTTCCAACTGCCTCTATGAAAACGCCTGGCCATGAGCAGCCCCTGAGAGGCCATGGAGATGACCATTGCGACCCAGACCCCCGTTGCCCCATAGGCCAGGATGAGGGCGAGGAAAAAGGCCAATGGGAGCCTGATGAACCACATCCCGATGATAATCACCCACATCGACCCCCGGGTATCTCCTGCTCCCTGGAGGCCGCCTCCGAGAACAAGACTCAATGCCAGGAAGGGCTCCGACACCATATTAATTCTCAGGTAGCGGGTGGTCTCCTCGAGGACTGCCGGTTCCTTGGCCAGAATGGAGGCAAGATATTCGGCCCAAATAAAGATGACGAGGGCGATCGCACTCAAAAGGACCACTCCAACCATAGCGATCTCCCACCCTACCCTCACGGCCCTGTCCGCTTTTTCAGCCCCCAGGTTTTGCCCCACGAGGACCGATGCGGCCATATTCAGGGCAAAGGCAGGCAGAAAGATGATGGCTTCTATCCTGAGGCCATTGGTTATAGAGGCGAGAGCGATGATCCGTGTCTCACCGACGCGCCCGAGGATATTGTAAAGCACAATGCTTCCGGCGTTCCAGGCGATCTGCATTAAGGCAGGTGGCCAACTCAGGTTTGCAATCCTCTTAAAAACCGTCATTGAAAAGGTCCAGGGGCCTGTATACAGAGCCCTCCAGCGATGATAGGAGAAGAAGGCGAGATTAATGCCCATACCTGTTGTTACGGAAATCGCCGTGGCAAGCGCAATGCCGGTATACCCCATCCGTGGCAAGGGGGGGATGCCCAAGGCCAAACCGAAATCTCCAATCACATTGATAGCGCTGACTACGAACATAGTTAAGAGGGGTTTGTGCACCTCACCGCTTGCGCGAAACACTGCATTGGAAATGATTAGGAGGTAGTTCGGTCCCAGTGAGAAAGCGTAGATCTTCAAAAACGTCTCCGCGATTTCCCTGATTTCCGTCGGGAACCCGACGGTGGCTATGATCTCCCGATAAAAGGTAAGGACGGTGACGGTCAGTCCCAAGGCGATCATGGCACCCAAGAAAAGGGCCTGCTTCGCACTCTCCAAAGCTCTTGGAAAGTCCCCGGCGCCGACGGCCCTTGATACGAGGGCTACCGTTCCAATGCCAGTTGCATTTGCTATTATGATAGTGAGGAAGTAAAGCTGTCCGATAAAGCCCACTGCAGCCTGTACATCAGCACTGATGAGCCCCGCCACGTAGACATCAGTGAAGCCCACGAAGAAGTAAAAGATCATGATGATCAGCATGGGCCAGGAGAGCTGCCAGATATTGGCAAGGAGGTTTTCAGTAGTCAGATCGATCCTTTGCTCTTTTGGTGATATAACGTTCATGGCAGACCTCTCACCGCTTCATGCTGCTCAGGACTCCAACCACTTCTTCATCAGATACATCCGACCACCTTTCATAGGCATCGGCGACCGCGAAGCTCCATCCTCGGCGGATATTGGCGCAGTAAACAGTCCCCACTCGATGCGCCATCATTTGCACGGAATCCCAATGGCCTGTCGGCACTGCCACTAGCATCTGACTTGCCTCGGCCTTACGAAGGGCCTCGACCCCTACAAGGAGCGTGAAGCCCGATGCAAGTCCATCATCGACAAGAATCACTGGTTGATCTGAGAGCTTTGGAAATGCCCTTCTACCTCGAAGGCGATTGACCCGATGAATCACCTTGCGAAAGGTCTTTTCGATACTCTGTCGGATCTCCCCTTCGCTCAACCCGAGGCCCGGCAAGAGCTTCTCGTTCAGGCGCACGCTTCCATCAAATGCCACTGCCCCATAACCGGCTTCAGTATGCCAAGGAAGGGTGATCTTGCTGACCACCAGTACATCCAAAGGGAGATGGAGATCCTCGGCGATCACCACAGCAACTGGCACTCCCCCTGCGGGGATAGCAAGCACTATTGCATCTGTGTCCCTATATGATTCGAGCATACCAGCCAAGATCCTTCCCGCATGTGCACGATCACGAAAGACCTTTACCTGGTCACGAAGCTCGTGGAGATCCACGATCTTCTCTGCCGAATTCCAGACCATAGAGCTAAACCCCTTGTCAGTCTCCTTGTGTATCACTTGTACAATTACGGCGCCATTGGAGCCAACACTGCACCGTAAATCTCGATGGGAGATTCTGCCAGCTTTGCCCGCGCCCGTAAAAAACACCCTGGGGTTGGATTACAGATGAAGAGAAATTGATTAGCGCATTTGATGAGGATTACCTTAATTGGATCAAAGGCATTCGTTAACTATGGGGCGGTCCCCATAATTTACATTTGGATAGGGAACAGATGGATGTCTTTAACGGTCTTCGATCCTGATAAAGCTCAACTCACTAAAAGAGAAGGCTTATCCCTTCCCGACAAAAAGGCATGTTTCCCTTTTCATAAAACAGATTCGACCTTCTTGACTTCAGAAACGAGGCTTTTCAGATATCGCTCAATTCCCTGACTCAATGTGAGTTGAGACATCGGACATCCGGCACATGCTCCTTGCAGTTTGACCTTTACTACTCCATCACCCGTCACATCAACAAGTTCCACATCACCCCCATCTGCCTGCAAGGAGGGCCTCACTTCATTTAAGGCACTTTCAACTTTTTCTCGTAATATCAGCTACCTCCCCACTTGTTATCCCCATCCCCTCCCCACGATTGTGAGAGGGGTACATAAGTTGACCGGCAAAATATAACCATCGGCCTTAGGTAATTCAAGGTATTTATTACTCTCGAGTCTAAATTCCTTACCATTCCATGGGCAAAGAGACCACCTTTACCCTAATGTCATCGATTCCCTCGGCGGGCTCCTCCACTTTCTCTGTCTGGGGTCGAACGACCTGGCAGCGACTGACGAAACTTCAATCGGTAGGATGGTCGCTTGTGCTCTTCCAGCAGCATACTCCGCACAGACACAGGGATTCCGGCAGAATATCCATCGGTCTTCTTTACACTACGGAAATATCTCCTTTCTTGACTTAGGTCAAGGAAAAGCATGTGCGGCAGACTATAGTAAAGAACAATAGGCCCTATCCAATCATTCTTATAGACACGTCGGGCCTCAGAAAGGTGAAGTGAAAATGAGCAAGAGAGTCTATATCGATGAAGAAGAGTGCATTGGATGTGGTTCTTGTGAAGAGATCTGTCCCGAGGTTTTCCAGCTCAATGAAGAGATGGATAAGGCCGAGGTCATCCAGCCAGAGGGAGGCCCTGAAGACCTTATTGAAGAAGCGATAGGGACATGCCCAGCGGAATGTATCCATTGGGAGAAATGACCAAATGGTATGGGATTAAGTACAAGATGAGGTGAGAGATGGCAGAGTGTTTGAGTAGAGGCATCAAAGATATCATCAATCAATTCCCTGAAATAGAAAATATCCTCAATGAGTATGGCATAGGGTGCGGCCCATGCAGCGTTGGTACCTGTCTCTATAGGGATATTGTGGAGATACATAGCCTCCCAGCAAATGATGAACAACAAATGATGGCAAGAATTGCCAAAACCATGTACGCGGAAAAAGCAATAGAGATCCTCCAGATTAAAAGAAAAACCGAGGCCAAAGCAAAAGAAATAACGTATTAGCTTAAAGTTTCTTTCATGAATAACTCTGAAGCTAGCATCGGAGTTAAATGCTGACAAACGGATAATCATAAATGACCCTGACCCCAGGCCACTACAATATCAATCTAGAGCAGAAGGGAAAGCATGAATGGGAATACGAGCAGGAAGGTCCGATGGATTGTAAAAAAGGAGAAGATTTGAAGTGGAGGAAGAGGAGGTGATTCCGGTGGAAAACGCAACATCTAGATCACAGGGGGACGTGCATATTGAACATACAAATCTGACATTGGAAGAAGAATTAGAAGCCTCTTTGGTTAACGGCAAGCTTCCTTGCGCTGCAGCCTTTAGGATAGCCACGAGGCTTAAAGTCCCCCGCAGAAAAGTTGGTGATTCGGCCAACAAGCTGAACATAAAGATCGTTAATTGTCAGTTAGGTTGTTTCCCATAATATCATGACAATTTGATCTGATGAAAAGGTGAGATACAGAACACCTAAGTGCAAGATTTGAAAGGAGAATGATGAGATGGCAAAAAAGGAAATTAAGAGCGCTGATCAGGCTACGCTGGAGATGATAGAGAAGGCATCTCAGGACGGAGCACGGGTTGTTTTTGATCGAGCCGAGACAACCAAACCCTGCCCAATAGGCGGCGAGGGCAGTTGCTGCAGTATCTGCGCCATGGGGCCGTGTCGAGTAATGGCACCTAAGGGGAGAGAGGAAACGGCGGAGGACAGACGCAAGAGAATTGGTGTGTGTGGGGCTACTCCCGAGACCATCTCTGCGCGCAACTTTGTGCGGAAGGTAGCCGCCGGAACGGCATCTCATGGTGACCATGGACGCGTGATGGCTAGGTTCTTTCTGTCAGTTGCCAGAGGGGAGGCTCCGGGTTACCAGATCAAGGACGAACAGAAGCTACTGCAACTGGCCCTTGAACTTGGAGTCACCATTGGTGACCGTAGTAATGAGGAAATAGCAGTGGAAGTCGGCGAACTCATGGTAAATGAGTTTGGTAGACAGGAGGGAGAACTCCTGTTCCTAAAACGGGCTCCGTTAAAGCGCCAGGAGCTATGGCGGAAGCTAGGGGTTGCTCCCCGCGGTATAGATATAGAAGTGGCGGAGGCGATGCACCGCACCCATATGGGGACTGACCAGGATTTTCAGGACCTGCTTCATCATGGGGTCAGAACGGCGCTGGCTGACGGCTGGGGTGGCAGCATGATTGCCACCGAACTCCAGGATGTTATCTTTGGTACACCGGCGCCTGTATTCAGCCAGATAAACCTCGGCGTGCTTAAGGAGGATGAGGTAAATATTATCATTCACGGCCACGAACCGCAGTTAGCGGAGATGATAACCGTAACTGCTCAAGGCCCTGAGATGATTGAATATGCCAGGTCCAAAGGAGCCAAGGGAGTAAACCTAGCAGGCATGTGCTGCACTGCCAATGAAATGTTGATGCGCCATGGTGTGCCCGTAGCCGGGAATTTCCTGCAGCAGGAACTGGCAGTGGTTACTGGGGCACTAGAGACGATGGTGGTTGACGTCCAATGTATCATGCAGGGACTTGTCGACACTGCCAACTGCTACCATACCAAGATTATCACCACCAACCCTAGAGCTAAGATCCAAGGCGCTACCTATATGGAATTTGATGAACATAACGCCTTTGAGTCAACCAAGGCTATAGTCAAAGCTGCCATTGATAACTTCGTTAACAGAGGCAAGAACATCCGTATCCCTAAGCAGAAAACTGACATGATCGCCGGATTTAGCCACGAGACGATTAACTATCTCCTAGGCGGTCTGTTCAGAGCTTCGTACCGTCCACTCAATGATAATATCATCAATGGTCGCATCAGGGGCGTGGCTGGCGTTGTCGGCTGCAATAATCCCCGAATCATGCATGACAGCGCTAATTTCGCCATGGTCAAAGAGCTTATCAAGAACGATGTCCTAGTGTTACAAACAGGTTGTATGGCCATGGCCAGTGCCAAGGCCGGTTTGATGACTCCAGAAGCGGCCTCGGAATACGCCGGGGAGGGACTGGCCTCAGTATGTGAGGCGGTTGGTATTCCCCCAGTACTCCACATGGGTGCCTGCATTGACAATAGTCGTATCCTGATGGCGGCCACTGCCATGGTCAAAGACGGTGGCCTGGGCGATGACATCAGCGACCTGCCCGTAGCCGGGGCAGCCCCGGAGTGGATGAGTGAGAAGGCACTTGCCATCGGTCAGTATATTGTCGGCTCCGGGATATTCACCGTATTCGGAGTTACCTGGCCTACCAGCGGTAACAAAGAGGTGTGTGATTATTTGTTTAAGGATTTTCAAGAGATGTATGGCGGCATGTGGGCCTTTGAGCCAGACCCAATTAAGGCTGCCCATCTCATGATTGAGCATATTGATAAGAAGCGCAAAGCGTTGGGTATTGACAAGGCTAGAGAGAGAGTACTCTATGATATGGCAATGAGACGCGAGCTGGAGGCAGTCTAGGTACTAGAGCCAAAGCAAGTAAGGCGGATGAGCTACGCCGGAGGCTGCGCCTAGAGCACAAGGAGTTGAAGGCGAAGAATAGGCTAGCCAAACTTGTGGAACAGACAGATGATTTGAAGTTTCAAAAGTCGGCCAGAGGATCGAGGGAACCAGGCAAGTATATAGCTAGTACTTTGAAAGGCCATATATGAGTAGAGATAACGTATTCTGCTCAACGCATGCGGCTGCTCTAAAGACTCCACAGTCTGGGGACTAAAATGAAGGCCTTAGGAAGTCTGAGAGGATTGGATACTACTGTTTCCCGGGGTAGTCCAATCGGGGCCGTGGTTTGATCGCAAGCTAAGACAAGGAATGCCCAAAATATTTGAAAGGTTAGACGACAAGAAAAGTAAAGACCTAAGAGTGTTGAGCGATTTCATCTCTATTTTCTGCCGAGAAAATCATGGGGCACAAGCCAAAGATGTCTTCCTCGTGAAAAATGCCAAGTTGCGCAGTAACCTAGGCGATAAGGACCTGGTACTATGCCAGGATTGCCAGAAACTGCTGAATCATGGTATAGCTAAATTGCTTCTGTGCCCCTATGATCCTAAGCCAATGTGTAAGAAATGTAAAATCCACTGCTATGCACCTGGCTTCAGGGAGAGGATCAGGCAGGTTATGAGATTTTCTGGCTTGTACCTGATCAAACGCGGACGGCTAGATTTGATGATGCATTACCTATTTTGATGTCAGGGAAAAATAAATGCGACGCAGCGCTGATGAGGCCGCGGAATCATTCTGCAACGGAGATGCAGAGAGGATTAACCGGTGGGTAAGCATCCGGCGTCCCCAAAATCGCCTGCCTGGGAACACCAAATCACGGTCTACGTAAAGAAAGCTCGCGAGTGAAGGCGACTGAACGCTCGGCAAGAATTCAGGAGGATACAGGCAGGAAACAGTGCTAACGAATAAACTTGTTAGGGGAAAATACGGGCAAATACAAGGTAACCTTTCTGCCTTACCGCGAGAAGCTTGAAGTACAAGAGGGCGTTACTCTACTTGAGGCAGCTGAGGGGGGCAGGGGTTTACATCAATAGTCTTTGTGGCAAGTGCCGCGTTCCGGTAACCAGTGGTAACGCTAAAGCTGATAAGCATGCTATTGGCTTCTTTTCCGGAGAAGCGATACGAAGTGGTTATGTTCTAGCCTGTCAGACCAGGGTGGAAGACAACTTGGGAGTATTGATTCCAGCGAAGTCCCGGCCGGAAATGGAAAAGATCGTCACTGGAGGAGCCCAAAATGGCCCCAGGACTGGCTTCGGTATCCATGAATCCTATGCATTTCATGAGGCTTTGCGAATCTCGACGGGCCGTCTTTTCAAAGGGATAGAGTCAATCCTGGGAGGGCGGGATGTGGGAATTACACGCTCTTAATGATTATGGATCTTCATGAGACCCACCTGAGTAAGATGAGGCCCTTAGCTCCCGAGCGAATAGGTTGCTTTGTCCTTCTTATAAGACCGCTTCCACCTTCTTTACTTCAGGAACGGTATTTTTCAGATGCCGCTCTATTCCCTGGCTCAGTGTGAGCTGGGACATAGGACATCCGGCACACGCCCCTTGCAGTCTGACTTTTACTATTCCATCATCAGTAACATCGACGAGTTCTACATTGCCGCCGTCTGCCAGCAATGAAGGCCTCATTTCATCTAAAGCACTTTCAACTTTCTCTCTTAACATCGGGACCTCCTCATGTATTGTTCAATCTGTTGTTTAACCATCCCTCACGCGCAATTCAAGGTCTTCGCTCCAATCCCCCTAAATGAAAGCTATCGCAGGTATCAGTGCAAACCGTTCGCCGGTCCACGGGACTTGAGGCGCTGGATCGATGAGTGCTCAATTCTCCGTAAGTATCTCCTCGTCATAGATCCTTTCCAGTGCCAGTTTGTGCTTTGCTTCCTCCTGTGCCAGGGCGAGGAAAGTGGTACGGAGGCCTTCATCATCAGCCAGCGTTGCAAGGTTGTTGTAGAGGTTGAAAGACGCTTTCTCTCGTTGCATCGCTATAATGAGCGCCCGCTGGTAATTCACCCCAGGCGTGGGAGGAACATCTACAAGATAGTCAGCAATCTTAAGATCAGCTACCTTTTGAGGTGATGGTTTAAGCGTGTTTCCCCGTCTTACCTGGAGTAATTTATCCTTGTGCTTTAGCTCCTCCTTGGCGAAATCCTCAAAGTGCTTGCGAACTGGTGACTTATCTAGTTTCTCTGCCCACTCGGTATAAAACCTGTAGGCCTCCTCCTCCTTCTCAACTGCAAAGTCCAGTATCTCCTCGACGGAGTTAAATGCATCCAGCGAGTTCATTGCCTGTCCACAACATACGAGCTCGCCCTTTCCCTCGTAAATAACCCTCACGATCTTCCTGCACGACTCGCATTTGTAAAGTCCTGCCATTGTTTCACCTCCCCTTAAAACTTCCTAAATGTGTCACTGGAGACAGTACATACCGGACATTTTCCCGGAGGGGTCCCAACATGTGTGTATCCGCACACCGGGCAGATGTAGATCTCCGGTATATCCAGGTCTTTTCCCTTGGCAACCTTTGCTTTTGCCTCCTTATACAGCCTTGCGTGGATTTTTTCGGCCTCAAGGGCATAATGAGTTGACTGTTTAGCGCCCTTTTCACCCTGCAGCGTAGCAATTGCATTAAAGGCAGGGTACATTTCCTCCACTTCATAAGTCTCACCCTGGATACAGGTTTTTAGATTATCCCCGGTCTCCCTGAGGATTCCAAGGTGTCGTGCGTGATTGGTTGCATGTACCTGTTCTGCATAGGAAATTGCCTTGAAGAGCCTTGCGGTGTTTGCAAACCCGGCCTTTTCCGCTGTCTCTTGAAACATGAGATATCTCATGTGGGCCATTGACTCACCGGCAAACGCCTCTTGCAACGCCTTTTCAGTCATCTTCCTCATGCTGACCTCCTTTTCATCTAATCTGTATACCCCGGAGTTTGCCTATAAGCCACCGAATAAACGCCCCCTTGTCAGTTATACCTTTTCCGCTATTAAACTAGCAACTGCCTTCCGATTTTCTACAACTCCCTCCCGATAGTACAGGCACCGGAAGTCACGAAACAGGTGAAGAAGCTCGTTGTGCTTCAGCAAATAGTCAGGGTTCTTTGGTTTGCCAAACTGTACCTGGTCGACAATAAAGGTTTCATAAACTACCATGCCCCCCTTGCGTAACCCATCCTTAATCCGCGAGATAAGGGAGCGTTGCAGGTAATTGAAGCAGATAATCACGTCATAAGCACCGCTCTCAATATAGAAATTGTTCTCCAGATCAGCCACCTGGGCCCTCAGAGCGACCCCCGACTTCCGCGCCAGTTCCAGGGCCTTACCCACCTTCTCGGGTGATATGTCAACCCCTTCTACGTCGAAACCCTTGTTTGCCAAAAAGAGTGCATTTCCTCCAGCACCCATAGCCACATCAAGGGCTCTTCCCTTAGGCAAGAGTCCTATGTTGTCTACCAGGAATTGTGCTGGCTCAAGACTTCCTTTGTTTATATGGCCCATCTTCATGAACCGGCCAGCTTTTTGGCAATGGTGGCCACGTGTCTTCCTTGGAAGCGGGCCATAGCGAGTTCGTTCTCGCTTGGTACACGGCTGCCATCGGGTGCTGCGATCGTGGTGGCACCGTAGGGACTCCCACCTGTTATCTCGTCCAATGTCATCTGTCGGGTCTCAGTATAGGGCAACCCGACGATGACCATGCCATGATGAAGTAAGGTGACGTATGAGGAAATGATCGTTGTCTCCTGTCCTCCGTGCTGGGTGGCAGTGGAGGCGAAGACACTGCCCACTTTCCCCACAAGCGCATTTCCTTGCCATAGTCCCCCGGTCTGGTCCAGGAAATTACGCATCTGGGCACACATATTGCCGAAGCGAGTTGGTATGCCAAAGATAATAGCATCGGCATCAGCCAGATCCTCGGGCCTGGCCACACGGATATGTGCGAAGGCCTCGCGCGCCTTCTTCGCCCCCAACTTCTCTAGTAGGTCATCGGGGACGAGCTCAGGAACTTGAAGTAGTTCCACACTGCCTCCTTCCACCTCCCTGGCGCCTTCGGCTACCGCCTCAGCCATTTTATAGATATGACCGTACATGCTGTAAAAGACTATTTTTACCTTCATCGTCTCTCCTCCTCTTTTTGCCTCTGTTCCGTTGTTGTTTTGTTAGATAGAGCTCCGTAAAGAGCTATGAACCCAGTTCTTCAGATAGGCGTCGGTGCTCCTTATACATGCATTTGTTCATGACTACCAGCAGTCCAGCACCTCTCGCCTTTGATGCAGCTTCCTCGTTCATAACCCCTTTTTGCATCCACACCGCCCTCGCCCCGATCTTGATTGCCTCATCAACAACCGGCATCACTTCCTCCGATCTCCGAAATATGTCCACCACCTCTACCACCTCGGGTATAGAGCTCAGGTCAGGGTGACTCGGCTTACCCAGTATCTCCCTGGCATGGGGGTTGACCGGAATTACCCTATAGCCATGCCCAGCCAGATAGCTGGCCATCCTGTGACTTGGTCGGCTCGGATATAGTGATAGGCCGACTACAGCAACGGGACGGTATTCATTCACAATCTTTGTCTCGAGCATCATGGACTCAAGATGAAAAAGGGCACCATATCGGGTAACGGTATGGAATGCCCATGAGAACCGTTTAGAGGCGTCTATATCTTCTTACGCCAGTCTGCGATCTCCGCTCCCTGATACTCCTCCTGTTGCGTGGTGAGGTCCAGGTTGATGACAAGCCCGTGGTGCTTCTTGACCTCACTGTCTTGCCTTAGCTTCAGGTGGCGCTCCCGGGCTACCTGAACATCCTCCAACGCCTTGCTCAGGGCCACTCCAATGGCATGGCTTTTATCTATCTGGCCAGGCTCAAATTTCGGGGCATCACCGTCCTCTCCAATAGGCTCAGCAAAATGGGCAAGCTGTTTCATCTTTTCCATGGCCTGGTCCATGATCTTCCAGCCCATGGCCTCATCCTTCTGGAAGACCCAGGAGGTGCGGATATGCTGCAGCATCTCCGTATACTTACTGCTGACCTCTGCTTGCAACCGATCGAGGAACTCGGCTGGCAATTCACTTCCTCCGCCTGGAAGACCACCAGCCTCCTCTGGGCTCAATTTGTCCAGTCTTCGTTGAAACTTCCTGGCATGGATAGCCGATTCCCAGGCCTCTCTCTGGAGGACACGCCTGACATGGAGATCGCTCACTTTATCTGCTTCTCCGTTGTAGTGAGGGATCAACTTCTCCTCGTATTCAACGTAGGATTTGAGCATTGTGGCCCGGCTTGTCGGATCATGGGGATAGGGTGCTGGCATAAGGTTAGGCTCCCCCTCCAGTTCACCTATGATCATGCCCAGCCAATGCATATGCCACATCTCCTCCCTGGAGACGGAAATGAGGCTCGAACCCAACGGGGTATCCTCCCCTTCCAGATAACCATGGACCAGATAGCGTATAATGGCCGCATGTTCATCGGCAAGATCCCTGTTTACCATATCGATTAATGCTCTCCTCTCCATGACTAACCTCCTTGCACTGATATCTGATTGTCCTTCGCTTTTATAAAACAACAGGAGATTCCCGGCACTGGGGAATCCCTCCAATCAAGGGTGAGACTGGTCAGCCTCCCAACCCCAATGCCCTAAAGACCCTTAATCCGCTTACAACCTGTGTGTGGGCGAGAACCAAAATAGCCAGATTATTCAGTCCGTGGACAAGGGAGAGGAGTTTTCCATTCTCTCTCCTTCGGTTCATATACAGACCGGAGACAATACCAAAGATGATAAAGGGCACCATGGCAAGTGCAACCGTGCTATGGGCGCCCATGATAAGCAACCTGCGCCAGTAGAAGTACACAACGGCCATGCCCCCAACCATGCCCGCCAGCAGCAGAAAGAGAGCTATCCCCCCCAGGGCTACGTGCCGCTTCCAGCGAAAAACAGTCTTGTGATGGAGATGAAGGAAGCGGAAGCGTTGCACCCCCAGGTAGAATACGTACAGGGTTACCACTATGGCCATCAATTGAACAACGGGATGAATAATGAATACCACAAGTCCCTCAGAATTATGGTCTCTCCTCGAAGCTCGCCCCCTTCAATTCATGGACCGAGATAGGACCTTTTTTCACCCTGATCCGCAGTAGCTCAATCCTACTCCCGAATCTATTGGTTGAGAGTGGCCTTTAAGGTATCTATGTCCCCGATCGGTGTCTTGCAGGTATAGTCCTGGCACACATAAACCGTGGGTCGTCCGTTCATCGGTCTCATAGCCGCCACAAATGGAGCCAGGGAGGCAAGCCTTTTGCCCTCCGACCCATGAACGCGGAGCAACAGCACCTTGTTGGGCAAAAAGCTCCTCTGGATGATGTTCATCATAGCCCGCGTGGTGTCAAGCGCAGGATCCCCGGCGATGACAACCTCCTGGCTCGGGCCCACCATGAAATCAAGGGCGACCATGAGTTGTGTATAACCCATGGGGTGTTCGGTAGCCTGCCCGGAAAAAGCGCGAATCAATTGTTCAGCCCGTCGTTCTAAATCCGTATTGCCAGTCATGCGACCAAGGCGTAAAAAGTTTAAGCCAGCAACCGAGTTCCCCGAAGGGAGAGCACCGTCGTAAATCTCCTTGCTCCTCGTAATAAGGGGTTCATTCCCCTTGCCCGTAAAATAAAGCCCACCACGTTGCGTATCCCAGAAAATCTCTATCATCGCCTCATTCAGGGCAATGGCCTCCTCAAGATAGGAAACCTCAAAGGTGGCCTCATACAGTTCGATCAGGCCCCAGACCAGGAAGGCGTAATCATCCAAGTATCCTGCATAGGCCGCATTGCCCTGTCTGTAGCGGCGAAGAACCCTGCCTTCGGCAGTCCTCAGGTTTTTCAAAATGAAACTTGCAGCCCTTCTGGCTGCTGCTGCATATGCTTGATCACCAAAGACCTGGTATGCCTTTGCAAAGGCAGCAATCATGAGGCCATTCCAGGAGGTCAGGATCTTATCATCTTTCAAGGGGTGAACTCGCTTCTTGCGCAGGGCAAAGAGCTTGCTCCTGGCATCCTCCAGGATGGTCTCAAGGTCTTTCAGGTCCATACCCTCTTTTTTCGCAAAGGTTTGTGGCGTCACAGGCATATGGGGAATGCTGTGCCCCTCTTCAAAATTGCCGGCATCACTGATATCAAAGACCCGACAGAACAGATCTCCCAGCTCGCTCCCTAAATGCTCTTTAACCTCCCGGGGCGTCCAAAGATAAAACAGTCCTTCCTTGCCCTCGCTGTCCGCATCCTCCGCTGAATAGAACCCGCCGTGTGGTGCCGTCATATCGCGCAGCACATAGGTCAATATTTCACGGGCAACCCGGGCAAACTTGATCTTGCCTGTCGCTTGATACGCCTCAGTATACGCCATAGCCAGCAACGCCTGATCGTAGAGCATCTTCTCAAAGTGGGGGACCAGCCACCTCTCGTCCACCGAATAGCGGTGAAACCCATAACCAACCTGGTCAAAGATGCCCCCGCTTCTCATGGCATCCAAGGTCTTCTCCACCATCTCCAGTGCCAGGGAATTGCCGCTGCGCTTGTGCCACCTGAGAAGAAAGGTGAGGTTGTGAGGTGTTGGAAATTTTGGTGCCGTGCCAAAACCGCCCCAGCTCGGATCAAAGGCCCTTTCAAGTTGTATGTAGCCCTTCCTCAGGGTGTCCAAACCCAGAGTATGAATCGATGTGCTCGAACCTGCCCCTGGCTGTATAGCGCGTGTGATCTCCTCGCTCACCTTCATAATACGAGAGCGATCGCCCTGCCACATACCCGCAATCTGCTTGAGGACGTCAATAAAACCTGGCATCCCCATGCGGCTGGTCTTTGGAAAATAGGTACCCGCAAAAAAGGGCTTGCCCTCGGGTGTCATGAAGATGGAAAGAGGCCATCCCCCCTGCCCGGTCACTATCTGGCACACCGACATATAGATGCGGTCAATGTCCGGGCGCTCCTCACGGTCTACCTTGATGGCTATGTAACGTTCGTTCAGAAGGTGCGCCACCTCCTCATCCTCAAAGGACTCGTATGCCATCACGTGGCACCAATGGCAGGTCGCATACCCGATGGAAAGGAAGATCGGCTTGTCCTCCTTTTTCGCTGCTTGAAAGGCCTCCTCACCCCAGGGATACCAGTCCACCGGGTTCTCGGCATGTTGCAGGAGATACGGGCTCTGCTCGTGGATTAAACGATTTGAAACGCTTTTTGCCGTTTCATCAGCGGTGGCCACATGAAATCCTAAACAAAAGATTACAAAGAAAACCCCAAGCCAGAGGGCGAGCCTCATTCTACACATCATCCTGAGCGCCCCGCACAAAACAAATTAGTGCTCCCCAAAAGCTGGGGTTCATGGTGGCTTCTACTTTCCCTTTACCTTAAACTCCAACCAATCAACCATCTCCTGGAGGTTCTTCGATAGGTACCACCGGCCGTTGGCAAACACACCATAGTCGGCCCCAGCCATGGCAGAGGCATACCGGGTGGAATTGGCAAAGAAGAGCCACTGCTCCACCCATTTTTTTTCAATGGCCTCATTGAAGATGCTGTCATCGTGGGCAAGCCCCTTGGCCGCTCCTTTTTCCCAGGCAGAAAGCAGTACCTTCGTGGCCGCCAAGGTCATCTCGTTTGAGGTCTCGATGGTGTTTTCAAAACGGCTAAACTGACCATCCACCCACCCCTGACTGTGGCAGGAAAGGCAGACCTTTTGCATCCTCGTTCGTCTCTTGTCCTGCTCTTTTTCATCAATCAGATACTCCACCACGGGTTCTCCGGTCAGCTCCGTGGGCAGAGGCAGTCCGGCCTTGTTTTTGATTATGGTAGTATCCGGAGATCTTGGGTGCGCGTGGGCATAAATCAGACCGAATATCCTCCAGGGGATGCGGTCATTCATCTGGTGGCTCCGCTCTACTATCACCTCGCCTTCTTCTGAGGCCACGAGACTCACGTGGCAGGTGCCGCAGGTGGGTGCTGTAAAATTCTTTCCCACGGTCCACGGGACTGCTGAGTAGTCCCATGCCTTGCCAAGTGCTGAATAGATATTTCCGTGTTTGCTGACGGTGTAGACCTTGTGTGCCGGCACATCAGGGCCTTGGTGACACTCAGAGCACGTATGGGGCTTTCTAGCCATCTCGATAGAAAACTGATGCCGTGGGTGGCAGGCACTACATGATCCCTTACTCCCATCAGGATTGACTCGCCCCACACCCTGATTGGGCCATCCAGACAGAATTGGAAGCTCCATCTCACCAAAATCCGTCTCCACGGCCCTTACACCAGTCACCTCTACCTTGGTGCCGTGGCAGTAATAACAGGAATCAGCATTGGTCTCAGAGCTTGGTTCCTTTATGGTAGTTTTCATATCCTCAAAGGTCTGCACCCCATTGGTGGCCACCACCAGGCTATGATACACGAGATTATTTTTAAGATTGGCATAGGCGTGTGACATTAAGTTGTGGCCGTACTGTTTCACCTCCACGGCATGGCACGTAGCACAGTCCTGGGAGGTCACCACCGTATGGACCCGGTAACCCTCGTGCTCAAAGGAATCATTGCGTGTTTCAGCCCTCATGGTGTGGCATTCAGCACAGCCAACCGCAACACCCGCGAGATATTCAGGCACCTTCTCCACTGAAATCCTCCTTTGAAGATCCGTTTTCGTTAGGGCCTCAGCCGGGGTTACCCTGCTCATCCTGCTTCTCTCCCAATCAGCCACTATCCCCGGGTGTAGTGTTCCATGGCACTCAATACAAGACTGAGTGTCTTCGCTTACTGCGGCGTTTTTCGCGAATGCCACCGATGTCGAAACAAACACTATCAGCAGGGGAAATACAATTTTCCTCATGGCACACCTCTTAATGACTAGGGCTCATAAGTCCTTATTTGTATCCCTCCATGATCTCCTTGAGCATTGCCCGACCTACTTCCCTATCAACCAAGGGTCCTTGGGATAAGACAGGGAACTGATCTTCGAAAGAAGGTCTGTCGTTTCGGTAAATAATGCCCATCGGGATCCTCTCCCCCCATTCACAAGCCACCTTCATGGCTGCCTCCCAGTCCGTTGGATCGTATGCCGAAGGCAAGGTGTAGCACCGCTGCTTATACCAGGCAAAGGTGTTCACCTTGTTGAAAGAGACACAGGCCTGCAGCACGTCAATCAGCGCAAAGCCACGATGAGCTATACCCTGGTGGATCAGCCCCGAAAGCTCATCGCCTATTTCGGCAAAGCCGCGGGCCACGAAAGCGGTCCTCATGGCTACGGCCACTGCGATCGGGTTGAAAGGCGCAGATGCAACGCCTTCCGGCTGGGCTTTGGTCACAAAACCCTCGGCGGAGGTAGGGCTGGCCTGCCCCTTGGTCAGGCCGTACACCTGGTTGTTATGCACCAAAAGCGTTACGTCGATGTTGCGACGGATAGCGGCTAAAAGGTGATTGCCTCCCTCACCGTAGTTGCACCCATCGCCGCTCTCAACAACCACGGCGAGTTCAGGGTTGGCGAGCTTGATGCCAGTAGCCACGGGGAGTGATCGGCCATGAAGGCCATTGAAGACATTGGCATTCAGGTAATGCGGTGCCTTGGCTGCCTGTCCGATGCCGGAGACAAACACTACCTCATGCGGTCTCAGATTGCTGGCTACTAATGCCTGCTTAACCGCCTTGAGAATGGAGAAGTTTCCGCATCCTGGACACCACGCTGTCTCGTAGTCACCATAATCCTCAATGGTTACCATCTTGATCCCCCTTTTCGCCCTCGCTATCAGCCCAGCTCCCCGAGAATGGACTCCGGCGTCAGTGGCAGGCCATCGTATCGGAGAACCTTCTTGTCGATTTGAAATCCCGTTTCTCGCCGGATCAGCCGCCTCAGCTGGCCGAAGGCATTTCCCTCTATTGAAACAACGTGCCGCGCCGACTCGAGAGGGCCCATGAACTGCTCCGAAACCATCGGCCAGACCTGTGAGAAATGGAGTGTGGCGACCTTCTCTCCTTGAGACCTCACCAGGGAGGCAGCCTCCCGCACTGCCCCCTTGGTTGAGCCCCACGAGACCAGCAGCAGGTCAGGATTCGGATCCCCATCCACACCAGGCGGGATGACCTCGGCCTTGATCCCCTCCCCCTTCCTTAGCCTTTTCTCCACCATCTGCTTGCGCACCGAGAGGTCTTCAGTTATGTGACCGTCCTCTGTATGTTCATCGCTGTCGACCACGACAAGGTGTTCAGTCATCCCCGGTCGCAGGCGAGGTGAAACGCCACTCTCGGTGATCGCAAACCTCACATACTGCGATGACCCAGCCACTTCGCTGCCAGCTCTCACCTGGGATAAGTCCTCCACCTCAAAGGGCGCTACAGCACGGTAGGAATCCGCAAGAAACTGATCGGTTAAGAGAAACATTGGCCCCTGATATCGCTCCGCCAGCTCAAAGGCTTTGCGCGTGAGGTGAAAGCACTCCTCCACCGTTCCGGGACTGAAGATGGCACGCGGAAACTCACCGTGACCGGCATGCAGAACAAACTCCAGGTCCGCCTGTTCGGTTCGTGTAGGCAGGCCCGTTGCCGGCGCTGGTCGCTGGGCCACCACGACAACCAGGGGGGTCTCTGTCATCGCAGCCAGGCTAACGCCTTCCACCATGAGGGCAAAGCCGCCCCCAGATGTGCCCACCATGACCGGTGCGCCAGCAAAAGAGGCCCCTATAGCCATGTTAACGGCTGCAATCTCGTCTTCCGCCTGTTCAACGATCAAACCCATTCTCTTGGCTTGCCCAGCAAGGGTCAGACCAATAGAGGTCGAAGGGGTCATGGGATAAAAGGAGTAGAATCGCAAACCCGCGGAAACAGCCCCAAGGGCAATGGCCTCGTTTCCGTTGATCATCAAGCGCCGGGAGGGGTTGGAAACCGTGAGGAGTTTGCGACCGACTGCCGCATTCGCAGCCGCCCACCCTGTTGCTGCAGCAAGCGCACGATGGTTTTCCGCAGCTAAGCTCGTATCTTTCTTTCCAAAGAAATCGTCCACTGCCGCTGCCATCAACTCCTGGTCCAACCCAAGGAGGGAGCCCACCACGCCGAGGGCCACGATGTTTGAGAACCTCTCCTGGGCTAACTCCCTGAAAGGAACCTTTAGAGCGGAATCACCGCCAACATCGAGAGCACCATCAAGGACGATCAGTCCATCAGAGGGGAGATCCCCACTGTGCAGAGATACCGTATCCCTATCGAGTGCAACAAGGAGATCTACCGACTCCCGGGGCGCAATGACCTCATTAACCCCTACTCGGATGGCAAAGGTATTGTGTCCACCTCGGATGCGAGACTGATAGCTCTGGGTGACGCAAATGAAATAGCCGCTGCGCACCAGGCTCTTAGCGAGTATCTGTCCGACCGTCACCAATCCCTGACCGGCCTCCCCGCCGATAAGGATGTTCAAACTATGCCTGGCTTTATTATCGCTACTGTTCTCCACTGGGCATCCCCCCATCACCACCCTCACTCCATGTCAAACTCCTTGAAGTCAAACCAGTACCCTGTCCTGCTCACATAGTCTATCTCCGCCCTGACGAGGGCCAAGTGCCCTTCCTCGATCTCAACAAATGGGGCAAACAACCCTTGTCCCTCTGGCTGCAGCTCCCTGACCATCCTCCTGTAGAACTCGCTGGTATTGACCTCCACCTTGAAGGCCTCCGTGAGCATCTCGAGCTCACCCCCTTTATCCTTATCCGCTGTATGGGCCTCGAGTTTACTGATCCCCTCTCTGATGACCTCTTCAGACGGAATCGTGGTCTCCAGGCGTTCACCTGTTATCCTGCCCGCTCCCCTCCACTCATCGAGCTTGCTCTGGAGGTAATCAAGGTGGTTCTGCTCTTCGTCAGCCAGCACCCGGAAGATGCGCTTTCCCACAGGGTCGGTAGCAGCTTCCTCGGCCTTCCGGTACACATCTCGGACCTGGGCCTCAAATTCGACGGCGGTCTTGATTGCCTCTTCGATGGTCACTATCCCTTCCACAGGCCGTGTATGTTGCAGTATTCACGGGCAGTTATCTGGTCTGCCTGGATATCAAAGGTGGCTTCCGGCGCATCCCCCGGCTTCAGGAATTGGCGGTAGGCTTTTCCATCCGCAATAACCTCTATCCATTCGATGTAGTGTTTCTCCTCCATGGGATGGGGAACGCTCCCGACTTTTACCTTAATACCACCCCCGGTCTTTTCCACCACAGGCACGTGTTTCTCCTTGGCAGCATCAACTGCCCCTTCCACGAGAAGCTTCATCGGTTCTCCACAGCATACAAGCTCCCCTTGCCCCTCGTGAAGCACCTCCACGATGTTGCCGCAAATCTCACACCTATAAACCTGTAGTCTCTCCGTCATTTCTTACCTCCTTTTCTACGTCTTGTTTGACTCCGCCTTAGCCTGGCGACTAATCCGGTATCATTTTCGACAACGCGTACAAGAATGCGAGACCCAAAAGCAACAATCCCGCATTCTCAAATCCCCTTTCTTCATGGGTTTCCGGAATGAGATCGGAAGCGCCAATATAGAGAAAGGATCCCCCTGCCATTCCTAACAGCAATCCCACCATCTCCTCTGATAGACCGCCGATAAAAGTAAGGGAAATCAGGGCTCCTAACGGGGTAGCCACAGCCACGGCAAAGGACAGGATCAGGGCCGTTTTTCTCTTTATCGAGCCAATCAGGAGAGAAAAGCTGGTAACACCCTCGGGAAGCTCGTGTACGATAACTCCCAGGGCGGTCAGTAAACCCACTTTTGGATCTACTTCAAAGCCCACCCCAATAATAAGACCATCAACAAGGGAGTGAAAAAAAAGGCCAGAGAACATGACCATGCCCTTGGTGTGCTGGGGATTGCCCTTTTCCTTGAAGTGGATCTCGGATCCTGAATGGACCACCATCACATTCTCCAGCAAATAAAAGAGGAGAAAACCAATAAGAATAAAGAGCACGGCATTTTTAGAGAGTTCCAGTGATTCTGGAAACAGGTGGAAGAAGGCTATCCCCAAGATTAACCCGGCCGCAAAGGAATTTACATAATGGGAGTGCTTGAGGACCCACATCTCCTTCAGAATAACCATCATCATTCCCAAAATCGTTGATAGACCTGCAATGGCGCTATAGAAAATGATGCTCAATTCAGTGCCCATCGGCTTTACCTGTACATTCTTGGGAGTTAGCATTTTTCAATGGATCGTCGCCGCAGGATTCACTTTCGAATTGGATAGTAGTATGTTCCATGCTGTATTTACCCTGGAGAAGTCCTTCAATCTCCTTTAACACTTGAGCGCTCCTGCTGGTTAATAGATCTTCAATTAAGACGTGGGCGCTCATAGCATAAATCCCGGAGGTAATAGTCCATAAATGCAGGTGATGTATGTCTTTTACCCCTTTAATCTTGCGGAGGTCATCTAGCATTTTCTCCACGTCTATATCCCTCGGGGTTGCCTCCAAAAAGATATCCATTGATTCCCTTACCAGGGCATAAGCTCCCCACAGGATCAACATGCCGATAAAAATACTAATTAGGGGGTCTGCTAGATACCAGCCGGTATAAAGGATCACTAATCCTCCGAGAATTACTCCACCAGAAGAAATGGTATCCCCCACTATATGCAAGAAGGCGGATTTAACATTCAGACTCTTGTGGGTGGATTTCCGCAAAATTGTGATACCGACCCCATTGGCTAAGAGCCCTATGGCTGCTACAACCAACATAAATAAGCCCTTGATTTCCTGTGGATGAACGAGGCGCTGATATGCCTCATAGAATATGTAAAAGGAGATGAAAAGCAGTAACATGCCATTAAAGAAGGCGGCCAGGATCTCCACTCGATAAAACCCAAAGGTCTTTGAGGCTGTAGGGGGTTTCTGGGCGAATCTCATGGCAAACATAGTCAAGCCCAAAGCCAATATATCGGTTAACATATGCCCGGCATCGCTCAGCAGGGCGAGACTATTCGCCAAAAGGCCACCGATTATCTCCGCGACCATCACCAGAGCGAGAATTGATAAGACAATCAGCAGATTCCGCTGAGTGGATAAATATACCCGATCGTCTGATTTCATGGGCTGGTTGATATGGTGAACAGTCATGAGATATTCGCCCTTCGCGTTACAACAGGCTCTTTTCGCTGATCTCCACCGCACGATCCATTTCTGCCTTGAGTTCCGGCGGGAGTCCCTCTATCTCCACGTGCAAAAATCCCCTGACGATGGTAGCAGTCGCCTCTTCCTGGCTTAATCCTCGGGCCATGAGGTATTCTACTTCCTCCTGGGCGATCTTCCCCACTGCCGCCTCATGCGAAAGGTCCACATCCTCCCTGTGTCCTTCCAATTCCGGGATGGCATGGATTATCCCGTCATCGGATAGGATCAAGCCTTTACACTCAAGATGGGCCTTTATTCCCGGCGCTTCTCCTCTTATGTGACCACGGGCAATAATCTTTCCCCCGTTGGTGAGGGCCCGCGCGATGACCTCCGCCCGAGTACCCCTGGCCTTCAACAAGACCCGCGAGCCCACGTCCATCAATGATCCCGGAGTGGCAACGAGGATGGAGTTGTACCTGGCGGTGGAGCCTTCGCCCACCAGATGAGTTACTGGATACATCTGCAGGCTAGCTACCGGCTGCATACAGATGTAATTGGAGAGGAACAGCCCCCCTTCTTCCACAATAGTTGCACTACGAGGACGTACCGCCATATTCTCCGCCCAGCTGTGAATCATGGTAAAGCTGACCTTTGCACCTTTCTTGACATAGAATTCGGAAATCCCCACATGCAGACCGGATCTCACATGAGGGGCGGTAGCGCACCCGGTAATAATGTGGAGCTCAGATCCCTCCTCGGCTATGATAATATTGTGGACATCCTGGGCAAGGTTCTCCTCCGCTAAGTAGAGACAGGCCTGAAGCGGGTAAATGGACTTGGCCCCCGGTAGGGACCTGATAAAATAACCGTGTTCCTGATGCAGCTCCGCACGAGCGGTATATTTGTCCATATCCACTGCCACCGCCTTCCACCAGTAGTTCTGCAGCCAGGCATATTTTTCACGCGCCTGGTCGATATCCATTATCTCCATCCCCTCCTGTGTGGAACGGCTGTGTACTACCGAGAGGTCCTTCTGAATGAAGGTGCCAGACCTGTTCTCTGCAGCTATGTCCACCCCGGCCTTGAGCATCTGTTCTCGCTCATTCCGGGAAAAAGCCGACAGATCCTCAAGGTAAGTATGTGCCTCTGTTTCAGGAGAAAAGGCCTCCAGATCTATATCAGTGCCATAGGTGGCGGCCTTTTCCCTCGCTTCCTTTGCCAGGGCCCTCCTCTCTTGCTTTCCCGTTGCCATGCCCTTTGATTCCTCCGAATGTCTCCTCAGCCGCCCTTTATTCAGCCTCTGCAACACCGTACGCATTCATCGTATCCTTGCTCCTTGATGGTCTTCAGGATTTCACGGGGGTTGCCGCTGCAGGCCAACTCTCCGTCCATAAGAACATGCCCGACATCCGCGTCAAGATAGTCGAGGATATATCCGGTGTGGGTGATGATGAGGCCGGATTTTTTTCTCTCCCGTTTGAGTTCCTTCCGGGATTTCCCTTGCTGCGCTCTCAGTTCTCGTTGCAGTAATCGTTCGATCACCTTTCCGATCAAGGCGATATTTTCCAAGTCGACCCCGGATTCTGGCTCATCCAGGAGGAAGAAAGCGGGATCCTGGGCCATGAGCTGTAGGAGCTCTGATCTTTTTATCTCTCCTCCTGAAAAACCAGCGTTTAGATCCCGGTCCAGGAATTCGTTGAAATCAAGGTCCCGGGCCATGGATCCCACGTCTTTTTCTCCCTTCCCGCATATTTCCAACATCTGCCTCAGCTTAACCCCTTTTATGGTGGGGGGCCTCTGAAAGGAAAGACCAATACCCAGATTGGCCCTTTCATTCAAAGGCCTGTTGGTTATATCTTCGCCCTTAAAGGCTATCTTCCCCCCGGTTATCCGATAACTGGGAAACCCCATAGTGGCCATAAGCAAGGTTGTCTTGCCGGAGCCATTCGGCCCGAAAAGCACATGTGTTTCCCCATGATTTATCCCTAGATCCACGTCATGGAGGATCTCCCTCCCCTCCACCTCTACTCTCAGATCCTCGATACGAAGCATTTCCCTCTCTCCTTCCTTTGATCCCCCGGCCATCACATCACCCTGTTTCCGTAAGTTAAAGGATTTAGATATCTTTTGTCAATTGTCCTTCTTTTCCTTAGGGCCAACGTTGCTCGGTTTTTTACCTGGGATAATATGATGGACCATGGTCAATACTTCTTCAGGATTAAAGGGCTTATTAATGCATCCATAAGCCCCGGCATCCATGGCCTCCTTGATAAACTCATCCCCCCGTTTTGAGGTTATGAGAATAATATTGCAGCCGGGGCATTCCCTCCTGACTTTGGCGAGTAAACCGCTATCTCTGGTTCCCCCCGTCTCGCTATCCAGGAAGATGATATCGAAGGTCTTCCTTTTGACCACATTTGCTATCTGGTAACCCTGTTCTACTGTGGTTACGATATACCCTCTCTTCTCCAACAAAGTCCTCAGGATCTCGCGGTAGTTGGGGTCTTGATCGACTATCAGAATCTCTGCCGCCACGCTATCTCATCTCTGCTCTTGATAAGATGAAATCTTTTAGCCTCCTTGTATGGGCGTTAGGCCTCAACTAAACCACTGCCACATCAAGTACCATCATGACTGCAAAACCTATCATTGCGCCCATTGTAGGCAGATCGGTATTGCCTCCCTGCTGCGACTCAGGGACTAACTCCTCCACTACAACAAAGATCACTGCCCCTGCGGCAAAACTCAGCGCATATGGAAGGATAGGCTGGGCAACAAGGACGAAGGCTGCACCAAGCACACCAGCAGCCGGTCCCACCATCCCAGATATCTGCCCATACCAGAAACTTACGCGCCCCGACAGGCCTTCACGCCGAAGGGGCATAGATACAGCCAGACCCTCTGGGAGATTTTGTATCCCAATTCCGATGGCCAGAGCCACGGCCGCGGCGACAGTAGCAGCAGGGAAACCGGCAGCCGGTCAACGCCTCGCAGAAAAATGCCCCCGAACAAGAAGCCTACTGTGGCTGGAACCCACGTAGGAATGCCCTTACCTTCGGATATCTCAATGGCTGGGGCAAGCAGGGACCAGTAGCCGGCAGCTATCATTACCCCTGCCGCAAAACCGAGGAGAGCGTCGAGCAATCTCTTACTTGGCTCCCTCCCCAAAAAGACCAGAGAAGCTCCTGAGGCCGTCATGGCCCAAGTGAATCCAGTGGCAAAGAGGGCCTGTATGACAGGGTTAAGGTTCTTCAAAAAATCCATCACAATATAACACCGTCCCGAGAACTCTCTATTTTTCTATCTGTCTCTGTCAAGAGCTGGGATTGCAGTAGCCTGCCTTTATAAAGAAGGGGGCTGGCGACAGGACCTCGAACACCGTTTCAGTTAATCCTCATGCAGTATTCCGATAATAACAACCCTTTCAAGCATATCCTCGCCATGGGGGGCATGTCTAAGGCCACCGGTTAAGTCCTGGCCAGCATGGTGGCGAAATTGATGATCTCCATTCCGCCACAGAGAACTGCCTGATACATCGTATATATTCCCCTTGTAGCCTATATACGCTGGGGAACCGTTTTTCCCGTTGTAATGTGTAAGTTTTCCCTTCCTGAACTCTTTCATTTTGTACAGGTCCTCTGCAAGTGGGCGAAAGGGGGACTCAGGAAGACCAAGATCCCCTTTCGCCCACTTGGAACGCTACTTCAGGAATTTAGATACAAAGGGAGACGTCTCACCTCTGCGCAGGAAGTGTCCTGATGGTCCTTCACCCAGGAATTCGGAGAACCAGGATTCATGCTCGATTTCCTCGTTGAGAATCGCTTGGGAGAGGTCGTAGGTGCGGTGATCCTTGCCCGCCGTCAGATTGCAGATGTGGGTATAGCCCCTCACTGCACACCTCTCCGCCTCAACGAGCACATTGAGCATTGCCTTGACATCCGTGGGATCCTTCGGCAGTTTTGCCGGAGGGCAGGCCGAGCAGTCATGGAAATCATTCATGTTCTCTGGTAACTTCCCTCCAAGCTCGTAGATCCGGGGTACGATTGCCTCGAAGTGATTCCGGTCTTCTATGCGAGCCGTTTCTGCAATCTCCTTGATCGTCTCTCCGTCCAGTCCGATCAAATTGCACCTCAGGATAGTATAGTAGTAATAAGTCGTAAGCTCAGCTGCAGCGTTTTTGACCAGCAGGTCCACCACTTCGTCAACGTTAACCCCTGCTTTCTCAACCATTTCTATTGCTACCTTAGCCATTTTCTATTGCCCCCTTTCTTTGATTTTCACACTTAACCGAGCAATTTTGGTGCCAGACATTCTGATTCTGATGTCAGACCAAGGGTGTCTGATTCCAAAATCCCAATGATAAAGCTACTTACAGGCTCACTGGACCTGGCTCTAAAAAATCATTCCCACCGATTTGTCACCACTTCATGAAACGACGGAATGGGGAGTGTCCAAATCTAGACCAAAGATAAGAGATAGCGTATAAAATTAGATATTAATTTCAATATGTTACATTATCGTACAAGTCTGGACCCGTATGTATCGTTTTAGACCTAAAGGATCAATTCCTGTTTTCTAGACCTTGCAGACAGATGCTCCAGGTAATGCCAGCTTCCTTTTATCACGCCGAGGAACTCAATCTTAGATTCGTAATCCGATAGTGGTGATAATAGCGAAAGTGACGAACCTTCTCAGTGTCGACCATACGGTGAAGTATGCGTCTTCTGATCAGCCTAAAGAGCCCCAACCTTAAACAAAGTTCCCCTTAAGAAGGGCTTCCTGTAAGTAGTGAATGAACTCTTCTGCTTTTTGCACCGGCGGATGCGTGCACAGGCTGACGAGAATATATAGATCAATGCTAAGAACAAGCCCCCAGACCCCAGGCCACAGACCCAAGGGTTTGCTGCCGGACACCTGGAGGCTCAAGACCAGGATGGCACCCCCAACCATGCTACCCAGGGCACCTGCAGCCGTTGCCCTCCTCCAGAAGAAGGCACCGATGATGCATGGCACAGCCATCAACAGTCCCGCCGAGGCCGCCGCCGAAAGGGGGGCAATCGTAAAAGCAAGACCCCTCTTCCCCGCGGCCCAGTAAGCGAAAACAAAGAATATGATTGCCAGCAGCGGAATCAGGCCCTTTCCGACCCTGAGCTCCACTTCCTCTGTCGCCCTGGGGTTGATGCCGTTCTTGTAAATGTCCCGTGCGCACATGGAGGAAAGCGTCAAGAGTATTGAGTCGATCGTTGAAATAGCAGCTGCCAAAATTCCCACCATCACGATGATGGCGATGGCCTTTGGGATGATCGGCAGCGCGAGAAGCGCCGGGGTCGCCTTGTCTGCCTTATCCAACCCGGGCACCAACAGCCTCGCCCCAAACCCCCACAGAACGGAAATAAGGGTGTAGATAAAACCGAAGACCAAGAACCCCCCAATCATCTGCTTGAACGCCGTCACCGATCTTGGGATAAAGAGCCTTTGCGTTACCTGAGGGTTTGAAACAGAGAAGAAAAGCCAGGGAAGTGCGAGCCCGAAAAATACATTAAATTCAAATAACCCTGATCCTGCAAGGAGTTGGGGGATTTCCCTGTNNTCCCTGTTCATACTGACAAAGAAGTCCCCAAATCCATCGAACCCACTGTAAGCCAAAAAGCACAGAGCTGTAAGGGATGCCAGAAGCATGATAACGGCCTGCAAGGCATCGGTCCATGCTACGGAGCGTAAGCCAGCGATGTTGGACCAAACAAGCGCCACTACGACAGCCAATACCATCGCACCGACCATGGGGATAGCTCCTTTCGAGACACCTGCAAGGAGATAACCGACACCCATCACCTGAATGGCTGCGTAGGGGATGAGAAAGACAAGGCAGAGGACTGTGGCTACGATGCCGACCGCACGGCTTTGATAACGGTCCATCAGGAGTTGGGAGTGAGTCAGATAGTCGAACTTTCGCCCCACCAACCAGAACCGCGGGCCGAAAAAGACCACCAAGACGAGCCCGCAAAGGTATGTAAACTCAAAGCCCAGGGCACCGACACCGAGCATGTAAGTTAAACCCGCCAAGCCCACCATCATAAAGGCGCTATATGTGGTCGCCGCATAGGTGAGGGCTGAGATAAAGCCGCCGATCTGTCGATTTCCCAGAAAAAAATCATTAATCCCAGTGCCGAGTTTTCGCTTAGCCAGCACGGCAACAGCGATTCCCAGGCAGATATAAAGAACAATAGCGACCCATGCTAGCAGGCCTTCACTCATTAATGACACCCGTCGTGGTCGCTATGGTTTTCTCGCCATTGGGAAAAGATCAGAAACATGCTCACAATAGCCACAATGATCCAGATGGTCCAGAAGAGAAAACTGCCCGTCACCTTGGGCACGTTCTTGAGCCCAATAAATGGTATGGTAAAGTCCAAGATAAAGAGGAACAGGAACCACATCATCCATCCCCAGAATACCTTACTCATCACTTGACCTCCATAGGATGCGCCGAGCCAAAAATCCGAAATTGGAATCTCGAAATCCGAAACGGGCTGAATTTCATGGAACAGTATCAGCATTGATTCCGTTATTCAACAAAAGACTACGATTAAACTAAAAGGGCTTATCGATGAGGCAAAAGAGGAAGAAAGCGAGACAAATGATAATAAAAGGGGCACCATCGCTTATGATCGCTTACTTTGGTACCCCTTTTTCCTAAGAACGCTGGAATGCCTTTTTTGTCTTTCAATCCGGGCATTCTTCATTGGGGTGCATTTACATCCCAAATAACCCCGCCCTCTCGGTGGCGGGCTCCACTTACACCAGCAAGTCTGCATAATAGGCTTTAACCGCACCTTTAGTGCTTCACCTCTATCCTTTTCACCTGACTCTTCTCGGACTTGGATAGAGTAACTCTCAGGATACCGTCTTTATACGTAGCCTCTATATCATCTCCTTTAACCTCTCCGGGAATGCGAAAGCTTCTTTCGAACGAACCTGAATATCTCTCGGAGCAATAACAGCATTCATCCTCCCCAGTTTCACTCTTCTTTTCACCTTTTATGCGCAGAACACCATCTGTAAACGAGATGTCAAGCTTCTTCATATCAACTCCGGGAACTTCCATAGTGACTACGTATTGCTTTCCGTTTTCAGAGATTTCAGAGGCTGGCATCCACCCCATTTCCTCTTCAGAATAGAGATGAGGTCTACTCATCATCCGGAAAATGGGCTCGAAGAGACTTCTCCTCGTCCATGGTGTAACCTCAAAACTCGGAAATACATCAAAACTCCTTGTCATCCTAGTCACCTCCTTTTGTACACTATTTAGGTGTACAAACTTTATAGAAAAAGTAACCATTATCAGTTTTGAATCAATGGCTGAACCAGTGCCAATTTAAAAAAATCGCTTTTTTGGGGCCACATTCAGTCCTTAGAATCACATAGAAGAGATAACAGTCGGATTGACATCCACGAGTATGTGCTTAACTTAATGTAATCATTAAAAAACCTATTCAAACGGATTGTAGTTGCTTGTGCGGGTTGGATACCCTCTCAGAGTTCGTCTCATGATGTCAGAAACGCGGTCTGCTTTTAGACCACTGAAATTTCAGAAAGCAGGGTCAGGCGAAGTCATCATCTAAACAGTGAGCGGGGGCAGGTGGATATGTCTATCAACCAGGCTGTAGCGAGGAAACTTCTCGAGGCTGCTGACTTGCTCGAGCAGCAGCAGGCGAATCCATTCAGGGTTAACGCTTACCGCCGTGCAGCAGATACAGTCTCATCCCTCAAGACCAACGTACAGGAGATCGCTGAGAAACATGGGGTGGAGGGTCTGTTAACTCTACCTAACGTCGGTGAGGGTATTGCTCGGGCGATGTACGAGATGGTTGCAACGGGCCGCTGGACTCAGCTAGACCGCCTCCGTGGTACGCTGGAGCCGATCAAACTGTTCATGACAGTGCCGGGTATCGGGCCGCACCTAGCACATCGAATCCACGATACCTTGTCAGCAGATACCCTCGAGGCCTTGGAGGTGGCGGCCTACGATGGGCGCTTGGAGACAGTGACAGGGATAGGATCGCGGCGCACGCAGGTTATCCGAGCTGCGTTGGCTGAGATGCTGAGCCGCCGCCTTCGAGCCCATGCTTCATCTCCACGCGAAGAAGCCCCGATACAGCTTCTGCTGGAAGTTGACCACCACTACCAAGAAAAGGCGGAATCGGGTCGCCTCCCGACCATCGCGCCAAAACGCTTCAATCCTAGCGGTGCAGCTTGGCTCCCGATTCTTCACACCCAGCGTAACGGGTGGCACTTCACTGTCCTGTATTCGAACACGGCCCGGGCGCACGAGCTGGGGCGTACCCGCGACTGGGTGGTGATTTATTTCTACGATGACCACCACCGCGAGGGCCAGCGCACGGTCGTCACGGAGACGCGGGGCTCGCTGATCGGAAAGCGTGTGGTACGGGGACGCGAGGCAGAGTGCAGAGAGTACTACGCATGGCATAAATTCAAGGCTCCACCCACAAGGGAACAGGAGGGGTAGATCAAATCTTTTTTCTAAATCAGGGACTTATCAGAGTTATAATGTAAACTGCATAAAACATGAGGCAAGAGATGACAGAACCGACCCATATTTCTGCAGAAGAAGCCAAGTAAACAGTGATTTCCGGCTCGGCTCTGCTTGTTTGCGCCTATGAAGATGACCAGAAATTCAAGCAAGTTCATCTGAATGGTGCGACTTCGCTGGGAGCCTTCAAAATAGAAGTCGCTTCTTTAGCTAGGGACAAAGAGATTATCTTTTACTGTGCCTGACCCAATGAAGCCACTGCTGCCAGGCAGGCAGTGAAATACGTAAAGGAAGGGCACCGGAACGTAAAGGTGCTCCGAGGGGGTGTCCAGGGTTGGAAAGATGCTAGATACCCCGTAATCCCGGCAGATTTTCGCTCAGAGATAACAGGTTCCACTCAGGACCCAGTCTACTCCATGGAACCATTAAGGGAAAAAGGCAGATTGACCCTACGCAAGGCAAACCAGGCCGGGGTAAGGCGAAAGTACCATTTACTGGGATAAATTGCCAAAATATATATTTAAGCAGGATGACAGGTGTATATCAAGCATATGCGGAAAAGATGGCATCCCTCGTATAGCGCGTAAAGGCCATTCTAACAATTCAGAAAGGATTTGAACAGTGGCAGATGATCTGTTGCAGGCACTGGAGGCGTCGGATGTGGCTATGGCATCCGAAGAGTTAAGGAAAAGAATAGGCAAGGGGGGCGAGGCCTGGGAAATCCACTCGTCGCTGTTTCCTGCGGTGCAGCGTGTGCTGAACCCACCTTTCATCAATCCGCACCTTCCCAAGATGTACCGCATTTACCGGGAGCTCATGCCCTACCTAAAGAAAGATGAAATCCCGGGCTTAGTCCAGCTTGAAGTAACCGAGTACGCAAAGAGGCCCAAGCTGAAAAAGCTCCCCAAGGGCAAACTCCTAACTTCTCCTGTTTCCTTCAATGAGGTTGAATCCGCCATCAGGGACGAGAATTGGGAGAAGACCACGGTCTTGATGGCTACCTTTTCTGCCCAAGAGGGGGCAGTCGGGCTGGCGCGTCGGCTCCTGCTCCTTGGGAGCGGTTACCTGGACCATTCGTTGGGCCATTCGGTCTCCTGCACTTCCTTTATTCTCCTAGAGATGATTGAGCGCATGGACCAGGACCCCTGGCCTGCGCTTGCGACCCTAGCTCACTATTTCTGCAAGGGCCGATTTCACGTCACCCCCACTTTACAGAAGCCAATGGAGTCTCCTTCGGATGAGGCCCTCGACCACCACGTGTTGCGGGCAACCAGCGGGCGCGGTATAGTGAACTTGCACCATACGATCACCCTGTATGCCATAGAGCGAGTTCACCAATTCTTCAGCAAAGAAGAATACGAGCACCTGACTGGCGCATGGATCGAGTTTATGGGAGATAAGAAAGCGGAGCAAATAGCGCTGGATAGTTCCGCGGTGGAGGGACCAGCTGATTACACCAGGTTCTATGAAAGCTTTTCCAGGCTAGAGGCGAAATCCGTCCTCGCATCTGTGGCAGCAATGATTGTCTCAGAGCAAGGTCGACGACAGCTGGGGCGCTTCCTCATCAAGGCCTTGTGCGACCAATACCAGGGTAATTACAACCCGCACTACCTCACAGGTCTTGGATCTACACTATGGGTGGTCGATCGATACTGGAATCAAGCTCCCATTGCTATAAATGCCCTTTTTCAATATATAGACTTTCTCTTTGACGGCCTACAGTCCAAGGGCTAAAGGTGGGATTCAGGCTGGGTCAGCGACTCATTCGCCCTACACCCTACCGTGATAAACGTGCGTATTAAAATCGTGATGGCAAAGGGCTTGCCTAAGACAAAAAAGATAGGCAATCAAGATTAGAAAGGAGCATATCATGTCACAATTGATCGCTTGCCAAAATGCAAACGGTATCGTCCTAGCCGCGGATAGCAAAGCTGCCTTCTTTGATCCAAGTGGGAAGATGAGCTATCTAAAAGTTGAGCGGTTAGTGCCCCTTAGCCAGCACACCGCCATCCTAACAGGTGGGGCTGCCGAAGGGGCTAAGATATGTCAAGCCTTGCAGATGTTTATTGCAGATGAAGAGCTCAACGATATTCAAGACATTTATGGAGCTGCCCTTCCGTTCCTGGCCACTGAATATGAGAAGTTTATGCGCAAGGAATGCGAGATCCTGCCCATCGATCCCATTCACCATGTCTACTTTATCTTAGCGGGTTATACAATGAGGGATCCCCAGCGACCGTTTCGGCTCTATCTCATCTGGACCAAGAAGAAGCTTCCTCAGCTCGACGGTGATGAGATCTCCTTCTCCTACACAGCCCCCCGAATCATGGGCCTTGAGTATAGACTGAATAAGCTCTGCCAAGAAAATGGCCCCCTGGATCATCTCTTGTCGGAAATCAAGAAGGGCATGGAGGAGATGGCCAGGACCCAGGAAGAGGTCGGACCTCCCTTTTCCTATGCCTTCATCACTGGGGAAGGCTATCGGAGGGTCGAGTGAGCATATAGTAATGCGGTTGGCCCTGACTCACCTATCATCCAGGCGCGACTCTGGCTTTGGTAGGACACGATTTTAGGGCTAAATCTAGGGTTCTTGATCACCTTAGTAATGTCGGGAGAAGAACACCATACACGCTGAAGGCGAGAGCAGCACAAACAACCAAAAATATTTTCGAGGCAACCGAGAATATGGATCCCCTTTATGCCGGAACCGCAGAGGGGCTTTCTTCGGGCAAAATCCTATGTTGTGATGGTTTTTCCTTCGGCATAAAGGCACTTCGAACTGTACTTTCCCTTGATGCAAGCGATTTCTTACAGACTTTTGCTAACAGCTCATATTTTGCTTTTATCAAATGAAATCCTTCTTTTTCTAAAAGCTCTTTCAAATAAAGGGTTGGCAGGGACCATTTCCCATCATAGTGCCCAATTCTTCTGAATATGTCTCTATTTCCTGCAACCATAAAGTCGAATGCTGTTTTACTCATCTCCAAAGTATATGCTACTCTATCCATGCTTGTAAATGCATATTTCCCGCTTCGGTATCTCTCCTTTTCATAGAATAATGGCATCAGAATACGTTTTTCATATGTCCTGCCTTCTTCACTCCCTGTTATCCTGTAAATCAAATGGGATTTTAGAATGGACAAAAGCCCTCTTAACCTCGCTTTAGAGTGTGATTTCGGAACAGCTAGTATTGGAAGTTCTGGTCTATTACTTATTAATTCAATACAATCATCTATAACCTTTCGCGCCCTCCAAGAGGCTACTCTTTTTAATATTGATTTTTCATAATTACTGATACTTCTTCCGAAGTATTTTTTGGGACTTTGTCCCCCATATTTTTGCAAGAATTTCAATTCGTCTTCTACTTCAGCATAGAGAATTAGACCTTCTCTCTTTCCGTAAATTTGTTCCCTGAGTTTTTCAATTTCAGATCTCGAAGCAGAATTTAAAGCCTCCTCTGCTTGTTTTTTTAATTTCAAAGCATAATCATACACCTTTTTTTGAACGGTTCTTAATTCACCGGTTTCATAACGGACATACGACCGGTTTAATACGCGTGTGGGACTAACCTCCAAAGTGTCTTCCAAATATTCCAACACTGGCTTTATCTCTCCGTAGGAGACTCTGTCTTCATCGTGAACCAGATCGAGCTCCTCTATCCATTCCTTAACTTCTGCCCTATTTAAACCTTGATGCAAGAATTTCTGTTCCATAATTTTCTCTAATCTCGTTTCAACAGTTTTGACTTCCCCGGTAAAAATTCTATAGTCCACTTTGCTGAATTTCTTATCTGGGTAGAATTCCCGATAAAGGTCTGCTTTAGTCATATCGCCATTCAAAAATAACCATAGCCTTACCATCCCCCTAAAATATACTCCATCAACCCTTTCTAGCTCTTGATAAAGCGGTTCCTCCCCGAATATTATCCTGTAGTCTCTTGGTGAAAGAGACCTAATCCTGCCGTGGGCCAAATTATATACCAGAGTGTAAGGCAGACCTTTATCAGCGGCTAGTGCAGAGACCTCCCCATGAAAGACATCTTTAAGAAACTTATCTAATATCTCTTCGCTTAATTTAATTCTCGGTTGGTCTAAACTTCGCGCTTTTGCATACATTGCGAAGACCTCAAGCATCACAAGGGAAATATCGCATTTCTTCCCTGTTTGAAATATTGGATACAAGCGATCCCTCCTTGACAGGCCTATATAGTCATATCTACCTATAAACTAACCACAACCGTTGGCATGTCAACGTGGAGGGACAAACAGGATCTCGAACAAAATGGTGCCTATACACTTAAGTAAGAAGGATAATGGAGAGTTGAGCGACTAGATGGTAATGGAGTTGGATTAGTTCACCTCTTATCCAAGTCCAACCTTATCCTTGACAGTGGTTAACATTTGTTCGGCGAGCAGTCGGGCTTTGGATGCTCCCTTTGTAAGCAAGGAATCGATGTAGCCTGGTTCGGCCGTCAATTCGCGATAACGAGACTGCAAGGTGCGAAGACCTTCAACGATTACCTCCACCAGTTCTCGCTTGAATTCAGCGTAACCCTTCCCTTCGAACCGTGCTTCTACATCATACCTAGTGAGTTCAGTAAAGAGTTCATAGATGACCAACAGGTTATAGATCCCAAGGCGATTCTCATCGAAACGGACCTCACGCCCTGAGTCTGTAGTGGCATGCATGACCTTGGCCCTGATGACATCTGGTGAATCAAGCAAGCAGATTGCATGACCCGAATGCATCCCACTCTTACTCATTTTCATTGCGGGATCATCTAGCCCCATAATGCGTGCTCCCACTTCTGGTATAATCGGCTCGGGCAGTTTGAAGGTATGCCCATAGATTGAGTTGAATCGCTGGGCAACACCACGCGCAAGCTCTACATGCTGCTTTTGGTCCTCGCCAACTGGTACCAGATCAGTTTCATAGAGCAAAATGTCGGCAGCCATAAGCGCTGGGTAATCGAAGAGACCAACGCTGACCAGCTCTTTCTGGCTCTGCGATTTTTGCTTGAACTGCGTCATCCGATGCATCCACCCCATTGGTATGAAGCAATTCAGGATCCACGCAAGTTCAGCGTGAGCACCAATGTGGGATTGGACAAAGACTATAGAGAGTCGAGGATCTATCCCGGCGGCAAAGAGGAGACCAGCAACCTCTCGTATGTTTGACTTCAAAGCATGTGGTTCCTGGGAAACCGTGATAGCATGGAGGTCAACAAGGCAAAAGGTGTTGTCGAATTCACCCTGGAAGGCTACCCAATGTTTAATCGCCCCTAAATAGTTCCCGATATGAATATTCCCTGTTGGTTGAATGCCAGAGAAAACTCGCTTTTTCATTGCCATTCCATGAGCTCCAAGTCTATTATCGGGCAAAGCAAAGGAGATCGTGCGTCTCGATGACTTAAAAGAGGCATGGATGCAATTTCTTTATTATCCTAACCAGTACGCGTAGACTCGGCAGATTCCTATCTTTCTCTTTGCCAATAGTCCACCGAAGGGAAAAGCTTTAAATTCGTGTGAGGTAAGAATAGGGCCGCCACATACTCATCCATAAACGGCGGGTAGTTAGAGAGCTCAATATTGGTCATCCCGTTTGCTATCTTAATTGTCCGCTCAAAGGCATAGCATGATAGAAGAGCCATCCGGGCACCCATGAGGGAGCTATTGCCAATGAAACTGATTCTTCCCGGATCAATATCAGGCAGGAGGCCTATAGCGATAGCCTTAGTAACATTCAGATAACTTCCGAAACCACCAGCCACATAAAATGTTTCAATCTCACTAAAGCTCAAGCCGACATAGTCTGAAAGGGATTTTATGGCCGCAAATACGGCAGCCTTTGATCGGATAAGATTGCTCATATCTGACTCCTTAATGGTCAGATCCTCTCCAGCATCGGCCTCCTGAGAATAAGCCACTATAAACTCTAGCTCGCCGTCTTTCTCAATAATTCGTTCATGGTTAGTGGAGACATTAAACTTTCCCTCCTGGTCAATGAATCTATTTCTAACAAGCTCATAGATACAATCAATCAACCCAGAACCACATATCCCTCTTGGCTTGGTCTTTCCAATAGTCTGATAAAGTACCTTACCATTATTTATCTCTATCCTTTGTATGGCTCCGCGGGTAGCTCTCATACCACAGCTGATACCACCACCCTCAAATGCAGGACCAGCAGATGCCGAACAACAAACCATCCAATCGTTGTTGCCTATGACAATTTCTCCATTGGTTCCCACATCTATTAACGCCTTCGTTTGTGGCTGATCTGCTATACCGCACGCTAGAACACCTGAGACTATATCACCACCTACATAGCTGGCTACATTGGCCACCGTCTCCAGTATTCCCTCCGGGTTAATGTTTATATTTATCTCGGCTGCCTTTATCTGGGGAAAAGAATGGGCCGTTGGTACGTAAGGATCCATTCGGATAGAACAGGGCGTAAGCCCTAAAAGAAGATGACTCATAGTAGTGTTCCCTGCAGATACAATGGCCGTGATCTTTTCAACCCCTATCCCCTTCTCGTCGGCCAAGGTTTTTATCAGGTTATTAATGACCTCAACTATAGCCCCATGAAGCGCATTGAGCCCCCCTTCTTTCTCGCACGCGAAGACCATTCTGGAAATGACATCCTCACCATAACGAGCCTGAAGGTTATGGCTCCCCGCCACTCCAAGGACATTGCCTGATTTCAGATGAACTAGTTGAGCAACAACTGTGGCTGTGCCCACATCTATGGCCAGTCCATAATTTTGATCACTGGTATCTCCCGGTTCTATCTGTAATATTCGCCAATGCTCACCATGCTTGGCTATCGTGGCTGTAACCTTCCAACTGTTATCACGTAACTTAGAGGCAAGACCCTGGAGACAGCGTAAAGATCTCTCATAAGTCTGGTAATCGGTTCTTCTTCTCAGTTCTCTCATGATTCGGTCGCTATCGGCTGTGTTGTCTTCGCTCGAAGGCTCATTGAGTTCCAGATATAGCTTTTGGGCCAGCGGTTCAAAAAGAGAAAGGGGGTCAGCAGAAACTTTTGAAACAAAGATCTTCTCAGGTTGACTATAATCAACCACCACCCCTCCCATTACGATTTGTTCTGCCTCCATGCGCGATTCAGGTGAAATGATTACCTCCATGTTCGTCTTGACCACTGTCTGACATGCTAGCACATAGCCCTCACTTAGCTCCTCCTTGGATAGAAAGCCGATAGAATGCTTGTCCGCCTTCGCCTTACCACCGGTAACCTGAACACGACATCGCCCGCAAACACCTTCGCCTCCACAAAGGCTGTTAAGGTACAGCCCGGCTTTCTCCGCTGCCTCCATCAAGGTAGCATTGTCCTTTACTGCAACCCGTTCCCCTCCAGGCAAAAAGGTTATTTTATGTAGGCCCATAACAGCTCCTCTCGATTTTCACTACCATCTCCTTCATCCCTACCTCGCAACTTGGTTGAGAAGATCGTTGCCACAGGGATTCAGAGGGAGGTCTCAGTGATCCGAGATTATCCCTTCCGCCTGCTCTGCTGAAAACAGACGGGGGAGCAGAAGTCCATAGCAGTCATTAGTAAATACACACCGCTTCGTGTCATGGCTCATTTGCTGAAAAATCCGGGTTTCGTCAGGTTGATTGGATCGAGCACGCGGGTGAGTTCTTTCTCCGGGAGTACCTTGCGCTCCAGTGAGACCTGATGAACCGTCTTTCCAGTGGAAAAGGCCTCCTTAGCGATATCAGCCGCGGCATCATATCCAATGATCGGCGTTAGGGCGGTACAAAGGGCCAAACTCCGTTCGATGAGGGATCCTGTGCGTTGTTCGTTGGCTTCAATCTTACTCACACAGCGGTCTACCAAGTTGCGCGTGCCATTGGCCAAAAGCCTGATGCTCTCCAGCAAATGATCCACCATCATCGGCATCATGGTATTGAGCTCAAAATTGCCGTGTTGCCCCCCGATATTGATGGCCACATCATGGCCCATAACGGTAGCACATATCATCATCATGCTCTCGAGAATGACTGGGTTTACTTTACCGGGCATAATTGAGCTTCCTGGTTGTAGGGCCGGCAGGATGATTTCCCCGAGCCCACACCGAGGCCCTGAGCTCATCCATCGTAGGTCGTTGACGATTTTCATAAGGCTGACAGCAACGGTCTTGAGCTGGCCGCTGGCCTCCACGACAGCGTCTCGCCCTGCAATGGCCTCAAAGGGGTTCTTGGCTCGGATAAACGTGATCCCAGTGATCTCCGATATCTTCCTGATGGCCAATGGGGCGAACGCCCTAGGCGCGTTCAAGCCCGTCCCTACCGCTGTACCCCCGAGGGCCAATTCTCTAAAGTGACGCCGAAGGCCCTTCACTCGCCGGATGCCATGCTCTATCTGAGAGGCATAACCGCTGAATTCCTGTCCCAGGCGGATGGGCACTGCATCCTGCAAGTGTGTCCGGCCAACCTTCAAGACCTTGTTGAACTCCCTTGCCTTTGCAGCGAGGGCTCCATGGAGATCGTTCAGTGCCGGAAGGAGGTTTTTTTCGATGCCTTCCAGGGCTGAGATGTGGATAGCGCTCGGAATGACATCGTTGGTCGATTGGCCCCTATTTACGTGGTCATTGGGGTGTACTAGAGTCTTGTTTCCGACCGTTCCTCCCAAAAGCTCAATAGCCCTGTTGGAGATGATTTCGTTGGCATTCATGTTGGTGGAGGTCCCGGAACCGGTTTGGTAGATATCGACGACGAATTCGTGGTCAAATTTGCCACCTGTCACCTCCATTGCCGCACGCACAATAGCCTTGCCAATCTTGGCGTCTAGAAGACCAAGGGACATGTTTGCTTCAGCCGCCGCACGCTTGATAATGCCCATGGCACGGATGAATTCCCGAGGCATGCGCCTGTTACTTATGGGAAAATTTTCCAGGGCCCGCTGAGTTTGAGCTCCATAATAAGCTGAGGCATGGACCTTTACCTCACCCAGGAAATCTGTTTCAATTCTGTAGTCTGTCATCTGATCACCTCCAGAGTTTGACGCCATCGACAAAAACGTGACTAGCCCGGGCCGGCATCAGGCGCCGTAGGTGGGAAGGACGACGACCTCGGATTTGACATCTGAAACCCCTGGCACCCCTTTCACAACCTCGAGCAAACGGTCCTTAGATTCTTGTGTGTATGTCCATCCCGTGATCTGAGCGACCCCCTTATCAGGAACCTCTATGTAGAAGTCAAGAAAGCTGAGGTCATTTTGCAGCATCGCCGCCTCAATCTTTTTCAACAAAGACAACTTCTCCATGGCATCTAAAGCAGTTATGCTGCACGCCTTGATCTCCTGCGACTGGGCGACCTTGATGATGAGGTTTGCAGCTGAATCTATACTCAATTTGTCCCTGTTAATGATCAGGTCATACAGAGAGGCATCATTCCAGTCCTTGTGAAAGGCGAATTGTAGAAATCCCTTCCGGTCACTGTCGCTTTTGTGGATCATTTTCTCTGCCGCTTCGCGACTCATGCCTTGCTGATCCATTAGATGCTGGATGCGAAAGGGCTGTGAAGCGTAGATACGGACATGCAAGGCGCAACCGAAATCCCGGAGAAGCATCTGAGCGCCGTGCCCCAAGATGATCCCCTCGCCTCGACGCGCAACCTCATAGACCACCGCCTCCATGAGATCCAAATAGGCTTGAGGTTTGTGACTCAAAAGGCGGTTGAACAGTCCCGGGGCCTTCTCGTTAAGGCTTTTCAGGTCTTCGGATGCAATGCCCATCTTGTTGGCCTCTTCCTGGAGCCTCTGGTCGTCATAAAGATCCAGTTTGAGCTCCCCGGCAACGTACTGGCCAATGCTCATCCCGCCACAACCAATGCTTCTCGTGATCGTGATTAATGACATGTCGAATCCTCCTTCTGTTTCAACTTCTCTCTTAGATGGATTTTCCTATAAACGCTTAAGTCATATGATCGTTGGTGACAAAGATACTAAACAGCCCTTGCTCTACGAACTCTCATAAATCTCAATGAGGTTTCCTTCAGGGTCCCTGACAAAGAAGATATGCCGACCTTCCTTTTCTACCTCGAGAACTTCCACTCCCTTATCCCTGAGCTTTTGACAGAATTCCTCCTTGTTTCTAACTCCCAAACCCCAATGATTGTAGCCTGCAATATCATAGGCCCATTTCCGCAGAGGCAGGTTTTGAGGTGAAATAATCTCGAGAACAATCTGACCGAATGTCAGTTTAGTCAGGTTGCATGAGGTTGGAATTCCAAAAATATGCTCCATTACATCCTTAGAAACAGGTCTTGTTTCTCCTTCTTGGAAGTCCAGATTCTCCCTATAAAACCTTATGAGTTCTTGGGAATTGTTGGTGCAAATCCCTACGTGATGGCAGTAGTTGGTCATTTCCTTGCTCCCCTTTTCATGTCCGGCCTCCTAGAGTACCCCAGAACTGAACCCAGCACGACTTAAGCTTCCACCTAAAAAGGGCATGTGCCGGTAATACAGCCCCCAGAGTAATCAGAGTCAGCGGTAATCAAATCACCTGTAACCAAAGGTTGGGTCTCCTTTCTGTAGTCGAAGGATAGAACCTGTTCCTCCTTACTTCCGTACCGATAGATAGTTATGCCTTTGCACCCTAATTTGTGTGCCATCACATAAATCTTTCTTACATCCTCAACAGTTGCATCGGAAGGTAAATTTATAGTCTTGGATACGGAATTATCCGTATACTTTTGAAACGCTGCTTGGAGCAAGAGATGTTGTTTGGGTGTTACATCAAATGCTGTAACAAATATTCTCTTGATGTCCTTTGGAATCCCTTTGATCTTTTGAAGAGACCCATGTTGAGCAATCTGTGCAAGAATTTCCTTACTGTAGATTCCTCCCTTTTTGGCAACCTCCTCGAATATCGGATTAATCTCAAAAAGCTTGGTGCCGGATAGCACATTACGTACAAAACTTATGGCGAATAGAGGCTCTACCCCACTGGAACACCCCGCTATGATACTTATTGTCCCAGTAGGGGCGATAGTGTTAACTGTGGCATTGCGAAGTCTCATATTACTGTCTGCATAAATCGACTTTTCGAAATTGGGAAATACCCCCCTTTCTTCGGCAAGCGCCATTGATGCGTTTAAAGACTCCCTATGGATGAAGCTCATTAATCTTCCAGCAAATTCGGTCGCCTCCCTTGAGTTATAAGGGATATTTAACTTGATCAGCATGTCTGCAAGACCCATCACCCCCAGCCCGATCTTCCTGTTGGCAAAAGTAATTTTCTTTATCTCGGGGAGAGGAAATTTGTTTACTTCAATCACATCATCCAGGAATCTGATCGTCCACTCTATGCGATCTTTGAGTTTTTCCCAATCTACGGAATTCTCCCGTACCATTTTGGCCAAGTTCAGAGAACCCAAATTACAGCTCTCATACGCTAGAAGTGGCAACTCCCCGCAGGGGTTCGTTGCTTCAATTTGGCCAGTGTCAGGGGTAGGATTTCTTCTATTTATCTCATCTAGAAAGATAAGTCCTGGGTCGCCGGTGCGCCATGCAGCGTTAACAATGAGATCAAAGATAGCCCGTGCCTTTAGTCTCCGGGCCTTCTTTTGAGTCCTGGGATTTATCAAATCAAGTTGTTTATCTTCTTTAAGTGCCTCCATGAACTCATCGGTTATACCAACTGATAAGTTAAAATTGGAGAATCTGTCTTTCTCAATCTTGGCCTCAACGAACTCGATAATGTCTGGATGGTCGCAGCGCAGGATTCCCATATTTGCACCACGCCTCCTTCCACCTTGAACAATAACCCCNNCAAATATGTCCATAAATGAAACAGGCCCTGAGGCCTGGCCTTTTGTGGAAGCCACGAGATCTCCTTTTGGTCTTAGCTGCGAAAAACTGAATCCCGTACCTCCTCCCGTTTGGTGAATCTTTGCCATGGCTTTCAGAGCCCCGAATATTCCCTCCATAGAGTCCTCTACAGGAATGACGAAGCACGCTGAGAGTTGTCCCAGTGAAGTGCCTGCATTCATAAAAGTGGGGGAGTTAGGCATGAATTCGAAATTTCGCATCATTTGGTAAAATCCTTCCTCAACTTCCTCAGCCGCGTGCTTCGATTTGAAGCTGTTCTCCGCTTGAGTAACATTGAAGGCGACTCTTCTAAAGAGTTCACTGGGTGTCTCGATTATATTCTGGTTGTCATCTCTTAAGAGATACCTCCTCTTCAAAACCTCCATAGTATTTATCGGCAACTTTAAATCATCCTTGAGACCTAAGGCCGATTTTGCCATGCGGATCTCACTTCGCTCTTCTCGATACAGGATGTACGCTTTGGCTATATGACTGTACCCTTCGCTCATCAAGGCGGCTTCCACAATATCTTGGATAGACTCAACGTTTGGGATCCCGTCTTTGTGAAAAGATGCTATTTTCTGAATTACTATCTCGGTTACCAAAGCCGATATACGAGCCGATTTGGTTCTGTTGCGTAGGACTTCAAATGCAGCCCTTTCGATTGCTCTCTGAATCTTCTCCTTATCGAATGCTACAAATGAGCCATCTCTTTTCTTAATTCTCCTTGGTAACCTTCTTTTATCCATGACCTTCACCTAACCTTTTATTTCATGCCAATTCTTTAGTATGCTTGAGGCTTGTGCCTCAAAGACTTTAGCCGTGGGCGCTGAAGTACACCCGACCTCTCGTCAGCTATAAGCAATCGTATGCTCATATATCCAAAATCACTGTCGCTTTCCAGCCCTGCGAAGTCTGCTTCACCTCAAAGCGGTGGAGCGTAACTGCTTTGACGTCCACAACCAGTTCGTGCCTGCCAGGGTCCAGTTCTTCACCATAGGCTTCGCCACTTAGCACGAAGTGGTCCTTTTCGCGTTGGATGCGAACCTTGGTAACTCGGAGTAATAGTCGCTCGGCGTCTTTGTAGAAAATCTGTTCCTGCAAGAGTTCAAAAAGGAGCATATCCAGAGCAGCAGCCTCGACACGAAGTGCCCGGCGGTCACAATCCGCGATGGTATTCAGATCCTCCACCATAACATTCATTGTCGCATCTGCCGCAGCTACAAACATGTCCTCAATTGTTTCACCCCAGGCTTCAAAGGCCACATCTGACTTCGCTATATCCTCAAGATATCGATAGGGCATCTCAGACCATGCAGTCTCGAAGTTGGCTCAGGATATCCTCCTGCACCTCATCCAGATCACGGCCGATGAACACCAATTGGCTTCTGTCCGCCTCAAACGCCTCCAATTCAGCCCGTCCAAGCACATAGTTGAATAAGTAGGTTCCCTCTTCAAGGCATACAAAGCCCTTGGCACGGTAGACTGACTGAGGCAAATCGGATATCACTTGCTCGAACTTGTCCCTCTCCAAAGGCCTATTGGTAGTAAAGGTAAAGGATTGAAACTCTGCCTTGCCATGATGAGCGACCGGCACTACATGTTTCTCCACGTCCAGACCAAGAAGAAGGTTGGCATCTACCTGGCAATGAACGGTCCTGAACAAAACTGCACCCTCATTGTACTTCCGGACCTGGGCCTCGACTTCTTGGAGGTCCGCCGTGCTGACCAGATCAATCTTGTTGATCATGATAATATCCGCCGCCTCCACCTGTGTCCGAGCGGTATACCCGACATGGGGGTACTTGATGCTTGCATAAGCATCCACTATGCAAATGGCGCTATCCAAGCGAACCTGTGGCAGGTTATCTTCCACCTCGTACACCAGCGCATCCGCTTCTGCCACACCCGTCGCCTCAACTATGATCTGCTCTGGGTGAATTGTTTCGATAATCTCAGCTACCGCTGCCTCCAGCTCACCCGTCAATTCACAACAAACACAACCACCGGCCAACTCAACCACTCGCACATTCTCGCCCTGGATTATTCGGCTGTCAATCGCAATTTCGCCGAACTCATTCATCAGGATAGCTAGTCGTCGATCAGTTATGTCGATGATCCCCTTGAGAAGCGTTGTCTTGCCACTGCCCAATGATCCAGTGATCAGGCTGATCGGAGTCCTCGGTTCCATCATCCTTTTACATTCCCAATTGGAACGAAACGAACGACCCTCTTGCTGATACCTGCCTGCTCAGTAGCCTCGATTACCTCATCAATGTTCTTGTACGCAGGCCCTGCCTCCTCTGCCAATCCAGCATAAGACACGCTGCGCACGTAGATGCCTCGCGCCTCCATGTCCTGCTGCAGTTTCTTGCCATGAAACTGCTTCTTGGCCTGACGCCGGCTCATGGTCCGCCCGCTACCGTGAGCCGTGCTGAAAAAGGTTTGGTAACCACTTTCCACACCGGCCAGCAAGTACGATCCTGTCTCCATGCTGCCACCGATGATAACTGGTTGACCTGTAACCTTATAAAGATCTGGCATTCCTTCCATGCCCGGCCCAAAGGCCCGCGTTGCACCCTTCCGATGGACCAGCACCTCACGTACCTGCCCGTCAATCTTGTGTTTCTCCAGTTTAGCCGTATTGTGAGCGACATCGTAGACTTGATGGAGGCCAAGATCAGCCGGATCTTTGTTGAAGATATTAGAGAACACCTCGCGGATGCGGTGGAGAATCACCTGCCGGTTGGCGAACGACATGTTGATGGCGCACTTCATTGCCGCGTAGTAATCCTGGCCCTCAGGAGAATGAAACGGCGCGCACGCCAGCTCGCGGTCCAGAATCTTGATACCGTACTTACTCTCCATGGCCTTGAGGAAGACTTGCAGGTAATCCGTTGCCACCTGGTGACCAAACCCACGGCTGCCACAGTGAAACATAACTACAACCTGGTTGGGAATAGTAATTCCAAAAGCCCTGGCCAGCTCAGCATCAAATACATTCTCTGGCCTGGCCACCTGAATTTCCAGATAGTGATTCCCGGAGCCAAGCGTCCCGATCTGACGGTACCCCCGCTCAACAGCTCTATTGCTGATCTTGGAGGCCTCCGCGCCCCTGATGCAACCACCCTCTTCCGTGCGAGCCAGATCCTCCTCCCAACCATAGCCATGTTTGACACACCATCGTCCGCCTTCCTCCACCATGTGGCGAAACTCGCCCTTGGATAGTTTGACAAAGCCGGTGCTGCCAACACCAGCAGGAACGCGCTCGAAGAGTTTGTCTACCAGCTGCCGCAGGTGAGGCTTTACCTCATCATAGGTCAGGTTGGTGAGCACGAGCCGCATGCCGCAATTGACGTCAAAGCCGATACCACCTGGGGAGATCACACCCCTCTCGGCATTCATTGCCGCCACACCTCCGATAGGAAAACCATAGCCCCAATGCCCATCAGGCATACATAAGGCATAATTCACAATACCTGGAAGTGTGGCCACGTTGGTCACCTGATCGAACACACCATCATCCATCTGCCGTAGCAGTTTCTCCGTGGCGTAGATGCGCGCCGGGACACGCATGCCCTCCTTGTAAGTGGTAGGGATTTCCCATACAGTGTCCGAAACCTTTTGGATTTTTTTTTGTATTGCCATGATATAGGGACCTTCTGTCATACCGGCCACAAATTGCCTTTTGAAGCCCACTGGAAATGGCGTGGGCGCGTGGTAGAACCTTTACTACCACCGGGCTTACTCCTCCAGATCACTATGAGGTGCGTGGCTAAAGACAATGACCCTGTTTACGCGAACGTGTAAGTCCCTTTCGACCTGAGGCGATGGTGGGGAACCTTCTATCTCCGGCACATACCCATCTAGAAAGGCCAGTTCTTCCACTTCTTCCACCTCACCGAGGAGCTGATAGCCGGTGCCTTTGACAGCATCCCACACCACGATCGAAATATGGCGATTCCCATGCAGGTTTGTTATCGTGCCCGGGCAAAACCAAGCTCCTACTGTCACAAGGTCTTTAGACATAAAACCGACCTTACCAGCGGCGGCCACGTGAGGAACACCCCTTTCATCCGCCGTTGCAACAAACACATGTTTGAGCTTCCTAGCGAGCTCCACTGCCTTCTGAATGGTTTCTGTCTTCATCACTTCTCGCACCTTTCTGGTTCTCTCGGTGGGCCCTTCCCTGGCTATCCCAAGTTTTCTTGGTGCACAAGTGGACCTCTCGAAAAACTCATCAGGATGACAATAGACAGAGCCTAGTTCTTCTTATCAGGAGATCTTAACCTATCTTAACCTCTTTGCTGTTCTCCCACAGTCCGTGGATGTTGCAGAAACTGAGGGCGTAGATGGTTCCCGCTTTGTCTATCGTCACCATCACCGAGGCCATCGGCTCGGTATAGGTAGGCCCCTGGTTAGCGCCCTGAACTGATTCCCCATGGGCGGTGAACTCACAGCTGGCAAGCTGGTAGCTATACATTTCACCTTCCGGGTGGAAGAAGACCTGAATCCAACGGATATGGTGCTCCGTGGTGTTAGGATGGGCAATTTCCTTGCCCACGGAAACCCTGATCTCAAACTTCTCCCCACTCTTCACCGTATCCGGGCATTCAATCACGGGCACGTGCTTTTCTGTTTTCCAGTCAGCAACCTGAAAAAGCTCCCCCAATTTACTCATAGCAGTACCTCCTTTCTCTGCTCAAGAGTCAAAGATGCCCCAAGGGGCTGAACCCTTTACGCAAAATTGTATGGAAAATAACCGAAGCATCTATTCTTCGATGATAATGGCTTCCGCAGGGCAGGACTCTGCAGCCTCCGTGCATGCCTCCTCCAGCTCTTCGGAAACCTCTTCCATCTTTGCTACGGCTACATCCCCGTCCATCTCAAAGACCTCTGGACAGAGCTCCACGCAGGTCTCATCCCCAATACAGAGGTCTTGGTCAACCCGTACTCTCATCTTTCTCCTCCTAATCCCTCTTCACCTCCTCCTTAAAGCTCTCAATGTGCTCGATCGCCAGGTAAGTCTTATCTCTACTGAAAAAACCCCGTAAAACGATATAGTCCTCCCTAACCTCCTCAAGAACGCCTAAGTAGGACTCTACCCCGGTAATGGTGTAAATCCTGAGCGTCTTGCCCACGAAATCTCTCAATAACTCTTTCATGCTTCCTGCCTCCTACATTGTTAAAAGGGTTGAAATTATGACACCTTCATGACGAAAAAACCGCATGTTTAAAGGAGGGGAGCGGAAGAAACGCAAAGCAAAGCTACGCACCTTTAGCGGCCTTTACCGTAATCTTGGCAGGCCTTGCCGCCTTGGCCTTGGGCATATGTACCTCTAGGATTTCATCCGCATAAGTAGCCTCAATCTTGTTGGCCTCCACCGCTGCCGGCATCGTAACTGAGCGGGTGAAGCTGCCATAGCAGACTTCACAACACTGGTATTCCTCTTCCTTTACCTCCGCCGGGGCCTTCCGCTCACCCTTGATGGTAAGGGTATCACCCGTAACGGAGATATCAATGTCATCCATCTTCACCCCTGGAACCTCCACCCGAACCGTGAAGCTATCCTCCTTTTCGTACATCTCCAAAGGAGGCGCCCAGGAGACCTCCTCTGAAGGAAGCCGCCGCCACATATAGCAAAACGGCCAACCAGCAAAAGGCGCGTCGAGAAGGCGCTCTGTGTCTTCCCATTCTCTAAGTAGTCTCGAGGGCCGCAAAGACCGTGGCCTCCATATATCTATCTCCCTCACCATGATATCCTTCCTCCTTTCTTGCTTCTTTGTCTAAGGTTTAAGGGGACTTTCCGCTCCCTGATAAAACCAAAACCTTACTGTGTAACAGCAAAGCCCTATGATTATCTTTGGCAATTTCGGTGCCAGATATTTTGAGTTCTGATGCCAGGCGAGGTGGGTCAGATCCAAAACACCAATAAGAAACCACCTAAGGGCTTTCCGTCCGCACCTTAAAGAATCATTGTGATCGATTTGTCACTAGCGCATCAAACGGAGGCGTGACGGAACTGTCTAAATTCCGATCCAATGGAGGGATGCTATGCCAATATAATATATACTACTTCAGTAGGTTAACTCGCAGTCTAATTCTAGACATATATGTATTGTTTTTGTGCAACCCTTAGCTCCCTATAACTGGCAGCTGTCAATATCGCGCTCGCATTCCTTTTCTTTGCTCCTCTCGGCAAGCCGAGCTTCTCTTCTCGCACGAGCCTCTCGGTTACGCCTTATCTCCTCCTGGGACTCTAATATGAGGGGTGGCACTTCCTTGGGACGTCCGTCTTCGTCCAAGGCGACATAGGTCAGATATGCCGAAGCGATATGACGACGCTGGCCAGTGAGAATATCCTCCGTCTCAGCCCGGACGCCAATCTCCATGGAAGTTCGCCCTACCAAATTCAGGCTCGCTTTGAGGGTAAGAAGATTTCCGATAAACGCGGGATTGTGAAAGTCAAGCCTGTCAATGGAAGCTGTTACGGCATTGGAGCGTGTATGACGGACAGCAACAATCCCCGCCGCTGTATCGATATGTCTCATAAGAACCCCACCGTGAACGTTTCCTGCTACGTTGGCATCCTGGGGCGTCAGGCTATGTGAAATAATGAGACTGCTCTCTTTGACCTTTTTGCCTTCCATATCCACGCCGTCACAATATTATGAGTGGATCTCTCTCATAAAGAAGCCACGTAAGGGTTTACCTTTCGTGGCAGCGGAAAACCATCCCGAGCCGATCCGTCGCAAGCAGCGCAAGCTACCTAAATTTGAAACTCCCAATCCCTTTCTCAGACCGTAATGCCATGTTTTCTCAATTTACCATACAGAGTGCTCCTGGTAATGCCC
>JABAOC010007239.1_pt1 | contig 51674 bp, 50 predicted proteins | sample 7062161 | NCBI WGS metagenome assembly JABAOC01 (sample SAMN14538625, study PRJNA623070) | marine sediment metagenome | biome: marine biome [ENVO:00000428]; feature: marine pelagic biome [ENVO:01000023]; material: deep marine sediment [ENVO:00002113] | place: India: Gulf of Khambhat ... | reverse complement strand
GCCCACGTTCTCCCTTTGAGCGGCTCAGGCTTGCCGCATAAAGGGCTCTTCGCAACCCCAATCGTGGGCTTATCAATAACTAATCCGAGATGGGCAGCGAAGCCGAGGCGATAGGGATGCATAATTCCATGAGCATCAACTAGAAAAACGTCTGGTCTCACCCGCAGTTTCCTTATGGCTGAAAGGGCTGGAGGAACTTCTCTGAAAGATAGTAGAGTTGGTATGTAAGGAAAGCGTGTTTTGACGCTGGATACACGCGACTCTATGGGAGACAGCGAGACAGAAGCGAGAACCACAGCTGCGCCAATGGAGATCCCCCTTGTATAAGCGATGTCCACCCCGGCCACGTAACGAATGGTGTCAGGAAGCTCATCTTTCCTTATCACACGTTTGGCCAACTGCGACTGGATCGCATGGGCTTTCTCTACGGAAAACTTTGGGCTAACCTTTGTCAATCTCCGCTCGAACCCCAATAAAGACTGGCCCAGCTACATCAATTTTCCTCTTCTTGCCTGTTACGTAGCGCCGAGCCACATCGCTTATCCCAATGTTGACATCGCTAGGACGCTTCGCAATCCTCACCCGAACATTCACCCCTTCCTCGCCAGACTCAACCGCCTCCTCAACCTTTGCAGCCGCAAGAGAAGCCACAGCATCCAAATAACTGAGACGAGTTGATACGCCCCCCGCCCTCGCCTTCTTCACAATCGCCACTCGCTCCATACCTTTCCGTGGAACACCCAAGACGTTTCCATCATAAACATAGACCAGATTCCGAGCAGCCGGCCCTAGAAGCTTGGCACCCCTATCCGTTTCATAAACGTAAACCTTCACAGTCTTGTCCAACATTGCTCCTTCGTATGCTAAGAACTCGCATGGAGCCATGGCATCTGCATGCTCTAACGCGGTAGCTTTGATCTTCTCTCGCATCCTTTCTCCCGCCTCACTTCTTGGCTCCAATTCGACCCCAACCATCGTCGCGATCTCAACATCAGTAAGCTCCCACTCTGCGGAAAACTGCGGATATACAAGGCTCCTCACGTCAGTCTCACCATACAACACCAGAGCCACGCGCTCCACTCCAACACCAACATTCAGAACAGGATGTTCAAGACCGTATCTTGCGAGGGCGATTGGGCTATACACTCCGTAGTTGGCAATCTCAATCCAGTCGTCCATATCTGGATGAAAAATGTAGCCTTCATATTCCGTTCCTGGCGCGTAATATCGGGAGGTAACTTTCTTTTGAGCGAAACGGAACTGCCCGAATCCCAGAGGCTCGAGAAGGGCTCTGGTGATTTCCTCACCATCTCTCACATCCACACCCTCATCCATAACAACGCAGCTCGCAGCATGATGCACACGAAGGTGAGTAGGGTCCTCCCTCTGCTCACGTCGGAAGCGGATGTCTACGGAAAACAACTTCAGAGGATACTCCAGCTTGTGCTGTAGCGCCTGCAGGGTGAGAAACCACGCGCTTGTCATGTGAGATCGTAAGGTGAGGGTGGAGGTTTGAGGTTCTAGAGCGGCGAACTCTGGAAAAATCTCGGAAAGAATTTGGGTGGCTTTGTCATCAGAAATCCCGAGCGATTCCGAAATTCTTTTCACAAAATCATCAGAAGCCATTTCTCCCTTCTTGTAGTCTCTCAACACATCCTGTAGGGCTGCTATCTTCCGTTTTGTCAATTCGACTCCAAGAGACCCGATCTTTTGACTCTTCGCTTTGCTCAAACCGATGTCTGGTCTGGGCAACGTCGCCAAGTAATAGCAACGATCGAGTATTATCGGCGCCTCAGATCCGTATTGCTTGTAGACTTCTTTTTCGTCGGTCACGACGGGATTTGAGACCTCCATAAAACCGAGACTGAGAAATGACTGTCGCATCTTCTGGAGAAGATCGAAGAGTGGATGGGATATGCCGCGCTTGCCTGGAACAAGCTTAAGTCGTCTCTTAGCTTTTGAAAAGAGCCTTGTGCTTTCCTTCCAGACGCTCTCAAATCCCTCTTCCTCGATTTGCTTCAAAATCTTATCAGGACTCAGTTTCCCCAATCTTCCCCTTTCTCCTCAACGTTGTCTCTAATTCCGTGATCGAGTCTTCCAAAGAGCTTCTTCGGGCTTCTATGGTGACGTCTCCTCTGGTTGATTCGATGATGCGTCTTGCAATGTCGCATTTTCTTCGGAGCCCTGAGACGAGGAGATAGCTCTCATCCATACCGGTTAACTCGGTGTAGATGTGCTCCATAGTTTGCAGACAATTCTCAGCTGTATCTACATCTCCTCTGCGAATGGCATCAAGGGTCCTGCGCCGGAACTCTCCAATAACATCCGCAAGCCCGAGGATATAGGAAATTGGGGGAACCTCAAGTTCTTCAGGGTTGATGAATCGATCTTTCTCGATTAAACCTAGAAAAGTCTGTGCCTCAACGTACTCCTGAAGAGCCGAATCAACCATGCCCGTGTAGACTAGGTCAGGATAATCCTTTGAAACCTTGAGAAGCTTGGAGAAAAGCTCTCTAGCGTCGCCGAGTAACTTCGTAGCGTCATCATTCCTTTGTTGATGCACGAAAAGAATCGCCTGTTTAGATAATCGTGTAGCCCTACGCATGTCCCTCTTAATTTCTTCCCAGACCGCCTCTCTTTTCGTTAAATCATTCTGAATCCTGTCAAGAATCGATTTCAATGACATATCTCTTACACCTTGCTGAGTTTCAAAGATGATGATTCAAGCGGACTTAATAGGCTTTTACTTAACATCCACACTACGAAATGGCGCTCATCACTGGGAGACGCTGAAGTCGTGGATGATTGTTGCCATAAACTTCGTTCCCTCGACGAATCCGTCTATCGTTATGTTCTCGTTTGGCGCGTGCCCGCGTGATTCCGCATGGGCGCATCCAACTGAGACAACAGGATACCCAAGCCAGTTGCGAAACAGATGCATAGGCCCAGAGCCCGCACTTGTAGGATATACAACCGCCTTTTTATCGTACACTCTCTCAGCCGTTTTTATCACGGTCTGAACGAAGCTGTCGCTAATTGGTGTTTTTGTCGGCTCGGTTGAGCTGTGCTTTAGCACTTCGATGTCTCCGAACCCGCTGTTTTTCAGATGTTGCACAAGTTTGTTGAAGATTTCCTCGGGCATTTGACGAGGAACCAGGCGGAAGTCAAGTTTCACCATAGCCTTATTTGGTAACACGGTTTTGGAGCCCGTGCCTGTATACCCGCTGAGAAAGCCATTTATCGTGCAAGTTGGTTGATGCAATAACGCTCTTACAGCGTCCACCCCAGATACGTCGTGGAGAAACTGATTCAATCCTAGCTCTTTCTTTTCCTCCTCTTCTTCAAAAGGAATCTCTTTTGCATATCTGATTTCCTCGGCTGATGGAGGTTCGACTTTGTCATAAAAACCGTGGATCAGAATTTCGTCTTTTTCGTTTTTCAGGGTGCTCAACGTCCACACAAGGCGCCAAGCTGGATTGTGAATCAACGGGGCATTTGCTGAGTGTACATCCCTAGATGCACCCTTGGCTGTCAACTCTACAGACAATACTCCCTTTAGCCCCAGATAGACCAAGGGGCGCCCTTTTCGATCTGTGCCGCCGAACTCCCAGATTGCCGCGTCAGCCGAAAACAAATCCTTATTTGCCTGAATGACTGGCGCCAGGTGCGGGCTGCCTATCTCTTCCTCTCCTTCGATCACAAATTTGATGTTGATCGGCACGTTTCCCGTGGTTTCGACAAAAGCTTGAACAGCCTTAAGTCTTGAGACGATGTTCCCCTTGTTGTCGGCCGCGCCTCTACCGTATATTCTTCCATCTTGTATCTTGCCCTCAAATGGGTCGCAGATCCATTCCTCGAGCGGTTCCGGCGGCTGAACATCGTAGTGGTCATAGAAGAGGAGCGTCTTCTGAGAGGATTTCGATTTGATTTCGCCATATACAACAGGGTTTCCCTCTTCTTCGGGGATAATCCTCGTGGAGATTCCAATCTCTCTCATCATCTCGTCCACGATTTCTGCGCACTCCTGCATTCCTTCTTTTCTCGCAGAGACGCTTGGTTGCCTCACAAGTCGGACGAGATCTTGGATGAAACTTTGCGAGTTGGAGTCGATACACTTATAGACGCTGTCTAATTGCATGTAGTCATGTTCATGCTGAGCGTATTAATGAGTTACTATGCCATTCTTTCGTAGACCGCTTCTTTACACATTTGTGGATTATGAGAGGGGACTGCTCCTTGGAATGTTAATCTGCGGGTGCCGTTCTAAAAAATTGTGTTTTCAATAGTGTTTTCAATATTGTTCGAGTATTTGGATCCAACTAACAACTTGACGTTAAAACTGAGTAGGGGGATCCCCCTCCTTCTGTGTCTCTCTATCGCGGTCTATTTGGACGCCACCACATGCGCGACTAGAGGAGCCATTTTCCGTCTTTTTGGATGGTTTCACCATCTATTTGAATTTCGCCGCCGCCCTTTTCCTTCCTTAAATCCTTGACTATGTCTGCATGTATCGCTGACTTGTTCAAACCTCCGCTGTCCTCGTAGGCATTTCCAGGAGTGACATGGATTGTACCCTCTATCTTTTCATCGAAGAGTGTTTGACTGGTGAATCGTTTTATGCCTTCGTTTGTTCCGATCCCGAATTCGCCTAGCCGTCTTGCTCCTTCATCTGTGTTCAGGAGAGCTTCCAACGCCTTCTGATTTGTTTGCGCCTTGAAATCAACTATTTTTCCTTTATCAAACCTAAGGAATATTCCTGATATTGTTTGTCCTTGCATGTTGTAGGGGTACGTGTATTTGATATACCCGGTGGTGTATGTTTCATTGGGGGCAAAGTAGATTTCTCCATCTGGCATATTCTTCTTTCCATAACACTTTATGCATTTTCTTCCTTCTATGCTCACCCTGAGGTCAGTGTCGTCTGCAAGCACTCTAACAATCTTTCCGCTTTCAAATTTCCTCTTGATGGCTTCTTGATTCGTTTCTTGTTCTTTCCAGTCTATAAGGCAGGCGTTGTAAAAGAAATCTGCGAAATCCTGTGTAGCCATCCACGCAGCCTGAGCCATAGACGGAGTAGGATACCTAGTCACAACCCATTTCTTTCTTAACCTTTCATCCAATATCGGTTTTGTCGTCTTCCTTCTCATCGATATTCTCTTGGGATCGATGCCACTCAGCTCCTGACTATTTGCGGGTCCGCCAATTCTGATATAGGCATCCATCGTCTCCATTTCTTTCAGTCTAAGCGGCGAAAGGTGATTCAACTGCTCCTCTGAAGCATGTTTCATAAACGTATAGTCCATTCCTTCAAAGCCTATGTGAGGATCCAAGAAAATGTGAGGATATGGATATCCGCCCCCTGCGATGACTTTCTTGTACACTTCAAGGAATAGGGGTAGAGTCTGAGTTGAATCTGTGAGTAAACAAACATTTTCTCCCTTTTTCATCTCGATCGAGTAGCTGACTAAGACATCAGCAAGTCTAGTATCTCTTGGGTCGACCATAAGAACACCATCGTTTATCCTAGTTCAGAGAACCGACATTTTAACTTGTTGCTTTCAGAAAAGCTGCTCTCAGAATCTAATGGGTCTTTCCAGGCGACTTAGCAAAACAACACGACTCTCGCGGGCCTCGTCCAGAATGTTATAGCCCATCTGCTCTGATAGTTCACTTGCAAAGGATCGAATCTCCCTGTGAGTCGGCATATTCTCAAATTCTAGGCGTAGCCTCGAAAAGCCAACGTGCATGTAGGCTTTGGGCTCTACATATGTAGGATTGGCGCTATCAATCAATCGGGCATACAGCTCCGGATGCTTCAGATTAAGGTTGCGCACCAACGTTATACGGATTACAGTTGGACATTTCAAACTTGGTAACAAGGATATTGTTTCGTTAAGTTTCTCCCAAGCGTCTGGGATTTGTGGACGACATGTTTCAAAGTATGTCTTCTTATCGAACGCTGAGACCGAGATATAAAGTTGCGTCGGCTCTTCGCTCAGCTGTGATAGTACTTGGGGAGCTGTCCCGTTGGTGACCAAAAACGTTGTGAAGCCTCGTTTGTGGAATTCATGTATGAGACCATCAAGATTATGGTATAATGTTGGTTCGCCTGCTAGGCTTATGGCAGCGTGTCTAGGCGTCAAAGCTTCTTTGTACTTTTCCGGATCAGCTTTCGCATTTCCCTTGTATCCGCTCAAAATCCTAAGCTGCTCCCTAACGCAGCCCTCCACTATCTCCGCAGGGCTATCCCATTCCGGCAAATCCGTCTCATCCCACTCAAATTCGAGGTCTCCACTCTGAAGACGCCAACAAAAAGGACAATGCAACGTGCAGTAGACAACTGCAGGGGTCATCTGAACACACCGATGACTCCTTATTCCATAGAATTTCTGCTTGTAACAAGGACGATCATGGATAAGACTCTCGTAGAGCCATCTGCAGCGTTTGACAGCGGAGTGTCTGCCAACAATGTGATATTTTTGGTTCTTCAACACTTGGATGAGCTCATTCGAAATCGGCGATTGCATCAGTAGGCCTTTTCCCAAAAGACATAAAAACGTGCCTACATTAATAAAAGCTCCACAATTTCGTCATGTTAAGAAAGGCGATTGATATGGATTATCGAAGAATAGTCGAAATGGTTCCATTGACAAAGCGAGAGAAGCTCTCCACCAAACTGATGGATCTCATCCTCAAATCGAAGAGCACTGACAAGATGCCGAATGGTCTAGCAAGAACGCTACTTCACCAATGGCAACAGGGGCCACTTGCAAACGAGAGAGGCCTCACCACCCTCCTTGAGACCGCGATCATCCTAGAATCTGAAAAAACAATGAACATCATAGAGGAAAAGCTGCAATTACTGGATGTCGCAAAAGCTATTAGAGCTGTAAAATGATCAGGGAGATTTTCTGCATGGTTAGGTTTGGGATCGAGTTCGTTCCAAGTGAGCCTTATTGGAAGACGACATTCTATGCGATTCAGGCTGAGAAGCGGGGATTTGACTACCTCTGGATAACAGACCACTTCAACAACCGCAACGTCTATGTCACCCTCACCGCAGCAGCACTCCACACGGAAAGAATCAAGCTTGGTCCAGGAGTGACTAATCCATATCTGATCAACCCAGCGGTCACCGCACAAGCCGTCGCATCACTAAATGAGATAGCTACTGGACGTGTCATCTTAGGCATTGGCGCAGGGGACAAAACAACGCTCAAGTCCACTGGTCTAGAGATGCATAAACCCCTCACAGCAGTCAAAGAATGTGTAGAGATAGTCAGAAGGATGATGATTGAGAAGAACGTTACTTTCGAAGGCAACGTGTTCAAAACCAGTAATGCAAAGTTCTTCTTCAAGCCCGCAACGGAGATCCCAATCTACGTCGGTGCTCAAGGTCCCAAAATGCTCGCACTAGCCGGAAGGATTGGCGATGGAGTCTTGATAAACGCGGGTCATCCCAAAGATGTGGATTATGCGGTTAATCGCGTCAAGAAGGGAATCCAGCAAGCTGGAAAGAGGCTGACTGATGTGGACATCGCTGCCTACACATCTTTCTCGGTACATGAAAATATGGAGAAGGCCGCACAGGCGGCAGTTCCAGTTGTCGCCTATATTGTGGCTGGCAGCCCAGACGTAGTGTTACAGAGACACGGAATTGATGAAGAAAAGGCTGAGAAGATCAGCAACGCCTTAAAAGCCGGTAAATGGGGGGCAGCCTTTGGTCTAGTTTCTTCCCGAATGATAGAAGCCTTCTCTGTTTGCGGCACTCCGGACATGTGCATAGAGCGCATTGCTGAGCTTCTCAAGTCCGGTATTTCACAGTTTGTAGTCGGCTCACCGATAGGTCCCAATGTCCGAAAGTCAATTGACCTCATAAGTGACAACATAACCCCGCACTTCGAAAAATAAAGCCATAACTCCGGCGCACACAACAGTGTATTTGAATTCTGACTATTTGAAGCAATATTTGATTTCCTGAAATTCTTTTGCAAGCCTCAGGACATCTTCCTTAACTCGACTTGAATCCTCTTTGTCGACAATCAGTCTTTTTATGAACTCTGCTATCTTCTCCATCTCACCCGCTTTCATCCCTCTCCGAGTTGTCTCGCAAACACCCAGTCTAACTCCACAATCAGCGATGATGTTTGCGCCTTCCATTCTTTTGGCTATGACTCGGCCTTCCTTGTAGCCGCCATAGTCAAGGAAAACCTGGTGAGATTTTGTATACCCAAGACCAGGACAAGCAACAGGAAAGCCGTATTCAGCTAGTGCCCCAGCCAGGATTTGTGCATTCCGAATAATCTGCCTAGCATATTCCCTTCCATATTCCTTCAACTCCGCCAATGCCAACGACAAAGCGGCTATTCGGTTCCAATGCGCATTGTCTACAAACGCCGGGAAAATTCGTTTCTCAATTGTTTCGCCGTGCTCTTTGTCAGCGAGAATCATTCCGCCTTGAGGCCCAAAGAGAGTCTTATGTGTGGAACCCAACAGAACCGAGGTGCCTTCCTGAAAAGGATTCTGAAACTCTCCTCCAGCAATCAAGCCAAGAACGTGGGAGCCGTCATATCCAACATGAGCATCCACTTCATGGGCCACCCTAGCAAGCTCCTTCACAGGCTGAGGAAACAGAATCAAGCTCGCCCCAAAAATTACTATGCTTGGCTTCTCTTTCAGGATCAGATCTGCGGCTTCATCCACTTTTATGTTCATCGTCTCTTTAGAAAAGGGAAACCCGATTGTCCTAAGTTTCAGGTATTTCGATACCCCTTCTTCCCAGATCCCTGGGTATCCTCCATCCGTAGGGGAAACGCAAAGTATCGTGTCACTCGGGTTTGCAAAACTCCCGAGATAAATCATGTCTGCTATGTGGCCAGACAGGGGACGCAGGTCAGCCGCATCAGCCTTGAAAACTTCTTTTGCAAGCTCCTCTCCCAACTGTTCGATTTCATCGATGAGGCGGGTTCCCATATAGAATTTGTCTCTTGAGGTGTACCGATGCCCAAGCTCAGAAGAGAGTAGCGAACGAACCGCGTGACTCATCACATTTTCTGAGGGAATGAGGTTGATGCATTCTTTTTCGCGCCACTGTTCATGCTTTTTGGTCAAATCCAAGATTTCATCAATCATAGTCAAGCCTCCAGACCATTGGCTTCTAAGTTATTTGAAGAGATACTTTACAGTTGCGACGCTAAAACACGTTTTGTTACACGCTCACTCCCGTGAAAGAAGTCAGAAAAGACAAAGTTTAAAATGCCAGTTGTAAAGAAATGTTCACATCTTCAGGAAACGAAGACCCGCCAGGTAGAACTTTGAGAGGGAATAAAGTGCCTAGGAATGCGTTCAGAAAGGGATTGGTTACCCCGGTTTTGATAGCCCTGATTTTTGCGATAATGCTCATCACGCCGCTTGTGCCGAGAGTGATAGCCGCGCCGACAACGACTATTGCTGTGATTGATCCCTCAAGTGGATCTGTTGGAACGGAAGTGAGGGTCAATGGAACAATTGACACTGCAAATGGAACTTACATACTAAGATGGGATGAAAGACTCGATGTAACAATTGGTAACGCTACGGAATACGATGTTTACATATCGTTCATAGTTCCCCATACAGTGGGAGAGCCCGATTCAGGACGCGAGGTTCTCATAGAATTGATTGACAACAAAACGGGCAGTATAGCAAACGCCTCATTCAGACTCTACACGCAATACCACGTAAAAGCAGTCGTACCCCAATCGCCATTCCAACTACAAGAAGGGCAAGAGACGGATATATGGGTGAATGTAACTGGAGGCGCAGGAAATACAATTTACACTGCAAATATCACAGTGAAAAACCCAGCAAACACGACGTATTGGTCTCCTGTCTTACTATCAAACACCACCACAACGGGATATGGAGAGGCAAGGATAAGATACCCTGCAGATTTTGGCGGTGGTGCCCACACAGACTACATGGGCACGTACCACATTTTATTCAATGAAACTCTGGCAACTGCGAACTTCATCGTTGGCTTAACAAACAAGCTAGAATATGTTCGAAGATACCTAAGTGAGGGCGAAGAAGAAACGAGTGAGGTTTTGATTCAGGGTTCAGGATACGACAATGAGTCCGTCACCATTAACATGACTTACTATGAGAATACATCTCTTGTGCCAGTTCAAGGGTATCCTAAGGAAGAAAATGCCACCAACGGCCTAGTCAGTCATGAGTGGGAGATCCCAGAAAACGCACCACTTTCAACCTACTCGGTAACTGTGACAAGCGCTAGCATTGAAAAGCCAGTGAAGGACACCCACAACTTCACGATAGTTGAAATCGTTGTTTCCTGCCAAGCTCAGAACCAATACGATAATAAATCTCTGGCTGGCGTCTCTATCAAGGCGTATCTTGGTGCTCTTGGGTTCTTCTACATTGACAACCGCACAACCAACGGAACTGGATGGGTTGATTTCCTACTTGACCATGGTAGTTATTCATTTGGGGCCTATTGGAGAGAAGTCGAAGTTGGAAGTCTCAGATTTAGAAATATCACCGGAGGCGCCACAGATTACGTTCTACAGATTCAGTTCCACATAGAATGTGAACTTGCGTGTGTGACTATTATTGTCAGTGATAAGGATGGTCCTCTTCCGCTTATCGACGTAACTCTCGCAAATGTAACCGCTGCTCCTAAGAAAATTCTGCAGCTACAGACAGACTATACCGGGATCGTATCTACGAACGCGTTCACGAACACTTTATATAGAATTGAGGCTCGGCGTTACGGTCATTTGTTTTTCAACGAGTCGATTGGGAACCTAACTAAGACAATCGGGAATCTCAGCGAACCATTCCGAATCACGTGTCCCACCTATACTCTGTTCGTTCACGCATCAGATTCCAAAAGACATCCAATCCAGAACGCTACAGTCGAGGTTGTCGAATGGAGTAGCGGAAGAATTGTTGGACTGGGAAAGACGGATCAGTGGGGAAGCATCAGACTTGCTTTCACTTTTGGAAGATACAAGGTCAGAGTCTACAATCTAGAAGAGACAGTCATTCTGAACGAAACAGTCGTGGATGTGATCCGAAACCAATTTTATCTTGTGCTTAATTGTAAGAGGGTCAACCTTGATCTATCCGTGAGGGCCATCGATTACTTTGGACAGCCCATTCCAAATGCTAAGGTCGTACTTAACTCAACTACTGAAGGAACAAAAATACTCAACTTAACAACTGGCTCTGACGGAATCAATCGCGCACACGGAATCCTAGGCGGCAATTACCGAATCACTCTTTACGTAGCTGGAAGGCTATCTCGAGTTGAGTCACTGGATTTGGAGGCATCAGGAGAGATAACCTTTCGAGTCGAGGATTATATGATGGTGGCAGGATTTCCCCTAGAGTCGAATCAATTGATCACTAGCGTTTTATTGACAATGGTAGTCGTCCTCTGTGCTTTCATTCTAATTTATAGAAGGCGTTCGAAATAGTTCTGAAGAATTATTACTAGAAATAAGCATCTTAAGAAAAAAGTTTATAACACTCTTTGTCTAGGCATAAATTGACGACTAGAGTAGAAGAGAGACTTTTTGTATTGAATCTAGAGGTTGTGTCTACTTTGTCTGGAGTAAAACATTGTTTCCCAAGATGTGAATTTTTCAGATGTGCAAAGAAAGCTGCGGTACACCGCGGAGATAAGGTATGGTGTACGTGGACAGACGAGAAATGCAACATTTCGAATTGCAACTACGCGATCTGTATGAAGAGAAGGTTGCTGCCTAATGGCATCTGCGGAGAAACTGTGAAGCGAAAAACAGCGGAAAAGGAACCCGAGGAGATAGGCCCACCAGTGAAGTTGAGGGGCAAGATTGTAAAAAAGATAGGCGAAGAAGAGATTTTCTAGCAGAGAAGTAATCACTGGGGGCTTGGTCTACCAAGTTGAGCATAGAATTGCTGTGAATGATGACTATCTGGCTGAGACACGCTTAACGACTGGAGGCCTCATCTTCTTGAGAACACGATAGCCACAGACGGTGCACTTCACCTCACCACCCCGCAATTTGAGTTCATCAGTTGTCACTTTTGCACCACACCTCACGCATTCGTAAACAAGTCCAGGAACCCTCTCTTCAGACAATGTATCCACCTTCAAGTTCGAAGATCGTTGACCACATTTAAAAGTTTCTCATTAAATGGCTATGCGTGCACTAAGATGAGAACAAGGAAAGGCCAGCTACGTTGTATAATTGATTCTATATACGCATACGAGCGGTATCACTCCTCCATAGTCTTTTCCTTCAGAAATATATGCTTCTTCGAAGTGTGTCAAAGGATAAGTCAAATGTGAGGAGCCCGTCCTCTTATCTTTTGCATACGCCATCAACTTGTATATAACTGTCTGCTTGCCCTTTTCTGTCCATACCCTAGCGGTTTGTCCTTGTTCATCTGTTACTAATTCTTGATAGCCAACTATTAGATGATTCTCTTCATCATATTCGAAACCGCCGAAGACCGAGTCCGCAATGCGCGCCATCCACATCCATTTACCCTCATCGCCCCACCCCACATCTCTGCCTTGACCATCGCACGTTACAAAGACCAGGACATGAGTTGCGTGGTATTTTTGGAGGATTTTGACCGCCGCAGTTTCATTTGACATGAACATTAGGCCAATCTGTGCTATTTGGGTTTTGTTCCATGTGCCGTTATCCGCAAGTGACGTCTTATTGCCGAGGTTTGTAATCCAGTATCCGTAGTCCCACCAGCTAGCCACCACCTTGACGCTTTCGTTTGTTCGTATCCACTCCAAAGTGTCAATCCAGTCGTTGACCGTCTCACCAGGCTTTACCGGCATACTTGCCGCTGCAATTGTCGTGGGGGAATACGCATGGTTAAATACTCTTTGAGTGGGTAAGACGAAAGTGAGTGTGAGCAAGAGGAACATCACTATTAAGAAGGCGCCGCTGAATTCCTTCCCTACATGAGCCGCAAGGCCTGCCCCTCTCCGTGGAATTATGGGGGCTGCCTTCATGACAGTGGTGAAGGGTTTGATCAATCGGACTAGAGCCAACGCCCAGAGGAGGCTGATAGCTGGTGCCAGAATTAGGGTTAAACGCACCATGGAACCTGCAAAGTAGATTGCCGTCAAGCCAAAGACTGTCAAGAAGACATTCCGGTTTGAAGGATTTCGCACAGCAAAGAACAAGCCGACAGGCACAAAGAAGGCGCCTATCCCAAAATCGTAGTAGAAGGATCCCCAAGCGGCGGGTCTGTGTTCTTGGACAGACTGTCTGAGGGGGTTAGCGAGGCGTTCGAGCGGATTTATGACAGATACGAATTTTCCTGCCAAGGGCGCGACATATCCAAATGAAGAAAGCATAAGGAATAGACCCGCGCAAAGTCCTAGAAAGAGTGAAATGAAAACGGCCTTATTCCTGACGGTTTTGATATGGCGGGTAATCTCATACATGGACAATAATAGAAATACCGCAGCTGCTGACAAGATTTCGGTTCCTGTCAAGAATCGGAATCCTAATTTTGGGACATTGACAGCGATGAAAAGAGCTATGCCCAGTCCTGTGCTGTAAGAGAAAAGCAACCGAGAGGAATATCTCTTTAGCAAGAGCAGAACAAAAACGAAAAGGGCCGCCATATCAACTACGTATCTTGAAGCACCCCACGAGGCAAAAATCCATCCTAGCGAAAGCCCCGCAGCAACCGCATAGCCCACACAGTTTCTTACTGGTCTTTCACTTTCGATGGATCTGAGGAAGAAGAAGAAAAAGAGTAATAGACCAAATATTCCCACGGTTTCGTCGTCGAAAAATCCAAGGGATGTTCGGCTGATGTGGGCTGAACTCAGCGCTAGGAAAAGTGCGGAAAGGATGCCTACGTGTTTGCCGCCCATATCTTTTCCTAGGAAATATATGGCTAGGCATGTTAACGTTCCCATTATGGCGGGGAAGACGACGCAAAACTCAAACACGTTTAGAGGCAAGCCCAGTGCATGGGCTACTAAATATGAGAATGCTGCGGTAAGTGGTATCCCTGGATAAGCAGTCGAGATTTTCCGACCATAAGGGTACCAACTCATTAGGTCTCGTGAGGGATCTATATTTGACCATCCGGTAGCCCAGTTGTGGAGTCCGTTTTCAACTGCATGTTTTGTCACGCGAAATTGGAAATAGGGATCGAATTCTGAGAGGTAAAGACCCCACCGGATGGGAAGCATCCTAACTGTCAAAGCCAACAAAAGAATGAGGAAAAGTAGGGAAAGCTGCAGAAGCGAGGAATGCGAAATTCTAAAGCGAACAGCCGTAGCCCTTTTCAAAGTATCAAAGACTTTCTCCCTGCTAAACAATTTTCTGATCTTCATTCTTAACAATCTTCTCTTCGACCCATTTCGGTTAACCATTTATATTTCTCTTACGGTTAGCCCTTGGTCGCGTTTCACGAAGAGCATCCCTCCATAAACGCATTTTGTCAAAGTATTCAACAGCTTGTTGAACATCAGGCTATCTGGAATAATATTTTTAAATTCTTCAATCATAACCCTAATGTCTGATCGGTCAAATCTAAAGCGAAGTGTTTGGTGCGCCTGATGATGATATTACTCATCTCTGTTCTGATATCCTTCATTGTAACCCTCTTTATTACTCCTTACTTCACGCGATTCCTGTACGTCGCTGGGATAGTAGGCTTGGATTTGCATAAGAGGGAAAAACCGAAGTTGGCAAGCTCAGGCGGAATCTGTGTTGCTTTCGGTGTCTTAGCTGGATTGTTAAGCTACATAGGTTTGCAGACATTTCTCTCCGGTTCCGAGGGGGATTTGAAACCGCTCTTGGCGGTAACCTCATCCGTTCTTATTGTCATGTTTGTGGGTCTGCTGGATGACTTAAATGTCAAATCAAGAAGAGTGAAGACCAAGGAAGGTTCTGATATTAGAGTTGGTTTTCCACAGTGGCTTAAGCCCCTACTTACCTTGCCAGCGGCGGTACCCTTGATGGCGATTAGCGCCGGAGTAACGCACATGTCGATTCCATTCATAGGACGCGTTGACTTTGGGATTCTTTATCCTCTTGTGTTGGTGCCGCTTGGAATGGTGGGGGCATCTAATGTTGTCAATATGCTTGCGGGATTCAACGGATTGGAAGCAGGAATGGGAATTGCTTATTTCCTTGGTTTGGGAGTCTTCGCTTTGGTATGTGAAAGAATCGGCTCAGTTATATTTCTCGTAACCCTCGCCGCTCTGGTTGGTTTCATTAAGTTTAACTGGTATCCTGCGAAAATTCTGCCTGGAGATTCCCTAACTTATCTGCTTGGATCAATGATAGCTGCTGGAGTAATTGTTGGAAACACGGAAAGAAGCGGAATTCTCGTAATGCTACCCTTCATTATCGAGTTCTTTCTGAAACTGAGGTCCAAATTCAATGCGAGTTGTCTAGGAAAATTGAGAAAAGATGGGAAACTTGATCCGCCCTATGGGAAAAAAGTGTATAGTTGGACTCATATTCTGATGAACTTAAGGCCAATGACCGAGAAACAAGTTACAATAATTCTGATATTAATCCAAATTTGCTTTGCGGTACTACCCTTTCTACCATTGTAAACGGATTCCGAGAGCGAACGTAGAAAAGACAACTATATAACTTCTGGATGAAGAAGTGTCAAGGGGAGCCAAGGTGAAGGGGCGCGTACTGATTCTTGCTGGTGGCGGTGGGCACACTGGAATTGCATATGCGCTAGCCCAAACACTTCACAAGAAAGTGTCTCTATCATTTCTCGCGCCCGAGGGAGACACATTAAGCGAGAGAAGGCTGAGCAAATTTGGCAAAGTAGAGTTTCTACTGAAGCCTCGAGGTCCAAAAACTCCCGACTACATTTTCGCAGCCCGTCTCATCAAGGCGCTTATTGATTCTGTCAAAGTAGATTTCCATGAGTTTGATGTTGTTGTGAGCACAGGAAGCAACTTCTGTGGTCCACCGGCACTTTTGGCTTGGATGAGAGGTGTTCCAGTGGTTAACATTGAGAGCCTTGTTCGTTTCACAAAACCTTCTAGAACCGCTCGCGTACTACAGCCTATTTCAGCATTAACGGCTTTGCATTGGAAGGAACAGAGTAGATTTCTAAAAGGTGTGGTTGTGGGCCCCACGCTTTGTAAGCCAGAGATCACGCCATGGGATGGAGGATACATTCTAGCTTCAGGAGGCACTTATGGACACAAGCTTTTGTTTGATACCTTGTCAAAGAGCAGACTAAGCAATGTTGTTTTGCAGACCGGCAGAGTGGACGCCGCGCCCTACATTAAGCAACATCCCGAGTGGAAGGTGATAACATTTACAGAAGAATTCCACAAGCTTCTAGCCGGAGCCGAACTGGTGGTGTCTCATTTTGGTGGAACGTTGTTGGATGCGGCCATTTATAAAAAACCCGTAGTTTTGGCTCCAAATCCTGATTGGACAAGAACAGCAGGAATAGAGGACGCAGAATATTTGGCGAGAAAAATAAACGCTGTCTTGGTTTCCAAAATAGAGTTACAGAGTCTCTTAGATGCTATAAAAGAAGCAAGAGGGAGGAAGGTTCCGACGCTACCAGAAGGGGCTAAAAACCTCGCAAACATGATAATGGAGTTACTGAAAGACAACTAAACACTCAAAAAGAGGATAGCCTTAATCGTCATGACTTTGTGTAGCCTTGATTTTTAAGGCGTAGTCAAACAACGCAGAAACGCCTTCCGAGACTTCTCGCTTCTGCTTATAGCCTATCTTTTGAGAAGCTCTTTTCCAATCGTAGTTGAATTCCGATGTGTAAACTTCGCCAGTTTCCAACTGCGTGTATGCCTTTGAAACTTCTTTGCCCAGCCTTTGCCTGGCTTCGCGAATTACATTCGTGGCGATTTGGTTAACGCTTAAGGCTTCTCCACCTACGTTGAAGATTTCGCCTGCAACTGCCTGTTGAGGAGCCTTTAAGCATCGGATTATGGCGTCTATAACATCTTGTACATGTACAAAGTTGCGTTGCTGTTTTCCATCTGCGCGGATCGTCAGAGCCTTATTGTGCACTGCCTGCCAGACAAACCGGGGGATAACGGTCTTCCACTTGGTGTATGCACCTAGACCATAAACGTTGGATAACCGAAGTGTTGTTGTGCTTAAGCCGCTAGTGATGTGGTGTCCGTTAACAAGCTTTTCACCGCTTACTTTGCTAACACCATAGAGGTTGATGGGCTTGAGAGGGTGCCTTTCACTGATAGGGTGCTCTTCTGGTGTTCCGTATACGGCGGCCGAAGAGGTAAAAGCAAATTTCTTGACATTGTGATTAACAGCTTCTTCCAGAAGGAGATGGGTGCCATAAATATTAGTCTCTATAGCTTCTTTTGGCTGATCGTTACATAATTTTACGCCTGGCATAGCTGCCAAGTGTATGATCATATTCGTATCTTGGGTTATGGCCCTTTTTGTGTCAGACTTTTTTCTTATGTCACCGATCAGAAGGCGATAACGCTTGTCTCTCTTGAGATATTCAATGTGGCGGTAATCTCCTGTTGTTAAGTTGTCCATGGAAGTTATAGTGGCTTCAGGGAACTCTTCGCCCAGCTTGAGGAGAAGCCCGCTTCCGATGTAGCCTGCTCCACCAGTTACTAGTATGTCCATTTGCGATCACCAGTTTGTCTTAGTCATTGTTCTATTCCATTTTTAACGCTTCTCAATGCTAGATTGATTTTTGCTGTGCTTCCGCGTGCGAGCGCTTTCGTAGTTTTAGGTCGCTATCTATGTGTCCTTGTGACTAGAAGATTAGGTCTCGTGCGACATAGAAGAATTGCCTTATGTGCTTTGTCTTTGCCTTTCTTCTCCCATAGATTCTTCTCTTCTTTTTTATAGGAATCTCTAATATTCTGGCGCCTCGCTTACGCGCCTCCAGAAGGAATGTTCCACAGAGGCATGCTCCATGCAGTTTCATCTTCTTAGCTATGTTCGCTCTTATAGCTCTGAACCCTGTTCCAGCGTCCGAACATTTTCCGCCTAGGTTTGCAAGCGCATTAATTATTCTTTCTGAGAGATTTGGAATTTCGTCTCTTATGCCAAGCACCACATCGCTTGTTCCATCCGTTATTGGTTTAATTAGATTCGGTATATCTGATGGGTCATGTTGACCATCTGCGTCCATTGTTACGATTATCTCGCCGTGAGCAGCTTCCAGTCCTTTCTGAATAGCTTTGGTTATGCCAAGATTCTCCACACTCCGAACCAATAGTGCTCCACTTTTCTTTGCAATTTCAGCTGTATCATCTGTACTACCATCATCTATGACAATTATCTCATCGCAAAATGACTTGCAGTTGGTGACCACTTTGCCTATCGACATAGCTTCATTGTATGCAGGTATGATCACGGAGACTTTAGGGTTTGCCATCACTGCAACCGAAATTTTATTGATAAGAAATTTTCCATTGGTTCCAAGATGAAACTTGGCATGATTTTCTCCTTAGTCGTTAATGCGCTGTCCGTTCTTCTCCATTTCCTTGGTTCAACGCCAAGTGATTTTAGGCATTATTTTATGTTCGTATGCCAAAATCCTGTCCTTCCAGTGGTCCAGATCAGTGAGCATGATCTCCAGCTCCTCTTCCAAAGTATAGAGCGGTTTGAAGCCGAGTCTGTAAAGCTTCTCATGGATGGGCTGATAGAAGTGTTCCTCTTTCTCTACTCGTGGGTTTTCTATATGCTTCACCTCCGTCTCGAATCCAAGTTTCTCCGCTACCAAGCCCACTCTATCCGCTATCTCATTGCAGCTGTAGCATTCGTCAAACTGGTTCATCACACGGTAACCATGGACACTATTCTCATCGGTTGGCGGGTTCTCCGTTGAAAGGGTTAAGCACTGGATGCTGTCTCTTAGCGCGATATATCCCCGGGTTTGCCAGCCTTTCCCGTATGGAATTATGGGATGCCCAGTTATGGCGCATGCACAGGCCCTGTTTATCATTGTTCCAAAGCACTCGTCAAAGTCGAACCTTGTGCGCAACCCCTCGTTCAAAATCACTTCATCGGTTTGCGTCCCGTAGACGACTCCTTGCATTATGTCGGTTGCCTTCAAGTCCCAGAGATTACAACAGTAAAAGGCGTTGTCGGAGCTTTGAACCTTTGACCAATGGTAGAAGCTTCCAGCTTGGCGTGGAAACGGCAGAGTATCCTTCATTCCTTTATACTCCACAGTGAAAAAACCTTCGGGAATGGGCATGTTGGGCTGTCCATACTCACCCATGGTGCCCAATGTGGTCACATGCGCATCCGGAGTCTCCTCTCTCATGGCCCACATGAGGTTGAGTATCCCACAAACGTTGTTCCTTTGGGAAAATGTGGCGTGCTTTGCGTTGATCATGCTGTAAGCGGGGGATGGCTGTTGTGCAAGGTTCACAATGGAATTCGGCTTGTACTTATGCAAGACAGCTTTAAGAAAGTCGTAGTCCAACATGTCGCCTTGCTCAAAGGCAATTTCCTTTCCAAGAACCTGCTTAATCAGCTCTAACCTCTTTTTCATGGGTTGTATAGTAATTGCGCTCTGGCAGTTGACCTCCCTCACCATCTTCCTCCTAAGAAAGTTATCTATTCCAATTACCGTGTGTCCGCGGTTTAGCATGTGTAGGCTTAAAGCCCAACCGATGTATCCATCCATACCAGTAATTAAAACCTTCATATGAACACCGATTTTACTACTTGGTTGAAGTTAATTATTCTCATTTATAACCTTTTCTGTGTACAGTTTTTTCCTTCGCGTAAGTTGAAACACACAATGTAAAGGATTTAAAAGCAGGTTGTTCAAATTATCTATAGGAGAGTAGTTAACTCTTGGCCTTTGAAAAAGACATCAATGAAACCAGGTTGCTGCTCATAAACATGGGCTTAAACGAGTACCAAGCCGCGGCGCTTGCGCACCTAATACTTCTGGGAGAGACAAAGGCAACGACCCTAAGCAAGACTAGTAAAGTGCCGAGTGCGCGCATCTACGGCGTTTTGGACCAGCTTGCAAAAATGGGACTTGTAACGATAAGACCTGGAAGACCTGTGCTGTACAACCCTCGCCCTCTCGAGGATATCGCAAGCTCTCTTGTGTCTTTGAGCATGAAAGAGCTTAAGCAGAAGCTTAGAACCCTTGAGGAGTACGCACAAGATCTCGTAGAAGTCAGCAAGAAGATTTATTTGAAGGGTGAGAAAGGAGTTCCAGGGGTTCCTCTTCTACGCATCGTCAGCGTGGGCGAAGTTTCACGTGAGGAAACAAAAAAACTTTACGACGCAGCGGAGACGGAAATCCAGATCCTTTCAAGGGCCATAGAGTACTTCCCGGAAGTTGCTGAAAAACTTGGGGAGGCTATAGCGCGGGGTGTCTCATTGAAACTGATCTTGATGAAGCCGGACATGCTGGGGCCTGAAGACAGAGAAAAGCAAGCAAAGATGTTGGGGGGCATCAACAAGGTGCTGGCGGGTGGGGTTGAGATCCGTTTCACTGATGAGATTCCGATTAGGGGCTGCATAGTTGACCCAAAGACGGGGGGAAAGGCTTTGTTCCTTGTTGAAGATCCTGGAGTTCCCTTTTTCCTGCGTGAAGCAGCCATCACGTCGCATCAAAGCGTCGTTAGAGGACTTGCTTTGATGTACAGACTGTTATGGAAACACAAAGCAACGAAGCTCTAGCGTTTTTTCTGAGCACAGCCTCAAATTCATTTCTTACTTAGCGTTCTTTCTTTCCAGTGTAGGAATTTCGGCTGGTTTGGTTTGACGAAAAATTTTTACCACTCAAAAGGAGTAAACCTTATATATTTACTATTGAGATGTAGTAAATATATGCATTAAGAACAGGAGTGGTGAAACAAGGAGGCTTGCGGATACGAAAATGAAGCTAAGCAAAGGCGAAGTAGAAAAACTCGCTGAGAGTTTTGAAAACAAAGAACCACAGGAGATATTGAAATGGGCTGTGGATGAGTTGCACCCTAGGCTGGCACTCTCTTCAAGTTTTAGTGTAGAAGATGTCACTCTGATTGACATGCTATCGAAAATAGACCCTAAGTTCAGGGTATTCACACTCGACACTGGTAGGCTTGACCAAGAAACATACAGTTTGATGGAGCGGATACGAGCGAGATACAGTTTGCAGATGGAAGTCTATTATCCAAATACGGCTTCAGTTGAAAAAATGGTTAGAGAACGTGGGATGAACCTGTTCTACGGGAGTGTTAGTAACCGTAGACTTTGTTGTAAGATAAGAAAAGTTGAGCCCCTGATGAGAGCCCTCAGTGGCCTAGATGCATGGATCACGGGGTTAAGGAGAGGACAAAGCGTCACAAGAACAGAAGTTAAGAAAATCGAGATCGATGATGCACATGGAGGCATCGTGAAGATAAACCCCTTGGCTGACTGGTCCGATGACCAGGTCTGGGAGTACGTCAAGAAAAGCAATGTGCCTCACAATACGCTTTACGACAAAGGTTACACCAGCATCGGCTGTGAACCCTGTACGAGACCCATCAAACCTGGAGAAGCCATCAGGGCTGGAAGATGGTGGTGGGAATCACCAGAAAAGAAAGAATGCGGTCTACACGCCCATAAATGAAACAGGATGGATGAAGTCTGCCGCTTCCACACGGCAACAAACTCGTGAACAGAATCGTAAACAGCGAGTCTATTGAAACAAGCGAATTGCCAAAAATTGAAGTAGATTGGACGACAGCCTTAGATGTAGAAAAAATTGCCATAGGAGCCTTCAGTCCCCTAGAAGCCTTCATGTGCCGAGAAGACTACATAAACGTAATTTACAAGGAAAGACTGGCAAATGACATTGTTTGGACAATACCGATCATATTTTGTCCTTCAGGGGAAAAAAACGCGAAAATTGTAAGAGAATTAGGGGAAGGTGATGACCTAGTCCTAGGATATAACGGTAAGTCTATTGCAATTATGCATTTAGAAGAGAAATTTCAGTATAACAAGAAAGAACTGGCAATACAAGTTTACGGTACTACAGATCGAAGTCATCCGAATGTCAGCGATATCTACAACATGGGTGAAACTGCGCTTGGAGGCACGATCGACCTTTTTCACAGAGTTTCACAAGAATCAACACCGCTGGGCACTCGGGAAGCTTTCAAAAAGCGTCACTGGAAGACTGTCGCTGGCTACCAAACGAGAAATCCCCCACACATGGTTCATGAATATCTCCAAAGAAACGTCATGGAAAAAGTTGATGGGCTGCTTATCCATCCGGTTATAGGAAAATTGAAATCCAGCGATTTCCCGCCAGAAGCGATAGTCGAATCTTACAGACTTCTCATAGACAATTACTATCCTGAAGATCGTGTATACCTTAACACCCTTTCAATAGGCATGCGATACGCAGGACCCAAAGCAGCGATTTTCCTTGCCATCGTAAGGAAGAATTACGGATGCACCCACTTTGTGATTGGTCGAGACATGGCTGGAATTGGAGGGCTATATGAACCTTATAGGGCGCATGAAATGTTTGACGAGTTGGATTTAGGGATAGAACCGATCAAATTCAAAGAAGCCTTCTACTGTAAGCGTTGCGACCTAATAGTCACGACCAGAACCTGCGGACACCGCGATGAAAACCATGTTAGTATGAGTATGACAAAACTGAGAGAAACAATCAGACAAGCGACTATGCCGTCGGAAAAAAAGATGCGACCTGAAATTGCCAAGATCCTTATGAAATACTATTCTTCTAGGGAGATGAAATAAATGATATGGGAGAGAGTTCATAGCCCTTTACCCTATTCTTGCTATGTGCATTATGTCTATTGGTCAAATCCATTTCATAATTGAATCAATGTACTTATTTAGTTCCTTTTCGTCCAAGTATCCCTTGATGTCGGCAGGCGCTCCGTAGACGATTGCCCTCTCGGGGACATCCCTTGTAACGACTGCTCCGGCGCCGATTAGCGCTCCTTTTCCTATAGCTATCTTAGGTAAAATCTTCGCCCCAATCCCGATCCTTACAAAGTCCTGTACGATGGCCCCCTCGTTTCCCTCTCCTAGCGTGGCTCTCTCGTTGTCAGAGAAGGCAACTAGCGGAGCTACAAAAACCCCTTTCCCTATCCGCATTGACTGAGGTAACGCGCACCCAGTGTTGATTCTTGTTCGTTCTCCAAATCTCGAGTATCCATTCAAAACTGTGTGTGATCCAACTAAGCAGTATTCTTCGAGGTTTGTATGTTCTCTGATGATAGCGTGATGCCCAGTGCCCAGTTTTTTCCCAGCCTTAGTGTGGGTATAGATAATAGACCCAGACCTTACAACGCTCCCCTCTCCGATAATTGTTACGGGGTCTCTTATGATAAGATCTTTCAACTTGGGGTCCTTATACGAATAGTCGATTCCTATTAGTTCGCTTTTTGAAGGGTGACCTATGACGCAGTGGCTTCCAAGGGTAACATTGCTTTTGATCTTAGCGTGAGAGTGAATTACAGTATAAGCCCCTATTTTCACATCGTCTTCGATCATAGCACTCTTTTCGACTATTGCTCCATATGCAATTTCAACATTTTTTCCTATCTCAGCGTACTTGCTTACATATATTTTTGGGGTAATGATGAGTCCTCCTCAAAAATTGCTAGACATTTTTGATAGTTGATATTACCGTGTCTAATTCTTCTCTTCTCAATTTAGGATGATTCGGTAGCCCTATCATTTTTCCAGCTATTTTCTCCGCGTTTGCACACTTAAAACCGGAATAATCTATTTCTTTTCCATAGAATGGACAGCTGAAAGGACATTTTTTAGGATAAACATTTTGGTTGATAAGCATAGGTTGCTTGTAAAGTGGTGCCACATATCTGTGTCTCACTTCTACACCTCTTTCCCTAAGGGTAGCTACCAAGTCCTTTGTCTTCATGCCCAACTTTTCCTCATTCACCCGCGCAGGACACCAGAAAAATGCATGCTTAACATAAGGCTTTATCTTTGCGGTTTCAAGCCAATCGACGCTCTCAAGGTTTTTAAGCAGATACATGGAATTCCTTGTTCTTATCTGATTGAGCCTATCGAGTTTAGAAAGTTGAATTAGTCCTATTGCCGCTGCAATTTCGTTCATGCGGTAGTTGTATCCTATCACGGCATGGTCGTCACGAGAGGTCATTCCGTGACTTCTGATGCGTCCCGCCTTCTCCGCAATGTTTGAATCATCAGTGGTGATCATTCCTCCTTCTCCTGTTGTCATATTCTTTGTGGCGTAGAAACTCCAGCAACCAGTGTCGCCTATAGATCCTACCTTTTGCCCCTTGTACTGTGCTCCATGGGCCTGAGCTGCATCCTCAATAACCAGAAGATTGTGAGTCTGAGCGATTTCTATTATTTGGTCCATTTCAGCCGGGTGGCCGTAAAGATGAACTGGGATGATGGCTTTTGTTTTCTTAGTTATCTTTTTTTCGATGTCTTCAGGATCTAAACAGTAGATTTCAGTGTCTATATCTGCGAAGATTGGTATGGCATTGTTATGAATCACTGAGGTGATTGTAGAAAAAAATGTTAATGCAGGAACGATAACCTCGTCTCCTGGACCTATTCCGGCTGCGGCTTGAGCTATGTGGAGTGCAGCGGTGCCGCTGTTTGTTGCTATGGCGTGTTCTGTTCCTATGTAGTCTGCGAACTTCTCTTCGAACTCCTTCACTTTGGGTCCTTGGACGTAGCGTCCTGACCTCAACACCTCAGCTACTGCTTCTATTTCTTCTTCTCCCACTGAGGGGATTGCCACCTTTATTAGTTCGGTTATCTTGCTCACCTTTCTACAGTGTGTGCATTTCAGCTATCGTTTTGTGTATCCCCTCGGCTAGTGTTATCTTTGGTTTATAGTTGAAGAATAGCTGGGCTTTTCGGGATGATATGTTGAAGATGTGTATGTCTTGTTCTGGTGGGATTGAGGGCGGTCCGTGGACTATTTTTACTTCTTTGTTTGTTTCTGAAGTTATGTGCGATGCTATTTTTTCTGCTAGGGGTTTTATTTGGCATTCTTCGGGTCCCGCTATGTTGAAGACTTGGCCCGCTAGTCTTTCGGGTGAGGGATAATGTATTACCTCCATGTAGTACTGGATGAGATCATCTATATGTATGAAGTTTCTTACCTGTCTTCCGTCTCCGAAGATTGTTATTTGGCCGTTTCTTAGAGCATCGTCTACGAATCTGTTTATCACGGTATACTTCTGGACTGGAGCAGAACCATAAACGTTTGTCTGACGGAATATAGTTATTGGCATTGAGTGGACTCTGGAGTAGAATCTGGCGATCTCTTCGGTTAGGTGTTTTGAGAGCCCGTAAGTCGTTACTGGTGTTATTGGGTGTTTTTCGTCGATGGGCATGTATTGAGCGTTCCTGTAAAGCTGAGCCGCCGTTGACGCTACTATGATCAGTTTGGGTCGGTGAGGTCGCAGGGTCTCTAGAAGGTTTGCGGTTCCGCCTACGTTTACTCTTAATACCTGAGAGGGGTCTCCGCTGACTAACGCCGCTAGATGCACAACCACATCGGTTTCGAGCGGTTGCAGATCATTTTTAAGGTTTTCAAAGTTCGTTAGATCCTGCGTTATGTGATGGATTTTTGCAGCAATTTCTCTCGGCGGAGATTTCACGTCGATTGTGTTTACTGTGTCCTCGGTTTTTAGTAGTTCTCTGGTTAGTGCTGATCCAATGTAGCCTGCGCCTCCAGTTATTAATATATTCGTCTTAATCACCTTTTGAGGCAAGGGAATTGTCTTTTCACAATGCTTATCTTATATGTTGCGGTCGTAGTATCAATGGTGTGTTAGTTTTCGGAGTATCTCGCGGATTCTCTCTCTTTCATATCGCCTCATACCATCCCTTGATGTTCTTTCGTTGGCTGTGACGTATCCTGCGATGTTACCTAGCAACTCCACAAGGCCAAACGGGGTCTTGGTGAGACAGTATAGGCCGTGGCCGAGCATGAAGATGAATGATTGGGCGTTCTGTCTGCGACCCTTTCCTCTTCGAATTGTGCGGATGGCTAGCTGTCTCATTGAATAATCTCTTAGGTCATACACAAGGGCTTTGCCTACGATCTTGGTTTTGAAGTTTCTTTTCATTAGTTCTAGGTCGAAGCGGGTGTCGCATGCTAGGATGTCTTGGAACCCGTCTAGTTCCCGCCATATTTCATGGAAGAGGAGTCTGCCTGTCCCTGTGATGGTTTCAAGAAAATGCAGTGGTCTTTTGTGAAGGGGAACGTATCTTCCGGCTACTGAGACTACAGGTCTTTTCAGATGGGGTAGTAGTGTGGAGACGTAGTTGGAGCTGAGGACGGTGTCGGCTTCGGCGATTAATATTGTCTCATTTTGAGCGTTAGAGATTCCAATGTTCACTGTTTCTGCTAGGTAGTTTGTTTTGAACTTGTGTCTGGTTAGATGGAAGATTTTGATTCTTGGGTCCTTTTTTGCCTGTTTTTCTGCTATTTTTTCGGAATTGTCCGTGCACCTGTCTAGGGTGAGGATTATCTCGTCGACTTTTTGTTTCCTGACAGAGTTTAGACATTGATTCAGTGTTTCTTCTTCGTTGTGAACTGGGATAACCACAGAAATCTTCTGCTCCTTTTCGGCAGTGTTCACTTTGATCTCGCCCTAGACATCAAGCAGATTTGTCACCTGTTCGATTCTCTAGGCTAGGGATGCTAATAAACAGTCTTCTAACTGCACGGGCTTGCGAGTTATCATTAGGCAAGCTTTTTTAGTCTTGACTGAAATGTTTTGGGCGAATAGGATAAATTTCAAGGTTTAGGTGAATAAGCGATGAAGGTCTTAGTTACTGGAAGCAGTGGTTTTATTGGTCGGTATCTTGTTGAAAAACTATTGGAATTGGGGCATACAGTTGTTGGATGTGACCTGAAATCTAGCGATTTCGCGAATAGAAACTATCATTCGCACGAAACTGATTTCACAAGCCAGCAAGAACTGGGGGCGCTTTTCTCGAAGCGTGAGCCTGGTTATTGCTTTCACGTTGGGGCTGTTGCAGATGTGAATTATGCAAGGCAACACAGCATCGAAACGGTTAAAGCGAATGTTTTTGGAACTGGAGTAGTTGCTGAGATGTGCAGGCGGTTTGATTGCTTTTTGACGTATGTTTCGACTTGTTGCGTGTATGGTGATACTGATGTTTTTCCGACTCACGAGGATGCTCTTTTGAGACCTACTGAGATTTATGGGTCGACGAAGCTTGCGGGTGAGTACGTGGTTAAGGGCTATCGCCAACTTTATGGTTTAGATTGTAACATTTTGCGGTACTCCACTGTTTATGGACCTAGGATGCGTGAGGCGTTGGCGCCTTTCATCTTTCTTTCGAGAGCGATAAGAAATGAGACTCTGCAGGCTCATGGTGATGGGGCTCATACGCGGTCTTACATATTTGTTGAGGATCTGGTGGATGCGACCGTTAAGGCGATGGAAGTGAAAGATGAGGTTGTTAACATAGCTGGAGAAGAGTCGGTATCTACATTGGAGTTGGCCGAGCTGTGTTGGCGGATGGCGAATCCGAATGAGAAGGTTGCCTTGGAGTTTATTCCTGACAGGCCGGGGAATGTGAAAAAAGAACACATAGATATAACGAAGGCGAAGAGGATCTTGAATTGGAGTCCCAAGACATCGATTGAAGAAGGCTTAGAGATGACTTACGACTGGATGAGGGGTGTTCTGAAAAGAAGCTAGTTTTGCGTTAAGTTTAGGTGCGTTGCGTTGTCAACCTCTCAAAGTGTTTGACTATAGATTTGCCGAACTCTTCCCATGTATAATGCTTCTTGACATAAGCCCTTGCTTGGCGACCCAGATTGTCAAGGTCGGATTTCATCAGGGCTTTTATTTCTGACTCGAATTCGTTTAGTTCTGCTATAGAGCCAAAGAGCTTCAACTCTTTAGGAAAGGCTTCTTTTGTTACTAGGACTGGTTTTCCGCATGCGTATGCCTCTAGGACGATGTTTGGGAAGCCTTCGGTGGCGCTGAGGAGGATTATGAGGTCTGCTTTGTTGTAGAATTTTGGCATCTCAGAGAATGGTAGCCCTCCCAGATAGTTTATGGTGCTTGGGAAGGACATGGACATCTGTTTCTTTCCAGCTATCAGGAAATATACGTTTTGGAGAGACTCTGCAATCTTAAGTAGATGAGTGACCCTTTTTTCTGGGCTTATCCTGCCGGCGTAGGCGACGGTGAATTTGCTTGACCTTTCAATGTTCATTGGTTTGAACACGTGGGCGTCAACGCCGTTGTAGACAGGGCTTGTGATCTTATCTTCTTCTACCCCCCATTCCTCGGCTTTTTTGGCCAGGTCGTTTGAGTTTGGTACGACCAAGTTTGCTTCCTTCAGGCTTCTTGCATCTAGGTAGTCCATTATTTTTTGTTTTATCCAACTGACATGGGTGACCTTTCTGACTTCTTTTGCATTTCCTCTTAACCTTACCACGTAGGGGATGCCCATTTTTCTGGAGCAGTATCTGGAGAATTCCTGTGCCCATGGGTCGCTGAGGGTGAAGATGACTTCTACATCGACGTTTCCTATTTGGTTGTAGATTTCTCGTCTTGAGAGATAGAGCCGTGCCATCTTGCTTTTGATGAACTTGTAGGGCAAGTTGAGTTTGTGAAAGGTGAAGTGCTGCTTCCATTCTTTTTTTGGTACTCCTCTGAGATGAGCTATGTTTAGGAGCTCTGGTTGTGATCCTAATTGTTTTGATATGCTTCTAGTCAGTGGGGCGACAAAACCTTGGTCTAAGAGATCTACAGACCATAGGGGCATTAGAACTCGCACGTTGAGTCGCCTAAAAAAGATTATTGAACTTTTGGAAACTTAAATGCTACGTGAATGCCCCGGAAATTTCACATTTTTTCGAAAGGAATTTCAATGCCCTTAATCTCAATATTATCGAGGTAGCGGCAATTATGTTGATTTAAGACTGGGTCGATTTTCATGTTGAATCATAATCATCGTCGAGTAGGCAATTTTGAACGTCGAACAGACCAAAACCGTGTGAAAGAAAGGATTGCGGGATTCATCGCGACCCTTGGAGAAGCGACAACGAAGCTTGCTTACCAATCGATATGTGACTTAGACATTCCATGTGTCCTAGTGTCTGGCGTAAGACCTGGCTATAGAGCAGTGAACGTTGGAATGAAAGCTTTGAAAGAATATGATTATGTTTTGAAATCCGACGCGGATATTATTCTCAAGAAAGATGCATTGACTAAAATGCTTAAGCTGATGAGTGGAAAAGTCGGTGCAGTAGCTGGAAGAGTTGTATATGACGAGAATTCTTTTCTTAAAGGACACGCTGGGTTTGTAATGCTTTTCAATATGAAGGCTTGGAGAGAAGTGGGTGAGTATTTAAATGAGCCGGGCTGTGACCGAAACTGGGTTAGGCGCATGGAAGGCGAGGGATGGCGCATATACTATTGCGATGATGTATGTGGAGTAGATATCAGGTTATACCGTGTCATGGAAATCGTTAAGAAGTTTCATGCACTCGCAATCAAAGACAGAATTGCATCAGAAGAGAAACAAAGCTATGTGAAGTATTGTTTACAAAGACTTGTCCACATGACAAAATATGTGGGATTATCCCGCAATTTCGGCTCTATCCTCGCCTTTCTCGGAACGCTTCTAGCCTTATCTAGACTACCCTTGTTTAATCAGAAAGAACGAGGGATAACAACAAAAACCATTTAGGATATTATGTGACAGCTGACGAGGGGTTAGTAGAATGCTTGATTTGAGGACTTCTGTTGAGTCTAGAATCAGAAACGCTATTTTCCCTTTCAGAAGATACTTGTAACCCGAAAAATTTCAAATAACTAAGATAAAAGAATGGGACTGGGATGCCTTAATTGTATTGGACTCTTGCCGTTACGACTATTTTGAACGGCAATACGGAAAACATCTAGATTGAAAATTAGAAGGAGTAATAAGCTCCGCTTCCGGCGACCGTTGAATGGCTTTCAAAGGTATTACCAGATTGGTATGATTTAACATGGATTTTTGTCATCCCTAGGATCAATAGTTTGGCAATTAGATTTATCCAAGCTCTGAGTTACAATGCACGCGAATATTTTAGAAAAATTGCCGATGTGTCGGACTTCGGCTGATCGGACGAATTCGGAACTGTTCATCCAAAAGAGCTCAACAAAGCTGTCAAAACACTCAACGTCAGAAATCGGCGAATTATCCATTTTGTGCAACCCCGCCAACCATACATTTGAGAAACCAAAATCAATTTCCATTCTGACAAGCCTATGGGCGGGATTAAACACGCAGGGCAACTCATTAAAGAACCAATAGAAAAAGAACAGTTCGACGCGCTCCTCGTCTCCATAAGAAGAGACGAACACGGCATAAGAGTCAAAGAAAGAATCTTCTCCCCCAGAGACGAAGACTTCAGATGGGACTACAAAAACCAACCCGCAGAAATGTGGGACATATACGTAAAACCCGCAGAAGACTACTCACACATGAGAGTCCACCCAATCCTCCACTGGACAGAACTCGAAGCCTGGCAATACGTCAAAGAAGAAAACCTCCCCATAAACCCCCTCTACTTCGCAAAAAACGGGAAACGCTACAGAAGCCTAGGATGCCAACCCTGTACCGTACCCATCTCATCAGACGCGCGAACCATAGACCAGATCATCCAAGAGCTAAAAATCACAAAAATCTCGGAACGCGCAGGCAGAGCCCAGGACAAAGAGAAGGCTTACATGATGCAGAAACTACGCAGTCTAGGATACATGTAGGACAGGACCCACATTGATAATCCTAGCCCTCGACGCGCTAGACCAAAACCTAGTCAAAACATTCAACTGCAAAAACCTAATGCAAGAAGAGCACGGTCAAACCGACATCACAAACTTCAAGGAACCAAGGACCATAGTTCTCTGGGCCTCCTTCCTCACAGGCAAAAACATGGAAGCAAAAATCCCTATAGAAGGCCAGTGGGAATTCCAACTGAAGAGAGAAGAAACCTTCCTCTGTTATTTTGACTCCCCAAAAGCCATAGACGTCCCAGCATACGCCTACAAACAAGAAAACCACAAAAAAGAAAGACAACTCCTAAAAGCCTACTTCAACGAAAACGCTACAATCCAAGAATACGACAAACTCATCTGGAAAAACCACCAAGAAAACAAAACAGAATTCCTCAACAGCCTAGAACAATACGATCTACTAATGGCCTACTTCAACCTAGCAGATGCCATAGGACACCTAAGCTTCGGCGTCTACACAAAAATGAAAAGAGTCTACACAGAACTAGAAAACCTAGCCGCAAGAATCAGAAATACAAATGACCTCACGCTCATCATCTCCGACCACGGCATGAAAGCCATCGGAAGATATGGCGACCACACCCAAAAGGGCTACTACTCAACAAACAGAAAGCTAAATCTCCACCTGCCAAAAATAACAGACTTCCATAAAACAATAAAAAGTGCCAAAAGATGACCAAATCCAGCATAAACCTCGTAATCATAGGCCACAAAGACCATGGGAAATCCACCCTCATAGGGAGACTCCTCTACGACTCCAAAGCCATCCTACAACAAAAAATCCAGGAAATCAAAGAAGAAACCCAAAGAGCCGGCAGAGGACGATTCAAATTCTCATACCTATTAGACAGCCTAGAAGAGGAAAGAAAAGGCGGACTAACCGTAGACATCATGCATACGCCATTCAAAACCAAAAAGCATCTCTACACAATCATCGATTGCCCAGGCCACAAGGAATTCATCAAAAACATGATAACAGGGGCATCGCAAGCCGACGCAGCCGTCCTAGTAATCTCCGCAAAAGAGGGAATAAAAGACCAAACTAAACAACACGCATATCTCGTGAAGACCCTTGGGATCAAGCAACTAGTCGTTGCAGTAAACAAGATGGACGAAATAAACTATGATCAGTCAATATTCAAAGAAATCTTGGAAAGGCTAAACATATTCCTAGATTCTCTGGACTACAAGAACGTTCCAACCATTCCATTATCCGCCTTGAGAGGAGACAACGTTTTCAAGAAGTCCCGAAAAATGGCATGGTATGATGGTACAACATTCATCGACGCTCTAGATCAGAACATCACTCCCCCGGCTCTACCAACAGACAAGCCGCTGAGAGGCTTCGTCCAAGACGTGTATGATACAGAGAAAGGAAAGATCATCATCTGCAAGATCGAAACGGGAAGCATAGAAACAGGAAAAGACCTCTTCTTCAGTCCATCCACACAGAAAGGGCTGATAAGGAAGATAGAGCTTTTCGGAAAAGAAGTAGACAGAGCTGAACCGGGCGACTCCGTGGAGCTTTCTGTAGACGGAGTAGACCAAATTAAAAGAGGCGAAGTGATCAGCTACCCCCAAAACAACGCAGAAACCATTCAAAGCTTCCCAGCACAGATAATAGTGCTGACAGATATCCAGATAGAAAACAACGATGTACTAAAAATCCGCTACGGAACCACAGAAAGAAAATGCAAAGTCCACAAAATCTTAGAAAAAATGGACCCCATCAATCTGGCAATACAACAGAAGCTTCATGGTGGCCTAAAAGATGGAGACATCGCCAGGGTGAAATTCTCCACCCTCGACCCAACATGCTTAGAAAAATATTCTGAAATCCCCCAGCTTGGAAGATTCGTAGTCGAAGGCAAGAAAGGAGCCGCAGCTGCTGGAATCGTTCTCGAAGTCAATAAATCCTAGTGAAAACGAGCTACTTACATCCCAACCGCGACTCAAGAATTTTCCCAGGTGTGGAACTCCATTCCTCATTGGAGCTATTTCAGGTCAGCTTTTCCAGACAGGAAGTTTATGACCTGAAGCATATCCTTTGCAAATCCTAAAAGATTAATAAAGATTAGCACGGCAAGGAAAGCTCTCAGATTGGCAAAAATACGTATAACTTGCTGTTGCCCGGGAATTTGAAAAGTCGACACAAAGATGCCGCCATTCAGGGCGTAGACAAAGTAAACTATCAGGACTATTGCTCTACCGACGCAGAAGGCGTGCTGAAGAATGGTTCCAGAGAAGAGTTCGGTGACAACGGTGAAGAAGACGACTATTGCCGAGAACACGTACAAGAGAGTCGTATACTCTGAAGGCATCCCAAAAGGTGAGCTAGAAGGCACCATAGCCTCTACCACCAGCGTTGGCAAGAGATAAGTTAGAAGAAACATAATAAACCCTTTCAAGACCGCCTTTGTCACGTTCGACATTATCTTCTTCAAAACTGATTTCAAGTTTCCTTCATCCGCCATATGTAAACCACCACTCTACACTGCCCAGTGGACCTTCAAAATAGACATGTACTTCTCCAGTCCCAGAGAACTGGGAAGGCTTAACGTACATGGTCACCTTCTCACTGTATTCCCCTTCTGAGGGAGCACTTACCTGACCGATCCAGACACCTATAAATTCCTCGCTCTCGTCAAAGATTTCAAGTCTTAGCGTTCCGTTCACGTCGAAGGGCGAATGATTTTCAAAGCTTGACCATGCGTCTATAACATAATGACTGGAGTTGTATGGCTCTGGGAAATCCGCTATCCTTACGGAAGCATTGTAGAAAGGCGCTCCCCAAGACATGTTTACACTTGTTGACACTTTGAGAGGGATGACATGTGCGATTTTCAGTCCTACACATACATCCAAGATAATCGTCGCGTCGTTAAGTAATAGGTAAGTCAGATTCTTTGATATGATGTCATCTATGCTCACGGAGATCGCGTGAGTTTCGTCGACGCTTCCACCTCTCGGTATGTTCTCCAAAGAAGTTGTTGATGTTGAGATTAACGTGCTGTTGCAATCTGTAGCCGATGTTGTCACGTTCAAGTCAGATATGTCGTAAAAACCTGTGTTATTTACAACGAAGGGTATGGATACTGTCATTGTTCCATTTGAAAAGGAAGGTTGGGGCGATCCGATGTCTATCTGCCTTTCCAAGATCAGTTTCAAAGGGGAATATAAAGAGGTGACCATGAAAACTGTAGTTGCAATCCAGAGTATCTTGCTCGCCCAGCCCAACGCTCGAATGGACTGTCTCATCAGCCCTTCTTTCCTTCAGTCGCCAGATTTCTTCTCAGCTTCCTTCTTGACTCCTCGCGGAAGCTTGGAAAGGAAGTCTATTCCTCTTTTGGTTAGTAAAGCGCCGATCCATCCCATTATGCCAAGGTACATTACTCGTATACAAGTTTCGACCAACGGACCTAAAAGCTCCCCAAGTTCGGCCACCCAATCCCCGATTGAGATATTCAACACTCCTATGAGGAAAAGATAGGCGTTAATGAACGTGAAAACCAACAGAGCCACGCCTACAATCAAGACAACATATCCTGAAATTTCAGCCTTGTCTACCATCCAACAATTCCCCAAATGTACGGCAGTATGCACCTAACTCATATGCACGTGCTTTACGTTGCAGGCATGCAATTGATTTATCATTTATGAAGTAAGAATCAGTAAAACGACAACGGCTTTACTACTCTCAGAATGTTAGATCGTGGTAAATTTAGATAAAAATCTGTCGCACAATCAGTTCAGGAAAAAAGGCCCAATAAGAATCAGATTAAACATTTCTTTTGAACGGGCGCATTTTTTCCAGCAACCCTTAATTAGGAGACGCGCACTCTACGGTTTTTCACAATGTAAGCGCGACGAACTTCGGCTTTACAGCTGTAGGTGATCCAATCTTACTCGCAAGAATCGAACACTGGGTTGCATAAGTAACTCAGAATTCTAAAAGGCTCTCTTTTCGGCGAAAAGCTTTTTCCCAACGCGCGCATAACTGCAGTAAGAGGACAAGACAGATGAGTAAGGCTTCTATCGTCGATCTTGCAACCAAATGTTTTAGACATGAAGGGTACAAGATAGAGAGAGACACCGTTTTAGAGGGCCTTTCCGGACTGCCACATAGATTCGATCTCGTCATTCACAAAGGCAATGAAAGACGCTTGGTTCAGATAAAGGACTGGAAGAGAACTGTGGGCGTCAACATGGTGATAAGCCTAGATAAGGCATCGGCAGATGTGGGTTTGCCTAATCCGATAATGGTTTCCCAGAAATTCAGTGGCCACGCAAAGGCCTACGCAAATCGTCGAGCCATCAGTCTGCTCACAAAGCGTCAGATCCTACGTAGGCTGGGATAATCTAGAAATGTCTTAGAAACTCGTCCAGCCGTCCCTCTTCATCAAGTTTCCTCAACCAGTCAACCACACCGACCCTGCATTCCTCTTTATCTTCCAAAATCTGAATCATATTCTCCACTACCCCTTCAGTGCCTCTACCGGTGGCATCAATCTCGCACACTTTATCAACACCGCAAGCTTCCACTGCCTCAGAGAGACAAACATCCAAGATTTCGGCAACGAGATTTTCCCAGAGCTTCCTGTTTCTAAATCCACGTTTCTCCATAAACATCTTTAGTTCATCGGGATGTCTCCTCAAAACAAAGACCAAGTGCGCATCCTCCGCTGGCACAACATCCACAGCATAGTGACCATCAACTATAACATCCCCTTCGCAATCCTGTATAATTTCCAGCGTCCTTTTTGAAACCTTTTCCATATCCGCAATAAGCGTTTTCCTCGCTTCATCAACGCCGCTAGTCAGCTCTTCCTGCTTGACAAGATCCGCCAAGTCGATACGTAGTCCCTTCAATTTTGACGTTAACAAACGGGATACGACGGTCTTTCCCACACCCGGTGTCCCAGTAACAAGGATAACCCGCCTAAACCCTTCCGATTCCTTCAAGGTTTTTCACTCTTTCACGAAATAACGGAAAGCAGAATGAAGCTAACCACAAAGCCGATCAATGTAGGAGGAAAGATTGCCTTCAGGAAATCTTTGATTTCCACATGGAAGAACTGAGCGGATAAAGAAACGCATGGGTGGACAGGTGTGAGAGCATAACCAAGAAAAATGCTGAAGAACATTATAGCAAAGACCGGAGCAGATAGAATCCATCCCTTTGTGAAAAATATGGGGATAATGATTAAGGCAGGCGTTTGTATTCTGCCGGTAGCAAAACCAAGCAAGAAACCTATTACGACGCAAAGAATCACTGGAGTGATCTGAAGGCTCTGTATCAGCGTTGGAATGCCAGAGATTCTGAATACATTAAGGAAAACTGCCATCCCCACGATTATGAAGGCGAAATCCCATGGTTTTGACTTCCAAGCGATCTTGCCAAAATCTCTAGCTCCCAATCTTCCAATGATCACGACGAGAATCAAGCTGCTTGTTATAGCGATCAGCGTAGCTGCTTCAGGAATAGAAGGAGCAAACAAGGTTTTGATTAGGAAATCTAGGATTGGAGCGATCAAGATCGCAGTCAAAGGTAGAAGAACCCTATCCAAGGAAGGTTTCTGTTCATAGTCAATTTCTCCTTTGATCTTATGAAGAAAGAAAACATACCCAAAAAGGGTGGACAAAAGAAAGAAGGGTGCCAGATATAGTAGGACTTGGTAAAGATCAAGAGAAACACTGGTAATCCCCCTTTTCTGCAACTCCTCGTTAGCGATTCTGACGGAGACAATCAAGGCGGGGGTCAAAGGATATATGAGAAACAGAATATGACGAAACCATACGTTGAGAGCACATTTCTTCTCCCTTGATATCCCCTCACCTGCTTTTTCCACCATTGGAGAAGAAAGTAGGGCGCCTCCAGGCATAGGAAGCATTCCTAGCAACGCTGGAGAAACTGCAAGAAAGGCCTTCTTCCCTATCTTCATGTTCTTAACTAAATTGTCCATTTGTCCAGTGTCCTTCAATATGCCCCCTATAATAGGGATCAAACCCACAGCTATGGCCAACAACATTGTAGATGGGTCTGTAAAAGCTGAAATGAATGGCGGGGCTATCTCATTGAAAGGTATGGTGAAAACTGCCAGAATGAGCGCTCCTAGAAACATGGCCGCGGCGAAATTTCTTCTGGAGACAAGTAGTAGAACGGCGAGCGCAAGGAAGAATCCCATCCAAATCAGAGGTGGAGACATCGAATCTCTTCCAACAGAAATAAAAAGGGGATATTGAGGGTCTATAATCCTCGATTGACTTCTATTCCCCCTTTTCTCATTACCATCTTTATCTTTTCTAAGTCTTGTAGAATCGTTATGTCTTTCAGTGGGTCTCCTTCCACAACAATGATGTCGGCAAATTTCCCCTCCTCTATTGTTCCAATCTTGCCTCCTAAGTTGCATGCGAATTCAGCAGCGTTTTTGGTAGCAGCTACAATAGCTTCAAGGGGCTTGAAGTGACATTTCTTGACAAGTAGCTCAAGTTCCATAGCGTTTTTGCCAAATTTCAGAAGTGGAGAACCACAGAAGTCGGTGGCTGCACAGATGGGTACGCCAGCTCTATGTGACTTCTCGATATTCCTGCAAACTTCTTCCCAAGCTTCCTCCGCCTTTTCCACTGCCCATGGAGGATAACCTGCTTCTACCCCGCCTTTTACTATTTGTTGGTTTATTGAGAGTGTTGGAACGAAAGCGACGTTCTTCTTGATTGCCATTTCTATCGCTTCTTCATCTGGATAGAAGGCGTGGTCGATTGTTCTTATTCCACCTTTGATGGAGAGCTTTATAGCCTCGGTTCCTTGGCAATGTGCAGTTACGAATGTTCCCACCTTCTCTGCCTCCCGAACAATAGCCCTGATTTCTTCCAGCGTGAACTGCGTATATTCTGGTCGATCTCGTTGAGACATTACCCCTCCACTGGTCATCACTTTTATGAAGTCTGCGCCTTCCCTGAGAGCTAGACGAGCTGCTTTAAGGCATTCTGGAACTCCGTCGCATATGCATGGATTGAGCTGTCTGGCGTATTCTATTGGAAGATAGTGTGCGTCTCCGTGACCGAAGGTCTGGCTGAGAGCGCGGCCAGCTGCTAACACTCTTGGAGCCTTAATAATTCCCTTTGACCATTCTTCTTTGATCGCTTTCTTTAGAAAGAGGCCTCCCCTGCTTCCGCAGTCCTTTACGGTGGTGAAGCCAGCTTCTAGGAGGTCTCTGGCGTCAAAAACCGCTTTTATGATTCCAAGTTCTATGGGTCTTACAATTTTTTCCTCAACAAATTTGTCACTCACCAAGCCCATGAAATGCATGTGAGAATCTATTAACCCTGGCATGACAGTCTTGCCTGAAGCATCTATCAGCTCTGCACCATCTGGAATCTTGATTTCGCTTGCCTTGCCCACTTCTTTGATTTTTTCTTTTTCTATTACAACGATAGCTTTTCTAGTTGGAGTGCTTCCGGTCCCGTCAATTAATCTTCCTTCAATCGCCTTAATCGCCTTCTTTCTAACGGGCATGTTATCCATCTCGTAGATTAGGTTGGGCGGCTAAAGTTGTTTATAAAGCTTGCAATCAGCTGGAAAGATATGAATGTACGTCATGCGAGCAGAATCTTAAACATCCTCGAGCGTGAGCTTGCACCCATGTCATCTTAGTCCATCTTCTAGACCAAGCTATAGACGATGCTCCCTCACGATCGGGCATTCCATAAAAATTTAAGATCTTGTGACATATCAGAACTAAGGTCGAGAGGTGCATGGCCAAGCCAATATTAGAAGGAGTCTTTGTACCGCATATAACTCCCTTTAGACGAAACGGAGAAATAAACGAGAATGCGCTGCGGCAATGTGTACAATTTTGGGTTGAAGGAGGACTTTCTGGACTTGTTCCTTGCGGAAGCAACGGTGAGGCCCCCTATCTCCTGAGAGAAGAAAGGAAGAGAGTTATTGAAGTTGTTGTAGAAGAAGCCGATGGCAAGGTCCCTGTAATCGCTGGAACAGGAGCTATAAGCACGCGGGAAACGATTCAATTAACTGAAGATGCAATGAGTGTAGGGGTGGATGCGGCTCTTGTTGTAACACCATTCTATTATAAGCATTCAAGCAAAGAGATTCATGACCATTACAGCGCTTTACTAGAAGCAGTTGACTTACCAATTGTCATCTATAACGTTCCAAAATTTACAGGATTCTCTCTGGACCCAAGCGTAGTTTACAAACTTGTTTCTGAATACGAAAATGTTATTGGAATAAAAGATAGCAGCGGAAACCTAAGTCAAATAGCAGAGCTCATCAGATTAGTGGGTGACAAAGTGTCGGTGCTAGCCGGTACAGCCGACGTTGCTCTCTCAACGTTAATGCTTGGAGGAAAAGGCGCCTTAATTGCGGTGGCAAACGTAGCTCCCAAACAATGTAGCGCCTTGTATGAGAACTTCAAAGAAGGAAAGTTTGAATACTCAAGCAAATTACAAGGATGTATTTCTTACATAAATGAGGTTCTCATCAGAAGGCATAATCAACTCTCTGCGATAAAGGCAGCATTGACCATGAAGGGTTTACTGGGTGGTTATCCCCGAAAACCGACAGCACCGCTGGAGGAAGACGAGAAGAAAGAGATAAAAGAAATACTGAAAGTCATTGAGGTTTGCTAGGCGTCCATTTGGTCATCCGCAAAGAATGGTTATGCCTTGGTCTAGTTTTATCTTTCCATGAGTCGTGCGATGATTCCATTTATCCACTCTTTTGGTTGTTGCTTGAATACTTCCAGCGCGGCTTCCACTCCGGACCCTTTTGGGTGGAAACCTATTTTTGGCAGGACTTCTTCTAGAGCTGCTAGGGTTGGGACTATGTATTCTGGTGAGGCTACCAGCCCCATGTGTCCAATCCTTATCAGCTCTCCTTTGCCGCAAGTCTCCTTACCCTTCGCCAAGTCTCCTAAACTTCCCCCAATCATTATGTTGAACTTCTCCATCATCAGGCTCCTTATCTTGTCTTCGGTGCCCATGGGGACTTTTACAGCTGTGACCGTTCCAGCCGCATCATCCTCTTCTGGGAGGACGCTTAAGCCCATAGCCCTAACTCCCGCCCTCACCGCCTCCCCAGCGACATAGTGTCTCCTGAAACGGCTCTGCAAACCTTCTCTTAATGCTATCTTCACAGCCTTGCTGAGGGCTAGAATGTTCATCGTCGGCATGGTGACTGGGTGACCGCCACCCCAGCTCCTGTACTTCCACGCTGAGAAATCTACGAAGTAGGGCTTAATGTATCGAGGCTTCTCCACGATGCTCTCCCAGATTTCCATGCTTACAGCTATCGGAGAAAGAACATGTATGGAACCTAAGGCTTTACTAGCGTAGCCCAGGCAGATGTCTATGTTCCACTCATCCATCCTCAACTCAGAACCTCCTAGCGACGCTATCGCGTCGACTATGTAGGTTTTGCCAGTTTCTTCGGCGATTTCACCGATTTCCCTAATCGGGTTCTGCACTCCAGACGAGGTCTCGACGTGCACCACGAAGATGGCCTTTGCGTCTTTCTCCTCTATCGCAACTTTCCTCACTTTCTCCGGGTCTATGGCCTTCCCAAAACTCTCCCATACTAGTATGGGATTTCCACCGAAAGCTTCCACAGCCGTGTTGATGTATTCTCCGAAGATTCCGTTCGTGAGGGTTATCACCTTGTCTCCAGGCTTAACCATGTTTGCGGCGACCATGTGGGTTGCTGACTCGCCCGAGCCAGGATATAGTATGATTTCTCCCTTTGTTTGGAAAATCTTCTTCAGATCTTCGCGCACTTTTCTGAACGCTTCTTTCCAGTCAGGTCCATAGTGTGGGAGAACTTGATGTTGAAGCTTCTCTAGAACCTCTGGATAAGGCTCACTGGGGCCTGGCAACATGAGTAATCTTCTCTTAAAGGACATTCTCCTATCCTCCAGGCATTATACGTTGTGCGCAATAGATGGCTCCTCATATAAAAAATGATTACACAAGATGAGCAATACGCGTTGAAATTCTGTCTGGCAAAAGTAGGTTGTAACTGCTTGACGCAGATGTCCGATAAGGATTATTGTTCGGATTTTACTATTTTGCCTCCAGCTGTCTCTATTTTCTGGGCTGCGGACTCGGAGTGGGAATCTACTTGTATGATGAGCGGTTGTGTGACCTGTCCTCTCCCAAGAAGTTTTTCAAAGCCGAGCTTATCCAGATCTACCGTGACGCCCTCCTTTGTCTTCTTGGCCTTTTTGTTGGTTATTAGTTCGCTGATTTGTTGATCCAGTTCGCCAACGTTAATTGCACGTACCTCTCTTCTTATTGGTAATTTGAATCCGTATTTCCCGAATCGTTTTGGAGCGTATTTCACCGTGTGGGTCCACTTGTGTTTCTTGCCTCCAGTTTTTCCTCGGCCGCCCCGCTGTCCTCCGCCTCTATGCTGACCTATAACACCGTATCCATGTGTTCTTGAACCACGTTTCTTTCTGATTTTCCTCTTCTTATGAGGCATCTTGAACTCTCCGTTACCACTTGACTAAGCACAGTAAAATAAAAACCTGTAGCCTTAAACAATTTCGCTAGCTATTCCAAACGTTGTTTCCAAATCTAGTTACGCTTCCTCAAACTTCTTAGACACAGTCAAACCCCGTTTTGATTGCTAACCTGAGAAGGAGCTGTAGCATATACTCCTACTCAGAAATTATGAGGGCTTCCAAACCCAAACTCCTATTATGGAAGAAAAAGACGAAATCAAATTAGTGCTCCGGCCGGGATTCGAACCCGGGTCTCCGGCTCTCTTCCACTAGTTGTGGCGAAAGGCCGGAATACTTGGCTCACCGAAGGTGTTTAACCTGGCTATATTCGGCAGAGAAGGTTTTCCTCTTTCTTCTACCGGAGCCTCCCAGAGCACCAACAAATAATTTATCCGATAGTTTTAAGCTTTCCCACATGCGGTTCCCTCAATAATGAAATTGCACGTTGGCTTTGAAACTTCGCAAAGCTTTATAAGAAATCTGACGAAGTGCATCCATGCAAAAAAAACTGCATGAAGAATAAATCTAATGATCGAATCCTACGATTTTGGCCGTATAGTCGTCGACGGGAAAGAGTACACCACCGACCTCATCATCTTTCCAGATCGTGTTGAAGACGGTTGGCGGAGGAAAGTGGGTCACCAATTAAACATCGAAGACATCGAAGAAGTAGTTGATAAGCTACCTGATGTGCTTGTTGTCGGCACCGGCTACTCGGCCTTGATGAAAGTTCCTGCAGAGACGAAGCGATACATCGAGGAGAGAGAAATCGAGCTTGTCATTCAGCCAACCAAGCGAGCCTGCGAAACCTACAACAAGCTCATCCAATCCGGGAAAAAAGCAGTAGCGACCTTTCATCTAACATGTTAGTTTATGTCGCATGCTCACAAAAATACTCAGTGAGCATTATTTTTGACGCCAGATGCACTGTTTAGGGCTCTTGGAACCTCTTAACGTTATCAGAAGCCGAGGTCCTCGTCTACTAGTACCACCGTAATACGTGACTCTCTGATTCTGTTGGGAGCTCTCTCTAGGATGGTTATCACGCGGCAAATCCTCTTTGGAGAGTCGCATTCTTCACACACCCTTGTCTTGACACATGGAAGTTCCCCAATATTATGCCGTTTTGCATTAAGAGGACCTGCTACTTCTTTGAGGCGCTTGAGACCCTCATCCATATTCCTCACAATCTTGTTCCGTCCAGCAACAACAATCACCTTATCAGGACCAAATATCATAGAGGCAACCCTATTGCCTGTACTATCGACATTCACAAGCTTCCCGTCCTCCGTCACAGCATTGCTACTACACAAGAAAACATCAGAATTATGAGCCTCCCTCATAAAAGGAAGCCAGTCCCTTACAGATATATCCAGCAACCAGTGGTGAACAAACCGATTTCCTCGCTCAGTCAAAGCCTCCATAAGACCAAGTTCACGGATCGTCATAGATCCACCAACGCCGACCTTGGCATCAGCTGGGATAAGTGCCAAAACCTTCTGAACCGCATCATTCCTAGCCGAAGCCATAATAACTTCAAAATCATTCCTTTCAAGCGCCCTCTTAGTTCTTGAAAGCCTATTGTCACTCCAGATTTCATCTTAGTCCTTCACCTTATGGAAGAATCAAAACCTCCACCTTCACCTTATTTCCATCTTTCAGCTTAAGCTTGCCCCGCAAGAAAGAGGCGGCGATTATCTCCATAACTGAGGAATCGTAATGGCTTCGTAGGGCACATACCAGAGCGCCCTTCACCCTGTTATTGATTATAGCCGGATAGCACTTCACCGAACCATAAGTTCTAGATTCATCCTTGAAACTTTCGAGCTCTATCCCAGGATACGTCTCCAGTTCAGACCTCGTTTTCATGTCATACTCAGAGGTAAGCTTCAGATTTAGAGTTCCAGGATACGGATCGAAACCCAACTTCTCTATGAACTGCCTACGATATCCATCTCTCGTCACGTAGTAGGCGCCCTCACCAAGCCCGGTGAAAAGCACACCCTCCAGCGTAATAGAAGGCGGATAGGGTGCCTCAATTATTAGACGCAACCCAGAATAAAGCTTCTTCAACTGAGCCGCTCCGGAGTCCGTGATTTTGATCAGGCAACCCTCTGAAGTGATCGTCCTATTTGTCCAACCGCTCTTATCCAGATGAATAAGGTGGCGGGAGGCTGTCTGCTGGGAAACCCCCATCTTTTCAGCCAGATATTCCGTTGAAACCTTCACTGTTCTGCTACAAGCACCTAGTTCTGCGAGCTTGTAGAGTATGAAGAGACTTTTCCAGGTGTGTGCGTCGACGGTAGAAGCGTCCATTCGTGTCGCCTCATTGAGGAAAAACAAACTCAGTGTATATAAGCAACTCGAAACCGAGTAGTTAAGTCTTCTCGGCTTTCGGCACATTTGAAGCGGCTATTGGAACCATTGCTGAAAAACCTGTTGGGTATATCAAGCCTATAAAAGGAAGAGGAGATAAAGATTATAGGCTGTCAGGAATTGGGTAGGCATGACTCAGCTTTCGAGTGAAAATCTCAGAGAAAACGCATTAGACTTCTGCATGCAAGCTGCTGGCTCTTGCGAGGTTGTTGCAGCCGGTCTACATGGTCCGCGGGTGTACGGCTACGCGGACGAAAAGGGTGATGCCCATGTCTTTTTGGTCCTAGAGCGTTACAAAATTGGATTGAGATACCACATTAAGCCTTCAAATGGAATGGACACTTTCATCTTGGCTGTTGATCGAAGAATCTTTGAAAGAGATGTGGTGCAAGGATGGTTGGGTGAGTTTGTCGCTGAAAAGGTAACGTTCCCGTATGTTCCTTTGATTAACAAGGAATATCTGTGGCGTCATGAAGTAAAGGTGAAAAGGCGCATTGTCTGGGAGCTCTTGGAGAATCTTGTTTTAGAGTCTCCCGATTTATCTCAAGAGCTCCTCATAAAACCCGAGTACTTCATTCATGAAACTATAAGGCGTAAAGCCAAACTGTTCCCGCCCATCACGTACAGCTTCCTTAACATGTTTAGGGACGATCTCAGAAGAAAAAATATCAACGCAATTATGAGGGGCTACCTTGAAGCCATCGATCAGCTGGCGAAGGAGAACTGGATTACTTTGTCCAATGGATACATCAAAGTTACACAGAAACTGATTAACGCGATTAGAAGCCAGAAAATTCGAATTCCCATCTTTCTCAAATCCATTCAAAAAACGGCGCTTCTCCACATTCTTAACGTATTGCCAAAATTGACCAATCTTCTCGTTCAAGACCAGAAGCTGTTCAGAGGATCTTATCGAGACGTTGAAACTGAACGGCTGGTTTTTCGGCTTGAGGATCCTGATAAATACTTGTTGATGCCGACGCATAACGGACTGGTTCCGTTTTCAGACAGAACCACCGTGGAGGTTTTTGCGGAGAAAATGATGTTGAACGAAGATGTTTTAGATATGAAAGTTGAACATATGGGTGGAGTTTTGAACACCGTATATCTGCTCACACTGTGGGAAAACAGTAAAAAACGGAAGGTCGTGGTGAAGAAGTTTGAGGACTGGTTTGGCTTCAAATGGTTTCCATTGGCGCTGTGGACGCTTGGTACAAAGACGTTTACGGTGCTCGGTCGATCCAGGCTGGAAAGAGAATACGCAATAAACCAATTTCTACGTAGTCGTGGTTTTGCTGTTCCGAAGATTCTTCACGTCAGCCATAAGGAACGATTGATCTTCGAGGATTTCATTGATGGAGAGACGTTAGTTAGAGTTGTGAAGCAGATCATGTCATCCAAGAAAAGAGCCTCAGATATTGCCTTAGTGAGAGATGTAGGGACGAAAATTGCCCAAGCTCACAAACTTGGCGTTAGTCTTGGAGACTGCAAGCCGGAGAATATCCTTGTAACCAAAGATTGGTCACCCTTTTTCGTCGATCTCGAACAGGCTTCAAGAGACGGAAATCAAGCCTGGGACATAACTGAGTTCCTCTACTATTCCGGGCACTACGCCTCTCCAGTCTCTTCAGCGAAATCCGCGAAGCTTCTTGCAAAAGAATTCATCGAAGGATATCTGGAGGCTGGGGGCAAAAGAGGAACGGTTAAGAAGGCGGGATCTCCTCGATACGCGAAGGTTTTCAGCATCTTCACGCCGCCACAGATTATCTTGGCTATTTCTAACGTCTGCAAGAAGATGGGTGGCTAAAAGGAGTCTACGAATGTAGAAATATCAGCAGCCATGGATACCCTGCGTTTGACAGATATGTGATTTAAGAAATTAGTGTCTTAGGTCTTCGCCAAGAATTCACTGTAAGTTTGGAATTCGCTTTCGGATAACCATCCTTCCTCTTCCAACGCCTCGAGTCCTTCTGTTATCTTCCTGCGTAGTTCTTTTGTCCGCAACATGTTAGCTTCAGTTCCTGCGTCCACTATTTCTTTTTCAAACACTGGATTCTGTGCAATCAAAGGGAGGAGTCCGTCCAGAAGTGCCGCGATGATCTTTGAGCGGGGCTCGAGGATCGATTTCACCTTTGCAACTCCAAAGACTCCCTTAAACTTTGTCAGAATTCCTATGCTTCCAGCAACAGAAGGAGGGTGTACAGCATATCGATTCTTCAACTTCTCTTCATAACAAAGAAGGTAGAATGGAACGTACACGAGAGCATATTTTCTTATCCCCTCTGATACACCCAACGTGTCAAGTTTATCTAATGCAGCTCCCTTCTTCCCGACTAGATTGTCGATCTGATCCACAATTGTCTTCGCTGAATCTTCTAAAGACTCTATCTCCTGCCGACTCATCAGAATCCTAGCGTCACGGGCGGCTTCAATATCCCTCACTCCTTTCATAGCCGCTTCCATTCGGTCGTCGCATACAGACCTCAGTTTTGAGATTTCCTTCTTTTTAGTTGCGGTTGCATCTTCAATTTCTTTGTCAATATCCCTGATGCTCCTCTCTAGATCAGAGAGTTTCTTTTCGCTTCTCTCAAGCTCTTCCTTCCATAGGAGTTCGCCTGTCTTATCCTTGTTGAGCCTACAAGATCTTATCTCTGCTTCATAACGATCGACTCTGGCAGTCATGTTTTGCACTGTCTTTTCCAGCCTAACTCGCTTTTGATGAAGACGATGAAGATTGCTTTCCATCTCTTTGGTTCGTATAGTAATCTCTTTATCGCATCTCCTCTGGATCTGGCTTACTTTCTCTCTAAGGGAAGATTTCAGATCTGTTATCTTTTTGTCAAATTCTTTTTTGTTTTGCACTATTCTTTCACGCATTGTCTTGATGTGTTTCTCAGTAGTATTGCTCAATAGTTTCATGACTGCGCACAGATTTTCAATGTCGTCTTTAATAGTGGATCTATGATTTGACAAGTCCTGAATTGTGGATGAGAGTGCTTGTTCGTCGAGTGCTGGGGATATGAGAACTACGTCAGCCAGAGGCTTTCTGATTACCTTTGCCTCTTTAAGATAGATGGAGAAATCTTGAACAAGCGCTGCATCTGCGACCAGCCCTTCGATGACTTTTTCTTCCTCGTCGATGAAGTTTTTGAAGAAATTGAGGCGATCAGAGAGAAATGCGGAGTGGGCTTCACGCGTTTTCGCGCTCACTTCAATATCGGTGGTGAATACTTTGATGTCAGGTAGGGTGCTATAACGCAATTTATGCGTAGTTATGCTGAGACCATCAAATAATAGACTTCTCCCCCTCCAAGGAACCAGCCACATTGGATAACAGAACTTTGCGGTGAAAAGTAACTCCTCTCCTCTCTCTTTCCTCCTTAAGATACCGCCACCCTTCTTTCTCTCCATCTGAGCTATGCAGAAAACTGCTGCCTTCTCCATTTCTCTACTAAAGGCTTTTTTGCGATCCTCGGCAGAGGCGGCAAATGGAAGAATTAGTTTTCTAGATTTCGTAGTCATATTCGCTACAGCACTCTCACATACTCGTTGTCCTCTATTTCAAATTGTTGTGGAGTATACACGCATATCTCTAATATATAAAATTGGACTGTGATCGGCTATAAATAATGATGTTTTACGTTCGCAGATTTTCATTGCCTTTTTATATAAGCACGGAACATAACATCCGCTATCCTTGGAGGAGAATCGTTTGGAAAAGATTAGGAAAAGTATGGAGAAGCATGGGATACCTGGCAGAGATTTGTATGAACTGCCAACATCCAAGAAGAGATTTCCCGACAAGTGTCATTACCGAATAGAGATATCTGGTGTCGAGCGTCCTTCGACGCTGGAGGCCCTGATAGATGAGATGGACAAGAGAGATGTGCGGGTTCACAGGCTGATTTCAATGGTGATGGGCGCAACATATCTCTCAGACGACGAGTTAGAGAGCTTTGCAAAGATGGCAAGGGACGCCAAACTTGAGGTCATCGCCACACCAGGCCCGAGGTCACTCTGGGATCTGGGAGCACAGATCAGGACTCCTGAGGGCTCTCTTTCTGGCATGCGCTATCGGGGATCCGACAATCTCTCCTATGTTATTGGCGATATTATGAGAGCCATCGAATTTGGAATCAAAGGCTTCCTAGTTGTGGATGAGGGTCTTTTGTGGCTTTTAAACGAGATGCGGAAGGCTGGGGATTTGCCGAAGGATGTGGTCTTCAAGGTTTCGATATTTGCTGGTCATGGGAACGCAGCTGGAGCGAGAGTCCTGGAGATGCTTGGGGCCAATACTTTCAATCCCTTGGCTGATCTGACGCTTCCTATGTTGGCGTCTATAAGGACGGCTATTGATATTCCGATCGATGTGCATGTTGTGATATTTGATTCTTGGAGTGGTATAAACCGGATTTGGGAAACTCCAGAGATCACGAGGATATGTGCGCCATGCTACTATAAGATCGAGCCGGGGACTAGTGCTGGTGCACTTTACAAACCTTGGGTGAGCCCGGAGCATCTGGCGTTTCTTGCGAGGGAGAAGGTGAAGATGGCTGAGGTTATCGTTTCTTTGATAGAGAAGTACTATCCTGAGGCCAAGCTTTCCAAGATAGGTCCATCCGACTTAGCGGTTCCGAAGCCCTAAGCGTTTCAGTTCCCTTCTTTTTGATGTTCCCTTCAGAAACAGACAAATATGTTGCATGTGACAACTGGGTTGAGGGTTTGTAGTGTTCAAGCCTAGTGGAATCTTGCCTGCGCTGGTAACCCCCTTTACCAAGGACGGGAGGGAGGTGGATGAGGGGCAGTTGCGGAAACTGGTCAACAGCTGTATTGAACAGGGTGTGAGTGGTCTTGTTCCATGTGGTACGACTGGGGAGTTTGTTAATCTTAGTGTTGATGAGAGGAGGCTGGTGATTGATGTTGTTGTGGATGAGGTTGATGGGAGGGTGGCTGTGGTTGCTGGTACTGGTGCGAGTGGGACTGATCAGGCTTTACAGATGACTAGGTATGCGAAGGATTCTGGTGTGGATGCGGCTTTGGTGGTGACCCCGTTCTACCTCAAGCCAACAGATCGTGGGATCTACGAGCACTTCTATACTATTGCGAGTGGGGTTGATCTTCCGGTCATTCTGTATAATATTCCTCAGTGTACTGGTGTGTGGCTTACGTGGCAGATGGTTGAAGACCTCGCTGACGTTCCTAATATAGTTGGTTTGAAGGACAGCAGTGGAGAGCTGAAGTATATGCTGGCGGTTCTGGAGAAGGCTAGAGAAAAGATCAATGTCATGTGTGGCTATGACGAAGTTGTTCTCTCGGCTTTGGCAGCTGGAGCTTCCGGGGCTATTCTGGCGAGCGCAAATGTCATCCCAGATAGATGGGTTGAGATTTATGATCTGATTCAGAAGTGCGATCTTGAGAAAGCTCGTGAGCTACAGTTTGGAATTCAGAAGATTGCTAGAATTATTGCCAAGAGTGGTGTCGTTGGGGCGAAGGAGGCGCTAAATATGATGGGATTAAGGGTTGGACGTGCTAGGATGCCTCTGAGCGTGGGTGGGGAGCTGACCTATGAGGCCCGTGAGGAGCTTCGCCTAGAGCTCGAGAAGATCGGGAAGATTGCTACAAAGCCAGTCAAGTTTAAGATCAAGGAGAAAGCCTTAGAAGAGCGTTTTACGGCTATCGGCATTACACCTGAGGTTGTCCGTGACTTCCATCTGCGCGTTGGTGAGGCTCTGGCCGGTGGGGAGTCTGAGGTTGCCCACATTGACCTAATGATTGGGAGAAAAGATGGTCCTGTGGGTGAGGCCTACGCCAAGGCTAAGGCGGCTCCCTCTGCTGGACATGAGCCTTTAGTGGCCATTCTTGAGCCCAATCTCGCCGTGAAGCCTCTGACTTTGATTGTGCCGACGGTTACTATTAGGGGGATGCGGCAGGCTAGTATGGTCTATGGTCCTGCTCAGGCGGGTGTTGCTAAAGCTGTCGCTGACAGTTTGGCTGATGGTATTATTCCTAAGGGTGCTGTGGATGATCTTGTTATTATCGCAAATGTCTTTGTTCATCCTAGCGCCGTCAATAGGCATCGTGTGTATGTCAACAACTATAAGGCTATGAGGCATGCAATCAGGAGAACTATGGAAGGTAGGCCTACAGCTGAGGAGATTGTTGAGAACAAGGACAGGGCCAAGCATCCATTCAAGTACACACCATAAGCTTGCTTACGCAAAGGCGCCAATAAAATAGCTACACGCAACACCTAATTGAGCCTTCCTTTCCCCTTTAGTTGAACAGCCAATTTAGTTTGATATATAGGTTCAAAAAAACGGGAACTCTAGAATCGCATGCGAAGTGTCAAGCTTAATAATAAAAAGACCTTCCAGTATGGGGATTCTATCCATTTTTGTGTCAACGTCCTAAGATACCAAGATCATTTTACATGGTTAAATTTATATTCAATATCAAACAATGATGAACAGTCATGATGGAGGAAAAATAAATGGCAAAGTGTCCCGGCTGTGGAATAGAAGTTTCCACACCAAGAAAGACATGGAAGATGGCTGGCCGCCCAGACAGAAAGGGTACAAGGACTGAGCTAACAATCGGCCTCTTCGACTGCCCCCGATGCAACAAAGCCTTTAGAAAAGTCTTGGCCAAGCAGAAGATTTAAGACTAAAAGGCCCACTCGACAGACGTGGGGGTTCGTTCCCCCGTTCGTTGAAGATATTAGAGGAAGTCGTTGGAAAAAGCAAAAGCGCTAGTGAAGTATAGAAGTGTAAGCTTGTAATCGCCTTTAAGTCTGCAAACCTCCTCCTTTTTATTGTATATCGTTAAGTTTTTAACATTCAACAGGGAACAAGCTCTTACGAAGACTGACGGTTGTACGGGAAACATCGGAGAAGTGATAAGAAACATTGAAAATGCGGAATCTTCTTAAAAATGAGACTGTACAGACTATTATCCTAATCGCTATTATCATAGCTGTTGTCGCCACTTTCTGGTTCGGTCTAAGGTTTGCTCTAGGGACAGATTACCCCTTGCTGGCAGTTGCTTCCGGAAGCATGGAAGATACATTGTTTAGGGGCGATCTCATTGTCGTTCAAGGAGGACTGAACTTCACCGAACTTAACGCTGCCCCTGAGGAGGCTCAACCCCCCGGCGAAATTGTTGTTTTCTATGATCCTCGATATGGTCGAACCCCTGTCTTTCTACCTGTAGCTGGAACAGATACGCGTCTCATTGTACATCGCGCAATAAGCAAAGTTAAGAATAACGGCACATGGTATTTCCAGACAAAAGGAGACCGCAACGTTAGTCCAGACAGCTGGCTGGGATCAGAGACTTTAGACGGCAGAATATCCCAGGAGCTTTTGGTCGGCAAAGTTGTTGGAAAAGTGCCATGGCTTGGCCACATCCCCTTGTTTATGCACGAGAATCGTATTTCAGCAACAATAGTTATTATCCTTTTGTTCGTTGTATTAATTGTAGTGGACTTTGTTTTCCCTAGAAAGAGGAAAGAGAAACAGAAGGTCGATAAAGAAAGCTGTTGAATTCTTCTAAGCAAGAAATGTGCACCGATGACCCATCAGAATTTTGTCGAATCATTCACTATTCGGCAGACCAGTGCTCTTGCTTTCCTGCTTGGGTTGAGAGATATTTCAAGAGCAGAGTTTCTTTGCTATTTGTTGAGTCTGCCACTATGTATTCCGCTTTGAACCTGTGGAGACTTCATCGCAGTTCCTCTGGAAATATTTTTTTACATTTTGACGTTTATTATATTAAGTGCGAATGTAAAAGCGTTTCACTTGTCGTGAGACACCAAATGCATGCAAGAGCAAATCAGTGAATGAATGTGGATCATCGAGTAAGTGAATCAGAAAAAATCACTGAGTGGGTTTGGGCTTAAATTTTAACCCCCAAACCCAAACTAGCTAGCCGCCAAACTCTTCTAACCATGCTTTAATTTCCTCTGAATACTCTTCTTTAGTCATCTG
>JABAOC010006022.1_pt2 | contig 51882 bp, 45 predicted proteins | sample 7062161 | NCBI WGS metagenome assembly JABAOC01 (sample SAMN14538625, study PRJNA623070) | marine sediment metagenome | biome: marine biome [ENVO:00000428]; feature: marine pelagic biome [ENVO:01000023]; material: deep marine sediment [ENVO:00002113] | place: India: Gulf of Khambhat ... | reverse complement strand
GAAGAATATGGCGTAAGAGAAACACGATTTGAAAAGAAAAAAGAGGATTGTTTTCTCTGCGGGCTGTGCGTAAGAATGTGTCGTGAAAGGATGGGTATCAGTGCTATAAATTTTATTAATCGTGGCTCCAAACGGAAAGTATGCCCGCCTTTTGACGCGGCTTCTGATATATGTCAGACCTGCGGAGCGTGTGCTTCTATCTGTCTTACCGAAAGGATTAAGCTTGGGGAAATCAGCAAGAATGAAGCAGTCCCTATAAAGCATGAATATAATGAAGGATTAATCGAAAGGCCAGCTGCTTATATCCCATATCCCCAGGCCGTTCCCAATAAAGCTACAATAGATGAAAGATATTGCGTCCATATGCTTAAGGATGCTTGCGGAGTCTGTAAAGAGTTTTGTGAAGCAGAGGCGATTGATTATGAGCAGAAAGAGAAGGAAATTGAATTGAATGTTGGCGCAGTAATTTTATCCCCCGGATTTGAAATATTTAATGCAAAAATCAAGGAAGAATTGGGATATGGAAATTATCCAAATGTGGTTACCTCGCTTGAATTTGAAAGAATATTATCTGCCTCAGGACCATTCTTGGGTAAAGTTTTAAGACCCTCTGATGAGACTGAACCAAAAAGGATAGGATTTATACAATGTGTCGGCTCCCGGGAAGCTGAAAGGGATTATTGTTCTTCTGTATGCTGTATGTATGCCACAAAAGAAGCAATAATCGCCAAAGAGCATGCTCGTGAAGATCTAAAGTGCGATATATTTATTATGGATATGCGCGCCTTCAGTAAGGGATTTGATGAGTATTATCAAAGGGCAAAAGAGCTTGGAGTAGATTATATAAGGTGTCGCCCACCTTCTGTGAAAGAAATACCCGAGACAAAGAATCTTCTTATTGAATACTTAGCCGAAAATGATAAGAAAGTCTCCCGCGAATATGACCTAGTTGTTTTATCTGTAGGTCTCCAGCCTCCAAAATCTGTAAAGGAAATCTCAGAAAAATTCGGTGTTGAGTTGAATGAATTTAATTTCTGCAAGACATCACCATTTAAGCCGGTTGAATCAACACGCGAGGGAATCTATGTCTCTGGTCCGTTCACTGAACCTAAAGATATACCTGAAACTATTATGCAGGCATCAGGTGCTTCATCAAAAGTCTTATCTCTCCTAAAAGACGTTAAAGGCAGCTTGATTATTCCCAAGGAATATCCGCCAGAAATAGATGTATCAGGACAGGAACCAAGAATCGGAGTCTTCGTCTGCCACTGCGGAACAAATATTGCCGGAGTAGTAAGTGTTCCCAGTGTGGTTGAATATGCAAAAACACTTCCCAATGTTGTTTATGCTGATAATAATTTGTATACCTGTTCAAACGACACCCAAGAGTTAATAAAAGAGAAAATAAAAGAGCACGAGTTGAATCGTGTGGTAGTTGCCTCTTGTACACCTCGGACTCACGAGCCTCTATTCAGGAACACAGTCCGGGAGGCAGGGCTTAATCCCTACCTTTTTGAGATGGCAAATATCAGAGACCAGTGCTCATGGGTGCATATGATGGAACCGGAAAAGGCAACAGAGAAATCCAAGGACTTGGTAAGAATGGCCGTGGCTAAAGCACGATTATTGGATCCTCTCCAGAAGAGGTCTGTATCCATAGTTAAATCCGCTCTGGTTATCGGTGGCGGAGTTTCCGGTTTGACATCCGCAACTGAACTCGCAAATCAGAGATTTGATGTCTATTTGGTGGAGAAAGAAAAAGAGCTGGGTGGAAACGTAAAACGTATTCACTATCTGTTGAATGGAGGTAATCCACAAGATGAATTGAAAAGACTTGTTGAAGAGGTTAAGAAGAGCGAGAAAATCCATTTATACACAGAAGCCAGAATAGAAAATATTGAAGGTTCAATCGGCAATTTTAAAACTACGATTTCCACGAAAGGAAAATCAGAAGAGTTTGAACACGGTGTAGTGATTGTTGCCACAGGAGCCCAAGAATATAAACCAAAAGAATATTTATACGGTCAGGATGAAGGAGTCATAACCCAGCTCGAACTTGAGCAACGCCTGAGTACAAACGGCGATTGGTCAACTGCGGCCGGAAATGGCATACCCAAGAACGTTGTAATGATTCAATGCGTCGGTTCTCGGGATGATGAAAGGCCTTATTGCTCGAGGATTTGTTGTTCAGAATCCGTTAAGAACGCTCTAAAAATAAAAGAACTTTCTCCTGAAACAAATATATATGTTCTATACAGAGATGTGAGAACTTATGGATTCAGGGAAAGTTATTATACCAAGGCAAGAGAAAAGGGTGTTGTGTTCATGAGATATGAAGAAGACCGGAAGCCAGAAGTCTCTAAGGATGGGGACTCCTTACGAGTGGAAGTTTTTGATCAGACATTAGAAATGCCGATAGAGATATCTGCGGATTTAGTGGTATTGTCCACTGGGATAGTTGCTGATGAGGGGAACGAAGAAATTGCAAAATTCCTCAAAGTTCCTTTAACCAAGGAGAAATTCTTTCTTGAAGCTCATATGAAATTACGTCCGGTTGATTTTGCAACAGATGGAGTATATCTATGCGGCTTAGCCCATTCGGCAAAGGCAATGGACGAGAGTATAATCCAGGCCGAGGCTGCAGCATCAAGGGCAGCGACCATACTTTCACAAGACAGTATAGAATTAGAAGCGAATATATCTCAGGTAATAGATGAAAGTTGCGACGGTTGCGCCTACTGTGTTGAACCCTGCCCTTATCAAGCGATTACATTGATCGAATATATGAGAGAAGGATCAGTAAAAAAGACAGTTGATGTAGATGAAACCGCCTGCAAGGGTTGTGGATGTTGTATGGCAACCTGTCCCAAGAAAGGAATATTTGTGAGAGGATTTAAGCTGGAGCAGATTGGAGCACAGGTCAATGCTGCTATGGGAGTGCAATAATGCAAGATGAATTTGAACCCTTGATCTTAAGTTTTTGCTGTAACTGGTGTTCCTATGCCGGAGCAGACCTGGCAGGAGTGTCCAGATTACAGTATCCTACTAATATCAGAATAATAAGGGTGATGTGTTCAAGTATGGTTCATCCCAATTTAGTCATCGATGCCTTAACAAAAGGAGCGGACGGTGTTCTAATCTGCGGCTGTCATCCAGGCGACTGCCACTATCAAGATGGAAATCTGAAAACAGAGAAAAGAGCTGATGCAATATTTCTCATGCTGGAGGATTTTGGCCTGGAGCCGGAAAGATTTCGGTTGGAATGGGTTTCGGCAGCAGAAGGTCCAAAATTTGCCCAGGTGGCAAAGGAATTTACAGAACAGGTAAAGAAGTTAGGGCCGAACCCTTACAAAGCTTAATACATAATGTGGACGTTCCTCAAGGGGACATCCTTTTTTTGATATAAGATGTAAAAGCTTAGATCATAGGATGTTACTTTGGGGAACGTCCCCCATGGCTGTCTGGGGATGTTCCCCAATGGGAATGGAGATAGAAAATGCCTGATTCTTCGATGAAAGTAAAAGGAAAAAAATTCATGTGGGATGGCCTCGTTTATGAGTCCAAGAAGGAAGCTGAGGATAAGATGCAAAAATACAAAGATGATAATTTTGAAGTCGAATTAAGAGAAGAAGAAGGAAAACATCTTCTGTACACGAGAAGAGTAGTAGCAGAAATTGTCGTTGAAGGCGAGCCACCACCCTAAACTTGGATTTAGAGATACTTATTTTGTCCAGGCATAGCCCAGCTTGACGAAGAATGTCCTGTCCGTTTGAGTGACGTCAATCCTCGTCTCGCCGAAATAATTGTCTGAATAGCCGAGGAAGAGCACGGTCTGGGGATTGAGTTTGTAGGAGAACAAAATTTGGGTGAACACAGTCTGCGTCTTTGCTGGAACAGGATCGATATAAAGAGCTGGTGTCCGCGCCAAATTCAGGTACTGGACAATGCCTCTGATAAACATTCGCAAATTGAAATTATACACCAACTTTAGCTGGCTGAGGTTTGCCTCAAAGATCTCGTCTCCTCTTAAAGTGAACCGCTGAAAATCGTGCTGGAAATTAATGTTGATATTTCTTCCCAAAATGACTTCTGCCGAGGGGATCACATTCAGGGCAGAGGCTTTGCGGGCGTTAGTATAATCGATTACATCGCCAAACCATCCCATCAGATTGAACTTGATACCTCCTGCTGGCTTTATTTCCGTGTAGAATGACACCTGGTCTTTATCGTAGACTTCCTGTAAGAACCGTTCCCTCTCTCTGAAGTAGGTCGCCTGAAACACACTCTGAAGGGGTCCGAAATAGCCCGTTTGCAGGGCTATGGTGCTGTCAGTGAGGTTTCCGTCGTGGTCATAGGTGATATTGCCGAAGGCACTAGCTGTGATCTGGGTGAACCAATCACCTCTCTTTCCCCAGATACGCCGGGTGATTTCGACGCTAGCACTCCTTATATCCACACGGGGGACAAAGCCGTAGTCGGCACGAAAAGTGGGATTGCGGTCATTGTAAGAGAGACCATACATCCAATTTCGTCCCAAATGATAGAAAGAAGCTGTAAAGGTGTCTCCACCAAAATTCCCTGAAGGCTGACCAAATGTTGATGAAGTTGTGTCGGAGTAATCTGTTTCTGAATGGAGATACTGGAAGCGTAATTCTTTAGTCCTTGAAAGGCGCAGAAACCCGTCCACGCCACCCACATGGTTGTAATAATCATCGGCCTTCCTTCCCGTGTAGAGAAGGCCGATGGTCGAGTTCCTCCCTACATCCCGGCGGTAGCGGAATACGCCGCTTGTCACATCCTGGTCGATAGAGGTTGACATCGAGCCCTGGTTAGAAGGGAAGATGAGGTTGTTAATCCTGTCATATGCAGCAAAAAGCCCGATTGCGCTCTTGCCCAATTTCCCTGTCAGCTTCAGACCTCCGTCAGGATCGGCTACGGTGCGGGTGAAAACGGCTTGGACAGGAGTCAGAAAAAAGTCAGCTCCTTCAAGAAAAAAGGGTCTCTTTTCAGGGTAGTAGAGAGCAAACCTGGTGTTGACATCGAGTTGGGCTACGTCCGCTTCCACCTGGGAGAAATCCGGATTTGCGGTGGCGTTTAGGATCAAGTTGGGTGTTATTCCCCAGCGGAATGTCACTCCAGGGTCAAACTCCTCATCACCCGCGACCAAAGGCCCGGATGGAAAGTCTTCTCTTATATCGGTGCGAATCGCAGTCAAGGTAGGGTCGATCTCAATATTCAATCCGGTGGTCATTCCCTGAAGACCGGTGATTTTGTTTTGCTGACAGAGGATACAACCGATATCCCGTCTCAGCACGTGAGAGCTCATCCGATGCCGGACGCTTCGGGGATAGGAGCGCTCGGCGCTGAAACCCCAGGTCTGACCTTCAGAGCTTTGGGCGAACCGGAGCTGGCTAAACGGAATTGCTATCTCCACAGCGTATCCCCAATCGCTGATCCTTCCTTTCGACCTCCAGATGGCGTCCCAGGAAAAATCCTCGTAACCTTCTGACTCGCTGAAATTGGCATCAGCTTGGACACCCAGCGGATTGACTCTGAACTGGAATGCTCTCCTCTCATCGTTGAAAGTGTCAACCATGATGACAACATGGTCGTCCTGAACGAAAGTATCGATGGAATCGCGGTCCATCAGGTGGGCACGGATTTTTTTCGCCTCCGGGTCGTAACAGCGGAACGCAACGTAGAAATATTTCTTATCGAAGGCAACCAGGCAATCTGTATCAACTGGTGACGGGATGTTATCTCCGGGGAGCCACTCGTAGGGAAGCTTGATGACCACAGCGTCAGCCCAAGCTTGTTCATCCAGCACGCCATCGACCTTGATGGGTGAGGTTGCAGGCGTTACTGTAAAACGTTGAGCAGATGGTTCTTGCCTGTCCTTTTCCTGGCTCGAATTGAAAAGCGGAGAGGCAAAAAAGGCTGAAGTCAGAGCCAGAATCATAAATATAGGGCTTGTTATCCGGAAAAATCGATATTGTCTCATTCTTATTTCCTCCTTTTTTTAAACATGGTACAGCATATCCGCCTTATCTCTTGATAACATATACGAGAAATCGGCAAGAAAGGTTATGAGCGTCTAGTTCTCTTTCAATGCGGAAGAAAGATTTTTACCAGAAAGAAACAGGGCACAAAAAGCAACCGCTCAGATTAGTCCCCTGCTCATCAAAACCGATGCTAATAACTCAATTGGAAATGCTTACCCTACTGTCAAAAATTTATACACAAAAATTAGTTTTTGTATATAATATTAGAAGGAGATATTGCTTTGAGCAAGGAAAATGAGATCACAAAAGAATTCTTAGAAAATATCTTGGAAAGCATGGAAGGGGGGGTCTTCACTATAGACAAAAATTCCAGGATCATTTCTTTTAATCGCGCTGCTGAGGAGATTACTGGTTTCAAGAGAGCTGAAGTACTGAATAAGGAATGTTGTCATATTCTTCAGAGCGATCTCTGTCAAGAAACATGTCCCTTAAAAGAAACCTTAAAGACTGGAAAAACGTTTTTCGGCTACGAGATAATGATTACCAGTAAAGCCGGGAATACAGTTCCAGTAAACATAACGACTTCACCGTTACGGTCCAGCAATAATGAGATAATCGGCGCTGTAGAAAACTTCAGGGATTTGACCAAACATAAAGGATTATGGGCAAAGTTGCGAGAGGAGAGAAACAAAGCCCAGCAATATCTCAACATAGCGGGAGTCATAATCATAGCCATTAATGACAAGGGAATAGTCACCCTTATCAATAAAAAAGGGTGTGATGTCTTGGGTTACAAAGAAGAAGAAATCGTTGGCAAAAACTGGTTTGATTTATGCGTCCCGGAAAGAATGAGGAAAGAAAGAAAAGAAACTTTTAAAAACGTGATGGCTGGAGAAGATGAGGAAGTTGAGGACTATGAAAACTTAATTTTGACCAAATCTGGCGAGGAAAGGATGATCGCCTGGCACAATACCACGCTAACAGATGAAAAGGGCCGTATCATTGGCACTCTTAGTTCAGGAGAGGACATTACCCTGCGTAAGCAAACCGAGGAAGAATTGATCAGATCTGAAAAGTTAGTCTCCTTGGGTCAGTTGGCTGCTAGCGTTGCTCACGAAGTGAATAATCCGTTGGCCGGTATCATGGTCTATGTAAAACTTTTTCTTAAGAAGTATAAAGAACGAGAACTACAGACTGAAGATACTGAAAAGCAGCTCTTAAAGATGGAGACAGAACTGGACAGAACTACCCGGATAATCAGAAATCTTCTCGATTTTGCACGCCAGTCAGAACCGAATATAAGGCCGGTCGATATAAATAAAGTATTAGAGGCAGCCTTATTATTAGTCGGACATCAAATTGACCTTGAAAATATAAAGCTTGAGAAGAAATCAGATGAGCATCTTCCTCTTGTTCTTGCGGACTTTGACAAGATACAGCAGGTATTTATAAATATCATCATGAATTCGATCCAGGCAATGCCGGATGGCGGTAACTTAACGATTGCTACCTCGGTAGCTAAAGGTATTATAATCGGTGAATCACTCAAAGATACCGTAAGAATTGATATCAGTGATACAGGAGTTGGTATTACAAAGGAAAATATGAGTAAACTTTTCACACCTTTCTTCACTACTAAAGGAAAAGGCAAAGGTGTGGGACTTGGACTTCCGGTTGTTCATGGGATTATTGAGCAGCATAAGGGAAAGATAGAAGTAAACAGTGAGCCAAACGCAGGTACAACGTTTACGATATATCTGGAGGTTATGGATGAAAAAAAGGATAAGAATACTAGTCGTTGACGATGAAGATATAGTTAGAGAATCACTCCGTGACTGGCTGGAAGGGGTAGGTTATAAAGTTGATATTGCCGAATCTGCAGATAAAGCGCTCCGCATAATCAAGCAGAAGAAGATCAAGATTATGATTGCCGACCTGATCATGCCAGGCATGAACGGTATCGAACTAATGAAAAAAGCAAGAGAAATAGTTCCTACAATCTCAACGGTCATTATAACGGCTCACGGAACTATTCAAACAGCGATAACGGCGATAAGAGAAGGCGCTTATGATTACGTTGAAAAGCCGTTCTGCCCGGAAAAAGTTGAGCTTCTCCTAAAAAACTTAGTGGAACATCAGGATCTGGTCGAGGAAAACATCTCACTGCGGCGGAAGATAGAAGACAGATTCCAATTTGAGGGTATTATCGCCAAAAGCCCTAAGATGCTGAGGATAATTGAGCTTATCAAAACCGTAGCTCCGACCAATGCTACGGTATTACTTATCGGAAAAACTGGCACAGGCAAGGAAGTTATCGCCCGGGCAATTCACCATCAAAGTCCGCGTCGAAACAAACCTTTCATTGCCACAAGTTGTGCAGCCCTTCCAGAAAGTTTGCTGGAGAGTGAGCTTTTCGGTCATGAAAAAGGTGCTTTTACAGGAGCTGTGGAGAGAAAAAAAGGCAAGTTCGAGGCCGGAGACAAAGGCACTTTATTTCTTGACGAGATAGGCGAAATAAATGCCAATACTCAGATCCATCTCCTAAGAGCTCTTGAGGAGAAAAAGATTACAAGAGTTGGCGGTAACGAAGAGATTAATGTTGATGTGCGTGTCATTGCTGCTACAAACAGGAATTTGAAGACTAGTATTGAGCAAGGGATGTTCAGAGAGGATTTGTATTACAGATTGAATGTAGTAACTATAGACCTTCCCCCGCTTAAGGATAGAATGGAAGATATCCTCCCCTTGGCTGAGCATTTCTTAAAAAAGTATGCTGAAGAAAGCAGCAAAAGAATCAGAAATTTTTCTGATGACGCAGTTGAATTTATGCTGAATTACTCCTGGCCCGGTAATGTTAGGGAGTTAGAAAACATGATCGAACGCGGTGTGATTCTATCAAAAAATACTGCCATTACTCTGGATGAACTTCCACAAGACATTATTCATCCGATTCCTGCAGAAGGAAAAACCGTCGAGGCGGTCACGAGAAATCATATTATTAATGTGCTTGAGGAGACAAAAGGCAACATCTCGAAGGCTGCGGAGATACTCGGTATTCGGCGGATGACTCTTTATAATAAGCTGAAAAAATATAATTATACTGTCAATAAATAAGACGCTTAATGTCCAAATAATTGACAGTTCCTTCCTTTTTGATCGTCTTTCGGAAATTCTGTCCTTCAATGTAATCCATTTATTTTTACATGCTTAGTGCAGTTCTTAAAATTTCATTCTAATTATACAAATTTGGCACACTACTTGCTCTATAAATAAAGTGAAATGACCGATTCCAAGGGGATAGTTACTTTTGTCAAAGCAGTCCTCATGGAATTAGGTTAAGAAAAAGATTGGAGGTTAGTTATGAAAAAAGAAAACATGTTGGTTGTGGAAGATGAGGACATCATGCGGGAGGCATTATCCGATTATTTTTCAGACGTGGGTCATAAGGTCGATACTGCCAATAATGGTGATAAAGCATTGGAAAATCTTAATTTAGAAAATTACAACATCATGATAGTTGATCTTAAGTTACCAGGTCGCGATGGGCTCTCGGTACTGAAAGAAATAAGAGCGAAGAATCCGAAAGCCAAAGTTATTATCATTACGGCTTATCCCTCGATTGAAACTGCAAAGGAGGCTATACGCGGCGGTGCTACTGATTACCTGCCGAAGCCATTTGAGCTGGACTATCTTGAAACCATAATCAGGCAATCTTACGAGATTGAAGAGGCCCCTGTTCTGCCGGTTGAAGAACCAGTTGTTGAAGAACCTGTCGTTGAAGAGGAAATTGTCACCCCTTGTATCTGGATGCAAGCAGGAATAGCCAAGAAACGCATGTGTACACTCGGTTATCAATGTAATACTGCATGTGATTTTCATGCGGCGATGATGAAAAAAGAGAAATTAAGAGATGATCCGAGGATCCAACCTTTCCTTGATAAACTCTACTCTCAATTAGGAAGAAAACAGTGCAGATACGTTATGAGTGGAGCGATTTCTCTCCGGTCCTGCGACAGACTTTACCGCTGCGAGAGTTGCGAATTTCACCAGACAGTCGAGGATGAAGTAGCCCGCCAGCTTGCTATCAGGGACGCACGCCAAAAAAGAGCACGGGCCAAGAAATTCGATGAAGTGGCAACGGTGCATAATCCGGGCCGAAAAGACCATTAAACCCGATTTACAAGCAAAAAGGGGACAAGCTACTTTTTTATAAATTTTGTAGGGGTTTGATTTATCAAACCCACCCATACAGAAAAAGCAGCCTGTCCCTTTTTTTAGATTTATGAGTTTTTGTATTTATTATGTTTCTTTTTTTAAGTCTTCCCTGATCATTCTTATCCCAGCAGGAGAATTTATCGGCGCCTCCTTGAGTTGAGCTTTTATTTTTCTCGTGTCTAGACTGTACTTGTGGCTATTCTTTTTATGTACGTAGATTAAATCTATTTCAGGATTTCCTATAACAAGGGTGATTATCGTTTGAGCGATATCGCCCAAGGGCTTTCGGTCGATATGGCTGTACTGGAAATCGGCTTTGATCCTAGTCCCTTCTCCTTTTTCAGATTGTATGGAAAAGTGACCGTTCGCTGCTTTGGCGGCTTCTGATAGAAGAGACAATCCAAAACCAAACCGGCGAACCGTTTTAGTAGTGTAAAAGGGATCAGTTGACTTTTTCTGAGTTTCTTTGTCCATGCCTATCCCGTTATCGATGATTTCAACAGAAAGCAAATCCTTTTTTTTATCTTCCGATATTCTTATTTCAATCTTATCCGCCTTAGCTGCCACAGAATTTTCGACGATATCTAAAATGTGTAAAGATATATCCTTCATCCAGGCCTCATTGAATCAATTTTCGTCCGTCTTCATTTTTCAAGGCTTTTTTTACCTCGGCCACAGTGCCACCTTTGAGCAGGAAAGATGTAAAAGCTTTGCCTATGTCATGAGGATAGTGGGCATCAGAAGAGCAGGTGATCGGATAATTATCTGAATATTTTTTCTTTGCCTCTTCGAGGGTGATATTGGGAGAGATTTCTAAAGCGTCCAATTCCAGATTATCTGGTATGAATCCGAGTTGAGCGATGATGCCGAATGATTCTCTATCTATATGGGAAGCGATGGCTATCCCGTTTAAAGAGTGAATGGTTTTAATGATTTTTTCAAGAGGAATAGTCGTAGCCCCGATCAAGAGTTTATTATTATGACCCAGCACTTCCTCTTTTTCATTCACGATGACTTGCATGCCAAAGGCCTCTTCATCATTTTCTCCAGGCAGGTTTTTGTAGACGTGTTCCTGAAGTTTTAGAGCATTTTCTATTTCATCAAAAAGGGCTAATACATGGACTTCTTCTTGAGAAGTCACTTCCAGGCCAGGGAAAACATTAATATTCATTTTCCTGGCTGCATTCATCACGGCCAGAGAATTTTCTGATGAATTGTGATCACAGATGCCTATGATATTTATTTCTTTTTTTCTTGCTGCTGCGAGTATTCCCTTTGGAGACATGTCCAGTTCTGTGCAGGGAGAAAGGCAGGTGTGGATATGCAAATCTGCTTTGAAAGGTCTGAGCATGAATTAATCTTATGAACCTATCAATTCATACAATTTGCCCGAGACTTCATAGGCCATTGCCTCACTGACTAGGAGGGGCACTTTTTCGTCCTTTGCTTTTTGAAGCGTATCTTCATCAGGTTCACGGTTATTGACTATGATTATTCCAGAGAAGTCTTTCAATTTGGCCACAGCGATAATATTCTGATGGGTCTGCAGTGTGATCCAGAGGTTACCTTCTTTACTGTTGGCAATCACATCGGAGAGCAGGTCGCTCGTGTATCCGCCTGTAACCTCCAGGTCCAAATTTTCTTGGCCTGTTAAGACTTTTAGCTGTAATTTTTCAATGATTTCCGTTAATTTCATTTTATTATTTTTCCTTTTTTCTTTTTTTCTTGACGCCAGACTTGGTTTTACTCAGGAAGGCAGGCTTTTTAAGCAAATCTGAAAACTCCTCTGAGAGCTCTGTAAACTTTTGGGGAAGATTGAAAACACAGTCAATCAGTTCTGCTTCTCCTTTAACAACATCTTCAGCAAAGGTCAAACACGTGGGAGCACCGCACGCCCCGCAGTCAATTTTGGGCAGTGATTCGTAGATATCCTCTTTTTCTTTTCTTTTCTTTATGGCTTTGGCTATATCTTTATCAAGGGGTTTGAGGGGGCGGGGCTCAAATTTTCCTTTAATAAAAAAGTAGTTCTGCCTATATAGCTTCCGGACCTCCCTTATGTCTGGACAGGCTTTTATTTGTTCGAATTCTAGGGTTTCGATCAACTTAAGGATTTTATTGTAGGAAATATAAATATTCTCCACTGTCAAAGAGCCCCCTACACACCCCTGAGTACAAGAGTAGGCTTCGACGAAGTCAATGTTTCTCAGTTTTCCTCTTTCAATATCGTTAAAGACTTTTAGGACTTCACCCAAACCTGAGACAGCAAGAGAGTTTTTCAGCCTTAGGGTTCGGCAGATACCGCCAACCATTGCCCATCCTAGCCCAAGAATACAGATATTCTCCAGCGCTTTCCTATAACTGCCTTTTTCTATGCCTTCCATAGCAGAAAGAAGAGGTCCGTAAATGTCTGAGATAGAAATGGCTCCATCTAAAAAAGATTTCCCTTTCTCTGCAGGTTGTTTTATAGAGATCATTTTTACCGGGCATGGTGTCAGATAAAAAGTGCCGATTTCTTTTTCTTTAAGTTTTAGTTGTTTTGATTTTTTCTTTTTAATTTCACGCGCCGCCAGTTCTCTGGGAAGTTCGATAGGAATTATTTGGTCGATGAGAGCTGGATATTTAACCTGGATCAAACGCACAATAGTCGGACACGCATTGGAAATAAGCGGATTGGGCCCCTTGTATTCTCGGAGATATTCCTGAATGGCGAAACTGACTTCTCCGCAGGTAGGTGCCAGGTCAAAAGCATCATCAAATCCCAGTTTTTTTATCCCAGAGAGGATTTTCTCTGGTAAAATTTCTCTACCAAACTGAGCGTACAGAGCCGGAGAGGGTACGGCAACTGTATTGCTGAATTTTGTAAGCTCTCCAAAGGGATCTGTTAAAGGGATGATGGCATTGTGAGGACAAACTGTGATACATTCTCCACAATCGATGCATTTCTCTTCGATGATCATGGCCTTGCCATTCCTGATCCTGATGGCTTGAGTGGGACACACTCTCAAACATTTCATCCGGCCGTCACACTTTTCTGGATCAATCCGGATGGAATGGAAATATTCTTTCATTTTTTTCCTTTTCTATCCAAACAAATTGTTATCTTTAATGATGTTCCTTTGCCCGGGACTGAAGAAATATCAAATTTATCAGCATTTTTTTTAATATTTGGAAGTCCCATGCCTGCGCCAAATCCCATCTCTCTCATTTCCTCGGTGGCGGTTGAAAAACCTTCCTTCATGGCCAAATCTATATCCTCAATGCCAGGACCTTCGTCCTCGAGCTTAAGATGAAGTTTCTTAGGAGTAACGTTTAGCGTGAGAATACCTCTGTGAGCATACATAACAACATTCATTTCTGCCTCATAGGAGGCGATGGCTGCGCGGACGATGATCGAAGAATCGATGCCAATCTCCTGGAGAATTTCTTTGATACTTGTGGATGTCCTTCCTGCATTGCTGAAATCGCCCCCATTTATTTCGAAGTGATGAGATAATTCATTCTGGTTGCTCATGATCATTTCTTGAGCGAGAGGCCGCTTACTCCTGGAAGGCCATTACTGAAGAGGAGGCCACAGGCAGTGTACATCATGTACTTTGTAGATAGAAGAGGAATTCCTTTTTCCCTGGCTAGCTTGATTCCCGTATTATCTGGTCTTTTGCCCCGGACATACACAATGGCTTTGGCATCGATTATATTTGCTGTTCTGACCGATTGAGCATTGGATAAACCAGTCAAAAGGAGAATTCCTGGTTTGCCAAAGGCTAAGACATCACTCATGAGGTCAGAACCTCCCGCAAATTCGATTTCTATGTCAAGGTAATCAGCTCCGCTGATGACCTCAGCCTGAAGGAGTTCCTTAATATCTTTTAAAGTCATTTTAGTTTTCTAGGGCATTTCTTTCAGGTGAAAACATGATATCGGTTATTCTAATGTTGGCCGACATCATATTCGCCCTTATTATGGATTCCACGTATCTTCCTTTTAGGAATTCATATGGTAACTGCTCAGGCGTCCAGAAGTCAATATTAGAAAGCAGAGAGAAGGGACGCAAATCAAATGTAATTTGTCCAGTTTTTAATATTAGATTTTAGATTTTCTACGAGGAATTCGGCTCAGAAGTATTCTTCGGCGATCTTTTTAGCCATTAAAGGAACGGCTTTTTTGACCGGTTTAGATAATCCAGATTTCATTGTCTCTGGTATTGTTTTTATTTGGCAGGCCATTATTCTTACTTTAACCGAACATAAATCCTGCAATTCCTTTAAGAGGTTTGAAGAGGGAACTTGATGGATTGAAAAATCGTCGATTTTTTCTTTTGGAATTTCGTCAAGAGAGATATCAAAAATCTCCCCCGGCTTTCTTCCTTTATCCACAGCATCAATGACAACTATAATCTCCGGTCGAGCCTCGCTTAAAGAAATAGTAAATAGGATTTTTCTTAAGCCCGTGCCCACGTCTAATAAGCATATGTTTTCTGGAATGGTGTAGCGACTAGTCAGGTATTCAACGACTTCGGGTCCGAACCCATCGTCACCGAAGAGTTTATTCCCACACCCAACGATTAAGATTTTTTTTCGACAGTAGACAGGGAGTTGTTCCATTGCTTAGTCAGAGATTCTAGCCTTAACGAAAAGCAAAAAGTGGGGTCAGGTCTTGCTTTTTGCCTTTGCTCATGCAAAAGCAAGGCCTGACCCCGAACAAGTAGTATTAAGTTGTGAGTTAATTCTCAGAAAAGCTAGAGATAATTAAGTTTATTCTCGCCTATCAGTTGGAAAACGTAGCTAAAGTATTTCCTTTAGAATCAACAATATCAATCTTCACACCGATTTTGCCATCTAACCTGTGTGTGGCGCAGGACAAACACGGATCATGAGCTCTGATCATCATCTCGACCGTATTCAGAATTCCCTGATCATATTTACCATCTTTAATAAGCTCTTTTGCTGCACTTTTAACAGACATGTTTATGGCAGCATTATTGTGCGTGGTGCCTACAATCAGGTTAACATTTGTTATGAACCCATTCTCATCTGTTTCATAGTCATGGATCAGGGTTCCTCTGGGAGCTTCTACACAACCAACTCCTCTAGCAGCTCTTGGTTCGACTTTTTTCCTTATATCAGTGCTGGTGATTTCAGGGTCATCAAGAAGTCGGATAGTATTTTCTGCGTTATAGAGCAATTCAATTAACCTTGCCCAGTGATAGAGTAGAGTCTGTTGGGCAGGACGTCCGAATTTCTCTCTGAATTCTTCAAATTCAGCTTGAGCTAAAGGCGTATCGATTTTATCGCAGACATTGAGCCTAGCCAGAGTGTTGGTCCGATAAATCCCTTTTGGATTATCCAGATCCATTGAGAACTCGCCTGCTTTCTTCATGTATGGGAACTTCAAATAGCTCCAGGGTTCAACATGTTCACGGATATAATCGGTGTAATCTTCGTACTTGAAATCTTCATAAGAACCGTCGGCATTCATCATTCTCAGCTTTCCATCATAAAGATCGAGTGAACCATCCTCTTTCACAGTGCCTAAAAATCCTGTGTTTATAATACCAAGGGATTTAACGACATCCAGATATTTAGGGAAAATGCTCCCTTTGGCAAAAGACATTGAGAATTTCGCCAGCTCGAGTAGTTCATCTGCCATCTGCCTCAGCTCTTTTCTTTCTTCCTCTAATAAAGGACGGCTAAATCCGCCTGGAACAGCAGCAGCAGGATGGATGGCTTTTCCAGCAATCTTCTCCAACATAAGGGCTGCCATGTGCCTGCTTTTGACCACATTTCTGGCGATATCTGGGGCAGCACCCGCAATTCCGATAACATTTCTGACTCCATAATCAGCATCCGGTCCAAGCACGAAATCTGCTCCAGCTAGAAAATAGAAGTGGAGGATGTGTTCTTCCATGTAAGCAATGCTGTTACATAATTCTCTTAGCTTTTTTGCAGCAGGAGGCGGATCAACTCCAAAAACAGCATCTGTGGCCTTGGCAGAAGCATTGTGATGAGACCAGGGACAAACTCCGCATATCCGGGTGGTAATCCTCGGCATCTCTTCGACTGGCTTGCCGATACAGAATTTCTCAAAGCCCCTTAACTCAAGGACATTGACCTGAGTATCTCTGACATTTCCAGAGTCATCGAGTTCGATTTTTATCTTCGCGTGTCCCTCGATTCTTGAAACTGGTTGAATTGTTAATGTTTTTCCCATGATTTAACTCCTCTTTGGAATAGGTCTCAAACGACCGGCCCCAGCAAATCTGTTAAAGGTTGCAGCACGATCTGGTATTTGTTTGACATCAAGACCAATAGTGGATAGAGCCCCCATCATATCAACCATCGGGTTGGCCGTGTCTGAGAGAGGGCCAAAACATCCACGGCAGGGCATATAGGCTTTTATGCATCGGGGTGTTTTTGCTGCTCCTCCACAGCCTGCTCTCGTAGCAGGGCCATTACACAGGAAACCTTGTTCCATGAAGCAGCGAACAGTATCCAGAGGTTTCCCGGGTTCAAATTCAACGGATTCTAGTGGTCTTTTTAAATCTGACACTGCTTTCTTTTCTCTGATGGTTGGACATTCATCGCACACACTTTTTTCAGGAAGTTTGATTTCTTTTCCTTCTAAAAGCGCGGTAAGGGCATCTGCGACAATTTCAGGCGTTGTCGGACAACCGGGCAACTTGAGGTCGACATTTATAACTTCATGCAAAGCATAAATTCTATCTGTGAACGGGGACACTTCAGTGGGGGTTTCTGCCGAATCAGTGGAAACACAACCGCGAAAAACCTTTTCATAAATTTCATCTACCCCAAATTGGTTGGCCAGGGCTGGCACTCCGCCAAAACAAGCACAGGATCCCAAGGCGATAAGTGTTTTACACTTTTTCCTCATCTCCTCAGCTATTTCTTTGTTCTCTTCCGTCCGGATTCCTCCAGAAATGATTCCAACATCGGCTTCAGGAATTTCTGGGCCTGGCTGATCACCTGTCTGTCCAAATAACTTATGATCCATTAATACCGGCATATGGACAAACTCAAGTTTAGGTAAAATGTCAAGAAGCGGTTCTCCAATATCAAGGATGGTTACTTCACATCCTGCACAGATGGTGAACCACTCTTCTGCTACTCTAACCGCCATATTTCACCTCCTAATTAAATTTAAAGACAGTAAACTAATCCAAAAATCCGTTATTTACTGAAAGGTACGGAAATAATCACTTTTCTTAATTAATTGATAAAATTTGTATTGTAATTATAAGACATTAGGGAGGATTTTAGCTGGGTATTCTATTCTGAATGTAATCTTTCACCGAAGCAAAATCCTGGTATAAATGTAAAAAATAGCGTAATTATAGGTATAGTGTGGAATGACTTATAATTACCCTAAATCTTATTTATAAATCATCTTTTTGTCAACAGAAAATTGAAAAATTCTCCAAAATTGATTTTTCAGCTCTTATGCCTTATAATCGCCGAAAAGTGAATGAGACTAGGCCATCTTTTCCAACCGAGCCCACTTTTTTGATTGGGGAGAGAGAAGATCCGATTGCCACGTACCTCTTTGATATATTTGCAGTGTCGGCCAGCCTCGCTGGAATTCTTGCCATTTCTATCCCCGTTGGCTTAAGGCAACAAAGGCTTCCCTTGGAAATTCAGATTATAGGAAACTTTTTCAAGAGTGCCCGTTATTTAGGCTTGCTTTTTTACTTGAAAAAAAAGTAAAATTTGAACAAGTAAATTAATTTTACACAGGAAGGAGGAATGATGAAAAGAAAGAGTATCTCTGCAATCGGAGTTATTCTCCTTTTATTTGTTTTACAAAGTTGCACATCGCACCCTGAAGAAGGTCTTTTGAAAAGATATTTTAACGCAATAACCTTGAACGACGTGACCACGATGTCGACCATGGCCTTGGAGCCGATTTCGATGGATGTAGAAAGCTGGGAGATAATATCTGTAAGCGAAGAAAATATTGAGCCAGCTAAATTGCCTGAAATGAACAGATTGGAGCTGGAGTTAAAGAAGAAAGTAGAAGAATCTGTGGGCATAACCCTTGATGCGAAGGATGAACTGCTTGATGCTGAGTATGAGCGTGACCAAGCTCGAACAAGAACGGCAAGAAGAGCAGCTGAGAAGAAAGTCAAAGAACTTCAGGCCGCGTACGATGAAATATATGCAACCCATCAAGAGTTACAAACAGATTATAATGAGGCTAAAGCAGCTACAGCAAGAGAGGAACAAATTACCAGTTTTTCTCTCGGAGCTAGCGATATTACTAATATAAGAGATTTAACCGGAGACGCTCATTCTAAGGAAGTTGAAGTAAAAGTAGTAGGCAAAGAAGGGATGAAGAATTACAAGCTTTATTTGAGGATGTATAATCTAAAAGACGAAGTTTTGAATGTCCATCGAAAAGGGCAGTGGAAAATCATTAAGTTTGAACTCATCAGCTGATATTAGCTCGTTTTCTTCTTGTAATTATAAATACGTTTTTGCTCTTATTGGGCCGTTAGCTCAGAGGGAGAGCACCGGCCTTTTAAGCCGGGTGTCGCTGGTTCGAGTCCAGCACGGCTCACCAACCCTCAGCGCCCCTGTCGTCTAGTTTGGTCTAGGACATCGCCCTTTCAAGGCGGCAACACGGGTTCAAATCCCGTCGGGGGCGCAAAGATATCTTATTTATTATCAATAGGTTAGATTAATCTATATTTGAATTTCCTCTTTACTTTTAAATATTACGATTTTCGAGAGATGCATTATTTTGTAAAATGGTTGATTTATGCGACATTCTGCTCTTTAAAATGAATACGCGGTGCTTGGTCTTGAAGGTTGGAAAATCAAGTTATACTGGAAATTACTGGTTTTTAAGTCCAGTCAGTAATTTTCCTTAGTTTCTTAAAATCTCCCCAAGGCATACCGAAGTAAACTAAAATTTATAAATTAGATATTATTGAGTTTTTAAATTTAATTATTCCAGCGCTTTCGTCTCCTTCGCCCTCCCTTACCGAGGATGCCGCCCGATAAGAAAAGTCCAGCACCGAGCACAAAGCCGAAATTATACCAGAATCCGCTGTTATGAACCTCGTAGAAACGTACATTCTTGGTAAATATAGAGATAATAAACGTTATAGGGGCGATAAGACCGTGCCACAAGCCTTTCCAGAATCCAGCGATCTTTCCTTCCGTATTTGGTTTTTTCTCAAGCTCATTTGGACCTGCAACACAGCTGGAAAGGACAAAGATTAAAACAAGAAGAATTCCCAAGATGCTAACTATTTTCACCTTTCTTCTCCTTTTTTTTGACTTCAAAGTTAAATTAAGCGACTTATCTTATCGCTTCTTATTGCTTTTTACGAGACGGATCAGCAAATACCTCATAGGTATTGTAGAGGGTAGATATTTCCTGGGAAAGGTCTGAGAATTCTATCAAGTGCTTCTTGCAGCCACGTCGGGAACAAATCTGGACCTTGCCACCTTGAAATAATTCAAAAAATGTCATCGGAGCACTGCATTTGTCGCATAGATCTTTCAGTAGAAGAGAAGATTGACAATGGGGGCAGAAAAACAGGACGATTTCATCCATGGGTACGTACACCTCTGAAGTAAAGTTATAACTGCCATAAATCGAGCTCAGGTAGAGCAGGCCACGCTTATTCGAATTTTGAATAACAACTTTGACGCTTGGATAGCCGTCAATTTGCCTTTCCTCATCCATTAGACTTTGCTTGCAGTAAGGGCATCTAATATTTACCTGCAATTCATTCATTCATTTAGCTCCTTAATATATGAAAAGGACGTTTTGCTTTTTGGAAGAAAACGGATAGCCCTTTTCTTTCCTTTTAGGGTTTGATAAATCAAACCCCTACATAAAGGAGATGGCCCTCCTTCTTCTGGAAAAAGTAGCCTGTTCCCTTTTTCATTTGTCACCAAACTCCATAAAAAGTAGTCTGCCCCTTTTTCCCTACCTTTTTGCCTTGACTATTTTCATTGCTGGTAATTCTTAACATTTTTCTAACGATGACCTTTAGAGAGGACTTTCAGTTTCACAGCCTCAACTTTTCGGTAGACCTGATAGAAAGAGCGGATTTCACCATTTGAACTCAATAAGCGTTCGACTGGGATATCGAAGAGTCTTTCATTCTCTTTTAAGTAGGGAAGAATAAGTTCCCAGTCCTTTTTGGTTATTTCGACAAACCTTCCCCCGTTTAGCTGGCCCTCTTCGACTTTTAAAAATGGGTCTCTGATGTAAATGGCCCCACCGGAGGCAAGAGAAAAGAGATTCCCTCCAGGATAGGGAGTTTCTGATTCGACTATTTCACCCTTTTCATTGAATTTTAATCCATGAAGAATGACAAACCCTCCTCCTTCCAAGGGATTGCCTGCCATAAAGGATTCTGCCAGATAATCAAGACATGTTCCGTTTATGACGACTCTTGGTGCTCCCACAGCATTAATAAGAGGTCTTCCAGCCGCATTTCCAAGAACATAGACTTCGCCACCTTTAGCTCCATACATAAAAGTCTGTCCGACGTCCCCATAGACTACAAGTTTTCCGCTTTTCATGATCTGGCCCACTTGGTCCTGAGCGTTCTCGTGGACAACAATTTCTGCTCCGTCAAGACCTGAAGCGAGATAATCGCCTGAACTCCCGAAGACGTCTATCCGGACATCGTTAGATTCCGATCCCAATCCGCAGCCGCAAAACCTCTGACCTCTCCAGTTGAAAGTTAAGAAATTCTTCCAGCCCAGCTCATAAGCCTCCACCATAAACCTGGAAATTGAATGGCTCCCTTCTGAAGGAAATTTTTCACAGTTGATAACCAGAACTTCTTTCTTGCTTTTTGGCGGGGATAATGAATCTTTTTTCTCTCGGTCTGCATAGCGATATAGATTTTGTTCTTGTTTTCGGGCAGGAAGTGATAGAAATATTTCATTGAGATATTCCTCAGTATTGGATAATACGTCTGCTCTATTTTTAATCGGGATTCTCCATCTCTGGTCGATTGTTTTGGTTAATTCTGCTATTTTTTCTTCAGGGTCTGCATCCTCAGGATTTCGGGTCAATATACTAATAGACGGACAGTTATGTTCTTTATCTATTGAGGTTCGTCTACCAAATTTATCTGTTATTACCAGCTCATTCCCTTTTACAGTAAAGATGAATGCTCCTCCATCTGTATAACTTCCACCTCTTGCGTTCCAGTAAAGGTCAGCATGGGGCAAAAATCTTTTATCTTCCTGGTGCAAGCTTCGCAGGGTGGCATCTATTGCCTGCTTTTCGCTGGCTACGAGTCCAATATTCACGCCATTCTCCTGGAAGGCAAAGACCTGGGGTCTGAGCATCGACGTATCTGTTATTCCCAGGAGTTGAAAGCTTTTTTGTTTGGTATTTGTTTGTCCGATTATAAAAAACCAGGGTCCATCCGGAGAGATGTGGATATGAGATGTCTGAATAGCGCGGTATATCTTTCTTTTTTCCTCAGGCAATAAATAAAAGTCTCTTTCCGTTGTGGGCGCTATTGCTTCGATTATGTATTCGAGAGGATACTCGTATACTCTGTTGAGCAGGTCAAAAAGAAGCACAGCTACTTCTGTATCAGTCAGAAAAAGGGGATAGATGTTTCGCTGACTGAGATACTCGGCTATGGAATAATAGTTTGCAAAATCTCCGTTATGGATCAGCGCTTCATTCATCCCAATAAACGGATGAGCCCCTCCGGGATGCCAGACTTTTCCTTTGGTAGGATATCTTTGATGTCCGAGCCAAATATGGGCCTCCAAATCTTCAATCTGATAATACTCAATTAGCTGCTCCGCATAGCCTACGATCTTAAGAATGATCATATTCCGACCATGCGAGAGGACAAACGCCCTTTTTTCCCCGAGAGAAGTATAAAATTTATTGTTTAGTCGGTAAGTATTTTGATAGATGAATTCGTCTTCAGCCTTTCGTCTTTCAAGGGCATCTAAATTATTTTTAAGAATAAACTGGCTCAGGGCTTTGTCTTTGACCTGGCAGAAATATCTCCAGACATCAGGTGGTTTCATATCTAAACCGTCAATAGTTCTATAGTCTTTTAAGGCGGGCAGTGGATAGGATGTATGAACATCCAGGTTTGAGAATATGAATTCCTTTTCCACCTGATCCCTTACACTCGAGTCAAGATAAGCTACCTGAATCAAATAATCCTCTTCCAGTATTTTTTGGCTGACACCGCACTGGGAGGAGTTTAGGCCGAAAGCTGCAATCCCTCCGCCTTTGCTGTTTCCCCTGTTATGCATCTGAATCAGAGACTGCATGATGTGTTTTCCCGAGATTTTTTCATCGCAGGCTAAGCCAACAACTCCGCAGCCTCCTTCCATTTCCAATTTCTTAATATTTCCTGGAGGAGAAAGGTTGCGCCTTGACTCGATTAAGCAGATCACGTCTTTATTTTCCATCGATGCGCCTTAAAAAATCTGTTCGGCCTCTCAGCTCTTTTATGTCTTTGAGGCCAAGTTTGTAGAGAATTAACTTCAGTTGTTTTTGCCAGGAAGCATAAAGATTTATTATCCTTTGAGCTCCCCAGAGATAGTCGATCTGTTTTTCAAGCTCAGGATCAGTTGTCGCAATACCACGAGGGCACCCTCTTCCGCTCTCACAGTTGCCGCATCTTACACATCCCAGCGCAACCAAATCTGATGTTCCGATGATGGCACCGTCTGCGCCAAGGGCAATTGATTTTGCTATGTCGAAGGCAGTTCTGATTCCCCCGCTTGCCAGGAGTACAATTTCCTCTCGGACGCCTTCCTCGATAAGAAATTTATGGACTTTTGTTATCGCATATTCAATGGGCATGGCAATATTTTTCTTGGCAATCTCGGGTGCAGCACCGGTCCCACCGTAGCCTCCGTCCAGATGGATAATATTCGCTCCCGCGTAGTAGCTTCCTACGGCGACCATATCCACATCAGAGGGAGTTGAGACCTTGACAGAAATGAGAGCATCGGGATTTATTGTTTTTACCCAATCAATGTGCTTCTTATGGTCCTCGACTGAATAGACGCTGTGGAAAGGAAAAGGAGAGAAAAGAGAATTCCAGGGAACAGCTTCTCTCATCCCCGCCACTGCGGGTGTGTTTTTGTCTCCCAGAAGATGTCCTCCAAGACCGGGTTTTGCACCCTGGGCATATTTAAATTCGATGATTGGTGTTCTTTTTATCGTCTCTTCACTTACTCCAAACAAACCCGTAGCTATCTGGGTTATGACATGGTTACTGTAGGGAATGAGTTCATCCGGATAGCCGCCTTCTCCAGTCGATGTGAAAGTTTTCCATGCTTTTGCTGAGTGAGCGCGAGCTAACATTGAAGGAAGACTTATAGAGCCGAAGGACATACCTGCTCCGTACCAGGGAACGGGGATTTTTATCAAGGCGCCCTCTCCACGTCGGTTTAAACAGATAGAGGTACTGATCTTATCGGAAGTAATGATATTATCAATTTCTTCCGATGAGATGGCAGTCAAGCCGTCAGTCGTAAAATCGAAGCTATCAAACCCGCCTCCAGAAGCACCAATTTTATACTCGAGATTGCCGCGCGGGATCTCTCCTGTTTCTGCTTGTTGCCAGGTGGTGATTATCAGATCCGGTGTCCAACGGAAATCTCCAAGAGTTTTCCATTGAGGGTCTAGTTCGATCTTTATGGCATCTACTGGACATTTTGTCGTGCAATAATACGGACCTTCCTTGCATTCCGGGCCCATGCAGCCAGCAGAGTTTGGCGTTGAGACCTGGTTGAAACCATCTATCCTATCGAAAACACAATATGGACATATCTCGACACAGAGTCCACAGTGAAAACAGCTGTCACTGAGAGAGACTTTGTATTTGCCTATATTCTTATGAAATCTTGAGTTACAGCTCTTTATCTCAACACTTTTCATTTGACCGGACATTTTTCCTTAAAAATAAATTCAAAGGACTCTCTCTCTATCTCTTCATAAAACATTGCTCTTCCTTTCTCACCACGCAGTCTTCTCACATCTCTGATTCCCATCGCGCTCAGTACTTCTAAAAGCTGGTCTCTCCAGGCGCCTATCATGTTGATGATGCGTTGTTCGATAGTTTCTGGATCAAGCTTGGCGAGCTCTGCAGGACAAGCATCAATTTTGCAGACTTTGCATACTCGGCATCCCGCTGCCACCAGCAGAGAGAGGTCCAAAACTGCAGCATCCGCACCACAGATGATTATTTTTGGCACGTGTTCAGCAGCGGCAATCCCTCCTTTCGCAAGTATCGTGATTTCATCCCGCATACGCTCTTTAAATAAAGCAACCTGCAATTTTCTTATTGAATCGCAGATAAAAATATCGCCCTTATCGCATTGGCCGTCGTTATCAGCATGAAAATTTAATATATCTGCCCTTGCTTCCTTAAATTGTTTAAAAATTCCCGTTGAGAGAGATGGATCGGTCAATCCGAGAGAGATTAAGGCAGTCTGATTCCCGCTTTTCAATTTCTTTATAACTCGCTCAAGTTTTGAAAAGGAAGATTTTCGATGTAAGACTATCTCTATAAAATTTACCTCATTCCAGGGGGATTGATCGATCTGCCTAATCTTATCGAGCGAACAGCGCAAAGCTAGCGATTTAAGGTAAGGTTTTAACTCATCAAAATAGTCTTCGATGTCCAAAAAGGCAAAAGTCCCGAGCTTGTGGGCAGTCCTTATGATAGGTAAAACGATACCTCTTGAATGGAGTCCCAATGGATTTGCATCGAGCAACATAGGAATCTGTATTTCATATGAATTTGGGAGATCGAGTCTGGTAAAATCAGATATCCAGGGCAGCTTTCTCCCCAGGTCAACTGAGGTGGCAATGTATTCTCTTCCATGGATCCCATCCCTTGTTGGCCGGACTATTTCAGACATATCTGTCCATATGTCGTCGAAGCCCGAGCCTCTAAACCGACCACGGTACCCTGCACCAAAGACAGGGATCTTTCCTTCTTCTGCTTCATTCCAGATAGTATGGATAATTTGAGGAGTCCAATACGTGTTTCCCAGTTTTTCAAACTCCTTGTTCATAACCATTTCGAGGGCATGATAAGGGCAGTTTTGAATGCAGGAGAAACAATTCTTGCAGAGATGATTGACTGGATCAGACATCATCCGAGGATCATCAGAATCTCTCCTGTGGACATCATATATGCAGTGAGTCATACACCGACCACAGTTCAAACATGCATCACTGCGTATGATCACGAATTTCCCCATTTTTATTGTGGATAATTCAACTAGAGATGTTTCTATGTGGTATCTTTTATACATTCTTTATTTCCTGGTGGTTATTATTTGATGAAGCATTCAAGAAATCTAAAAGCTGGGTATAAGCCGGGTGAGATTCTACCTTTTTTATGAATTCATCTATTTTTTCTTCAGGGCGTCCAGATATTTTCTCTGCGACTGCTTCGAGTTTTTCCCATACTGGCATTAACTTTAGTTTACTCTGGCATACATATTCACAGAGATGACAGTGCAAACAGAGAAATATATTCTCAGCAACAGGCTCAGGAATAGATGACCCGTTAAGAATTTGTTTCAGGAGGAAGAGCTTTCCTTTGGCGGTGATGATTTCTGACCTGTTCGTGAAATAGGCGGGGCAGACTGCAATACAGGCTCCACAGTTTGCGCAGGCATCTGGTTCATGTAAGCTCCTTTTGTGCTCTTCATTGTTAGCGCTCAAGATTTTTAGGAATGGTTTTAAAAAAGGATTTCCGTTTGAAAATAATGCGCTCAATGAATACGCCAGTTTTAAAAAGTAGGAGATTTTCCAGTCTGGAGAGAACGACTTAGCTGGATTTAATAGATTAAGCGGATCTAATTCTTTTTTTAAACGTACGTATTCTTTTATGTCTTTCTCAGGGAATTTTTTCTTGAGCAAAGGAAGGTTCCATGTTCCGATTCCGTAAGGCTTTCCGCCACACCTCGAAGCGATATGAGTTAATGAATATGTTAAGAATAGATGAATAAAGTGAATGAGTTTTTTCGGATTAGAAGGGAAAATTGTGAAGACGACAGCCTCATTTTCGCTTATTAATGTGGCTTCAGTCGAGAGCGGAATCCCATAATTTTTCCCGAACTTTCTTGTCTTGGTGATGTAATAGTCAAGGTTCTTGATGGGAAGGATTGTTTCACAGCCGAGGATAGAGGGATGGAAATGTCTTATTGAAAACGGGAAGTATCTTTCATTCCATAAGAATGCTGTCAAATAATCTTCTGCTAAGATTCCCTTTTTTCTCTCAACCAGGCTCAAAAACTCTGCCTCGGAGGAGAGGTCTTCAAAGGTTACCAGAATACCTTCCATTTTTGGGAATGAGACTTTGCCGTTTAGCAACAAATTTTTATGTTCCAATCGATAGCGGTCGAGAAAAGATATATGGACGGGCGGTGTTTTCAATGATTTTGAAACCTCAGATAAAAACCCGGCAGCCGCTGAAGTATTATTGAAAAAAACGAGATAGGGCTTGGATGCTTTAGCATCTCTAATTCTGAGTTTCACCTTGCTTATAATCCCCGTTTGCCCCTCGGCTTCCATGAAATATTTAAAATCAGGATCTTTACGGTAAATCCTTTTTTTCTTTTGGGGTGCTACAATTTCAATTGAATCAACAAGATTTGATATGTGTCCATACCTGAAGCTGTTTACCCCATAGCCTCCGGTAGACAGCCAGCCACCAACAGTGGAAAACAAGCTAGTGGGGTAGGTGTGGAGATCGAGAGAATAATTCTTCAAGAAATTCTTAAGATCCCACCATCTTAGTCCAGCTTCGAAATGGATGGTTCTCTTTTTTTCATCAAAATCTAAGATGCTGTTTAAATGGGTGAGGTCGGCCATTATTGAACGCTTAAGCGGAGCAATCCCACCTAATCCGTAAGTGGCAGCTCCCCGGGGTATTATCGAGAGCTTGTTTTTTCTTGCGAAAGAAAAAATTTCTTTTATATCATCAATGTTTTCAGGCTGAGAAATAAATTGAATTCCGGGGAGCCTATCTTTTAAAATATTGGGGAGTTCCGCAGACTCCTTTGTGTACAATTTGACTTCGAGAGTAGAATTTATTATCATATGGATAAATATTTTATAGAAATATTATCATGTGTCAAGAAATATTTTATTTTATATTAACAAATATATAATTTTTATATAATATTTCTTACATATGAATAAAGGAGGAAAGATGATTGAGGAGCTGGAACTAAAAATTGTTAGATCTCTTAATCAGAATTCAAGAAAAAGCTTTCGAGAAATAGCCAAAGAGATCGGAACCTCTGCTCCAGTGGTGATTAATAAAATAAAAAGGCTCGAAAAACTGGGAGCAATAAAGGGATATATTCCTCTCCTGGACCCGGAATACTTTGGATTTAATCTTATTGCTGTTGTAGCTATACGAATTTCACATGGCAAACTCATCGAGACTCAAGAGAAAATCGCGGAAGATCCCCATGTCTTTGCGATTTACGATGTCACCGGAGAATGGGATTCTATCGTGATCGCTCATTTTAAAAGCAGGGAAGATTTAAACAGCTTTATAAAGGATCTTCTCTCTCAAAAATATGTGGACAGAACAGTTACCCAAATTGTGCTAAACGTCGTAAAAGACGAGCGCAGAATCATTCTTTAATGCAGTGATTTTATTTTATGGAGGGGCTTGATTTATCAAGCCCACATTTTTACAGAAAAAGGGGACAGGTTGCTTTTTTTATCACATATATATATGGGGGTTTCGTTAATATAACCAATAATTTAGTTATTTTTATATTTCAACCGGTGGGTTTGATAAATCAAGCCCCTATATTTAATAAACAAATTCGAGGGTTTTTATCTCGGATTTTCCAAACTTTAAAGAGAGAGAATTCTCCTTAGCAGGGACTGAATGCAACCGGTTCTCCAAAAGATCCAATTCATAGATCTTATTTGGCGTTCGGAAGAATTCAACAAGGGCTTCAGTTTCCTTTCCTTCTGATTCATAAAGCCTCAAAATGAGGCTTTCCCGGTCCTCTGCTTTTTTGACCGTCACCAGAATAATGTTTGACGGAGACGTTTTGAAGAAAGTAAAAGAGGGCGGGAGGTCCCCTGGATGGGAATCCGTGATAAACGCCTGAAGGGGATAGTTAAATTCATATCCCCTCAGAACTGTATCCGCCTCTTTCCAGTCTCCTTTATGAGGATAGAGCCCATAAGAAAATTTGTGCTTGCCTCTGTCAGCCATAGGATCAGGCCACAATGGAGACCGCAGAAGAGTCAGTCTTATCACATTGTCCTTGATGTCATAACCGTATTTTGAATCGTTGAGGAGGCTTACGCCGTATTTTCCATCAGAGAGGTCAGCCCAGCGGATAGCAGGAACTTCGAACCTGGCCTTTTCCCAATCTGTGTTACGGGCCGTGGGCCTGGCTACATGCGCGAACGGGATTTCATAGATAGCCTTGCCGGTTTCCACATCTACAGGAAAAGCGACTTTAAGAAGCACATGATCTTCCCACCAGTCAGCTTTCATCTCTACATCAAGGCGAGGGATATCCTCATAAAGTATGATTTCCTGAGTGAAAAAAGAAGATGGGAAATATGGAGTTGGCTGCCTCTTGGCTTTGGAAAAACCGAGATAGCTTCTCTCGACTTTAAACGAGGCCATCACAGGACCTTTTTTTTCGAGCTTGATGCTCTCGGCTTTATCTAGTTTCCAGTGCCGTCCTGTGTAGCCGATATTCCAGGCATCCCATCGATCTGGGATGTCTTCCATGAGCTGAAGCTCGTTTCCCTGACCTAAAGGTGCCAGGACTTCCCGTTTTTCCAGTTTATCGAAAATGCTGATAATGTTTCCTGTCTGAGGGTGAAGAGTAACCTGAAAATAACGGTTTTCTAGGGTTGTTTCTCTCACCTTCAAAGAGCTTGTGTAGGTTTGGCCCTTGCCTTTTTGTATTTTGTAAGTTTTATAGCCAAGCGCTGGTACTCCTTTAGCGATGAGGCAGAGGATGGTTCCTTCTGGGGAAGTGATAACCTGGGAAGGAATTTCTTCTCCGGAATCGCTCAAAACTTTTGCCTCTCCTTGAAGTTCTGCGGGCAGCTTGATTTTTATGACTCCATCTCTTTCCCAGGAAAGGGAGTTTAAAACGATAAGGGGAATTCCCTTCTTCCCTTGGGATGTATCTATTTTCTCTGCGATATATCTCAGGCTTTCGAATAATTCCTTCTTTGCCAGATATTGGGCATCGAGATAGGATTTCTTGGCATCTTCATAGACAGGATTGATGCTTGAGCCTGGAAGGATATCGTGGAATTGATTCATCAATACTTTTTCCCAGGCATCCTTCAGGTTCTTATGGCCGTAGTCTTTTCCGAAGAGGAAAGCAAGAGAAGATATTTTTTCTGCGTTAGAGAGAAGAACTTCCGATTTCCTGTTAAATTTTTTCGTTTCTGCCTGGGTTGTGTAGGTTCCTCTGTGGTATTCCAGGTACAGTTCGTCCCTCCAGACAGGAAGAGATTCGAGATCTGTCTTCTTAATCTTTTTCAGATACTGAGAAAACTGGCTGTGCTTGATCCTGGGGAAAATACTCTGTTTCTCGTATCCTCTTGCTCTGTTGAGCATCTCTCTATTCGGGCCTCCTCCATGATTTCCCAGCCCGTAAAGAATGAAGACATCTTTCTCTCCCGTGTTTTTTTCAAATTGTATCAAGCCATTTACCATTCTTTCAGCATATAATCTTCCGACATACCCGGTCGGCGGGAAGTAGGATAAGATCCTCGACCCATCAGGAGCCTCCCACCAGAAAAAGAAGTAAGGAAAAACATTTGTATCGTTCCAGCTAATTTTTTGAGTCACGAAAGAATCTATCCCGCTTTTTTTGAAAAATTGAGGCATGTTCCAGTTGTAACCGAATGAATCTGGATTCCAGCCTATTTTCACATCAATGCCGAATTTCTCCTTGAAGTATCTTTTCCCGTAGAGAATCTGGCGAATGAAGGATTCCCCGTCAATAAGGTTGCAATCAGGTTCAGCCCACATCCCTCCGATGACTTCCCATCTACCCTCCTTGATTTTTTCTTTGATACGCTCGAAGACTTCAGGATAGTATTCCTCCATCCACTTGTAGGCTTGGGCCTGGCTCTGGATGTAGACAATTTCGGGGTATTCTTCCATGTTGTCCATGATCGTGGAAAAAGTCTCTTTGGCCACTTCCACGGTTTCCCGCCAGCGCCATAGCCAGGCCAGATCGATATGGGAATTGCCAGCTATGAAGATGGAGTAGTTCTTGGCAAAACGGGAAATAGCTTTCACGTTTTTGTAGAATTTATCGAGTGATGATCTTACTTCGGAAAATTGGCCGTTTTGAAGAGACTCCATATCGAAAGTCATCAAAGCTTTTTCGAATCGTTCCCTTAATTTCTGGAATTCTTTGGAGGATGCGAGTTGTTGGTATGCGTGGGAGACTGGCCGTTCCTGGCGTTGGGGACGCCCCTTTAATGGCAGTAAATTAAGCAGAGAGCTGCCTATTTTTAGATCGAGCAAAAACCCGGAAAGAAGTCGGTGGGCATCCTGGGCTGCTTCAATTTTAAATCGAGCCTCTCGTATTTGAAAAAAAGTTCCAGGCTCCACTTCTTTTTTTTCGAGTAAAGGAAGTCTTCCCAGGTTCTCAAAACGGAAGGCCAGGAGAATTTTTTCTCCAGATTGGGCGGCAGATTTCAGGAGAAGCTCTTTTTTTACTTCGGTTACATGATTTCCAAACTCGAGTTCAAATGATTCTTCAAGTTCGCCATTACAAAAAAACTTTCCTTTGAATTTTCCCGCACCCCTGAGAGTGCAGAGTAAATCGATTTTACTTCCTTGTGTTTTCACACCTGCGAAACTTTCAGGCACATTGAACGCTTGCCTTAACCAGAAGACCTTATCTCGGATTGTGGTGCGGTTCCTTATTGTCTCCCAGTTGGAATCATCAAACTCGGCCAGTCCTCCGCTCGGAGCTTCTCCTTTCTTGATTCTCCAGAGAGAAATTTCATCATCGAGAAGAGACTCTATCTCGTTGATACGGTTTTGGATCTCTTGTTGGCCGAGGCAGAAGATAGGCGATGAGAAGGCCAGGATGAAAATAAATAAGAATGTTTTTTTTATACGCATAGTTATCCGCCTTAGTTATTAATTTTATCGGATAGGATAATCATTTAGAGTGCTAAAAATCTTAACAGAAAAAAAGGGGACAAGCAACTTTCCCATCATTGGCATCAGGCGTTGCCATAATCGGGATTAGGCCTTACCCAGGGGAATGCTATAAGGACAGGATTGTAGGATTGTCGGGATCAGGCCTTATCCAAATGAATGTTATAAGGACAAGAAAGCTTGAAACTATCTATTCACGATGGCAAGGCCTGATCCCAATAAGCCCTGACACCGTTTACTTAGGGCATTCCTTAGGAATGAGTCAGCCCCATTATATTGATAAAATGAAGCTTGGAGAATAAATGCTAAGAGGAGATAGTTCATGAAATGGTCGGATGTTCAGAAAAAAGACCCTAATTTATCTAAATCTTGGAGGAGGCATTAATTGCCACCCGAAAATTGGGTATAAGAACTACATATCAGTGGATATCAACCCCCCTCACGAGGGTTGGTCTGTAAAGCACGACGTAAGAGAACCTTTTCCTCTTGCTGAGCACTCAGTTACTAGAATTCTTTCTGAAGATCTCGTAGAGCATCTTAAAATAGAAGAAATTAAGGTGCTCTTTAGAGAATGTTTTCGATTACTTAAACCTCAAGCAGTGATGAGAATTGGCGTTCCAGATTATGATAATCCAAAGGACCGCCTTTATTTCGAAAAAGGCAGAGACCCGAGACATCCGGATCATATAACGCTAACAAATTATGAGCTGATGAAAAATATAATTGAAGAATCCCCATTCTCGCGTTACGAGTTTTACCACTACTGGGACGAAGGAGAATTCATCTACAAGAAAATTGACTATTCATTGGGAATGATAAAGCGAACTCCAGTCAATGATCCCAGGTGTTGAGTGGGCAGTTTAAAACAGAAGAGCGAGGTAATTCTTGCGGACTTTCTTTTTAAACTTATGAGGGGCTTTCGAGTTTCGGAAGAAGATATGTCCGTAAGGCGAGGTCATCGTCTATATGTGACCTCTCTAGTTGTGGACCTTTTTAAGGATTAATAACAAACCTTAAAAATTAACAACAAAATCACTTTCTCTTACCAGAATATGATATACAGGGCAACGGTGACAGCTATCACTGTCAAGCCCAGCCATACAACCGAAGCCTCGGACTTCATATCAATCCCTCCTCTCGAAGGTAAGACTTTCGGTCCCCTTAGAGGCTTGAAAACAGTCACGATCGCCATAGCCAATATCAATATCCCGAATGTGATTGCCATTTTATTCAAAAAAACGATGTTATCGAAGTATTCGAGATGCAGAATACCATAAACAGGGACATTCAGGATTAAGGCTGTGATGGCAGCTGAAGAAGGAGCACGCTTAAAAATAATGCCGAAGACGAAGGCGGCCAGGATTCCGGGTGAAATATAGCCCTGGAAATCCTGAATGTAGTGGAAGATTCCCTTGAATTTAGGATTCCCCAGTTGGGGTGCTATGAAACAGCCGGCCAGCACAAAAGCAACGGTCATGATACGGCCAATCGATATCAAGGATTTGGAAGAGGCGTCCTTTTTGAAGTGACGCTTATACAAATCCATGGTGAAAATAGTGGAGGCTGAATTCAGCATCGAGTCGAGCGAGCTCATAACGGCGCCGAAGATGGCAGCAAACATGAATCCTTTCAGGCCAGCTGGGATAAGATTCTTGATAAGCAAGGGATAAGCTTGATCAGGAGTCAAGAGCTGGTCTTTATAAAGCTGAAGGGCCATTATTCCGGGAAAGACGACGATGAACGGAATAAGTAATTTCAAGCTGGCGGCGAAAATCACACCACGCTGGCCCTGTCTTAGGCTCTTGGCACCAAGCGTTCTCTGCATGATGTACTGGTTCAAGCCCCAATAATAGAAATTGGGGATCCAAATGCCAACAATAAGCGCTGTCCAGGGAATTTCAATATGATCTGAGGGAAGGATCATGTGGAGTCTGTCGGCATTTGCTTGGAAAAAATTACTCACACCGCCTACTGCAATGAAGCCGAGAATCATGGTGAGGGCTCCCCCGATAATCAAAGCCGAGCCTTGAATCAGGTCAGCCCAAACCACGGCTCTTAACCCACCGTAAGTGGTATAAAATGCAGCGACGATGCCGATTATCCAGACTGCAGTTGTCAGGTCGATGCCGAATATAGTGTGAAGAGTCAGGCCTCCTGAATAGAGCACTGCAGCGATTGTGACAGCTACGTATATAATCACAGTATAAAAGGCCATTATTGCCCGCGGTATCGGATTGTAGCGGTATTCGAGAAATTCAGGTATTGTAAAAATTCCACTTTTTAGGAATTTAGGTAAAAAGAAGATGGCAACAAAAACAAGAGTGATGGCTGCTATCCACTCATAACTGGCCACGGCCATCCCCACATGTCCCGCGCCCTGGCCGGACATTCCGACAAACTGCTCGGTGGAAATGTTCGATGCGATGAGAGAGAACCCTATCAGATACCAGAAAAGAGTTCGTCCTGCCAGAAAATAGTCTTCGCTTGTTTCCTTTTTTTTGCGGCTTTTATACAGGCTGGTTCCGACGACAAAGAAAACAAATATTAAAAAAATTCCGATGTCCAGCCAGCTCAGTTGCATGATGAATGAGGCTTTATTTACGTTTCTGTTTTTTCCAGAGCCAGAATAAATAGACAGCCGGGCTCTGATAAAGAGCGAAAATCATGGGCCAGAAGATGAACCAGTAAATATTGAAGTTAAGGACGAAGAGAAAAATGAAGGCTATAATACCAATCAGGGAGGCTGATATGGAAGCGACAAGAAGGAGGTCGGAGTAATTTTTTTTCTTAAAATTCATAGCCTATTCCTATTCCCGTCTGGAAGCTTTCTTTTTGCCAATTTTTATATTTTAAATCGTCATTGAGCATAAGATATAGTGGGACTGGCTTTAATTGATATTTATTTCTCTCCAATATTCCATAGAAAGCTAATAGCACAGGAATTCGTTAAAGTCAAAGACGGAAGTGTGTCTCTTTAAGACTTATTTCTCACCAAACTTCACGGGCAAGTATGATTGGCTTATGCAGCAATCATAGCGGCAGGATTGATAGCCACTCTTCTGTACTCTCCTTCGAACGAAGTCTAAGGTTTCTTGTAAGGCTTTCCGGTCCTGAGAGTGTAAAAAGACATGTGGGCTGTTTTTCTCGATTTTTTTAATTCCCAGAGTTCATCCGAAAGAAAAGAGTTTACATCCACAATCCTTGATTTTCTGCTTATGAAACATTGGGGCGTTCTCTTGGAAAGCACTGTGCGACTTTCGCTTGGAGTTCGATCAAGGCATCCTCTCTCTTCTGTACGTTTTTAACGACACTTTGAACCCGGTTTCCGTTTTCATCTCGATAATCAATATACGAGCGTTCCTAACCTTGTTTTGCCTTTCTTACATACACCGCTCCAATACCATAATTTCATCGCTTTGATTTTTTACTCAAAGCGCTCCTTCCTTTCAAGAGCTTTTTATTATAAGCTTCGAGTGGGAGGTCAAGCTTCGTAAGGAGATTTCCTATTTGAGCGCTGTTAAATAATCTGTTACTTAGAGCGAGTTATTTTAAAGTCGTAATAACCACCTATTCTTCATATTCCAAATTAAATATTACGAACACATAGCGGAACATTCGCGCCTCCTTGCCCGCCTCGAATATTATCATAAGCCTTTTACTTTCTGGGACTTTTCTAATATTTAAGGCAGGCTTTAGAGGAATGTTTGGATCTTTCACCCTTTCACGACCATAGCTTTTATATCGTTTTCTGTCTCCAGGGATAAGGCAGATGCCCTTTCTTTTTTTTATAATCTTGAGATAAAATACTTGTTGACCGCGATTGAACATTATTTCAAATTCATATGTACCTTTCTCCATTATAGAATTTCCGTATTTCATTTTAAATGGGATTTTTACATCTTTGAATTTATAAACTCTGGTCATCCCAAGACCCTGCCCGTGGGCTATGACTGGGCAAAAAAGAAACACAATAAGGAAAATATTAGTAAAAATTTTCTTGAAAACCATTAAATTATCCTCCTTATTCTAAATCAGGAAAAGAAGCATTCACCAAAAAATTCATAGGAATTTATTTTTGTTGCTTGCAATAAATCGTTCACCCTTCCATACAATTTTTCCTTGCTGATGTGGCGAAAATATCATATTTAAAATAGCGCTGTCAATAGTAATGATATCCTGCTGAGTAGACTGGGGAATTTCACCCCTGCCTCTCTCAGAACGGTACGTGAACCTCTCGATCCATACCGCTCCTGCCATCCAAATCTCATGGTTTAACACCAAAATCCAGTGCGTTTGTTCAGATTAAACGATACCTCCACTTGCGCTATATTTGTGCCACTTTTGTTCCACACAAAGGTCGAAAATAATGGAAAATAGAGGAATCTTTTTGATAATATCATTCCTCTAAATGGTTGATTTTCAGGGAAAAGCTGATACGCTGGGAGAGATATGAACCCCCGACCATCTGATTCGTAGCCAAACGGTCCCTCCAACAATTAGACCTATCCCCGTGTTACAAATGTGTACCAAAATGACTAAAAATAGCTGAAATTAGGATAAAAGGACCGAAAAGAAAACTAACCAGAAAAGCTCCTTTTCCCTAGGTATTAACTGAGGATATCTGGTGGGCGGTACTGGATTCGAACCAGTGACACCCGGCTTGTAAAACCGGTACTCTACCGCTGAGCTAACCGCCCATTGTTATCCGCTGTTTCTCTCGTGAGGTCATAATTAAATTAGAGAAAACATTCATTTTTGTCAATGGATTCTTGAGATTTGACATAAAATTAGCCTTATGTTAAATTTAGATTCCATTATATTGAGGTAGAAAGTATGTTTGCTGTTATTAAAACTGGTGGAAAACAATATAAGGTTCAAGAAGGCGATATTCTTAATGTTGAAAAACTCAACATGGATAAGGACAAAAAAGTCACTTTTGACAAGGTTCTTCTTGTTGAAGTCGAGGGAAAAACTCTGATCGGAACTCCTTTTGTTGAAAATGCCCTGGTGAAGGCAGAGGTTATTGAAAATTTTAAAGATAAGAAGGTCATTATCTTCAAGAAGAAGAGGAGGAAACAGTACAGGAGAACGAGAGGTCATCGCCAGGAGCTGACTCGGATAAAAATTGAAGAGATCACCCACGGGATAAAAGCTGTTCCCAAGAAAAAACCGGCTGAAGCCGAAAAAAAGGAAAAAGAGAAGGTAGCTATCGAGAAAAAAGTTCCGGAAGTTGCTAAAAAGGAAAAGGTGAAAGCAGCTCCCAAGAAGGCAGTTGCAGTAAGTGAAGCGAAACCGAAGAAGCCCAAAGAAAAAAAGCCAAAAAAAGAGAAAAAGAAAAGGGAATTAAAAAAAGAGCTAAAAGCTCCAGCAAAGCCCAAAGCGCTCAAGGCGAAGAAGCCTAAAGGCAAGGCACCTTCAAAAAAGACGATTAAAGCTAAAACTGCCGCCAAAAAGAAGAGGACAGCCTTAAAAAAGGAGAAATAGAATGGCTCATAAAAGATCTGCTGGAAGTGCAAAGAATGGAAGAGAAAGCCGTTCGAAAAGACTAGGTGTGAAGCGGTCAGGTGGACAATTTGTTCCTGCTGGTTCCATCCTCGTGCGTCAAAGAGGCACACCGTTTAAACCTGGATTAAATGTCGGAAGAGGAAAAGACGATACTCTCTTTGCTAAGATCACCGGAATTGTTCATTTTGAGACAAAAGGTAAAAATGGAAAATTTGTCTCTGTCGTTCCTTCCTAGGAGGTCCCGGCTCCGCTAAATATGTTTGTTGATCAGGTCAAAGTAACCCTCCGTGCAGGAAAAGGAGGCAACGGTTGTGTAAGTTTCCGGAGGGAATGGGGAGTCCCTCGAGGGGGACCGGATGGCGGCCGGGGAGGAGACGGAGGAAGCATTTATTTAGTTTCTGATGAAAACCTCAATTCCCTTGCCTCTTTTCGGTTTCGTCCCATAAATAAAGCAAAAAAGGGTGCGCATGGCCAGGGAGGAGATCGGCAGGGAAAAAAAGGAGAAGACCTCCGTCTCAGAGTTCCTGTGGGGACTGTAGTCAGAGAAAAAAATAAGGAAGAGGTTCTTTTTGATTTTACTTCTTCCGGACAGGGGTATTTGGCTGCAAAAGGAGGAAAGGGCGGCAGAGGCAATGCTTCTTTTGCATCTCCAACTCACCAAGCGCCCAAAGAGCGGGAGGAAGGCCGACCAGGGGAAGAAAAAGATTTTATCCTTGAGCTTAAGCTTATTGCCGATGTAGGCTTGATTGGTTTTCCTAATGTTGGCAAGTCCACTCTGATATCTAAAATTTCAGCAGCAAAACCTGTTATCGCCGATTATCCTTTTACAACAATTATTCCGAATTTAGGTGTGGTGGATGTTGATGAATTCCGGAGTTTTGTCATCGCGGATATACCAGGTTTGATAGAGGGCGCTCACCTTGGCCACGGCTTGGGTATAAAATTCCTGCGGCATGTAGAAAGGACAAAAATCTTGCTCCATCTTATTGATGTCTCGCCTTATACGGAAAGGGACCCTGTTCAAGATTTCAAGGCTGTTATGAAAGAACTCGAGGCTTTCAGCCCTCGATTGGCTAAAAGGCATCAAATTTTAGCAGCGAACAAGATAGATCTTCTCGAAGAGCAGGAGCGTGGATTGAGTGAGGTGAGGAAATTGGCGCGCAGAGAAAAGCTTCCATTTTTTGCCGTTTCTGCGTTAAAAGAAGAAGGGCTAAAGGAATTGGTGAATTCGACATCTAAGGCTTTAGACCTTTTAAGAGAAAAAAAAGAATAGATTCATGAAGAAGGAGAGAATAGGACTTTTTGGAGGCACATTCAATCCCGTTCACTCAGGCCATTTAAAAGCTGCAGAGATTGTTCAAAAAAGGTTTCTACTGGATAAAATTCTGTTTATTCCTTCTTATATCCCCCCTCATAAAGACACAGCCGAAATTGCCTCTCCATCCCATCGCTTGAAAATGGTCGAAATCGCGCTCCGCGGCTTTTCTCATTTCATTCCTTGCTCTATAGAAATCGATGCTGAAGAAAAATCCTATTCAATCATAACGATAAACAGAATAAAAAAGCTCTATCCAAAATCCTGGATTTTCTTCATTCTCGGGATCGATGCTTTCTTAGAAGTTGACACCTGGAAGGATTATGAACAATTGCTAGAGCAGTGCTTTTTTGCTGTTATCAGCCGGCCAGGTTATCGCTTAGACGAAGCAAAGAAAATTTTAGAGGGAAAATACAGAGAAAAAATGTATGAGCTCTCAAAATCAGAAAATGTAAAAGATGAGATGCTTCTCTCCTTTAGGATATTCCTCCTCCCGATTGATGCTTTAGATATGGCTTCTACTGAAATCAGGGGAAGAATCAAGAGTGGGGATTCCATAAAGGGTATGGTTTCAGAGAAAGTAGAAGCTTATATAAGAGAGAATAGGCTGTATAAGATATAAAAATGGCTGAGGAGAGAACTGGAAAAACAATTTTTAAGAGGAGTCTTCCGCGTGAGGTGAAAATTTCAATAAAAGCCAGCCAAGCAAAAAAAGGAGAGAACCTCGTAGTTCTTGATTTAAGAGGGATATCTAGTTTTACAGATTATTTTGTTATTATGCATGGAAACTCTACCAGGCAGAATCTCGCCCTCCAAGAGAATATTGAGAAAGAATTAAAAAAGGAAAAGACTGTGCCCTTGAGCATAGAAGGTAAAGAACTTGCAGAGTGGATATTAATGGATTATGGGAGTTTCATTATTCATGTTTTTTCTGAGAGAGCACGAGAATATTATTCTCTTGAAAAATTATGGGGCGATGCCCATAAATTTTCGTATTGATTTCTTTTAAAAGGGGACATAAAAGGGGACAGGCCACTTTTCTTAGATATTAGGTTTGATGCTTTTTCGTTTAGATTGATTGTTATTATGAGCGGCCCGTAGAGCGCGGCAATCCTAGGCTGTTATTAGAAAATCAGGGACTAGCCTTTTTTATATCAAAAAAGTGGCCTGTCCCTGTTTTCTCCATTTATTGTGAAAGTGTTTGATTTATCAAACACATATTTATATTCGTCCGAATAAAAAAAGGTGGGTTTGATGAATCAAGCCCCTACACAAAGAAGATAAGGTAAGTTTGATGAATCAAATCACAATAATAAAAAGTGAGGTTTGATAGATCAAACTGGTATAAATAAATCAAGTTCCCTGGCTAAAATATGTATGCGCTTGATGAATAAATCCCCTGTTGTAAAAAAATATTGACATTTTCTGTTTTAATCATTATTGTTTATTGAAAATTTTAGGTGCGCAGAAGAGAGTATCTTAGAGAAAAACAATCCGAAATTGATTTTTTATGAAGTTAAAAATATTATGGCCTGGAAAAACCCGCAACAAAGAAATAATAAGTTTACAGGAATTCTATTTGAGGAAAATCAATCAGTTAGCACCATGCGAGCTCATCCAAACAAGGGAGGCAAAAGGTATTCCAGAAAAATTCGCCAAAAGAATTAAAGAAATTGAGGCTTCTGGGCTTGAAAAAAACATTAAAGATGATTATATTATCTGCCTCTTCGATAAAGGTGAAGAAATGAATTCTATCGATTTTGCTCGTTTTTTAGAGAAAATTGCTTTAAATTCCTCTCGTGTTATTACCTTTGTTGTCGGAGGCTTTTTGGGTCTGGAAGAGAGAATTTTAAAGAGGGCAGATTTTGTTCTCTCTCTTTCTCGAATGACCTTTTCTCATGAGTTAAGTCGAATAATGATTTTAGAACAGATATATCGATCCTTGGCAACCATAAAAGGAAGACACTATGCGAAATAGGGGGGATAACTTTGAATAAGAAGGAAAGAGAAAGATACAGAAATAAGCTTTTGAAAAAAAAGGAAGAGATTGTTAATAAGATAAGTGAAACATACAACGAGAGTAAAGAAGTGGAGTCTGGAATAGCTCAGGATGTCGTAGATAAAGCAGAAAGTTCTTACACCAAAGAATTCCTTTTAAGCCTTTCTAATGCAGAGCGAGAACAGCTGCGTCTGATTGATGAGGCTCTTAAAAGAATTGATAAAAAAGAGCTAGGTATTTGTCAGAGTTGCGGAAAAAATATAAACAAAAAAAGACTTGACGCTGTTCCCTGGACTCCTTATTGCATTGATTGCCAGGAAAAAGAAGAGGAAGAATCTTCTTGATACCCTCTCTCTCTAAGAAAATTTCATCATTTACAAAATTAGCCGAGCTCATTTTTTTCCCTTCTTTCTGCGAATTATGCTCTTCTTTGCTTGAATTTCCCCAGGAAAGAGTCATCTGCCACTCATGTTGGAAAAGCATAAGAACTTCCCATCATTCTTATTGTATATGCTGTGGCCGATTTTTTGAGGCCTTAGAAGAGCCTCACCTCTGTCAAGTTTGTTTAGAGAAACGCCCTCCTTTTTCGCATCATCGTTCTTGTGCCAGGTACAAAGGTAAATTGAAGGACATCATCCTTCTGTATAAATATCGCCATTTCCAGGTCCTAGGAAAAGATTTAGCGCGTTTAGTTTGTCGCGCTTTGGGGAAAGAAGAGGAGATATGGTGGAAAGTAGATGTCGTCGTACCCGTTCCCCTTCATCCAAAAAGGAAAAAAAAGAGAGGATTTAACCAGGCTCAAATCATAGCCGAAGAATTAGCCAGGATTAAGGGAATTGAACTCCAGGATGGACTGTTGGTGAAAACTAGAAATGTTCCTCCCCAGACATCCCTGAGGATCGAAGAAAGAGTGCGAAATGTTACAGGAGTATTTGGTGTCGTGAAAGGAGAAAAGATAAGAGGGAAAGTTGTGCTTCTTGTGGATGATGTCTACACGACAGGGTCGACGATTCGAGAGTGCAGCTCTGCGCTAAGGAACGCCGGGGTGAAAGAAGTCAAGGCATTGACTGTAGCCCAAGCCTGAGTCCATCCATTCTCAGTTGAAATAAAAAGAGCGCCCAGATCAGAAGCTCTTGGGCGCCCCTAGAGTAATGATTAAGGCTTAATGCCTTATTTTTTGGATTTGCCCTTTGGTTTGAGGACTTTCACCTTTTTGGCTTTCAATTCCGCCTTCTTGGGCATAGTGATCTTTAGAACTCCGTTTTCGAATTCTGCGTTAATTTTGTCCTCGTCAATGTAGTGAGGAAGAGTGAACGATCTGTGAAAAGAACCGTAAGACCGCTCTATACGGTGATAATCCTCTTCTTTTGTTTCTTTTTCGAATTTTCTTTCACCCTTTAAGGTTAGAGTATTGTCTTCGATTTTGATTTCAATATCTTTTTCGTCTATTCCAGGGACTTCAGTAGTAAGAACAATAGCATTTTCCTTTTCATAGATATCAACGGCAGGAGCCCAACTCCTGGCGGTTAACTCCTTTTCTTCTCCTCGAGAGGGGAAAGTTTCCTCAAAAAGACGGTTCATTCTTTCTCTGAGCGTTATCAGGTCCCTAAAAGGGTCCCATCTGATTATAGCCATTTTTACCTCCTTAATATCTTAGTCTCAATATAATATAATATCTTAGTGCTTATTTGTCAAGTATATTATAAAATTATTTTATAAAGGGTAAAAAAGATGCTTTTTTACTTATAAAGAGCCTTCGATTAGGACTGTGGCTTCGCCCTTTAATTCCTTCCCTTCCAGCTTTTCTACTAATTCCTCAGTTGTTCCCCTGAGGAATTCCTCATAGATCTTCGTCATTTCTCTGGCAATGACAATATGTCTATTTCCTATTGTTTCCAGAGTGAGCTCAAGAAAAGAAAGAAGTTTCCGGGTAGGGAGGTAGAAAACAAGGGTGGCTTTTTCATTTTTTAGTGAATCAAGCAATTTTTTAGTTGCACCTTTTTTAGGGGGGAGGAAACCCAAGAAGAGGAATCTATGAGTGGGAAGGCCAGATGCTGAGAGGGCTGCGGTTATTGCCGCTGGACCGGGAATGGGGATTATCTTTATTCCCTGTGCAATGGCTTCTCTAATCAGAGGATAACCAGGATCAGAGATACCAGGAGTCCCGGAATCCGTGACGAGAGCCACATCTTTTCCCTGTTTAAGAAGGCTAATAATTTGAGGGATTTTCTGGTTTTCCTTGGGGTGGTAGTAGCTTATAAGCTTTTTTTTAACACTGTATTTATTCAAGAGCTTTATTGTCTGGCGAGTGTCTTCACAAGCTATGACCTGCACTTCTCCAAGAATTCTCAAGGCTCTAAAGGTTAAGTCTTCCAGGTTCCCGATAGGGGTTGCGACCACATAAAGGTCGCCTGAAGATTTACGTGCTGAGTTTTCCCCCTGCATAGCCTATTTGTCCCAATCAAAAGGGAAGAGAAAATCATGACCTACAGATCGGGAGGATATTTTGGGAATAGGCGGAAGTTTTCTTTTGAACTCAGAATTTTTGATAAGTCTGATAATTTTTTCGACGGTTTCTTTCTTGAATCCCGAAGCAATGATATCTTTTTTTGGTGTCCTTTTATCTACCAGCTGATGGAGGATTTTGTCGATTTCATCATAAGAGAGACCGATTTCTTCCTCATCGGTTTGCCCAACCCATAAACCAGCTGAGGGTACCTTTTTGCGGATCTCCTCTGGAATTCCCAGATATTCCGCAAGCTGCCTGATTTGATTCTTGTAGAGGTCACCTAAAGGATTTATCCCGCAGGCCATATCACCGTGGATTGTGCCATACCCTAAAAGCAGCTCTGTTTTGTTACTCGTTCCCAAAATTAAGGCTTTCTCCCGGGCAGAAAAGTCATAGAGGATGGACATCCTTTCTCTGGCAATTTTGTTTCCTTTTAGGATTTTATTCTTAGTGGGATAGCTTGAGAAATAAGCGTCAACCATAGGAGAAATGTTTATAGTTCTTGATCTTATTTTGAGGAGCCGAGAGAATTCTTGAGCATCCTTCACATCCTCGCTGAAGCTTTCTCCATAAGGCATGATGAGACCGATAACATTGCTTGGTTTTAGTGCTTTTGCAGCGAGGGAAGCACAGACTGCCGAGTCCAGCCCGCCTGATATGCCCAAGATCCCCTTTTTATAATTGAACTTAGATAATTCTTCCCTGATAAATGCAGTGAGAATCTTTTCCACAAAAGGTTCGTTAATCTTCATACTTGCCGATGATCCTCTTCAGAGCTTCAAGGATGATCTCAGGCCTGTCATCTCTTTTGTAAGGCCATTTTTTGCGCACTTCACGAATATCATCCAGGTTTATTTCTTGAAGCAGAAATTCATTGTCGAGATAGGATGCCTTGGCTACCATTTTACCCATGGGATCGTATATGAATGAACCGCCAGAAAAGTGCTTCCCATCTTCAAACCCCACCCTGTTACAGTAGATGAGGAAAGCGGTGGAAAAGAGCGAAATAGTTTCCCCCATCGACTCCCACATACGGCTCGTCTCATAGGCTTCCTTGTCTTGAATTCCTCGGCCAGGAGCTGCACTAATGACTATGATAACCTCAGAGCCGCCAGCAAAAAGAAGATAACATGCACCATAGTTAAGAAAGTCCCGGCAAATCATCATTCCCGCTTTCCCGTAGGGAGTAGAGAAAGTGTGAAAATTCTTGCCTAGGGCGAAAAACTTTCCTTCTTCGAACATGCCGTAAGTAGGAAGAAAAACCTTACGATGGATGTGCAGAATCTTTCCTTCTGATAAAAAAGCAGCGGAATTATAGAAAAGTCCTCTTTCTTTTTCTTCCACAAAACCAAAAACAAGCGAAACATCACGGCTTGCGGTCTTGAGTTCGTCAAAGAAAGGATCTGAATCAGGGGAAAGAGCCACTTCTGCAACCAAATCTTTAAGCGTGTAGCCAGTGAGGCTTAGTTCTGGAAAAATCAGAAGATCAACATTTTTCTTTTTTGCTTTTTCGATATACTTGAGATGCATGTCAACATTTTTCTTCACGTTTCCCAGGTGGGGTGAAATTTGAGCTAAGGCGATCTTCATGATGCAAAAGTTATCATAATTTACCCTCCTTTTCAATCGAGACCGGACCCCTGCAGGGGCTTTATCTATATTGTGCAGGGGCTTGATTTATCTTGTGTAGGAACTTGATTCATCAAGCCCGCATTTTGAATCTCCTAAAAATAATTTATTGGGGAAAAAAAGGGACAGTCATAATAATGGGGTCTGATAATAATGGGGCCTGGCCCCATTTTTCACAAAAAATAATTGAGCTAGATATAGAGGAAAAAAGTAGCCTATTCCCTTTTAACACTTGAATTTTTTCAGGATATAATTAATATATGAAAATAGAAATGAAGCATCTAAAGAAGAGATGTAGAAAGACTTTAGTTATAAAGGTTTTATCCTTATGGAACACATCGGTTTATACTTAAGGGATATATATTTACATAAGAAGAGTGGTCCTCTAATTTTCAAGTATGAAGATATACAAAGATACCTTTTCTTCCATGATGGTTTTTTAGTTTTTGCGAAAATAACCCATCCTCAAGAATTACTGGGGGAAGTTTTGTTTAAGCTGGGAAAAATTTCAAAGAAGACCTATACTAAAATTGACAGTTACATCGATCCGATGCTTAAAATAGGGGAAAGTCTGATGAAAGAAGGTCTTATCTCTGAGGAAGATTTGTATGCTGGCCTAGAATATCAAATGAGAGAAATAACTTTGAATATTTTTCCTTATTTTGGTGGAAAATTTAAATTTCAAGAGAGAGGTAAATTCGCCGAAGAGGAATTCAAATCTAAAATAAGTATTCCTGATTTGATTGAGGAAGGAATAAGACGTATGACGCACTTTTCTCAGTTGGAAAAATTCATGGGGAAAAAAGTGCCTTTTCCTACGAGTGAGGAGTTCATTGACCGCTTAACAGAAGAAGAGTGGAAAATAATGGAAACAATTGATGGAAGTAATCCAGCAGAAGATCTTATTCACGCTGGAGATTTCAGCCCCGAGTTTTTTTGGAGGAGCCTCTATCTCTCTTATTGCTTGAACATAATAGACATTAAAGATGCAGAAAAAGCCCCTGTGAAAGAGGAAAAAGCTGAAAAAGCTGCTTTCGAGGTTAAGGATAAGAAGCTAGCAGAGGTAGTAGCAATGAGTGAGCAGATTTCGACCATGGATTATTATCAGATTTTAGATGTTCCCGAAAATTCTTCTCCATACCAGATAAAATTAGCTTATTTTCGCCTAGCTCGCAAATATCATCCTGACTGCTTCAGTAAAGATCTTCCTTCAGATATAAAGGAAAAAATTGAGAATGTATTCGGTCATATTGCAAAGGCCTACGATACCCTCGGCGATGAAAAAAAGAAGCATGACTATGATTCCAAAAGAGAAAACTCTCCAGAACTGAGTGGAAAAGAGTTGGAAAAGCAAGCAGATATTAAGTATCGTCAGGGTAGGACACTGTATAATCAGGAAAGATATGAAGAAGCTTTAAAACTTTTAGAAGAAGCTGTGAGGTTAAAAAAGAACAAAGCGGTCTATTTCCTGATGCTTGGAAAGGCAAAGTCGAAAGTTCCTCCATTTCACAATAAGGCTGAAGAGGACTTCCAGAAAGCCATTATATTAGAACCTTCGAATCCAGAATGTTATGTGGGATTAGGGACATATTATAAAGAAGAGGGAATTCTAGATAAAGCGAAGAAGCAATTCAAAAAGGCTTTGGAGGTTGATCCTGAACATAAAATTGCCCTCGAGGAATTAGGTTTAACAGAGAAACATAAGAAAAGAGGACTTCCGGGAATATTTAAACCTGTGGCAAAAAAGAAAAAGAAGAGCTAGGATTAATCTTTTTTGACAAGCTTTATGAACTCTTTTTCCTCGAGAGTTGGAATACCCAGTTTCTGAGCTCGTCCGAGCTTTGCTCCAGGGGAATCGCCGACCACAACATAAGTCGTTTTTCTACTGACTGAGTTGGAGACTATCCCACCCAAGTCTTCGATAATTTCTGTGGCTTCTGTCCTGCTCAAGCTTGAGAGCTTTCCTGTCAGAATAAAAGTTTGTCCGGCGAGAGGACGCTCACCTTTTTTCTCTACCTCTATGGAGGAAAAGTTCAGGCCGGCTTCTTTCAATTTATTTATAAGCTCGATGTTTTCAGGCTGTTTAAAAAAGAAAACGATGCTTTCGCCCACCTTGGGGCCGACATCTTCTATTTGGATAAGCTCATCCAAAGATACCTTGGCTAAAGACTCAATATCTTTGAAATAATCAGCCAGCGCCTTGGCGGTTCGTTCTCCCACATATCTTATCCCGAGGGCATAGATCAGACGGGTAACGTCTCTTTGTTTTGATTTTTCAATTTCATCCAATAAATTCTGAGAGCTTTTCGGACCCATCCTTTCGAGATTTGCCAGATCCTCAAGTTTAAGAGAATAGAGGCCTGGGATATTTTCGACTAATTTTTTCTCTAAAAGCTGATCGACCAACGCTACTCCCAATCCTTCTATATTCATAGCCCTCCTTGAGGCAAAATGGAGAAGAGATTCCTTCAATTTAGCGGGACAGGAGGGATTCGTACAGCGAGAAATCGCTTCTTCTTCTGGCTTGAATGTTGAAGATTGACAAACAGGACACTTGGAGGGGAAGACGAATTTTTTTTCTTTTCTTGTTCTCCTTTCTTTCATAACGGAGACAACTTTGGGAATGACATCTCCGCTTCGCTCGATGAGAACAAAATCTCCCACTCTGATATCCTTTCTTTTTATTTCATCTTCATTATGGAGAGTAGAGCGGCTTATAGTGATTCCAGAGAGTTTAACTGGTTCTAGAATGGCGACGGGAGTCAAGGCTCCTGTTCTCCCTACCTGAACAGCGATATCTTTTATCTTTGTCGTGGCCTGTCTGGCAGGGAATTTGAATGAAATGGACCATCGGGGAAATTTAGCTGTGGTTCCCAGAAGCATTTGCTGTTCAGTCGAATCAACCTTAACCACGACTCCGTCAACATCGTAATCCAAGCTCTCTCTTTTTTCCCGCCATTCCTCCCAGAACGAGATGACTTCCTTCAGATTAGAGCAGTGGCGAGAGGAAGGATTGGTTTTAAAGCCTAGGTCTTTCAACGCCTTCAAGTTTTTCCACTGGCTTTTTTGCTCTTTTCCGTCGATGAAAATGGAGTAGAGGAATACATCTAAGTGGCGTGAAGCTACCTGCTTAGGATCGAGAAGACGGAGAGAGCCGGCCGCAGCATTCCTGGGATTGGCAAAAAGAGGCTCTCCCATTTTTGATCTTTCCTTGTTTATTTTTTGGAAAGATTGAAAGGGCAAAAAAACTTCTCCTCGGACCTCTATTTCTTGAGGATTATTGACGATAAGGGGGAAACTCCTGATTGTTTTGACGTTCAGCGAGACGTCATCTCCTCTGAAGCCATCTCCCCGGGATACAGCCTGAAGATACTTCCCATCGCGATACATGACCGAGATACCTAGGCCATCTATTTTCAACTCAGCTACATATTCTATTTTTTCTCCGGGAATGATTCTTTTAATTCTCTCTTCGAATTCCCTTAATTCTTCTATGCTGTAGCAGTTATCCAGGCTGAGCATAGGTATACGGTGCTCAAAAGATTCGAATCCAGTGACTGGTTGTTCACCTACTCTCTGAGTGGGAGATTCAGGAGTGATCAGTTCAGGGAACTTCTTTTCAAGTTTTTCTAGCTCTTTAACGAGCATGTCAAATTCATAGTCAGAAATCTGAGGATCATTATCAACATAATATTTTTTTTCGTGATATTTGATATCTTCTCTTAATTTTTGGATTTTTTGGGCGGCTTGTTTGAGGGAGAGAGGTTTAGTTGCCATTTTTAGTCGCCATATTTGATTATAGGGGTTGATAGATTTTTCTGCATGTGTATGAGCAGATGAATAATATAATAGAATGGGGAAAAGTTCAAACCACAATTAATAGAGCGAGCGTCTTCATTTCCATTATTAGAAAAGGATTTGGGAAATAGCCTAGCTCCGTGCAGATTTTTAACGCCATTCTTCATTCGCTCTGATCAGCCGGCTGCGTAACTCCCTGGCGTCAGGCCTTGCCGTTGGAAAAGATATCTTCCTAATCCTGGCCCTTATGGCGTTCCTCGTAATAAAACCTGACCCTACATATGGAACTGACCCGATACATGGAAGGTTAAAGGTTGATTGTTGCTCAGAGGCAGGTTGCCAAAGAGATTAGGCCAATAAATAATTAATTCTATCTGAGCCCTAATCTTTGTTTAGCTTCTTCGATAAGTTTATTGAATTTTTCCAAGACGATTTTCTGCTCAGCTTCAAGCTTCTTAATTGCCTTTTCTTCTGCTTCGATTTCTTCCAGCATAGTATCCATCTCTTTTTTCTCTGCATTGGATAAGTCTTCTTCGTCTTTTTCTCCGAATTTTTTGTTGAATGTCTCAGTAAGGCTTTCCAATTTTTTGCTTTTCTTTTGGATCTCTTTGACGTTCTCGTTGTATTTGGCGTTTTTATCCGAGTGGAAAAAAATACTTTCAGCTAGTTCCATAGCTTTTTTTGAGTTTGAAGCCGAGAGGAAGCTAGCATCGAGTAAGTAACGGATCGCCTCCTGGGAGACTGAGGGATTTGACTTGGCCTTATCAGCTAGGATAATTCCCACATAAAAAGCCATTTCACCACTTTTTTGTTTGTCATAGGCTAGCTTAAAATATTTCAATGCTTCTTCTTTTTTCTTGTTTTTGAAAAGAGCTTTAGCGTAGAAAGCATAGCTTGCGAAGTCTTTTAGAACCGAAACGGGGATTTTAAAAGCCTTTTCTGCATCCTTATAAAACCTGATATCATAAAGGGATTTTCCTAGTTTCTTCAGGCTATTGGCGATTTGAGCATTTTTTAAGATATTATAGGAATTTATATAGGAGTCAACAGCCTCTTTGAGATACTTCGACTTTTCCAGGGCTTGTCCATGGGTAAAGTAGCCGGCTCCAATAAATTTATCCCATTGCTCTGGAGTTGCATCTGAAGACTTATTATTTTTATTAGCTTTGGCAATTTGGACGACTTGGGAAGCGTAGTTTTTGGCCTTTTCCAGATTTTGACCACGTTCGCTGTAAACAGCTGATACTGTTAATAAAACATTGCATTTAGTGAGGTCATCGAGACCACCCAATGCCAGAGCTTTTTCACCATAATCAATGGTTTCTCTGACCGTCTTGCCCGCATAATTTTGCACACAGAGTGTGGCATAGACAAAATTTTCGTATTGAGTCCCTTTGCCTGCATATTTTGCTAGGTATTCTTTGAGGAGTTTGACTCTTTGGGCAGCATTCGGCGTGGTCATAGCTTTGATATAATCATCGTTAGCAGGGGTTTGAGCTGGCAAAGAAGCAGAGATAAAAAGAATCATAATTAGTGTCGTCAAGGTTGTTTTTTTCATTTTTGGACCTCGAATCAAAATTTTATGAATAATAGCGCGCACGGATTAAAATGTCAATATTATAAATAATTTAATATGATTAATAGAAACAACAATATAATAGCAAAATACATGCCAAATTTGAAGAATGTGAGTGAGAAAATGTGAGAAAATGGGGCCAGGCCCCATTTCTTTGAATGTTTCCTCATGGCAGAAAATGAGATGCATGCTTTGGAATTATGGCTTTGGACATTTTAAGAGGCGTAGTATAGAATAAGATAAAAATGGGCGAAAAAAAGCCGGATTTTCCGGAACATTTTTTAGACAATGTGGGGAAGGCTTTAAAAAAGTCTGTGCTTCTTCGGGATCATTCAAACTTTAGGATTGGCGGAAAGGCGGATTATTTTTTTGAAGCGACTTCCATTCCTGAACTTGTGAAATCGATTCTTTTAGCCCGAGAACATTCCATTCCTTACTTTATTATTGGAGGGGGGTATAACCTCCTTTTTGATGATGACGGATTTCGCGGTCTCATCATAAAAAACAGCGTGAAAGGTATAAAGCAGATAGGGGAAAAAGCAGAGGTAGAGGCATTAGCTGGTACTCTTTTAAGGGACTTGATTCAGTTCTCGATAAATAAAGGTTTGAGTGGATTTGAATTTTTAGCAGGTATTCCGGGGACTGTGGGCGGGGCTGTTTTTAGCAACGCTGGCGCCTTCGGTAATAGCATCGGAAAGTTTTTAAAGGACGCTGAAATCCTCAGTAAGGAAGGAAATAGAGTTAAGGTCAAGAGGGATTATTTTGAATTTAGATACCGGCATAGTGTCCTGAGCAAAAAATGTGATGTCTTTTTAAGAGCTGTTTTTGAACTTCATAAAGGAGAGAAAGAAGAGATAAAAGCACGCATTGAAGAAAATTTAGAAAAAAGGAAGAGTAATCATCCTCCAGAGGAAGTAGCTTGTGCTGGCAGTTATTTCAAAAACCCTGTTCTTCCTGATGGCAGAAGAGTCCCTGCTGCCTATTTTTTAGATAAAGTGGAGGCTAAGGATTTGAGGATTGGTGGAGCAGCTGTTTATGGGGGCCACGCGAATTTTATCATTAACGAGGAGAAGGCCTCAGCCCAGGATGTTCTTCGTCTTGCCCAGGAACTCAAAGGGCGAGTGAGAGAGAGATTCGGTGTTGAGCTTGAGGAAGAGGTTATTTTCCTTCCAGCAGGTTCTTCAACACCTTGATTTTTTGTGGAGAAATTCTTCCTTCTTTTTTGGCCATTTCAAGTGCCTGGGCAGCCAGCCTCGTGTATGTTTCATAATAAGGAGGGAATTTTCGTAGAGCCTCAAGATGCTTTTGTATTGATTCCTTATCCCCTCTTATAACAGGACCAGTCAAAGAGCTTCTGATGTTAAATTTCTTTACATTATGTAAAGTCCCTTTCACTAGAGGGAGAAGAATCTGGAGAGCCTTTTCTTCTTGAAGATCTATCTGCCTGAGGAGAGACACTGCCATTTCTAAAAGAACAACAAAGAAGTTAGAAGCTGTGCTGCAGGCCGCGTGGTAAAGAGCTTTATCTTCTGGTTGAAGGATAAGAGGGTAACCTCCGAGTTGCCGGACAATTTTCGCAGATAAAGCTAAAGCCTCATCGCATCCTTCGAGTCCAAAATAAATGTTTTCAAATTGTGCTGAGGGTGTTTTCTTTTGGGCAAAGGATTGGATGGGATGGAGGGACGCAGTTAAGGCGCCCTTGTCTCCTAAAGGTTTAAAGACATCGGAGCGGATAAGACCTGAGCAGTGAAAAACAAATTTTTTTAACCAATTGATGTCCGAGCCGGCAAGTACTCTTGTAACCTTTGTGATTTCTTCATCAGGTAAACATATGAAAACGATTTCTCCCACTCTTGCTGTCTGGATATTATCAATAGAAGCTATCCCTTCTCCTATGATTTTTCTGCTTTCTTCAGCAGAGGACATTGTCCTGCAGGACAGCGCCTTTATCTTATACCCCTTCTTTCGGAGAGCGTGTCCCAGAGAGGTTCCGAGTCTGCCCGCACCTATTATGGAAACATTAGTCATTTTTCATCCTTAAAAATCTTGACCCATTGATTAATCTCCAAAGGGGAGAGTGAGCTGACTTTTTTCTCTATTTCTAAAGATTTTCTGTGTTCTTTCAGCGCTGTTTGAAGCTCACGGTTAAACTC